>Ga0058701_10000726_pt1 | contig 22155 bp, 21 predicted proteins | sample AgamicOrMae_FD_97039 | JGI IMG/M metagenome (GOLD analysis project Ga0058701, IMG submission 97039) | Agave microbial communities from Guanajuato, Mexico - Or.Ma.e | ecosystem: Host-associated > Plants > Phyllosphere > Phylloplane/Leaf | place: Guanajuato, Mexico | collected 2012-06-04 | reverse complement strand
GTTTTTTCTTTCTTATTTAAGATGGTTCATAAAGCGTGTCACGGTTCCTGATTGGATAACGCGATTTCCTGGCGCTTCCTTGCCAGCCATAAATAGCCTGTCGGCAATAAAGGCATTTTCACCATCAATATTTTTAATTTACCTTTCTAATAATCGTTACGGTACAGGGCCTTTTTTTCAGAGAATACCTGGGAAAATGGCCAGTATGTTCAGTTTTTTTGTTGCTTTTCAGCGCGTCCGCCGTGTGGCTACCCGGCCCGCATGTCAGTCCGCGTGTATCTTTGTATTCGGCCCTTGCGTTTATGCCAACGTTGTCGGCCATTTTCATCCGGACAGGCTGTTATTCAGGCGCTTTGCAGATCATTGTACCGTCAAATTTTTTCGTCAGGTTTGAAGCATTATCACAATCCTGCCGCGCAGTGCGCGCGACAACGTCATTTCATTCTTCATGCCCTGTGGTTAAGATACGCAGGACGCCTCGCTATTCGTGGGTAAAACAGAACATATTAGCGGCTTACCTGTCCCATTCAGGGATTCATTACAGGATTCAGGCATGTTGAACCGGTTAAAAAAAACGCTGATTGCTGCGCTACTCCCTGCACTCACGTTATCCTGTCCGCTGACCTCGCAGGCGGATATCAGCGACTCTCTGCCGGATATGGGCACGACCGCAGGCTCTACGCTGTCGATTAATCAGGAGTTGCAGATGGGGGATTTCTATGTGCGGCAACTACGTGCCAGCGCCCCGCTGATTAACGATCCCCTGCTAAATCAGTACATCAATCAGCTCGGTCAACGGCTGGTTTCTCACGCGGACGCGGTTAAAACACCTTTCCACTTTTTCCTGATTCAAAATGATGAACTTAACGCCTTTGCGTTTTTTGGTGGCAATGTGGTGTTGCACGCCGCGCTATTCCGCTTCACCGATACTGAAAGCCAGCTGGCCTCGGTGATGGCGCACGAGATCTCCCACGTGACGCAGCGCCATCTGGCGCGGGCGATGGAAGATCAAAAGCGCAGTGCCCCGCTGACCTGGGTAGGGGCTTTGGGCTCTATCCTGCTGGCGATGGCCAGCCCACAGGCGGGCATGGCCGCCTTAACCGGTACACTGGCGGGTACTCAGCAGGGCATCATCAGTTTTACGCAGAATAACGAACAGGAAGCCGACCGCATTGGTATTCAGGTTTTGCAGCGCGCGGGCTTTAACCCGCAGGCCATGCCGGACTTTCTGCAAAAACTGGCCGATCAGAGCCGGTTTTCTTCCAAACCGCCTGAAATCCTGCTGACTCACCCCTTACCAGACAGCCGTCTCGCCGATGCGCGCAACCGGGCAAACCAGATGCGCGCGGTGGTAGTCCAGTCTTCTCAGGACTTTTATCTGGCAAAGGTGCGCACGTTGGGCATGTATCCGACCGGCCGTAATCAACTGACCGATGAGTTACTGAACCAGTATGCCAACGGTAATGCACGCGAGCAGCTGGCTTCCCGGTACGGCAAGGCGGTGCAGTTTTTGCAGGCCAAAAACTATGGCGAAGCCAAAAGGATTGTGACGCCACTTTTGGCTAAGCAGCCTGAAAACGTCTGGCTGCTTGACCTGATGACGGATATTGATATCGGCCTGAATCAGCCACAGCAGGCCATTGCAATGTTGACCGCGACGCAGGCGGCTAAAACCAGCCCGGTCGTTCAGCTCAACCTGGCGAACGCTTATGTTGAAGCGAAGCAATCCGCCAATGCCAGCCGCATTCTGAACCGCTATACATGGACACACAAAGATGACACCAACGGATGGGATTTGCTGGCTCAGGCTTCAGCACAGCAGGGCCATACCGACGAAGAGCTGTTTGCCCGTGCCGAAAGTCTGGCCTTAAATGGTCAGATCGCTCAGGCCATCAGTGCCCTGAGCCAGGCCAGTGCCCAGGTGCCGCTGGGGAGCCTGAAACAGGCGCGTTATGATGCGCGCATCGATCAGTTGCGCCAGTTGCAGCAACGCTTTAAGCAATATCAGAAAGGATAAGCAGTATGGTGACGCTTTATCATAATCCCCGTTGCAGTAAGAGTCGGGAAACCCTGGCACTGCTGGAGCAGCGAGGCATCCAGCCGGTGATTGTGCGCTATCTGGAGACGCCGCCCGACAAAGCGACGTTGCAGATTCTGCTGCAGAAACTGGGCATGGAGAGCGCGCGTCAGTTGATGCGCCGCAACGAACCGACCTATACCGCCCTGGCGCTGGATCAGGCAGCGTTAAGCGAAAGCGCTTTGCTGGACGCGATGGTGGAAAATCCCATTCTGATTGAGCGGCCCATTGTGATCAATGGCGATCGGGCCCGCTTAGGCCGTCCGCCCGAGGCGGTACTGGCGATTCTTTAAAGTCCAAGCGTTTCTTTAACAAACGGGATCGTGAGTTTACGTTGCGCACTGATAGAGGCGCTGTCCAGACGATCCAGCGTATCAAACAGCGTGCGCATCTCCCGATCCAGCCGCTTCAGTAAAAACCGGCCGACGTCTTCAGGCAGTTCGAACCCACGCAGTCCGGCGCGAAGCTGTAAAGCCTGTAACTTATCTTCATCGGAGAGCGGCTGCAGACGGTAGATTTGCCCCCAGTCGAGCCGTGATGCCAGATCGGGTAAATGCAGGTTCAGCTGACGCGGGGGACGATCGCCGGTAATAAAGAGCCGGGTATTGCCGGTTTCCAGGATGCGGTTATAGAGATTAAAAATCGCCATTTCCCAGGCTTCTTCTCCCGCGATGCATTCGATATTGTCGATGCAAACCAGCGGCAGTTGTTCCATGCCGTCCAGCACCTCTGGAACAAACCAGGTGCGCTTATCCAGCGGTACATAGCCCACGGCTTCACCACGCGCGGACATTTCAGCGCAGGCAGCGTGCAGCAGATGGCTGCGCCCTCCTCCTTCGCGCGACCAGAAGTAGAGATAGCTGCCATGTTGTTGGCTTAGCGCCCCCTTGATCGCAGCGATCAGCGAGGGGTTTTCCCCCGGCCAGAAGCTGGCAAAGGTTTCGTTGTCAGGTAGATAGAGTGGCAATGACAATTGTGCCGGCGTGTTCAGAAGCACCTCAGCAAGCGAACAGGCAAAAATCGGGGGCAGTCTATCATAGTTTTTGCGAAGAGATGAATCGGGCGTCCCTGCCCGCGTCTTCAGGCCTTCATCATGACGATGTGTCGCGTGTCTCTTCTGCATCAATCACCACTTCTTCCGGGCGCAGCAGGGAAATGACGCGGAAAATCAACGCCAGCGCAACGCCAACCAGCGTCGCCAGCGCCATCCCTTTCAGCTCGGCGGCACCGATGTGCACTTTCGCGCCGCTGACGCCAATGATCAGGATCACGGAGGTCAGAATCAGGTTTTGCGCTTTGTTGTAGTCCACTTTGGATTCGATCAGGACACGAATACCGGAGGCACCGATGACGCCGTAGAGCAGCAAGGACACGCCGCCCATGACCGGCACCGGGATCGCCTGTATAGCCGCTGCCAGTTTGCCCACGCAGGAGAGCAAAATCGCGAAAATGGCCGCGCCGCCAATCACCCAGGTGCTGTAAACGCGGGTAATGGCCATTACGCCAATGTTTTCACCATAGGTGGTGTTTGGCGTGGATCCAAAGAAACCCGAAATGACGGTCGATAAACCGTTGGCGAACATGGAACGATGCAGGCCGGGATCACGGACCAGATCACGCTTAACAATATTGGCCGTGACCACAAGGTGGCCCACGTGTTCGGCGATCACCACCAGCGCGGCGGGCAGGATCGTTAACATCGCCACCCATTCAAAACGCGGCGTATAAAACGTCGGTAATGCAAACCACGGCGCATTTTCCACGCCGCGCCAGTCCACAATGCCCATAAAAGCGGAAAGCGCGTAGCCCACCAGCACGCCGATCAAAATCGGGATAATGGCCATAAAGCCACGAAATAACACCGAGCCAAAAACGGTGACGGCCAGAGTGACCAGCGAAATCAGCACGGTTGTCCCGTCAGGCGCATGACCTTCAGCAGGGAGCAGGCCCGCCATGTTTGCTGCGACGCCCGCCAGCTCCAGACCAATGACCGCCACGATAGCGCCCATTGCTGCAGGCGGAAACATCACATCCAGCCAGCCGGTACCGGCTTTTTTGACGATCAACGCGACCAGACAGAACAGCACGCCGCAGAGAATAAATCCCCCCCAGCGCCACTTCGTAGCCCAGCGGCAGCAGGAGTAAAACAGGTGAAATAAAGGCAAAACTGGATCCCAGATAAGCGGGGATCTTGCCTTTACAGATAAACAGATACAGCAGCGTCCCGACACCGTTAAACAGCAGTACCGTAGCCGGGTTGATATGAAAGAGGATGGGTACCAGCACCGTTGCGCCGAACATAGCGAACAGATGTTGCAGGCTGAGCGGAATCGTTTGCAGTAATGGCGGCCGTTCGCTAACGCCGATAGCGCGACGAGTCATTAAAAGTCCCCTTGAGTTGATAGTCTGTTTTTGGTCAAAAAAAAGCCGACTCTCTGGTCGGCTGATGAAGGTTATTGGCTGTTGCGAAAAAAAGCGGCTCGGCCTGCGCCTGCAGGCTGACAGCAAGGTGCTGCATGAAGCCGCCTGAACAGGTCACTATTTGGTGCCGAAAATCTTATCGCCCGCGTCACCCAGGCCCGGAATGATGTAGCCCTTGTCGTTCAGGCTCTGGTCCACGGAGGCGGTGTACAGCTCCACGTCCGGGTGCGCTTTCTCCAGTGCGGCAATGCCTTCTGGCGCAGCGACCAGCACCAGCACTTTAATGCTGCTGCAGCCGGCTTTTTTCAGGAGATCGATAGTGGCGATCATGGAGCCGCCCGTCGCCAGCATCGGATCGACCACCAGCGCCAGGCGCTCTTCAATGTTGGACACCAGCTTCTGGAAATAAGGTACAGGCTCCAGCGTTTCTTCGTCACGGTACACGCCTACCACGCTGATGCGCGCGCTGGGCACGTGCTCCAGTACGCCTTCCATCATGCCCAGGCCGGCACGCAGGATGGGCACAACGGTGATTTTTTTGCCTTTAATTTGATCAACCTGAACCGGGCCATTCCAGCCCTCAATGGTGACCTTTTCGGTTTCCAGATCGGCCGTGGCTTCATAGGTCAGCAGACTGCCCACTTCAGAGGCCAGCTCACGGAAACGCTTCGTACTGATATCATGCTCACGCATCAGTCCCAGTTTATGTTTGACCAGCGGGTGTTTAACTTCCACGATCTTCATTGTTGTTCTCCCGGAGTGAGTTGAGCTAAAAAAAAAATCGCGGGATTATACCGCCTTTTTAACATCGCGCCACATGTGCTTGCGCAATCCACCGCATAAAATAAGGATTGATGAAAATTGTCCGGGACGCAATCTGAGACTCGCAAACGTTTGCCTGCGCTGATAGAATTGCCGCGCTTTATATTAAACCACCAACCGCAACTCGCGTGGGGACCTCGCAGTGACCGATAAGACCTCTCTCAGCTACAAAGACGCCGGTGTTGATATTGATGCTGGTAACGCTCTGGTTGACCGTATTAAAGGCGTAGTGAAAAAGACGCGTCGCCCGGAAGTCATGGGTGGACTAGGCGGCTTCGGTGCGCTTTGTGCGCTGCCGCAAAAATACCGTGAGCCTGTGCTGGTCTCCGGCACCGATGGCGTGGGCACCAAGCTGCGTCTGGCGATGGATCTCAAACGTCACGATGCCATTGGTATCGATCTGGTTGCTATGTGTGTTAACGACCTGGTGGTACAGGGCGCGGAGCCTCTCTTCTTCCTGGATTACTACGCGACCGGCAAGCTGGATGTGGACACCGCATCGGCGGTCATCACCGGTATCGCCGAAGGTTGTCTGCAGTCAGGCTGTGCGCTGGTAGGCGGCGAAACCGCTGAAATGCCGGGCATGTATCATGGCGAAGATTACGATGTCGCGGGCTTTTGCGTCGGTGTGGTTGAAAAGTCAGAAATCATTGACGGTATCAAGGTTCAGGACGGTGATGTGCTGATCGCCCTGGGCTCAAGCGGCCCGCACTCAAATGGCTATTCCCTGGTGCGTAAGATTCTGGAAGTCAGCGGCACCGATCCGTTGGTTGAGCAACTGGAAGGCAAACCGCTGGCCGATCACTTACTGGCGCCGACGCGCATTTACGTCAAAAACATCCTCAGCCTGATTGAGCAGGTGGATGTGCACGCGATTGCTCACCTCACCGGTGGCGGTTTCTGGGAAAACATTCCGCGTGTCCTGCCCGACAATACTCAGGCGGTGATTGACGAGAAAAGCTGGCAGTGGCCTGCCGTGTTCGGCTGGATGCAGCAGGCGGGCAATGTCAGTCGTCATGAGATGTATCGCACCTTCAACTGCGGCGTGGGCATGATCATCGCGCTGAGCCCGGCTGACGCGGATAAGGCCGTTGACCTGATGCGTGCTGCCGGGGAAAACGCCTGGAAAATTGGTGTGATTAACGCCTCAGACTCGGAAGAGCGTGTGGTTATTCATTCATGAAAAAGCTGGTTGTACTGATTTCGGGTAACGGAAGTAACCTTCAGTCCATCCTCGACGCCTGTGCAAACGGGCGTATTCACGGCAGCGTCGCTGCCGTGTTCAGTAACAAAACCTCCGCCTATGGTTTAGTTCGCGCGCAGGAGGCCGGGATCCCGGCAAAAGCGCTGGATGCACGTGACTTTAACGATCGCGACAGTTTTGATCGGCAGCTGATGCGTGAGATCGATGCGTATGCACCGGATCTGGTGGTGCTGGCGGGTTATATGCGCATTCTGAGTCCGGGCTTCGTGGCGCATTACTCTGACCGTCTGCTGAACATTCATCCGTCGCTGCTGCCGAAATATCCCGGTCTGCATACGCACCGCCAGGCGCTGGAAAACGGCGATAAGGAGCACGGTACATCCGTGCACTTCGTGACCGATGAACTGGATGGTGGCCCGGTCATTTTGCAGGCCAAGGTGCCGGTGTTTGCTGAAGACAGCGAGGCCGAGATTACCGAACGCGTTCAGCATCAGGAACATGCCATCTACCCACTGGTAATTAACTGGTTTACCGAAGGCCGACTGACCATGCGTGAGGGAAAAGCCTGGCTGGATGGTCATCCCTTACCCGCTCAGGGCTACGCCCACGATTAATGCTCAGGGAGCCAGGCTCCCTGCCCTTTCAACCGTAACGCCCGGTGATGTAATCTTCCGTCCGGCGCACCTGTGGTGTGGTGAAAATCCTGTCTGTGGTGTCAAACTCCACTAGCGATCCCTGATGCATAAAGGCTGTGTAATCCGACACGCGTGAAGCCTGCTGCATGTTGTGGGTGACCAGCACCAGCGTGAAATGCTGCCTGAGCGTACTCATCAGTTCTTCGATCACCAGGGTAGAAATCGGGTCCAGCGCGGATGTTGGCTCATCAAGTAACAGGACGTCCGGCTCAATCGCAATAGCGCGGGCGATAACCAGCCTTTGTTGCTGCCCCGTGGAAAGCGTCAGCGCATTCTGTGCCAGCTGATCTTTCACCTCGCCCCACAGCGCCGCCGCCCGGAGTGCCCGTTCACAGGCTTCATTCAGTACGCGCTTATCGCGCACCCCTTGCAGCCGCAGTCCGTACACCACATTTTCGTAAACCGATTTGGGGAACGGATTGGGCCGCTGAAACACCATCCCGACCCGGCGACGCAGCGCAGAGACATCCTGAGCAGGTCGCATAATCGACTGCTGATCCAGCAGAATGTCCCCTTCAATGCGGCAGCGATCAATCACGTCGTTCATACGATTAAAGCAGCGCAGCAGCGTTGATTTGCCGCAGCCGGACGGGCCAATCAATGCGGTGATGCGATTTTTGGGCAGTTGCAGCGAGACATCCTGAAGCACCCGGCGCTCACCGTACCAGAGCGACAGATGATCAACGGTTAGCGCAATATCAGTTTCGGGCATCATAGTCATCGTCAGTTATTGAGTCATCAGGCGATAGCGTTCACGCAGGCGGTGACGCAGGCCCATAGCTAACAGGTTCAGCAACAGAATAATGAGCACCAGAAGCAGCGCCGTGGCGAAAACCAGCGGCCGGTCGGCTTCGGTATTAGGGCTCTGAAAGGCGAGATCATAGATCTGAAAGCCCAGATGCATAAATTTTCTGTCGAGGTGCAGGTAAGGGAACACCGCATCTACCGGCAGTTCCGGCACCATTTTAACCACGCCCACCAGCATCAGAGGCGCGGTCTCGCCTGCGGCACGTGCCACGGCCAGAATTAGTCCGGTTAACATGGCCGGAACGGCCATAGGCAATACCACGTTCCAGAGCGTTTCTGCCTGGGTCGCCCCCAGCGCCAGCGAGCCCTGCCGAAGACTGTCGGGAATGCGGGAAAGCCCTTCTTCCGTCGCGACAATCACCACCGGCAAGGTCAGCAGGGCCAGTGTCAGCGACGCCCACAGCAAACCGGGCGTACCAAATGTCGGGGCGGGCAAGGTGCTGCTGTAAAACAGCTGGTCCACCGTGCCGCCCACCAGCCAGACAAAAAAGCCCAGCCCAAATACGCCATAAACAATCGAGGGTACGCCCGCCAGGTTGACCACGGCGATGCGTACCAGACGGGTCAACGCGTTGCGTTCCGCATATTCATGTAGCCACAGCGCCGCGATAACGCCCAGCGGCATCACAACTACAGACATCAGCAGCACCATGAGCACCGTGCCAAATATCGCCGGAAACACGCCAAACTCGCTTTCCCCTTCGGCAGGCGAATCGCTAATAAAGCGCCACACCTGCTGGCAGAAATGCCCCATTTTTTGCATCAGGCTCATCGCGTTAGGTTGCCAGGCTTCCACAATCTGCGACAGAGGAATGCGGTGATCAGTGCCGTTCACATCGCGCAGAATCAGCGCATCACGCTGGCTTTCCGCTTGCAGACTGTTCAGCCTGTCATTGAGCTGAAGAAGGCGGCGTTGCAGCGCCGCCTGGTTGGCCTCATATTCTGACTGCGCCTGCAAATCGAACTGCTTTGCCGCGCGCTGATGCTCAGCCTGATCGTCCAACTGGTCCAGTTGTTCATTCAACCGGGCAATATCGACCCGACGCATCTCGCTGGCCTGCTGCTCGATAAGCTTTACCTGTTCAAGGCGCTGTTGCAGAAGCGCCATAATGTCTTTTGCCGTAAGAACATCATTCTCTTCCCGCAGGCCGACAAACCAGCCATAGGCATTCCCCTGACTGCGCCGCTGCAGCACCATCACGTCGTCCGGCTGGCTGACAATCGGTGCCTGCTGACTCAGCACCGCCCGAAAGTCAGGCGCGGCCCAGTCCCGGTTGCCGGTCTTAATCAGATAGCGATGTACGTCGCCCGGTTTGCCGTCTGACGCGGCGTCAGGCGCCGGATAATGCGATTGCCGCTCAAGCGTTTCGCCCAGTACACGGGTTTTGCTGCCATCAGGCAGTGTGAACTGATAGAGATCGACATGATGGGGCCAGAACGCGCGCAGCCCCTGCCATCCCAGCAGCGCGATCAACAGGGTAAAGGCCAGTAAACAGACCGTCACGGCACCCGCCGTAAGCCAACGCCAGCGATCGTTTTGTCGTATCGCCTTCATGCCTGCTCCTTATACTGGCTAAAACGCAGGCGCAGACGCTGGCGGATAAGCTCGGCAACCGTATTGATCATCAACGTGAAGACCAGCAGCACCAGCGCACTTAAAAACAGAATCCGGTAATGTGCGCTGCCAACGGCCGCCTCAGGCATTTCAATCGCGATATTGGCTGACAGCGTGCGCAGGCCACTGAACAGGCCGCCTTCAGTTTGCGGCGTGTTCCCGGTGGCCATTAAGAGAATCATGGTTTCGCCTACGGCCCGTCCGAAACCAATCATCAACGCGGCAAAAATGCCGGCCGACGCTCCCGGCAGCACGACCCGCGTCAGGGTTTGCCACGGCGTGGCGCCCAGCGCCAGTGAGCCCTGCCCCAGCGACGCCGGAACGCTGAACAGCGCATCTTCCGCCAGCGTAAAAATCATCGGCACCAGCGCAAACCCCATCGCCAGCGCCGCTATCAGCAGATTACGCTGCGCGTAATGCGGCAGCCAGTCACCGGCATCCGGCACGATAAGCGTGGGTAGCCAGAGCGTTAACGCCGCGACAATAAGCAGCACGGGCAGCAGCAGGATAACCTCATGGCCCGGCTGCCGCCAGCGGGCCGGTAAGCGGCGGGCCAGAATACCGCAGCCAAGCAGACTGCCCGCCAGCGTGACCGGCAGCAACAGAATTCCTGTTAATGCCTGACCGACATGGGGCGCTAACCATAATCCGGCAATCAACCCAATCACCACACTGGGCAACGCCCCCATCATCTCTATCGCAGGCTTAACCCAACGACGTAAACCGGGTGCCATAAACCAGGCGGTGTACATCGCGGCCGCCAGGGCAAGCGGCGTGGCAAAAAGCAGCGCCATACTGGCCGCTTTCAGCGTGCCCACCACCATCGGAATTAAACTGAACTTCGCCTGATAGCTGTCTCCGGCATTGGTGGACTGCCAGACCCAGTCGGCTTTGGGATAGTTTTCATACCAGATTTTTTGCCAGAAGTTACGCCAGGTCACATCCGGCCAGGGATTGGTCAGTTTAAGGGTTTCCCAACCTGACGATCGCTCCAGCAACAGGCTGTCACCCTGCGGCGAAAACTTCGCCTGCAGGATGCCGGGTGCTAACTGGTGTTGCAGAATGGGCCCATCCTGTTTGCTGGCAAAGACCTTAAGCAGGCCGGTTTGATCAAAGGTAGCGAAAACCCGGCGCTGCGCCTCACTGACGATCAGACCCTGTCCGGCGCTGTGTGCGAACGTGCGGATGGCGTGCAGGCGCAGGCCGTTATCGCCAGCAATGGAAAACCACTGCGTAATACCGTGACTGTCCTGAATTAACAGCGTTTGGCCTCCGGCCAGTAACTGCATATATTGGGGCGCTGCCGGGAGCATCTGCGTTTCCCGCAGCCAGGCCCGCCCGTCATCGATTTGCCAGACCCGTAGCAGGCGGCCTTCGGTGGTGTACAGCAGGTCGCCTTTAGGCGAAAGCACCAGATGCGCAGGCTGCAGACCCGGCAGCTGGATGAGCGCAGCCTGGCGGTTAGTTTCCAGCGTTAACAGACTGACGCCCGCGTCAGTGAGCGCTGCAATCCGCCATTGATCGGGACGAAGTGTGGCGACAGCCATTTCTTTTACGTCACCCTGGGGCAGACGAAAGCCGCTATCGCCCAACGGAAAATGCCACTCGCCTTCGCCTTTGCTTATCACCGGCTGCAACAGGGTTAAACTGCCCTGTGCGTTGAGCAGCACCGTATTGCCATCGGCGCTCGTTACCACCTGTTGCGGCGCGGGCGTCAGCATCAGCGCGGGCTCAGGCGGTTGGCCATTCAGCGGTATAAATCGTGCCTTGCCATCACGACTGATACGCCAGCCAACGCTGCCTTTATTACCAATGGCCAGTGCGGGCGATGCATCCCAGAGCCGCTGATGACTGAGACTGTGCACACCCGGTGCGCTAAACAACGGCAGGACCACCCAAAGCAACCAAAAGAACAGCAGCATCATCAGTAACAGAATAGCGCCCCCGCAGCACGTGACGAGGCGCCGCGTGTAACGGTCAATAGCACGACGTCGGCGATCGCTAAACTGGACGGGAATATGGTTTACGCTCATGCGGCCCTGATTATGCGGCGAAAATGAGTCGCTATGTTGCCCGTAGCGGCTTGATAAGACAACTTTTGCTGTTGGACAAGCCTGCCATACTCTCGCCATAATGCTGATGGATACTGTAGCGTCGTCAGTCCTGCAACCGTCATACGGAGTAAGAATGGGTCAGGTAAAGCTTTATATTGAAAAAGAAATGAGCTGGTTGTGCTTTAACGAACGTGTTTTGCAGGAAGCGGCAGACAAAAGTAATCCGCTGATTGAACGTATGCGTTTCTTAGGTATTTACTCAAATAACCTCGACGAATTTTACAAGGTCCGGTTTGCCGACCTGAAACGACGTATCCTGATTGGCGAAGAGCAAGGCTCCGCCAGCACACCGCGCCACCTGTTGAAGAAGATTCAGCAGCGCGTCCTGAAATCGGATCAGGAATTTGATGCGCTCTACAACGACCTGTTGCTGGAAATGGCGCGCAATCAAATCTTTCTGATTAACGAACGTCAGCTTTCACCTAATCAGCAAAGCTGGCTGCGTCACTACTTTAAGCATGAACTGCGTCAGCACATCACGCCGATCCTGATTACCCATGAAACCGACCTGACGGAGTTTCTGAAAGACGATTACACCTATCTGGCGGTCGAGATCATTCGCGGCAGCGATATTCAGTACGCGTTGCTGGAAATCCCGTCAGACAAGGTCCCGCGTTTTATTAATCTGCCTGCGGAGCCGCCGCGCCGCCGCAAGCCGATGATCCTGTTAGACAACATCCTGCGCTACTGCCTGGATGATATTTTCAAAGGTTTCTACGATTACGACACGCTGAACGCCTATTCAATGAAAATGACGCGCGATGCGGAGTACGATTGGTCACCGAAATGGAGTCCAGCCTGCTGGAACTGATGTCCTCCAGCCTGAAACAGCGTCTGACGGCAGAACCTGTGCGTTTTGTCTATCAGCGCGATATGCCGGATTCTATGGTGGCGCTGCTGTGCGACAAGCTGTCGATTTCCAACTACGACTCCGTGCTGGCAGGCGGACGCTATCACAACTTCAAAGACTTTATCGGGTTTCCTAACGTCGGGAAAAACAACCTGATTAACCGTCCGATGCCGCAGATTCGCCACATTGGTTTTGACGGCTTCCGCAACGGTTTTGACGCCATTCGTAATCGCGACGTCCTGCTTTATTATCCGTATCACACGTTCGAGCATGTGCTGGAACTGCTACGCCAGGCATCATTCGACCCCAGCGTGCTGGCGATTAAAATTAATATTTACCGCGTCGCCAAGCATTCCCGCATCATGGATGCGATGATTCACGCCGCCTATAACGGTAAGAAAGTGACGGTGGTCGTCGAACTTCAGGCGCGTTTCGATGAAGAAGCCAATATTTACTGGGCTAAGCGCCTGACAGAAGCCGGTGTTCACGTTATTTTCTCGGCGCCTGGCCTGAAAATTCACGCCAAACTGTTCCTGATTTCCCGTCGTGAAGGCGAAGAAATCGTGCGCTATGCCCACATCGGCACCGGTAACTTTAATGAGAAAACCGCGCGTCTGTACACGGACTACTCGCTGCTGACCGCCGATGCGCGGATCACCAATGAGGTGCGCCGGGTCTTTAACTTTATCGAAAACCCGTACCGCCCGGTGACGTTTGATCACCTGATGGTTTCTCCGCAAAACTCACGTCGGATGCTGTATGATTTGATCGATAACGAGATTGCGAATGCCCAACAAAAGCGCCCCAGTGGCATAACTCTTAAAATTAACAACCTGGTGGACAAAGGGCTGGTAGACAGGCTTTATACGGCCTCCAGCGTTGGCGTAAATGTTAATTTACTGGTTCGTGGGATGTGCTCATTGATTCCGGACTTGCCTGGGATCAGTGAAAATATTCGTGTGATCAGTATCGTTGATCGCTTCCTGGAACATGACCGCGTTTATATCTTTGAAAACGGTGGGGACAAGAAAGTGTTTCTCTCCTCGGCTGACTGGATGACGCGTAACATTGATTACCGTATCGAAGTGGCCGTGGCTATCCTGGAGCCACAAATAAAGCAGCGCATTCTGGACATCATTGCCATTCAGCTCAGCGACACGGTTAAAGCGCGCGTCGTGGATAAAGAACTGAGCAACCAATACGTTCAGCGCGGCAATCGTCGTAAGGTGCGGTCGCAAATGGCGATTTACGAATACATTAAGAAGCTGGAACAACCTGAATAACGCCTATGCCAATATCCCAAAAAAGTACGCCGAAACCTCAAGAGTTTGCGGCCATCGATCTCGGTTCAAACAGTTTCCACATGGTCATTGCCCGTGTGGTGGATGGGGCTTTGCAGGTATTGGGGCGACTGAAGCAGCGCGTGCATCTTGCTGATGGCCTGGATGCCAAAAATTACCTGAGCGAAGACGCCATGGAGCGCGGTCTGAACTGCCTGGCACTGTTTGCCGAACGCCTGCAGGGCTTTAATGCCAGCAACGTGACGATTGTCGGCACACATACGCTGCGTCAGGCGGTTAACGCTGAGACGTTTTTACAGCGCGCGGCAGAGGTCATTCCTTATCCAATAGAGGTGATTTCCGGTCACGAAGAAGCGCGCCTGATCTTTATGGGCGTCGAACATACGCAACCGGAAAAAGGACGCAAGCTGGTGATTGATATCGGTGGCGGCTCGACAGAGCTCGTCATCGGTGAAGATTTTGAGCCCCAGTTGGTTGAAAGCCGCCGTATGGGCTGCGTCAGCTTTGCCCAGCTTTACTTCCCTGGCGGCGAAATCAGCGTTGAAAACTTCCGTCGCGCCCGGCTGGCCGCCACGCAGAAGCTGGAAACCCTGGCGTGGCAATATCGTCTGCACGGCTGGCAATATGCCCTTGGTGCTTCCGGCACCATCAAAGCGGCCTGCGAAGTGCTGCTGGCGATGGGCGAGAAAGAGAAGCTGATTACGCCAGAGCGACTGACAAAGCTTTATGATGAAGTGATCAAGCATAAATCGTTCGCTGCGCTGAGTCTGCCAGGCCTGTCTGAAGAGCGCAAAAGCGTATTTGTTCCGGGGCTGGCGATTCTTTGCGGCGTGTTTGATGCGCTGGCGATTCGTGAACTGACCCTGAGCGATGGCGCGCTGCGTGAAGGCGTACTTTATGAGATGGAAGGCCGTTTCCGCCATCGGGATATTCGCAGCCGCACCGCTCAGAGCCTGGCGAATCACTATGCCATCGACAGCGACCAGGCGCGTCGAGTGCTGGAAACCACCGAGCAGCTCTATCTGCAATGGCGCGACCAGAATCCCAAACTGGCGAATCCTCAGCTGGCGGCGCTGTTGAAATGGGCGGCGATGCTGCACGAAGTCGGCTTGACGATCAACCACAGCGGTATGCAACGCCACTCAGCCTATATTTTGCAGAACACCAACCTGCCGGGGTTCAACCAGGATCAGCAAATGCTGCTGGCAGCACTGGTCAGATTCCACCGTAAAGCCGTCAAAGTGGATGAACTGCCTCGCGTCACGCTGTTTAAGAAAAAACAGTTTCTGCCGCTGATATTCCTGCTGCGCCTTGGCACCTTACTGAACAACCAGCGCCAGGCGACTACATGTCCTGACGCGTTAACGCTGACCTGTGATGAGGGCCACTGGACGCTTACCTTCCCGGCGGGCTATTTCAGTCAAAATAACCTGGTCCAGCTCGATCTGGAGCGTGAGCAAAACTACTGGAATGAGGTCACCGGCTGGAAGCTGATTCTGGCAGAAGCCTGATTGTGCGGGCATTTTCTGCCCGCATTACCGAACGGATAATCATGACATTGCGAACCGATAACTATTTTGCAGAAACCTATGGCTTAACCCCTGTGCACTCGGAGGTGGCCGAGGCGCTGCCTAAACTGACACCTGGAAAAGCGCTTGATCTGGGGTGCGGAAATGGACGTAATACGCTGTTCCTTAACCAACATGGTTTTGACGTGACGGCCTGGGATCACAATCCCGCCAGTCTGGAGCGGCTCAATCAGATCATCGCCGCCGAAGGGCTGACCGGCATTCATACGGCGCTGCAGGATTTAAATCAGGTGCGTTTTAACGGGGCCTGGCAGGTGGTCATCTCGACGGTGGTCATGATGTTTTTGCAACCGGCCACCATTCCGCAGCTCATCGCGGATATGCAAGCCTGTACCGTGAAAAACGGCTTTAACCTGATTGTGGCCGCGATGAATACCGAGGATGCGCCCTGTCCGTCTGACTTCCCTTTCGCGTTTAAATCCGGTGAGTTAAGCCATTACTACCGCAACTGGCACATTGTGAAATACAACGAAAACTGGGGACAGCTTCATCGCAAAGATGAAAACGGCAACCGGATTAACTGCCGTTTTGCGACCCTGCTGGCCCAGAAAGCCAGCTATTGATCCGTTGTATTTTTTTAAACAGCGGTTGATTTACCCGGGCGACTGTGACTAAATATTGCTGTCGCCCGGTCCGGGTTATTACAGGAATTTCTTTGCGTGAACAGCGCCCTTTCTCCCCGAAGACGTAAAAAAAGCGTCAGTATGACGCGGGTTGTTTTACTCATCAGTTTTATCATTCTGTTTAGCCGTCTCGTTTTTATCCTGCCTGCGGCCTTCGAGCATCATCAGCAAAAGTAAACTGAATCCGCGCCTGCTATCCCGACGCTTTCCAGCAGTCGTTAATCCCTTACAGGCTTTTCGCTGACACATCCGCGCGCATTCCCGCCTGCGGGACGATTTTTTGCCTCCCTTTTTCAGTCAAAACGCTACACTTCGTGCAGGTGCTTTCAGACTAAAGGGATGCAATGTGTCTGCCTCACACACTCAACGTTTAAATGAAATTCGTCATCGTATTCTGACGCTGCTGCTCAATGAGCAGGGTCTCAGCGAGACACTACGGAATAAAGCCGGTCATCTCTCGCCTGAGCAGCAACGTGAAAATGTGATACATCGGGAAATTCTGCAACAAGACATCGACCAGCTCCATGCGGCTGACCTGGCCGACATCCTTGAAGCGTTGCCTGAAGAAGCCCGCCTGGCGCTCTGGAGCCTGGTGCCGCCGGAAAAACGCGGCCATGTGCTGGTTGAAGCGTCAGAAACCGTCTGGGACAGCCTGACCGACGAGATGAGCGACCGCGATATTCTCCAGGCTATCGCGCCGCTGGATATTGACGACCAGGCCTGGCTGGTGCGCTATCTGCCGCGCGGCCTCACCGGGCGCTTACTGACCTCTCTGGAGCCCAAACTACGGGCGCGTATTCTGAGCGTGATGAAGTTTGACCGCGATCGCGTGGGTCGGGTGATGGACTTCAATATCCTCACTGTACGCGAGGACGTCACGCTGGCGACCGTGCAACGGTTTTTGCGCAAAGGCAAAAGCATGCCCGATGGCACGGACAAAATCTTCATTACCAATGAACAGAATCAGCTGCTCGGCGAACTGCTGTTGACGGATATCCTGCTGAATAAACCCAAAACCCTGGTGAGCGAGGTGATGAATTCCCATCCCACCACCTTTCAGCTGGACGATAAAGCCGAAGACGCCGCCAGTGCCTTTGAACGCTATAACCTGATTTCCGCAGCGGTGACGGACGCCCAGGGCAAGCTCATTGGCCGTATCACGATTGAAGATGTGGTCGACCTGGTAAACAAAGAAAATGAAAGCAACATCCGCAAAATGGGCGGGATCAGCCAGGAAGAGGATGTCTTTGCTCCGGTCCGTAAGTCGGTGCGAAATCGCTGGGCCTGGCTGGCCATCAACCTCTGCACAGCCTTTATCGCTTCCCGCGTAATTGGGCTGTTTGAGGGCACTATCTCACAGATTGTCGCGCTTGCGACTTTAATGCCGATTATCGCCGGCATCGGCGGCAATACCGGTAACCAGACCATTACCATGATTGTCCGCGCCCTGGCGCTGCATCAGGTTGAACCGGGCAACTTCTCGTTTCTGTTTAAGCGAGAAATTGGCGTCGCCCTGATTAACGGCCTGTTCTGGGGCGGGATTATGGGTGCCATCACCTGGCTCATGTACAGCAATATGGCACTGGGCGGCGTGATGATGCTGGCGATGGTGTTGAATCTTTTGCTGGCGGCCATCATGGGCGTGATGGTGCCGCTGGTAATGACCAAAATGAAACGCGATCCCGCCGTGGGCTCCAGCGTTCTGATTACGGCCATTACCGATACCGGTGGCTTTTTTATTTTCCTGGGCCTGGCGACGCTTTTCCTGTTGCCGCACTAGGGCTTAGTTTTTTGGTAACCGTAGCGCTGCACGGAACCCAACACGTTAAGCCGACGGATTACCTGCGCCAGTTCGCAGGTGACCGCGGGTAGCTGGTAGTGATTGCGCTGCCCCAGCCACTCCAGCACGTCGGCTAAATGCCAGATAGCAGTTTTGCCATCATGCACCGGCAGCGGAAACTGTTTGCTGTGCGTCAGCATCAGTTTGCGCATATTTTGACGCGACACGCCAATAAGGTCAGCCACATCGGTTAAGCCGACAAAGTCCGGTGCCGCTTCGATCATGACCGCGCCAGGAATGGCAACCTGTACATCCCGGATCGCACTGTCGATCGCATCGCTGGCCGACATCGCCTGGCGGGTAAACTCCAGCGCCAGCTTGCCAGCGGTTCCCGCGCCCACCAGCGCATCATCGCATCCTGCCTCGGCCAGTTTTTCCAGTAGTGTATCAATGGGTGCTGGCGTTTCAGGCAGTTCAAACCGCAAGGTGAAACAGTATTCCGTCATGTTAATGCCCTCGCTTGCGTTTTTTTATCTCACTACAATTATCTACGACGCGCCGCAATGCTTTTGCATGGTTCGTCGCGCTTTTTGGTGTGTGCCAGATACAGGTCAGACAAAATTCCCCACACCGGCATGTCTCAAGATTTGAGGGGCAATACAGCTTTCCCCATGCATGATGACCGGAGGCAATAACCCGCCATCCGTAAGATTCTGCGTAACGTAATGCTGCCTCAATCTCTTTATTCGGGTGCCGCTTTCTGTCCACCATGGCGCGTAGCATTCCTTATATTTTCACGGTTGTCAACTGACAACCTTGCGGTATTTTTGTGATGTCCGGACAGGATGCGAGCAGTCGGACGGCAGGTAAAACGGGTTGTGTCTAAAATGGAAAAGGCCGCGCAAAAAATGCGAGGCTGCAATGCCAGACATAACCATCAGAAAACAACGGAGGAAATATGTTTAACCCTGATGACCTGGTTCAGTCGAAAACGGGCGGTCCTAAAATGGTCGTGCTGCGTGCAGAAGGCGACACGCTTTGGTGCGCGCGCGTAGATGATGCCAGCAAAAAGGAAATTGAAATTAAAGCAGACAGCGTGAATCTTTATCACGAAGATGGCGATTTCGGCGTCTGCTGACCGTTTCTGCCGGGACGCGCTAACCTGTGGGCCGTTAGCGCGTCAGGGCAGACAAGGGCAGGACGTCAATGCGCCCGACACCTCACCCTGGCCGGCAATCAGGGATGATCATGTTGCAGGTTGTTATGCCCTACACCGCCGATAAAAGGCAGGCGCAGCTGAAACGGCGCAAATCCGACGCCAGCACTCAGCCCTAACAGATTAAACTCAACGCCCTCTTGCACGCCGATCGTTACGCCCGCCACGCCAAGCAGGGACAGTTGAACCCCGCGCCCTGAAGGCGGTAAGCCAACCGGACGCCATAATGGCCGATAGTCTTTCCCCAGAGCGTTAGCAGGCAGATTCAGTTTCAGCGCGGGCACATTGCGCCCAATGTGCGCCATAAAAGTATTACTGTTCGGTCCGGGCCAGGCATGATAGGTCGTGGGCCAGGGATAGGTTTTGATGGCGGCTTCAATCTGCGGAATCAGGTTCTGCGCTTCAGGGCCACGGTGCTCCACCAGCAAACGCGGTTTTGCACCGTACCAGTAACCATCTGGCAAAGAGGCATTGCGCCTTACCTTATCGCCACTGCCCCAACTGATGACTTCATAACGCGTATAGCGGGTTTCACCTGCGCGTTTAAAAATAATCCACGGATGCACCGCAACGGCACCCTTCCAGCCATAGGTCGGCGCGGCATAAACCTGAATGATGGCCTGACTGGCGTTAACATGCGGATCGGGAGCGAGCCCTGCCGAATCCCGCCGGGCAGTCGCCCAGCCGCCCTGATTCAGGGCATCAGCGCCGCGCGTCGCCTGCGCCAGACTGGCCGCGAGCGACAGCACAATGACGGTAAGAAAGCAGAGACAAAAAATTTTCAGGGTCAGCATGAGGGTTCCCGGGGATCAGAGACAGGCTGTTATAGTGCAATAAAGCACCGGCTTTGACTTCACTTCGCCTGCGGCGGCATGACACGTTAGCTGCCCCTGGCACGGTAATGTGAATACAGTTGCCCAAAGAAGGCTGCGGTGCGTAGCATCATGAGCATCGCCCCCAGCGGCAGGCTATACAGACTGAACCAGCCTGAAACGCCCATCCTGTAAAGGAGCTGGCCGGTATCGTATCCCAGAATAAAGCAGGGATACGCGCGGCTCTCATTCAGCGGACAACCGGCCACACTGGCAACTTGCCCTGCCGTAAGCGCGATGATCAGCGGCGAGCATCCCATTAACGCATAAATCAGCATTTCTGCGCTGAAACGCATGGCAAGGTGACGCAAAGGTTTTTGCACAGTTTTCCTCCCCCCGGTTACGCCAGTGCGCTAAGGGGACTAACCGCTAGCCTGATCCGCAATGCGCTGCAACCAGTCCCGGTAGCGCGGTTGTACTTCTGGCAAAAGCAGTTTACCGAGCGCGTCAGTCTCCCCCTCGACACCGAACATTTTTCATATCAGCGGCGCAAGCGCGGCTGTTGCACTGCCCTGATTTAACTCGGCTCGATCAAGACGTACCAATAATGGATAGCCTGTTCGCGAACGTAGCGGCTTCAACATGAGTGTAGCGCGCAAAAAAACAGCAGGCGTTAAATTATCACCCGACGCTTTAACCCACTAATAAACAGAGTTATTTTTTATTCCGCCCTCGCTATTTGGCGTGTTCATCCCACCGTGAGACAGTAAAAATTTAGATCGCTCACTATTTAGTTGTTTACAATATGATAATTCACTGGCATTGTAGCCAAACTAAATAGCACACTACTTAATAGCAAACACAAGGAAACCCCAATGAAAGTGAAACTCACCGCAGGTGCTTTACTGTTAGCCAGCCAGATGACATCAGCATGGGCCAGTCCGGTCGAAAACGCACCGGAGCCCACCGTTGGCGTGGCGGCATTTCTTCACGCGCTTAACAGTAGCGGCGGAAAACCGATTGAAACCTTATCCCCTAAAGAAGCCCGCGCGGTGCTTACAGGGGCGCAGAAAGGCGCCACGCTGCCGCCTGCACAGATTTCTGAAAAGACCATTACGGCACTGGGTAAACCGCTGACGCTGACAATAGTCAAACCAGCCCATGCCGCTGGCGTACTGCCTGTGTTTATGTTTTTCCACGGCGGTGGCTGGGTGCTGGGTGATTTTCCGACACATGAACGTCTGGTACGCGATCTCGTGAATGAATCCGGTGCTGCGGCCGTGTTTGTAAACTACACGCCTTCGCCGGAAGCGCACTATCCGGTCGCCATTACCCAGGCTTACGAGGCAACAAAATGGGTAGCCGAACACGGCGCTGAAATTGGGGTGGACGGTAAGCGCCTGGCTCTGGTGGGGAACAGCGTAGGCGGAAATATGGTTGCCGCCGTTGCGTTGCAGGCTAAGCAGAATAAAACCCCGGCTATTCGCTACGATGTAATGCTGTGGCCTGTCACCGATGCAAACTTTGACGATGCTTCTTATAAGCAGTTTGCCAATGGCTACTTCCTGACCCGTAACATGATGAAGTGGTTCTGGGACAACTACACCACCTCAGAAAAAGATCGGAACAGCATTCTGGCCTCGCCGCTGCGCGCAACCAAAGAAGAGCTGGCGGGTTTACCACCGACGCTGATTCAGACCGCCGAACTGGATGTCCTGCGCGACGAAGGGGAAGCGTTTGGCCGTAAACTGGACGCGGCCGGCGTGCCGGTAACCGTTACCCGCTACAACGGCATGATCCATGACTTTGGTTTGCTGAATGCCCTGAGTAAAGAGCCAACGGTACGCACAGCGATAAGCCAGGCGTCCGTGGAGCTGAAGGAACATCTTAAGTAAGCATTGCCCGACCGGGGAGGTGCGTCTCCTTCTCTCCGGCAGAAATACTGTTAATAAAATCAGCCGGATAATGCCGGCTGATTTTTTTGCCTTATATGTCGACCTGGTGCCCCGCGTTACCCTTTTCCGCATCAGCAGAGGCTGTGCCTTATGGGTTTCGACAGGGTCTCGCAAGACAGCCGAAGGACGGAGAATAAAAAAGCCCGCAATCATGCGCTGAGGGATCCCCATAAATCAGCGCTAATAAACCAGCACCATATTTCGGTAGGTTCTGGCGAGGTGATTAAGAATGGTGCTCAGCACCGTTCGCTTTAAAATTAGCGGAGAGTGTCTC
>Ga0058701_10000725_pt1 | contig 22163 bp, 17 predicted proteins | sample AgamicOrMae_FD_97039 | JGI IMG/M metagenome (GOLD analysis project Ga0058701, IMG submission 97039) | Agave microbial communities from Guanajuato, Mexico - Or.Ma.e | ecosystem: Host-associated > Plants > Phyllosphere > Phylloplane/Leaf | place: Guanajuato, Mexico | collected 2012-06-04 | reverse complement strand
TTCCATGTACATTTTTTTTGTCCGAATCTATGTTTGAACTATTGTGGCATGAGGTGTGTACTTCTGATTCTTCAATACTCTCTGTACTAGCTCATACCATCTTAAGTTACGTTGCCGAAAGCAACATTTGCATGTTTTGAATTAGTTAAGGATTCAAAAAGAAGTACTATTCTTAGTTTAATAACACTCACAAACGAAATGCTCCCCTTTCAAAAGCTTCCTCCTGATATCGTCGACACGTTTGTCGATCAGCGTATGTAACACTTCGCATTTATCTGCAAAGCTTTTAATTTGATTGCTTGTTTAAGGTTCCATCGTACGCGAATAATAGTATTCAATCGTCTTTTTTTTTAACTGTATGGTATTATGCTCAAAATAACTGTATCTTGCGGATCTCTCGCCCATTAATCTTTCATTTTGTTACCATGTAAAAGCCAATCTTACATGTACTGATTTTTTTGTACTTGCTTGCAGTCGAATAGCAGGAATATAACAACTTTTTCTATTGAAAGACTTTTATTCCGTCGAAGCGCTCTCGATCCCTTGCACTTGCGATTGTACTCTTAACTTGGACCAGGTCAAGGGTTGAGCCCAACGCGATTTTTTTTCTCTCTTGCTCGAATCGTCAATTAATTTCCCTATTTTATATGAGGCTGTAAATGTGTACATTAAGCATTTTATTGAGTGAAAAAAATGCTTGGGAGATTGCAGACAAAATACCAGCAAAAGTAAAACTAAACAACATGGCTTAAGACAGGCTTAAGGACAGCAAATTGGCTCACGACCTTTGTCATTGAAGAATTGAGCAGAGATTTTGCCTGTCTCAAACATAAATCTTGAATACCTTACACTTGGGAGTTTTATCGGTTATGTTTGTTCTAGGATCACGATATTGTTAACTGGGCTTCTGAAGGCGATAAATTTTTCTTTGGCATTAATGCTGAAGCCGATAAAGTACGGTATATGTGCCCCGAACTCGTCATCAAAGCGTACAAAGTCTTCTTCGAACACTTTCAAAGCTGCAGTTCCCATCTTGAAACCATTCTTGCTCAAAGCAACCTCTTTCGCTTTTTTTCAGAAAGCCTTGAAACGGAAGTTTGAAATTAATATTCGTCGATACATCGACGTATCGAATTCAAACCAACCAGACTCATTTTTAGTAGTAATCAATCAATTGATTAGACATACTTTGTATAACAAAGTTGAATTTTGTCTTTGTATAAAATTATAAACACGTTTTTTTTTTCAAACGAGGCTCTAGGTTTGAATTGTTATATAAAGGAATATAATTGGTGATAAGGTGATTCGCAAAAACTCGGGATGTTTTTTTAAAGTTATTTTAACCCAAGTGGGGAATTTTTCGTTATGGATGACAAACGGTTGGGTTTTGGTAAGCTTCTTGCGGTACAGTTCTCGTTTCAGCGTTTCTTTTGGATTAACTCCTCTGTGGAATATTATGAGTCATGTTTTTCCAGATCCGGAAAAATGGGAAACCCGTTCGGTGCGTGGACGCTTCGGAGCCAGGATTGTCCAACTGGATGCGCTTCGTAAATTGCGCGCGCCACGACGGCGAACAGAATTTAGAAGCTTTCCAGTGCCGCGGTAATATTTACTACAAAACAATCCGTCATGTAAACCCGCATGAGGAACTCCTGGTCTGGTACGGGGACGAATATGGCCGTCAGCTTGGTATCGACCCACAACAGTGTAATGAACGGGACGAAGAATGTTGGAGAGGTTTGTATCCTTAACCTTTTTCTTTCATGCCAGTAAAAAGTAAAGTAATGCTGCGAAAAATCGAGTCTGAGTTTAGACCGGATTCTGTCTGTAGAACCTTCAAAACGTCTTGAAAACCGATTTTTAGCTAAATGTCTTTCTGTCAGTCCGTCTCCCAGACAGCAAATAGACGTCTATACTAGACGATCTTTAAATGGGCTAAGTGACCGCAAATCTGATGTCTATGAGACGTCTTGGACTGGTAGACGTCTAATACGTCTACGGACTAGACTTCTAATATAGATTTTTAATAGAGGTCTATGGATGTCCAATAGACGTCTAATAGACATGAGATTTGCGGCCACTTAGCCTATCTATAGATCGTCTAGTATACAGTAGACGTCTACTTGCTGCCTGGGCAGTCTGGTAGTGTGCTCCTCGTGGACATGGTGCGAATGATAACTTGCGTAAATGTTATCTGATTGTGCTGTTCCGGAAACCGTCAATTCTGCTGGTACGATGACAATGCTTGAAACGTGATCATTGCAATTATTTATTTGTTTTTCAGAAAAGAATTTTAAGTGCCCTGCGTGCCCTCTGGCGTTTGCAAGCCCGATGTACCTAGATGGTCACAAGAGAAAGTGCCGGGTACTGAAATCTGGTAAGTAGCCACTTTTCAAGTATCATTATAGTAGGTCGGAAGCTTCTTTGACCGTATCAAAATTGACAATTTTAAGGTTGAGAGAAATTTCGGCAACGTCTTTGGGGAAGCTAGCATCCTCAGTACCTTTAACCGTGTGGATGTAACGTTGCCCGGCCTGTCTGGGGCTAGTTGAAAGGCAAGCTTAGGTCATAGATAAGGCCGCTTTGGTCCACTGAGGAGGGAGACCAGCGCCGACTTAAGGGTCGATAATTTGTTTTTGAAGCAGCTGACGATAGTTGTGCTTATTTGCTGCTTAGGGTACGCTCAACTATGTTATTTCTGAGCTGTTCAACTCCATCTGCTTAAGCTAAATTAAAATACAGTTCAATAAAAGCTAAAATCATTCATGACATCAGCTGCTATATTCTCTGTAGAGAGATTTTATGGATGGTGTATTCACCTTCTGAGAGGATGCACAGTGGAGGGCATAAATGACTGGTCGAAAATCTCATGCATCCTCATGGGTTTCGCGATGATTATGCTCTTACTGCACTGTACAGTGAATGCCGATTATGCATTGAAATCGATTATGCGAATGCAATCGGAAATCGACTACAATCGATTGTGTGTGATTGCGAGCGAATGTTGCTGATTGCAACTGAACGTGGCCGAACGCAGTTGGATGGGACGCCACAACCTTGCCAGCCACTTAATTTTTTCTCGCGAGAATGGGGCCGGATGCGCTTGAACAGCGAATGCAATCGATTGTTGGCGAAATAAGTGCGATTGCAATCGGATGTAAGCAAAATTCAATCGATTGCAGGCGAGTGCATTTAAATGTGGCGAATACAATCGTTTCTTATTTCTTCCAAAATCTCCAATTTTACTCGATAGCAGGCCAATGAAGTCGTTTACGTTTTCGCGTGCTCACCGATTGCGACTTGTGAATACCCTCTCGGGTTTTATTCACTCTTAGGAAGTTAATTTATTTTTGACCTAGAAGGGCCTTCGTCCCTGTCCTAGCAGTCCAAAAGGTATTGTCCGGTTCTGGTCGCGCTGGAAGGCTCCGCCCTATGGGGAAATACATTGGCCACCGCCTTGTTGCACGACCAGAACTGGACAATACCTTTTGGACTCGTAGTACTGTACACGTTGCACCGCCGATATCAAAATTCGGTTCTCTTTTTTTTTTTTTGAGCTATTCCACGCATTAGATGAGACGACTTTTGGTCTTAACTGTACATGATTGTGGTGGTGGTGCATGAATTATATTGTGTGAATTTATTCCGTGTTTTAGGATCATCGAAGGAAATCAAGGAGATCAAGGAACCCCCAAGGTCTCGCAGATACTCAAACCCAGTTTCTCTCCGAAGATCAAATTCGCAATCCGAGTCTGGAAAAAGTTGTAAACCCGTGATCAAAACTTACCCTGGTCCCAAACAGTTATCGTTTTCCCCAGAGGACGCCGACGGAATATGGGACAGATTTTCCCTGAAAGAAAGTCCGAAAGAGGATTTCTTCTGCGACGAATGCAATGTCCATTTCCATCGCAAATACCATTGGCAACGCCATCTTCTTACGAAAAAGCACGACAGGAAAACTTTTCACCCTTGCTCTCAGTGTGACAGAGAATTCAAGCGGAAGGCATCTCTGACGAGGCATTTGAAGGGCGCGCACGCTGAAGACAGGCCGTACGCATGTCGTGACTGTGACCGACGGTTTACCGATAGAGACGACCTAAAAGTGCATTTGCACAGTCACAGTGGCGCGAAACGCTATCCCTGTTCGAAGTGCTCCAGGAGTTTCTCACTAAAGTCATCTTTGAAAACACATCTTTCCAAAAAGCACAAGAGTAAACGAAAACATTCGTTTTATTGCAATGTTTGCAAGAAGAGATATTGCGATGAGCAGTCGCTGCAAAGACACAACCGGCTCCACAACGGCGAAAAACCGTTTGCGTGTTACGTTTGCAACAAACGATTTTCGAGGAGAGAAGTTCTTAAGACTCACCTTAAAGTACATCGAATTAGTGCCAAGTAAATGATTTTGATCTGCCCGTCGGGAATATTCGCTTAAGTTCACGTTTCCGTAAACGATGTACATTTTGATACCAGTTTCATCGAAACTCTTTTAAGATCGCCAAGGGTATCCTATTAAACCAAAGTTCCAAAAGAACCGTGCCGTCTGAAAAGGGTACCTATGTAGGTCGAAGTGGTTTTATCTCGCCTACGGAATAACCTTCCATGGTTGCTTGCCAGGGTTTTTTCAAATGGAAATCATTCACGGCAATATGAACTTAAGCGTGCTTCTTGATTCTTGATGAGAGTGGAAATAATTATTCAAGTTCCTATTTTGTACGTCTCAACAATATCCAGCCTGTATTGTTTCTACAGAAGAATTGTTGTTATTGACTAGTCGCGTTCCTCTAATTAGATTGCGATTGGATCAGTCTACGGTTCCACCTGAATCTGAGTTCATTTCCTTGGGGTGTTGACTTGAAGTCCTGAGCATTGTGTAATATTGTGAATTTCACAGTTCGTTTGACTCTATTGAACTTGGATGTATTCCAATTGAATTAGTCTTCGTGTTTTGACCTATTTTATTATTGATAAGATTGCTATAAGGAATGCTCCTATAGATTTAAAGGAGGTGAACCCAGATGGAACCTTAGATTGGACAGGCTCTAGATGATATTTGAAAAGTATGATATAATCCGTTACCGACTGGTGCAAACATGAATGTGATGTATTGCCTTTTGGGCTATTCTCAGCGTGAGAATAAAATGACATGCATTTTACTTTTTACTGAGGCGGTTATTATCGGTTTCTCTTATCCAGAACCGGTAGTATTTTTTCTTTTTGCATGAAAATACTTCAGTTGTAGATTTTCGATAACCCGCATGATTTCAGGCTTTTACCTCGTGATCCAAGAAACTATTGCATTTATAAATCACCGGAAACCTTCTGTTGTTCCTCTTTTGACAGTATTTTAGATAGCGCCTCTCTAGTTTTTTGTTTATGTTCCTTTGTATAAGATGAGAGCAGCCGTTTCTTCTAAGTCGCGGATTTAAGAAAAAAAAAGTTCTTCCTTGTCTGACGCAGTTTTCAATTAATTAATTAATTTGTCTAGTCTGGGCGTTTTCTCTTATTGATACCGTATACCGGAGGTTGACCCTCAAAAGAGTTGCCATTCATTTTTCAAATGATGTATGTTTACTACACTGCCATTGGGATACTTCTGTTTACATTCCTCAAGATGTTGCAAGATGTAATTCTCTTAAGCTCACAGACATATTTGGTGACGTCTTCCACAGTGATATTGTTTTTTTTTTGTTTTTGTTTAATATGGTTGATTGTGCAGCTTTCCCAGGTTTGGCTGCGCGAGACCGACTCGTTGTGGAATAGATTTTATACGCTTCCACCATAGTTCATGGAAAATCTTCCGGAGGTTCTTTTATGTTAATAATCTTTCTTTCAAGGCCGCAAAAAATCTAATGTAGTCGATTCATTATTTCGCCTGCCCTGCCAATTTGGTGCATAGCTTTTATTTTTTCCACAAAATAATGACGTGAAGTACTGGTTTTTGTTTTTCTCATGTAATAGAAACTCTTTTCAATGAGTTTCGCTCACGAATTTCCATTTTTTTTCTGTAGGTGCATTATTCTTTTACATTATTTCCTGATTTTCGTGTGGGAATCTCAAAGTTCGCGCCTGTTTCCAAGTTTTGAAAATGGAAGAGGGACTTTGCTCTCCCAGACCTTTATAAGAGCGTTGCAAATTGCAAAAAAATAAAAACAGAATAAAATGTAATTAAAAGAAAGGATCGCCTATTATTTTTGTAAGTCGATATTTTTATACATCCATCGCTGAAAAAATTATTGAGCCAGAAAATAAAAAATAATAGAAAAATGGCTTAGCTGTGGCTCTTTCCTTTCTTCTGTTCCCTTCACCCGCGAGTAGCAACATTACCTATCTTCTTACACCTTGTGAGAGGGCACACTTTTCTCAAGCCAATACCAGCCCAAAAAAGGGTCGTTCATTTCTTACTCACGCTGTAATCAAGGACAATTTTTAAAGTAATTAACGCAGAACCTCGCGAACATAGATGGTTAATTCGAAGACCAAAGCGTACCATATAAAGCACTTGGGGAAAAAACAACAAAAAACAAACAAAACAAGAAAAAACACTTTGACTTTGGACGCTTTTAAAGGTTTTAGTAGAGTACCGGTACCCATCACTAGACGAGGCACTGATAGCTCACCCAACGAAAATACTTAGTTGTAACGATGCCCTTTTTTCAGAGTATTGTGACCATTATTTGAAGTCCATATGCGGCATCTCTGCGCTAACGGTAACTTACTAAGGCTGAAAACGAAAAGTTAGCCGAATGCTCAATACCGGTACGATGCAACAACTTCAAAATAAGTGATTTCGGCTATCAGCCCCCAAAGCACCAAGATGACCGGTTAGAAGACGTGTGGACTGACGCCAAACGATGCGCTTTGGACCTCCCCTGTATATTTCACATTTTTGTATGGGAAATGTACTTACAATAGGTGTGAAACATCATTCGAACATGCGTGCTGTGTGAATTTCAATGAGGGAATTCAGCGTTTAATCTATATTTTTGTGTGAGCTGTTGCCATATCCGATTAAAAGAAAAAAATAAAAAAATCGCTGAACGTTTGAAGCCAATCTTTCATAACGGAAAAAAAAGTAGCTGACAAGTGTGTAACCCTAATCAGTTTTTCCCCCTTTCTTTTTTCAATCATGCCAAGCCGTCACCATTATCAAGTAGGGACCGGTTATGTTCATTGTCGGTAATATGGGCTTTCTGGTTAATAAATCAGTGAAAAAAAGTAGCACCCCCCCCCCCTCCTTCCTTGCATACACAATCCACACAATCTCAAAGGGGAAATTTTAATTGATCACAAATTCCCGTTCGTGAAAGTGACTGGGCGCTCCCTTGGATGAGGTACTACCTTACCCTCGGACCGCGAATTCGCGGCGCTCGTTTCCCGTTTAAACGAACGCGGGTTTAAAGACGGTCGACGGCCAATGTCTTGGCTAGAGAGCACTTTAGAGAGCTTCTGCTGTGTGTCGTCTGCTGCTGGTCTTCTCTTCATTTTGCCATTCCAATATGAGATTTCTTCGAAAACCAGAGCGTTTTAAGGAAAAATCCACGCAAATTAAAGCAACGCTCTGCAACTGCGGAGTGTGGAGTGGTTTTAGAGGGAGACTGAGCCTAAGAAACAGATTGTGAGCACCTTTTCGTCACTGCTCTTACGGCTCTCGAAGGGGATGGGCAGACTTCTTGAAGGGCCCGAAAGGGATGATTTTAGTTCAGTACAATTAACGTTGGATAACCTTAAGTACAATAGTTGCTAACTCTGATATTTTACAGAGTCACTTCGATACGAATATTTTCTTTTGATTTGCACATTATTATTATTATTTGGTTCTTTCTCTTGGCCACCTTTTCCTGTTTGTCGCCGTAGAGAGTAGAGAGCCGGTGGAGAGCTTTGAAACAGTCACCCGCGCTTTAACGGTTTTGCCAAAATGGAGGCCTCTGCTTAGTCCGGCGAGCCAACGTAGTAAGTTTTGATTGCCTTTTTGGCTTATGAAGCAATTATTAGCTTAAATAATAACAAAGTTATTGATTCTCAACCTTAAATTTTTTTGAAAATATGAAGCATGGATTCCTAGATCTTCCCCTCCTTCAGATTGGTGTACGATACTGTTTCCTCTTTCAGGCTTTGTTCTCCATTCCAGCAAGTAAAGCCGGTAAATCTTAGAAGATACTTGCCTGAATCAGGTACACAGCGCGTCCCCGTGTTTATTGCTGAAAAGGTAACTGCTTTCAAATTTTAGTATTTTTTGTTGGCTTAAACCTTTCCTGGGGATCACTTGAAGTCCTATCAACCCGGCGAATTCTGTATGCCCGAAGCCAGAGCCGTTGAACCTTTGATGTTTTTATTTCTCTTTGTTTTATTTGTTTGGCGTTTCTTTTGCAGGATATTGTAGTCCGGGGGGAGGGGCGTCATGATTTTTCATATTTCATGAAATCCACAAGTTATGTTATTTCGTCCATGGTGTCTTTCATGTTCGTCTTTCTTGAAAAACGAAATTCTAATCAGAGCTGTGTACATTAACCTTGTCAAAGTAAGCACTCTCATATTTAACTCTAAATGTTCATTTATTTTCATGAGATCGTTCGCTTTGTTTAATCCGTCAAACTTTGAGTAAGAATTGGTTCATCTAACCCTTCTTGCATTGTGCAGGAATTTTTTTACACCGCGGGTTCACTCTGCATCAGCAACTTAAGATTCTAGTTACTAATGTATTTTGACAATGTTTTGACCCTGTATCATCTACAGTTTTCTATTTGCTTCTGGATTTTGTTGTTGACTGGAAAGTATGGGTTCTTGTCATGAGATGGGTGATGCCTAGGCCAATTTCCCTCTACTACACTTTTGTATCTTGTCGCTCAACTTTTGAGTAGAACAGTTAGCTCTAAAAAGTATATTTGTCCGACATCTGTTCATACGCACGCTGAACAGTGGTATCCACTGAGATACCCAACATCTGTGATTTTTGTCTTGCTGTTTATCTTCATATTCTGATTTAAGAGCTCCTTTAATTTTTCAACCTGGTAAATTTGAGTTGAATAGGTGGTATTTTTCTGGAAAGTCTTGTTGTCAGTGTTTTTCTCTTTCTTGTTACAGCCTTTCAGCAGTAAAACTATGGATGACGATGATTATAATCCCCTTCTGAATGGAGGAGGTGGTGCCAGTAATGGCACTGTGTCCAAGAAAAGCTCTAAACAATTGTCCGTTGAGAAGATCTATCAGAAAAAGTCTCAGTTGGAGCATATTCTCCTAAGACCTGACACATATATTGGTGAGTAAATCCAACCATTGCGATCATGATTTCTGTTGGTGGGAATCAAGTTCAAGATTGCAGCTTAAGATAAAATTTTCTGTTAGTTTTAATCTTCATCTTCCTCACAAATTAGATGTTTTTACAGCTTGGTCTCCCAGAGATAATCTTGTTTACAGATTCAGGCCTTTGCATATAGCTCTTACCTATATGTGGCATATGCCACCGGTAGTGATCGTAAATGATGTATGGTTGTCAATAAGTAATTGGGACCTGAGAATGTATCTCATATAACATAATCTTTTAAATTCTTTCTCTCATTAAAATTCTTTGGGCCATTCAGAAGTTTTTATTTCCATTCCAGCCATCATTAGAGCTTTTTCTTCCACACTTCCAGCTTTTAATGAAATTTTGTTTTTATGCATCAAATTAATTCACATACATTTACATCCGCAGGAATTTTATCAAAATACCCTAAAAACGCAAGTCAAAATGTTTTCTTCTCCTTTAAGTGTGTAAATGACCTTTTGTTAAATGTTGTATTTTCTATTTCAGGTTCTGTGGAACATGTCACTGAAACCATGTGGGTGTTTGATGAGAATAGCTCCTCAATGGTGCAGAAGGAAATCACTTATGTACCAGGATTGTACAAGATTTTTGATGAAATTTTGGTGAATGCTGCTGATAACAAACAAAGAGATCCCAAGATGGACTGTATCAAGATTGAGATCAGCAAGTAAGTTGCTCCTCGTGTGTGATGCTGTGGCTTTTTTATGGTTCAATGGGAAGAGTCTTAAAAATCCATGAATGATTTCAGGGAAGATAACAAGATTTCAATTTGGAACAATGGTCGAGGTATCCCTGTGGTGGAGCATAAGGAAGAGAAGATGTATGTACCGACTATGATTTTTGGTCACCTTCTCACATCTTCCAATTACAATGACGAAGAAGAAAAAGTGACTGGGGGTCGTAACGGTTATGGTGCCAAGTTGTGCAACATCTTCAGTAACAAGTTCATCGTTGAAACCTCTTCTAAAGAATACGGCCAATCTTTGAAGCAGGTATGAAGGTTTAAATTGTCGGTATTCGAACTAGCTGATCATTTAGGGGCCGTCCATTTATTGCGTCGCTCAGAGTAGACTCAGAGACCCCCCTCTCCCCTTTGGTTACGCTTCCGTCGACCTTCCCCCCCCTCCTAAGAGCGTAACGTAATTCATTGACGATCCCTTACTTTATACATGTCTGTGGGTTTGAATTTCTATACACTTAGGTATTAAAATGTCTTAATGGAGGGGTCAGAAGAGTAGTTATTAATGAAACTGAATAAATGTTCCCTGTGCCCAGAAGCCTTCTCCCCCTAGACGTAAAAATTTGGGATCACTGGTTCAGCTTTTCCATAAAACAAGCTCATAATATTCCGCCTAAAACGCGCGCCGTTAAGGCGACAAGCTGATTTTGCTTTTTTAAAAACTTTCCTTTTTATTGTTTGCTATAAGAATTGAGTGGAAGATATTTAAAAAAAAAGTTTAGCTCTTTTTAAGACAAAAAAATAAATAAAAAATTTAAGACAGAAAATGAAATTTAAAGTAAAAATTCAGACATCACCGGTCAAGGAACGACACAAACCAGCATCAATAATGACTTCACGGTAACCGAAACTTTTTAATGCTAGTTATTGCCGTTACGTGGTCGGTGACACCAATATTTGATTTTTTCTATTAATTTCCCACCTTGGGAAGACCTTAGTTTAATTTTGAAGAAAATACGAATCCCTCAGCGCAAACCTGAAAAAATCACATAAACAAAAGCGAAAATTCGCGGTTTCTCCTTAGAACAAGGTATAATTCAATCCCGCGCATTTCAAAATTAAGTTCAGTTACTGTGGGTTTTCTTGTAAGGAATGAATTTTGCGTGTCCTTAAAAGCATGCCACAGAAATTTTAAGCGATTCTGATCACTCGGCCAAGGTCGCTTCTACCACCTCAACAACTTTTTTAAGTGAGACTTTGATGAGGTGTGCAGTGTGTGTATCGTGTTTCATTTGTTGCAGACCTGGAGAAACAACATGGGAACAGCATCCGAGCCGGTCGTGAAACCGTCCAAGGAAGATTTCACCAAGATAACTTTCTGGCCTGATTTGTCGAAATTTAAAATGGTCGAACTAGACGAGGGGATCTATAAGCTGATGGAAAGGAGAGCCTACGATGTTGCTGCGTCCACAAGGGGCGTCAAAGTGTTTTTGAATGGCAAAAAACTACCGGTAAGTTGTGCATTCCAGCCTCTGCCGCTACATGAGGTACTTTATCTGTGGATGCATCAAAAATCCTGCGAGCTACGGGACGCATTTTTTATGTTTTAATTGCTTTCAAAAGTGGAAGCCTTGAAATCGATTATCGCTTATCGACATCGCTTTTTCAAAAGTAAGTTATAAAAAACATCTTGGCCCACCGACCTACCCTTGGGCTATTTTCGGTTTCAGGCAATATCCACCCAATTAACATGTCCCCGTATCTTGTGTATTTGAATTAGCTATGCGACCGAGCTAAGCCGGAATTAAAATATGAATTCTTAAAATATCGTTTTTAGAGATTTTTTATTTGTAATCCCATCTTTTTGAGCATCGTCGTGGTCCTAACATGTTATGTCAAAGCCAAACTTTCTGCCGACCATTTTTTTTTTAAGTGATTTAATTTTATATTTGCCTTCCAGGTGAAAAACTTCAAAGATTATTGTGAGCTTTATATTAAAGACAAGACTGATGACACCGGAAACCCTTTGAAGATCACGTACGAAACCGTAAATGATCGTTGGGAGGTTGGAGTTTCTATTTCAGAGAAGAACTTCCAGCAAGTGTCATTCGTCAATAGTATTGCAACTATGAAGGTGCGTACGTTTGTGACGTGTGTTCATGTCGATCTACGTCGGTTGAGCCTAAGGAAAAGTATCTAATGAGGAACGTTTCATTTTCTACTTTTTGTGTTTCGCTTTTCGTCGCCAAGCCGAGCGGAGCGACACACAGGGCGTTTAACCTAACCTAAGTTAACCTAAGGAAAAATATTTAATTAGGAAAGTTTCATTTTCTATTTTGTGTTTCGCTTTTCGTCGCTAAGCCGAGCGGAGCGACACACAAGGCGTTTAACCTAACCTAAGTTAACCTAATCTAAGTTAACTTAACCTAAGTTAACCTAACCCAAGTTAACCTAGGGAAAAATATTTAATTAAAAAGGTTTCATTTTCTACCTTTTGTGTTTCGCTTTTTCGTCGCCGAGCGGAGCGACACACAGGGCGTTTAACCTAACCTAAGTTAACCTTACCTATATTGCTGAGTGTGCGGCCGCTTATTTCTCAGAGACAACAGGCTCTCGCCGAGCAGGTAGCGGAAACAGGCTTGGTGACAGCGGAGCAAGGCACGAAGCATGTAATCTAACTCTTTAGCCTAATGTTGGTTAACCTAACGTACGATAATCTGAGATTAACCTATTCTCGGTTAACTTGAGTTACCCTCACCTAGGTCAACCTTACCTTAGTTAACCTAAAATAACCTAACCGGACTTGCGGTCGTTGCTCTTCCCTTGATTAACGCAATATACTTCAACTCAAACTGCCTCGTAGTGAATCCTTAATCGTCATCATAGTGAAATTGAGGGTTGAACTAGTAGCGCAAGAATTTCGAAGCACGAGTGTAGTAAAGAAGTGATAAATGTTTTGTTTGTTTATTTCAGGGCGGTAGACACGTTGAACATGTTGCCGATAGTATCGTGAAACACGTCTTGGAAATTACGAAGAAGAAGAACAAAGGCGGTATGCCAGTCAAGCCTTTCCAAGTGAAAAATCACATGTTCCTTTTCGTCAATTGCCTAATCGTTAATCCCACCTTCGACTCCCAAACCAAGGAAACTATGACCCTGCAGGCGAAATCCTTCGGATCGAAATGCAACCTGTCGGAGAAATTCCTCAACGCGGTAAGTAAGGCGGTTCCAACCGGGGTTTGACTGGGTTATTGCGCTCCCGGACTACCTAGAAAATCGAAAAATTTCATAAAACGGGAAAAGTGGGGAAATTTGTATTTTATACCTGGAAAAGTATGAACTTTTTCAACAAATACATGACACGTTATATACGATATATCGCAAACCGTGTTTAACTCGGATACCGTATTTTTCTTGCAAAGGAAGACCTGAGCTACTGTAAATTTGGTTTTTGCATTTGTCGGAAAGAGTCAACAAAGCGTGATTTTGTCAATTAAAAAAATCGTGAAAAATGTGTTAAAAACCGGAAAAATTGGGGCCTTTGTTTTTGTAACCAATCGTCGATGATCGCGTTTGAGACAGTTGTTGATGTCGCCAAGTACTATTCTCTACGATTTCGGTTGTTGCAGGTTGGTAAAAGCGGTCTTGTTGAGACTGTGTTAACTTGGGCCAAGTTCAAAGCTCAAACTCAGCTCCAGAAGGCTAGTGGAAAGAAGTCCTCTAAACTGAAAGGTAATACATCCTCGCAGTATGTGGGAGTTGATGACCTTTGGGCCAACTTAACTTGGCGGTTGCCTGTCTGCTTTCAGGTATCCCGAAACTAGAGGATGCCAACGATGCTGGTACAAGGAGTGCTATCGACTGCACACTGATCCTGACCGAGGGAGATTCGGCCAAAACTCTGGCGGTTTCGGGCCTCGGCGTAGTTGGCCGGGACAAATACGGTGTTTTCCCGCTCCGGGGTAAACTGCTCAACGTCCGGGAAGCAACGCACAAACAAGTGAGTGTCCGCTACGGGAAAAACCCACCTACGGAACATGGCTCTCCATCAGTAGCCGCAAATATGGCAGACTAAGTGTTACCGATCATAGCGTAAATTCAACTACTTTCAATCTAATAACCCCCAAGCAAGAGGTAACGTCTTGCTGGAAATCTGTACACTGGATATCAAGGATATCAGCCGGATATGAGACGTCTATTAAACGTATATCAAGAGAAAATTAAGCAGGTTTCAGTTTAGTATCTGACAGATTTTAGCAGAATATTTAAAGTATCTGCTGTTTGTACCTAGATATTAGATACTAGTGGACTTTGCTCAAACTTGACAATTCGCTGAAAACAGCCATGTTTCGATCGTGGATATCTAGAATATCAATCGGAAATCATGAGGTGTCACCCCTTGCCCCCAGGTTTTGTCGCTAAGCCTAGCGGGGCTCTTCACGCCACCTAACGGTCGTCTAGCCAAACAGTGTTGCTAAATTTCGCGATTTTGCCGAACTCGACTCCGGTTAACTTGAGAATTTCGAGGTAATCTAGCTGGCCAGATATGTTTTGGATCTTTTTCTACATGAGCAATTCAACGTTACGGTTGATTACTTGATTATCTTCCCAAGTAAAAAAAAGATAAAAATGAAAAAAATATATATTTGATAAAATCGCGAGATTTGGCAACACTGTAGCCAAATGCAGGCTGCAGGCTCGGTTACAGCCTAGCGGAACGATAGCAAAGCGACGCGTAAGGCACCCTAAGCAAAACCTAACCGAGATTAACCCAACCGACGAAGTCAACTACGTGTCGTAGAATTTCCGTGAGTGATAGTATATTCCTGCCCAAGTCAAGATAAATGCCTTATCTTTCATTCACGGAGGAGCTCATTTGCTGACTAAAGAAACATTGGGTTTCAACAGGGATTGTAAATGAGCTTTTCTTATCCAACGCCTTCTTACAGATTATGGAGAATGTCGAGATCAACAACATCATCAAAATCGTTGGTCTGCAACACAAGAAGAAGTACGAATCAATTGATGATTTGAAAACCTTGCGGTATGGACGTTTGATGATCATGACGGATCAAGATCAGGTAAATATTGCGACACTGTACAGATTAGCCGCCGATTCTCAAAGTCGGGGAAGAAAGTCCAGCGAGGAAAACTTTTCTTTTTCAGTGAACAGTTGGTTGTGGCTGGGAGCAATTTGTCGGAACGCTTTTCTTTTTTCAACCAACGAGTTATTCCTTAATTTTTCCTATTTTCTTTTTAAATGTTGATAAAATCGTGCATTCGTGTTGACCGAAAAAAGTTTTCGATTTACCACCGCACAATGTTTCAACAACAAAAAAGTCGAATTCCTTTCGTAAAAACTTTTAAACGTTGTCACCTCACAAATTGGCTCCAGTTTACTTTCGTGCGATTTTGAGGGATTTGAACTCAGTCACTTGGAAAACACGACGTCCTTCACTCGAGAAGGCTGGCTTAAGAGTTAAAGAAATAAAAAATAAAATTAAAAACATTAATTAAATAAAAAATAAAATTAAAAAAATTAATTAAATAAAAGAATAAAATAAAAAAAATTAGTTAAATAAAAAATAAAATTAAAAAAAAAATAAAATTTAAAAAAATAAATTAAATAAAACTAAAAAAAAAATGATTAACATTTTTTTTTTGACAGGGACTGTTTTGAAAGTAATCAGGTCTCTTTTCGTTAGGTTTTTTTTTTTTTTTAGATATTTTAAAAAGGGTCTCTGCCCCGCAGGATGGTTTTCACATTAAGGGTCTCCTGATCAATTTCATCCACCACTTCTGGCCATCTTTGTTGAAACTTCCTTTCCTGGAAGAGTTTATCACCCCCATCGTGAAAGCGAGGAAGAGAAATGAAGAGTTGTCTTTCTACTCGCTACCGGAATTCGAAGAGTGGAAGGGCGAAACCCCGAACTGGAACACATACCAAATAAAGTACTACAAAGGTTTGTTCCTCAGCTTAGTTCCCATCTGAAGCCTGACGCGACTTTGTTCTCAATTTGAAAGGTTGCTTTTTCTACCTCTTGTGTTGCACCTTTCGTTTCCAAGCCGAACGGCGCGCGGCACAAGCCACTCCTCACGGGTCACCAAGCCTGATGCCGCTTTCTTATCGACTTTCGCCGAGGAGTAAGCGACATCTGGCCTGGTGACACCTAGCGGAAGGGTAGGGATGCCAGTCCCCCAAACCAATGTAGGTTAATTTAATTTACGCATTAGCATGTCGGTAATCCTCGTGATACTGAAAGATTTAACTGAGGCGAAACACCAGAGGTCGTAATGCAACCTTGTAATCCATCACCTTGTAATCAAGGTGAGGCTGGTTGGCTTATTTTCTGTGTTTGCTTTCAATTCAGGTTTGGGAACTTCCAGCGCTCAAGAAGCCAAGGAATATTTCTCTGACATGGCGCGGCATCGAATCAAATTCAATTACAAAGGAGAGGAAGATGATTTCAGTATTACTATGGTAAGTAAAAAAAAGTGTCAGTGAAGTTTTTGAAAAAAGTCGCAATGGTCGGACTGAAACGTACTCCGAAATATCTTCTAAATAATCGCTCAAAGCTGAATGGAGGAAACTTAAACGTTTTTAGGCGAAGAATAAAATTTTGGTCTCATAAGAGAGATTCCTAGATGCTCGATGAAAGTTGGACACGGCCCGGTGAATCCTTTCATGGCCATCTTGATTCGAGCGCAGCGGCGCTGTTGGTGACGGATCCGCAGCAGAAGCTGCGCTCGGCTTGAATCAAGGTGGCCGTGATCGGATTAACCGGGCCGTGTTCAACTTTCAACGTGCATCTTGGAATCTCTCCTAACTCGATGAAACCTATGCAAACCCTCGAAAGAACGCATTTTCAGCGCTGAAGATTTGTATTTTTCTTGGACGAAGCGTTTTTCAGTCTTCCGGTGTGTTTCCGTTTGCAGGCATTCGCGAAGAAAGATGTAGACAAGCGAAAAGAGTGGCTGACGAATTGGATGGAATCTTGTAAACGGAGAAGCGAGTTGGGACTGCCTGACGAGTATCTTTACGGCAAAAACACGCGCTCAGTCACCTTCACGGACTTTATCAACAAGGAGTTGGTGTGGTTCAGCAACTGTGATAACGAACGCTCCATCCCTAGCATGGTCGACGGTCTCAAGCCCGGACAGCGGAAAGTATGTGCCCTTCCTCGTTTTTCTCACGTGTTTCCTCGTCTGAGTACTACCTTTCTGTTTTTTTTTATTTATTTTTCACCCTTCTTTGAAAAGAAGCAGACATTACTGACGGAAAATGACGGAATTTAGAATGGGCGTATATGAACCACCTCTCTCGCGGTGTGGGACATGTCTAACCTCAACAGCTTTAACGTTCCATAAAAGCGCCCGGGCGCTTTGCCTTCAGGGTGCTAATAGCGCCCAGTCTTTTTTTTTGGGGGGGGGGCGCTTTTAGCGCCCGCTTATGCATTGCTCTTATGGGAAATGGAGAAGCTCACAATGCTCGGCCATAAATGATTGGTCAGTTCTATTCGCTCGCCCATGTTAATCCAAGGGCGGCTTGAACGCACGTAAAACAACCTAATGCGTTTTAGATGAGAAGTGACTTGAGCGCACGGAAACCAACATAATACATTTTACATAAGGCAGCGTGTGAATAGTCACTTCGTAAATGATTTTGGAGTGCTAAAGTTTATGGCTGAAAACTACAATCCGATGAAAATTTGTCTTGAAAGTAGCCCGTTTTTGCATAGAACCCACGGAAACGTCAAGGTTACTTAGCAACTTAAGTGGCAGCCTTAATGTATTTCCTGAACCAGTGCCTGAATCAAATACCATCCTATGAAAACTGTATCATCTGCTGTCCTGCATTCCTCTATGGTCATAATATTCTCTTTTCTTCTTCCTTGTACTAGGTGCTATGATGTTAAACCTGTGTTGGTTTTCATGTTCCCGCTGTTACTTTGAGTTAGAGCCCCCTAGCATAGCGCCAGTCGCGGCTTTTTGAGACAATTTAGTTATCAATTTTAAAGAAATGAAGGACGATTGATTTTTAAGTATGTAGCATGACAGGATGAACAAAATTTTCATTTTTCTTTTTTTTTAAAGTGAATAAGTAAGTTTTAAAAAAAAGAACAATTTTTAAGCCAACAGGAACTTGTTCAAAAAATATTATGGCGCTTCTTGCTTAAATCTCTAGATTTAATCCTGTTTTGAGCTGATGTGTCCGTTTGTGTGACTTAGTCTTTCCGGAGTACTCGACGAGATTATGTCGCTTGAAGAGGACCTCTAATGCGACAAACGAGGAAATGGGCACTTTTTTAAGAGTTTTTCTCTTTTGTTGTGTAGGTTTTGTTCACGTGTTTCAAGAGGAATTTCAAGAAGGAAATTAAAGTGGCCCAGTTGGCTGGCTCGGTCGGCGAGCTGTCAGCCTACCATCACGGCGAAGCTTCGCTGATGAGCACCATTATTAACATGGCCCAGAATTTCGTAGGGAGCAATAACATTAATCTGCTCATGCCCAATGGACAGTTTGGAACGCGCCTGCAAGGAGGCAAAGATGCGGCTAGCCCCCGTTACATCTACACGATGTTGAGGTGAGTTACCCTTTTGAACGATACGCGCTGACCTGTTACCTTGGTTAGGGGGCTGGGCTATCCGTTCCGATGGGTGAGTTGTTTCACGGTGTGAAGGGTTGCTAAGCAGCGTTGTTTGTTGACAGTCCCCTTGCGCGCGCGTTGTTCAACGAAAAAGATGCGCCTTTACTGGATTACCTGAACGACGACAACCTCAAGATTGAACCCAAGTGGTACATTCCCATCTTGCCTACCGTATTGATTAACGGCGCCGATGGTATTGGCACGGGATGGAGCACAAGGATCCCCAATCACAATCCACGGGAGATCGTCGAGAACATCAGGCGGATGTTAAGAGGAGAAGAGCCCAAGCCAATGGTAAGTTAGAGCCCTCGCTTAGGGAGAGTGGTGTCGACTGCCATGCTGCTTGCATCCTACCAATCAGCGTTGCTAGTTTCGTGCATCCCACGAATCAGCGCTCACCGCGGGAATAATTTGTCGATTTCTCCCTGTGAGGCTCTCTACCTTCGCTTATAATTCGGAAGGTGGCATTACCCACCTCTCGTCGCTGACTCGTTCAACCTAACCTTGGTTAAACTTAGGTTAACGTAGCCTAACTGAACGCTGCCTAATCTTTGCGGCTATATGTCTTCCAGCCCAATACTGTTACAAATTGTTAGCCAGGGTGGAATACGAGTGGGAGAAAACGCAACTTTGAAAAGCAGAGATTAGCTCGCGAATTGGCATGTGTGTCGCTTTGCAGAAACCGTGGTACAAAGGTTTCCGGGGCAGCGTGGAGTACTTGGGAGAGAGCCGGTTTGTCTTCTACGGAGAAATCGCGTTATTGGATGACGACAAATTCGAAATCACTGAATTGCCGATCGGAAGGTGGACTCAGGACTACAAGGAAAGCGTCCTGGAGCCGATGCTCAACCCCACAGGGGACAAGGCGCAACCTCTAATAACGTAAGTTTCGGCCTGTCCGTGTTCGAGCGGGCCTCAGTATTTACGTCTCTACCAAGGTGACTCGAAACGGTGGAATCACTCCCCTCGAAAATGGGGGACGTTTCCTGACGCCACGGGCCGAACGAAGCCGAACTCCTCCGGACTTACCCGAACAAGCTGCCTTTCATCCCATAAGTAGGCGACCCGCACAAACAAGTGGCGCCAGAACACGTCTCCCGTTCTCTCTGTGTATAAGTCCTTAACCCACTACCGCCCAGCGATGCCGTTCGGAAACAGAAACATCTGTTTTAGAGAATCTTTTCAGCTCATTATTGTCACAGTCCAAAAAATATCCCCCCTCTGACAACCTGAAATTTAATATTTTAGGCATTTTTCAAAGTTTGAAATTGCGTATTTTAGTGGAAAAAAACCTTCCAATTTCTCTTAACCTGAATTTCACTCCAAATACTTTGGGCTGTCATGGGTTAAGTGACTCCAGCGTCATAGAGCCACCTTGGTCACTACGTCGCTATTTCAACAGTCTTTGGGCTGCTCGATCATTGCTCCATTTTATTGTTAGTTTCTTCGCCAAAATGTAACATTTGGTGTTAATTTTGGACTCCAGAGACTACAAAGAGTACCACACCGACACCACCGTCCGGTTCGTCGTGTCCATGACTCCGGAGAAACTGAAGAAAGCGGAGGCGGAGAATTTGCACAAGGTGTTCAAACTGCAGTCCACGGTGACGACCACCTTCATGTGCGCTTTCGACGCGGCCGGCTGTCTCCGCAAGTATGAATCCTCGCAGGAAATCCTCAAGGAGTTCTACGACGTCCGCTTGAAGTACTACAACAAGCGCAAAGAATACATGGAGGGCATCTTGGAAGCGGAAAGTAGGAAATTGAGCAACCAGGCAAGGTACGGACCTAAAGGACTTGGATCGTGGAAGGCTCGGGCTGCTGAGTCGCTCGAAAAGCATTGCTTATTTTGGAGACTGCATTGTTGCATTTGACTCCCTTTGTGTTCCACCTTTCCTCGCTCAGCCAAGCGGACCAATAGCGAAGCGAGGCACAAAGAGTCTGACTAGATTTAGGATAGCCTAAAGCCTCATGCCGAGGAATAAGCGGTATCAGGCTTGGCGACAGCCGAGCTGAGCGAGGCGAAGGGTACCGAAACTATTGTAGGTTGATTTATATTGCGCGATTGTATGTTGTTAACCTACTAACGCCCAACGATGCCGTTCGGAAACAGAAAAAAAAATATTTTAGAGGATCTTGTTAGTTCAGTATTGTCACAATTTAAAAAATATCACCCCTCTTGACACCTGAAATTTAAGAAATCAGGCATTTCCCAAAGCTTAGAATTGCGTAATGTAATGAACAAAAATCCTTCGAATTTCTCTTGAGCTAAATTTCACTCCAAATATTTTGGGTTGTTATGGGTTAATATCCGTGACGTGAATTTGAATCGGGGTGGAACACGAGGTGAACAATGCAGCCCTCCGATTTCGTAGTGCTCTCAACATGAATGTGTCTTTTCAAGGTTCATCTTGGAAAAGTGTGACAACAAGCTGACGGTCGAAAATAAGAAGAAACAGGTTATGATGAAGGAGTTGCAAACCAGAGGCTATGATCCTGACCCAGAAAGAGCCTGGAAAGCACGTCAGGACGCAGAGGCACTCTTGGTAAGTCTATTTTTGTTTACTTTTATCTGTATGAGATTTTTCAATTTTATTTGCCCGTCAGTTAGCAGGCGCGAGAGCTTATACCTCGTGCCACAACCGAAATTCGAATCCAAAGCCTCTCATTTCGTAGTCTAAGGCGCTTGTCTCTGAACATGTGTCCGCCTAAAAAATGATGTTCTATGTGTTTCTAAGACAGTTGCACCTTGCCGTGAACCTTTATTATACGGTGAGAAATGTTAAAAGTCTTGTTTGATCAGGCCAGGTTAGATTTGCTTGTGTTATTTGCCGATTTTTGATTGCGAGCGAAAAGAAAAAAGCTGTGACACGTTTTCCGTCATTTTTTTTAACTTTATTTAAAACTACCGAGCAAAAATGCCCCAAGTTTTTAAGATTTTTTTCAGAAATTGAAAAATGTTTGCCTTAAACCCCGATCCAGTGAAAACGGAGGATATTCTGGGAAAAGAGAATATGTCTGGGAAATCAGGGAAAGGTCAGGTATAAATCCAACTGCATTGTGATATAATCTAAAGATTCTTCATGTTTGGCGACGGAGGAAATTTATCGGTCAAAAGTAAGGCAATTTCAAAAAGTATCAGTCAAGTGTCAAAAACTTCGAGAGTCGGAACTTTGTGGCAGAGAGTTCTAGCTGAGCCTCTGTCGCTATTTCCGTGACTGTGATTTTTAATACCGGTATTATCTGTTTGTCATTGCTGCTAATAGCAACATGAGGTAAGAATGCATCATAGATGTCTCAAACCGCATGATATTGGTAAATGAAGCCTTTTCCTGCCTTCGTTTCAATCTAATTCATGCTTGCCTGTATTTATTTTACCCACCTCCGCCCAGCAATGCCTTTCGGGAACAGAAAAAAATATTTTAGAAGATCTTTCCAGTTCAGTATTGTCACAATTCAAAAAATATTACCCCTCCTGGAGACCTGAATTTTAATTATTTAGGCATTTTTCAAAGCTTAAAATTGCGTATTT
>Ga0058701_10000724_pt1 | contig 22214 bp, 13 predicted proteins | sample AgamicOrMae_FD_97039 | JGI IMG/M metagenome (GOLD analysis project Ga0058701, IMG submission 97039) | Agave microbial communities from Guanajuato, Mexico - Or.Ma.e | ecosystem: Host-associated > Plants > Phyllosphere > Phylloplane/Leaf | place: Guanajuato, Mexico | collected 2012-06-04 | reverse complement strand
GCGGTCTGCTGGCTGGGCCTAGTGTGTTTCCAAGTGCAAGTGCGCGGCGCCAGTTCCACGCGCACGGCCGCTTGTCGCGCGTGTGTCGCGCACGCACTTTGGGCGCGCCAGCCGAGTGCCAGTGCACGCGCGCCAACAAAGCGCTGCCAAACACACGACGATTGCGACACTCTTCCGAGCGGCCAACACTTCCAGAACAGCAACACGCGCCGATCTTGGACTGGCAAAAAGGGACTACTACTACTACTACTACTACTCGCTACTTCAGCTGGCCGCCTCACGAACACCGGAAGCGACCTTTGGGGCATCTTGTTGGGCGAGCTTGTGGTAGGCGCTCGAGCTGGGCGCTTGCGTGAGCGGAGAAAGTGGGGCGAGGCGGACGGTCGAGAGCAAGCGAAAGCGGTGGTTAGCAAGTGGGTGCCAGAGGTGAGTGGGAACAAAGTTGGCCAGAGGTGACTAGCAACAAGCGACAAGTCAGGGTCACTCTCTGAGAGCTGAGAGAGCCACCAGAGAGGCTGGGAGGACAATTTTCAGAGAGGCAATTGTGTGCAAAGCAGAGAGAGAGAGAGAGAGAGAGAGTCTTTGGGAGGAGCAGCATCAAGTGGGGTGGATTGCCAGCGGGCCAGCGGCCACGGGCGAGCGCAATGACCATGGGCGGCGGCGGCGCCGGAAGTGGCGCCCATGTGGTTCCGGCGGAAACACTGGCCGGCCCAGTGGGCAGTGTGGAGGGCCAGCAGCAGTCCTTTGGGGTGGCTCTGTCTGCTGCTGCTGGCCAACACTTGGACAGCAGACAAGCGGCCAAACTGCAACTAGATGGGACAGTCTATTATGAGAATAATAATATCATCAACAATAATTATAATAATCTGGCTCAGAGCGAGCATTTTAGCACACAGCCGCCTGAGCAGCAACTGCTCCACCAGGCGGCTGCCCAATTCTCTAGTCCGGCAAGCGACCAAAATGGGCCCATGCTATTCACAGAACCAAATAGAACCTCCGCCATTGATGATATTAGAAGTGGAGCCATATACATATTTGTCATAACAGTATTTGTAAGTTTTCTACTCATTTTGCCAGGAATTAGAAGCGACAAGTTGCCCACCTTTATCTGTGTCACCAGTTCCCTTCTGGTGACATCGATCATTCTAATTGGCCTCTTTGGGACCACCTGGCATGTGGGCGAGGCGCCCGAAATGTCGGCCGCCTACAAGGCCTTCTCGCGCGACAGAATCCAGGGCGAGCTCACCGTGAACATCGGCCTCCAATCGGTGAACATCACCCTCAGGGCGCACAAGTATTACATCATGCACCAGCTCGAGGGGCCCCTCATCCTGATGGACGCCAGCCGGATGCTCGAGGGCGCCGGCCTGAAGCGAGCTCGAGGCTCTGGCCTGCTGGCCAGTCTGATGCCGCTGGCGCCCGTCTCGCCCTCCACCAGCGAGACGGCCGCCCAGGACGAGGTGCAGGAGCTTGCGGGCGAGCAGCAGGGGGCCAGCAACTCGTCGAGCCAGCCGCCTGAAGAGGCCGCAAACAGCGGGGCCGCCTCCAGATTTATCGAGGCGCTCCAGACGGCGGAGGCAAGTGGGCCGCAGGGCGCCAACAAGACCAGCTTGGCGGACGAGCTGCTGCTGGCGGGCGGCAGTCGCTTGGGGCCGCACGCGAGCGCCGCCGACGTGGACGAGGACGAGCTCGAGTCCGAGCAGGACATCTTCAGCAGCAGGGGCGAGCCCGTCTCGGCGGCGAGCTCGCCGGCCGGCGCCAAGAAGGGGCGCCGCTCGCGAGTGGCGCGCTCCTCGTCGGCGGCCCAGGCGGGGCCAGCCAGTGATAGTGGCCCGCCGGATGCAGCAGAGGGGCACTCGAGCTTGGGCAAGAGTTCCAACCAGACGAGGGAGGAAAGTGATGAGCATGTGGGCCAAGAGACTAGCTCGCTCAATAGTAATAGTAAGCCAAAGTACACCATCAAACGGGTCAGCCACGTGGATATCAACTACAACGAGCGCTTCTATTGGATTGAGCCTCAGCAAATGCGCCGAGAATACTACAAGGCCCTTCAGAGAGGCCTGCCCTATCCCATTTTGACAGTTGTCGAATATCTCAGCCAAGATGAGGCCGGCTTCAATTGGTCGCGCCAATATAGGCTGGCGGGCTATTACACGTCGCTGTTGCTTTGGCTTTCGGCGGCCCTTTGTGCGCTCATGTTTTGTTTACATTGCGCTGCTCCAAAATATGGTATTTATACTATGCAACTATTAGGCCTCTTATTATTATTTACAAATTTCACATACTCAAAGCTAGTCCCTAGTGGTGATAAAGAACTTGTGATACCCTTCGAGGGTCATTCTTTGGCGTTCAGATTTGGTTGGAATTTTTGGCTAGTCTTGTTTGGAGGTAAGTCCATCTCTCTCTCTCTCTGCTAGCTAATCCCATTGATTGATTGGCGTGCTTACGCTCCCACTTTGCCTCCCCCCTCCACTAGCTTGCCAACGCTAAACGGCACCTGCAGACTCAGTTTTCTGCAATTCCCCCAACGCTCAAGAAATTTGATTTATTCCCATTCCTTCCCAACCCCAACCCTTTCCACTCTTTCCAACCTTTCCACTCTTTCCAACCTTTCCACCCCCACCTGCACCATTGCTCGACGATCAATCAATCAATCAACTAACCTTCCCGCACAAACTCACACAAACTCACAAACGTGAACATCCACCACGCTCGAAACCCATTGGATTGTGCAAACGGCCCTATCACACAGGTTGTGTTGCGTTCATTGTAGGAACCGTTATCGTAATCATCGACCACCTCATTCCCAATTACATCTTTACCACTGTCTTGGATGTAGACTATGACTCACATCAAGCGTACCACATGAAACAGAGATTCCTCAATAGCAAAAACAAAGCAGCCAAAGGCGATCGAAGTTGGCCGCCCAGCTTGGAGCGCAACCTTCCCGTGAGCTCATCCATGAACAAACGCCCCGATCCACCGGCTTTCATCAAGAGAAAGAGGTCGGCCGTGAAATGAAGAACGATTTAATAAACTTGTTCTCACACCTAGAAGAACCTCTTGTCATCTGTTGCAAGCGATCTTTTTTGACTCGAAAACCTCGGGACAAAACGGGTGCAATTTCCTGCCGAGAGGATGCCACCCACTAAACTGACCACATGACATGCCTTAGGTGGTCAACAGGTTACCAGGAGATTGTTAGGTCATATGGGTCTTCCTGGCCAACCATTGGGCGTAAGCATTCTTGGCACGTCCCGCTGGCACAGCTAGCGCAGTGTTGGGAAACCACTGTCGTCACGTGCGCGCCAATTGGCATCTTTGTTGTTGTCTCACTTTGGCGCCCTTTTCTGCCTGCTTGAGCACGAAGTTTTTTGTCCCCCCTCGTGTGCTAACTCGCAATCTGTTGCCTTTTATCGTCCATGGACCCCAGAATTATCCTTATTTTCCTTTAATTTTAATAGCTTATCTCGAGTCGGCCTCCTAGCAAGAGTTCACCATGCCAGTCGGAACAACAAGGTCCGGTCGAGTGGTCAAGAATGCGTCGACGAAGCAATCCAAATTAGACGCCTTAGAACTGCTAGCAAGACAAAGACGTGGAGAAAAGGTCGATATCGGAATCACCGAAGAAGAGCCGCTGTTCGAAGAGGTGGACGAAGAGGAGTATCAGAAAAACAGAAAGGGAGGATTTGTTGTAGATGCGTCCGACGAAGAGTACGATTCCGAGGATGACGATTTCATTGACGACGGTGATGATGTCGAAGATGACAAAAAAGATCGAGGAAAACGGGCTAAAGGCAAACGACAGAGCAAAACAATTGAGGCTGATCCAAAGCAGAAGAGTGTGGCTAGCTTCTTTGGTGCTGGCACAAGTGGCACATCAAAAGCCTCCAGCAGTCATTTCGATACCAAAAAGGACAGGCCACCTGTTGATATGGATGACATGTTGAGCGAGATGCTGTTTCAGGATGTGAAGACACCTAGTCGGGTGGCGAGAAGCAAGACAAGTTTAAGTCAAACTCCCTCCAAGACTCCCTCAAAGACTCCCTCCCAGACTCCCTCAAAACCATCTCCAATTGTGAGATCGGAGCCTCCTACACCCAAACCTGATAACAACAAAAGGCCAAGCGAGACCATGGAGGTGGACGAACAAGTTGACAACAGTGCAAAGAGACTCAAGTCGGACGAAATAGGCCCTCAATCCTATGAGAGAATTTATTGGTATGATTGTTCAGAGGGATCTCAGGGCACAGTATACTTTTTTGGCAGGATCAATCAAGACGGCAAATATGTATCATGTTGTCTCGTGGTCAAGAATGTTCGTCGAACAGTGTATCTTAGTATTGCACCAAATTGTACTTATGATGAAGCGGTCAGCGAGTTCACGCATATCACAGCTAAAAAATATGGAATCAAGAGCTTCGATTGTGAGAAGGTGACAAAGAAGTATGCATTCTCATCTGATCCTAATATGCCACTATTGTCGGACTTTGTTAAAGTAGACTATCCGGCCACACATGCAGCACTGCCGGCCGATTTGGCCGGGGAAACTTTCAAGAAGGTCCTGAACATCAGTCAATCACCTATGGAGAAGCTAATACTTGAGCTAAAACTGAGGGGCCCCTGTTGGTTGCGTCTCATTGATCCCGTGCCGGCCACGTCCCCTCTGACTTGGACCAAAGTGGAGCTGGAAGTTGAATCGCCCGACAATGTAATAGTCGAATCCGACAAGGCTGATTTGAAGCCTCCCTACTTTTGCGTCCTGTCTCTGTCTCTGCAAACGCTAGCTCATCTAACGATCGCTGGGAGAAATGACATATTAGCTATCTCGGTGATGTATAACAATACCATTATGTTGGACGACTGCTTGAAGAGAAGCAACAAGGCAAGCGGTCACTTTGTGCTCTTGTCAAAGCCCAACAAAGTATTATTACCCTACGACTTCAACACTAAGATCAAGACATTCAGGCGCACCAAACTTGAATTGTTCGATTCGGAGAGGGATCTATTGACCAGTTTCATGGAGAAATACAGCGAGTTAGATCCAGATATTGTGGTGGGGCATGATTTGTTGAATTTTGATTTCGAAACTCTAGTCAGGCAGATGGTTGCAAACAAGATGGGCACCTGGTCCAAATTGGGCCGTTTCAAGCGGAGCACCTTAGTGTCCACCAAGAAGGCGTTTCCCTATTTGTTCTCAGGCAGGGCATTGTGTGATATAAAAAAGATGGCCGAGGAATTGATGCAACTTCGTAGCTATGATCTCACCGAGCTATGCTCTCAATTATTGGATCGCAAGCGCATCGAGTACGACCAAACTGCCCTGTTGGAGTCATTCAAATCGAGTGATAATTTAATGAACATGCTGAATGCAAGCTGGGAGGATGTGGACAGCATATTCAGTATCCTGGTTGAGTTAAACATAATACCACTAGCTCTGAAGATAACCAACATAACTGGAAACATTTTGTCGAGAACATTTGCCGCCGGAAGAAGTGAACGAAACGAGTACCTGTTGTTGCATGCATTTCATGAGGACAATTTCATCTGCCCCGAAAAGAGACAAACCGACCAGTCGAACAACTTGGGCCGCCGAAAGGCAGCCTATACTGGCGGTTTGGTATTAGAGCCAAAGGCGGGTTTTTACGAGAGTTGCGTCCTACTGATGGATTTCAATTCCCTCTATCCCTCAATCATTCAAGAGTTCAATATATGCTTTTCCACAGTTAAGGTTCCCGAAAACGAAGTCGAAGGCTCTGCCTTGGTGCCCAACGAATCAGTGGCCACCGGGGTGCTGCCTAGCCAGTTGAAGAACCTAGTCGATAGGCGTCGTCAGGTGAAAAGGCTGATGGGCGATTGCAAGCAACCGATGCAGAAAACTTTGTTGGACATTGAGCAGCGGGCTCTCAAGTTGACAGCCAACTCGATGTACGGTTGTCTGGGCTTTGAGTATTCGCGATTCTACGCCAAACACTTGGCCTCGCTGGTCACCCTGAAGGGCCGAGAGATTCTCATGAGCACCAAGGCTTTGGTTGAGTCTCTAGGCTATGAGGTGATCTATGGTGACACTGACTCGCTGATGATAGACACAAAATCGAGCGACTACGACCACGTGGTCGAGCGCGGCACTGAGATGAAGAGCAGCATCAACAGGACGTTCAAGTTGTTGGAGATCGATATTGATGGTGTTTACAGGCCACTGTTGTTGTTGAAGAAGAAGAATTATGCGGGCGCAAGTGTCAGCAAGACGGCCGATGGAAAGTTGGTGAAAAAGATCGAGACCAAAGGTTTGGATAGTGTGCGTCGTGATAGGGCAGTGGTGGCGAGGGAGGCGGGGGAGAAAATTCTGTCCATGATTATGGAGTCAGATAGGGAGGTTTGTCAGATTGTCGAGTGCATACACGCCTACCTGAAGGGACTGGCCGAGAGTATAGGCAAGAATGAGCTCCCGGTGGAGAAGTATCTGATCAGCAAACAGTTGAACAAGAATCCCCAAGAGTATCGCGACACCAAGGGCATTGGGCATGTGGCCATTGCGTTGCGCTACAACAAGGATCCAAGGAGGGCGAAAAAGTTGCGCGCCGGCGACGTGATAGAGTATGTCATTTGTACTGACAACACCTCAGAGTCGGCCAACCAGCGCTGCTACACCTTGGAGGAGCTAGCCTCTGATGAGAATCTCAAATTGGACTTGGACTACTATTTGTGCCAGCAAATTTATCCAGCAGTGTCGCGCATTTGCGACAAACTGCCCCTGACCAATGCCTACGCAATAGCCGAGGCGCTGGGCATTGAGTCCAATCCGGGCGTGAAGATTGCTCGCGATCCCGCCCAAATTGGCTCCAAAATGGACCAGCTCATATCTAAGGGCAGTGCTCGATTCAATTCCTGCCAACCACTGAGCATAACTTGTCCCGATTGTTTCAACGAAGACCAAATTGACCAACGGCTGAGACGCAACCCAAAGAGCAACAAGCTGGAGCCCAGCTTGGCGTCGTGCAAATTTTGCGGCTCGAGATTAGCCTCAAAGAGTAGACATATTGTGGTGCAGATGATTCTCTCAATCAGACGCCTAGTTCAAAGGTTGTACAGTGGCAAGTTCAGCTGCTCTCTGTGCCAAGTGTCAACCCGAAACCTCTTTGGCCCACTGGACGAGAAGGAGCGGCCTCTGTGTGTGTCTTGCGGCAACTCAATGGAGTGCGACATTGACGACCGACTTTTGGATTTGCAGCTCAATTATTACAAATACCTTCTGGATATAGAACAAGAACGAGGCCAACTGACGATGGCCGACGACACGGTGGACATGTACCAGCGTTGCAGGGAGGAGATACTAGGCGCACTGAGGCAGAGCTACATAAACACAGTGGACGCCCAGCAAGTGTTTGCAATGGTTTGCTCCTCGGGGGCCGCCGATTGCGTGTGAATAATGGCATTGGGCCGAAGCTTAGGGTCGGCGAGTGTTTGTGTTTCCAGCTTTGTGTGTTCAACCACTGGGCTATGTTTCCGGCGGGCAAAAGTTTTTGTGGGTCGCCCGTCGACGACTAGCTGTAAAAGGATTTGTTTATCATAGTAGCCAATTTGGGCCACTCAATTGGCGGCCAGTGTGCGAAAGTGTGCCGAAATAAATACACACAAGGAGCCTCAGCTCTTCTTGTGAACGCAGGTGGAGACTGTTGTTGTTAGTGGAGAGCTTCTTTTCTTTAATTTGGCAACATTGTAAATTTGCAAACTTTTCTCTTGGCCATTTTCTCATTGATCTTATGGAGCTCTTGCCGCCGAGCTAGCCCTTTTGGCTGCCAGATTCAAGGGCCAGATACTGTGTGGCGTGCACGTAGCCTGGCCGATAATGAACACACGGCGTGCTCCATGCGTGTGTGGTCCTCCAATCCTAAGCTCCAAATTCCAATTCCAATTCCCAGTTCCAATTGGCGATTCCAAGCGAAGAAGTTGGGCGAAGAAGTGCACTTGGGCTCCCAGTTTCAGTTTGGCTCCCAGTTGCAGAGAGACAGCCAGTTGCCGGCACAACAGTTGCTGGCGGCCAAGTGAGTCAGTGAGTCAGTGTCTGGCCACAAAAGAGGACAATTGTGGGGCTGAAAATTGTGTGGGAATTTGCGCGACTCTCTGGCGACTCTTTTGCGCCTCTCAATGGACGCGAATGGAGACGAGTGGACGAGCAGCAGTTGCAGTTGCAGTTTCTGATGCAGTTTCAGTTGCAGACAGTAGCAAGCAGTTCCAGTGATGCAGTGATGCAGTGTTCCAGTGTTGCAGTGTGGCGACAACAACAACTTGTTCCTCCTTGGGAGCCTTCCGTTGGCCGAAAATGGGCGAGCGAGATTATTATTTTCGCCTCACAAAGCCACTGGGCACTGAGCTGCATCTTCTTGGCGCCGATCGAATGGTGCCACTGCGGCGCCACCGCAAGACGATTGTGCGCCACACTTGTGCGCCACAGTGCAACACGGTGGCCAAAGTTAATTATATGCAGCCGCAAGTGATGTATATCAGCGCGCCGGCTGTTACAGTTTCTCTTCTTCTTGTTCGTTGTTGTTCGTTGTTCGCTGTCAAGCCAGGAAATCTTCGCTCTCGAGACTTCTCTCTCGAGACTTCTCAGCTTCAGCTGGCGCCAAGTTGGCCCTAAGCCAAGCCAGCAGCCACAGTTCCAGTTTCCGGTCCGCAGCAGAAGCACAGGAAGCACAGGAAGCGGCCGATTGGGAGCGAGCGCGGCTTCTTCTCTAGCTCGTTTGCATGGCCTTGTGTGACTTGCGGCATGTGACTTGCTGCATGTGACTTGCTGCTCTCTGAGCTGCGCCGGCAAGACAGTCTTGCACACCTGAGCCTCATTGCATTCTTCTGGGCCGCAAGTGTTTTGTCTAACCCAAAATCACAGCTCATTGCGGCCCTCATTCTGTCGCCCAATCATCGCCCGTTGCTCGTTTCTCGGCTCCTCCAAGGCGGGCGCTAGTCTGCGGGTGCTAGTCTGCGGCGCCCGCAGACTAGGCAGCGCACAGTGTAGGACAATGGAAAAGCGGGCCAAATTGAATGCGGAATTTCGGCCGCATTTTCAATCTCTTCCTGGATTTGGATCCGAATTTGGACCTGAATTTGGATCCGAATTTGCTGCCTCGGAAAGAGACAATATCTGGCGGCCACATTTGCGCCAGATTTGCCGCCGAAGACTGTCTGTGGGTGCGAGTTGTTGGCGACAAAGTGGCCGCTGATTGACAGAGTGGCCAGTGCAGAGTGGCCAAAGTCAGTCAGTCGGCCATTGGCCACAGACTGACTGACTCGGAAAAGCGGGATTGTTGTCGCGCAATTGTGGGCGCCCAATGGGCCGCCGTGTGTGATCGGTTGCAGTTTGCATGCAGCCGGCCTGCTCGCCTGCCCCTCATCCCACTCGCAACCATTGGCAAGCTTAGGGCAAGCTAAGGACAGTGAGCCGATGGCTAAGCACAGGCACCCAAGCGGGCCGCTTTGTCGTCTGGCCGGCGACCAAGTGCACCCCGAGGGTTCACACAGATGGGCGCTCGCACAAATGGGCCGCGGTCAAAGCGATCTGGCCGAGCGGAGGGCGATCGCTCGCCGGCCGGCAGGAAGGTGGTAATCCAATTGGAAATCGATCGGCCTGCTCGATTTCCTCCAGCTCACAAAGGGCGCCTTTTGCTCGGACACAACACAAAGACACAAAGACCGAGAGGGCGCCTCGAGGAGGAAGAGGAGCAACACTGGAAGCAACAGTTGGCGCAACAGTTGCCACAACAAGCCCATTCTCATGGCGCTTTGAGCTAAAGTGGCGGCGACATTTTCCAATTGTCGCACGCAGTCCAAGCCGGCCGGCAGCTTGTCCTCGGCTGCGTGCAGTTTGTGTGCGCGCAATTGCACCGCCTCCATTGGCATGCGCTCGGCTCACGCTTAGGGCCGCCAGTCTCAGAGACTAGGAGTAGTGGTCCATTTGGACTCTGCTCTTGGCTCGTAGTGCGCGCTCTCGTTTGTCCCCCCGCGCCTCATTGTGGCGCTGGCAGTCACGAGCCTCGCCGGCCGGCTCACTGGCGAGCTTGCCAGCGAGCTCGAGCGGCCACTCTCGAGCATCGCCAAGCAGCAAGCAGCAAGCAGCAAGCACCAAGCCAGCAGACAGGCCGCCTGGAGAGGGGAAAACAAAACCGCCCTCGAGCGGAACTGGGCCCGCAAGGCCGAAACTATTTAAAGAAAGGGACACAAATCCGCGATTGTGTGACCACTGGTCAGCGTGTGGGGAATCTCTCTGTCGTCTCTCTTACAAGTTAGAAGACGAGGCCAGCGTGCCAATCACGCGAGCCTTTTCCAGCCGCCTGTTTGCTTCATTTTCAGGGACAAAATTTGACTGCCACTTCCTCTTGCTGTCCTAAGGAACTGGCCGTTCCTTAGGGCTCAGTCCTTGCGGCTGCACTGCACTGCAATGCAATGTAAAGCAATGCAATGCAATGCAATGTAAAGCAATGCAATGCAATGCAATGGAAGAATCCATTGCGAGAATCCTGCAGAGTGCATTCTGCAGTGTGCAGTGTGCATTGTGCATTCCACATTCTGCATTCTGCATTGGCCAGTGCGCGCCGCACACAGTCTGCGGGCCAGCAGTGCAGGTTAGCGCCGGCCGCAACGCAGTGCACAATGGCGCCACTCACAACTCTCTTTGCTCGCCTCTGGCACAATGGTCAGATTTGATTTTGCCCAAAGCGCCCGCGAACCACAAGGAGGCGCACGAAGCCATTTGGCTGCGCCGCCGCCGCCGCCGAGACGGCCGCGCATGCGCCCCCCGCGGCCTCGAACACACTTCAGGGCCAACAAAGGCGGCCGGCTCACGAGCAACGCGCCTTCTCGGCTCCCCCGCTGCCACTTCCGCCCGTCGCCGCCGCCGCCGCCGAGCTCACAGACTGCGGCGAGGGGGCGGCGCCGGCGCAGAGCAGCGCGCGAACCCGTTAGATTGAATGGAGAGAAATGCACACTCCCTGGATTGGCCGCCAGAGACTAGCTGTGGCGGCGGCCTTGGATCCCCCGAGCTGAGCGTGTCCTCGTTGCGCGCCGGTGTCTTCCTCTGGAGCAGTTAAATGTCAAACGGGCGTCTGGGCGTGTTTGCGGCCTAGCCAATTGGCCGGCGCTCCAATTGGCAAGCGAGCTAGCTGGCCAGTGGTGAGCAATTGCGCCAGAAGGGCGATTGTGGAGCCGCGGGAACGAGCTACAGTCCTCGGGAGTGGCGGCCACTCGTTGGTTCATTTTCGATTGTGACCTTGAGCGGGGGAGATCATCGTTTTGTGCAGTCGGCAAGCAAGAGGACTACTTGCCAGAGACAGTCTGTGGAACAGTTAGTTTGCGTGTGCGAGAGGCGGCCCCTCCGAGTCAGTGAGTGCCCTAAGGAGCGGCGAGTGAGCGCCACTCTTCTTCTTTTCCGCTGCCCAAAGTTGACCTTTTTTCAGACTGTCACTCGCAGTTGGCCTTTCAAGAGCTAGTCTTCAGTGGCCGAAACGAGAACTGAATCAGGAATTAGAATTTTATCAGAATTTCATCAACAGAGGATTTTATAAACAAAGAATTTCATCAATAAAGAATTTTATAAACAGAAAATCCCCGAAGACAGTCCTCCGAAGCACAGTCAAGATGCAACACTCACAGAGACTCGCCGCGCTCGCCCTGCTGGCCTCAGTCCTTCTCAACCAAATCAACCACTGCCAAAGCACCTCAAGCAGCGCCCAGCAGGCTCCAGCACACCAGCGGGCGCCCGCGGCGCCCCTTCCGGCGGAAGAGCCGCGGCGACTGGAGGGCGAGCCGCGCGAGACAGACACGCCCTGCAGCCAGCGGCAGCCCAAGATGGCCAGACTGGAGCTGCGCAAAGCGGGCGAGCAGCAGCCGCTGGTTCACGGCGGCGCCGGAAGCGGAAGCAGGCAGCGCCACAGACAACAGCGAGAGTACAACCAGAGCCACACTGCCGCCGAGGCCACTTCCGTGCGGCCGCAGGCGCAGCCTCAGCCTCAGCAGCAGTCCCCAGTGCAGTCCCAGTTGCAGCCTCAAGTGCAGCAGAACGAGGAGTTCAGTCTGGCGGCCGCCCTGTCGAGCACGGCGCAGCCGGCCGGCTCGGCGGGGGCGAACGCGAGCGCCGGAAGTGGCTACCTGATGGTGGAGTCGCGCGAGGGGCAGGAGAGGCCGCGGGAGACGGGCGAGCAGCCGCCCACGCAGCTGGACGGCCCGCCCCCGCAGCTGCCCGCGCCCGCGCACGGCGCGCAGGCCGCGCAGAACCTCGCGACGGACACGCCTACTCCGGGCTCTGTGCCCGCGGCGGCGCACGCCGCCGAGCGCCAGAGCATAGGGCAGGCGCCCAGCGGCGAGACTGGCCAGTCGGCGCACGCCGACTCTGTCACTCAGCAGCCACAACAACAACAACAACAACAACAACAAATGCAGCAGCAGCAGGAAAAAAGCACAACGGGCAGCCTTAGGCAGCAGACGGGCCGCCGGATCGAGGAGCTGAGCAACGGGCGCCACGCCAGCCGCCCCACAGACGGGCCGCACTCGAGCACCCAGCCGATGGGCGGCGGCAACTCAGAGTCGGCCCCCACTGCAGGCGGGAGGGCGGGGCCCAGCCCGCAGCCCATCTCGAGCTCGCCCTCGTCGCTGTCGATCATCACGCCGCTGCTGGCCAGACAGCAGCACCAGGCGGCCGCCGACCAGCGCCAGCAGCAGCAGCAGTCGACCATGATGAAGCCCCTCTTCGTGCTCGGCCAGCCGCTCGCCGAGCTCGACTACAGCGAGCCCGCCGCAGCTAAGGGCCCGCAGGAGGGGGGCGTGGCCGGCGGGAAAGCGGCCGAGTTTGGGCCCGCTGAGAAGGCGGTGCGCAAGGCGCCCTCGGAGGAGAGCCAGTCTGCGGCCGGCGTGTCGGAGGGCGAGAAGATGAGCGGCCCGGCGCTCGTCTACACGGACGGCCACCTGGAGCAGCAGCAGCCTACAGTGCAGCAGCAGCCTGCAGTCCAGCAACAGCCCGCAGTCCAGCAGCAACAGATCCATCAGCAGCACCAGATGGGCGCCAACTCCACTTCCGGCGGGGCGCCGCTCGACCAGGAGACAGGGGCCCACCAGGCGGCCGAGAGCCAGTCTGCGGGCGGCGTGCAGACGGCCAGCCAAGTCCAGCCCCAAGCCCAAGCCCAAGCCCAAGCCCAAGCTCAGGCGCACCCGCAGCAGCAGCCCGCGCCGCGCCTCTTCCAGGCGCCCGGCCCCAGCCAGTCGAGCGCCGCCGTGCTCGCGAGCAGCCCGCGGCGCCCCTCCCTTCCGCCGCCCGTGAACCAGGCGAACGCGGCCAGCGGCTTCCGGTCGCCCCTGTCGCCCAGCGGCCCTCTGCTGGGCCAGCCGGCCGCGCAGACAGGGGCTGGCGCGGCGGGCCTGCAGCAGCCGCTGAACGGCATGCAGCCGCTCAACAGCATGCAGCAGCCGCCGAACTTCTACCAGACGGCCCCGCCGTACGCGGGAGGGGCGGGCGCGGGCCCGCTGTCCGCGCTTGGCGCAGGGCCGCTCTTTGCAGCCGGCGGCCAGAGCTCGCTGCTTGCCAACAAGCAGGCGGCAGTGCTGGCCCAACAGCAACAACAACAACAACAACAACTCCTCCAGCTGCACTACCAGCAACAGCAGCAGCAGCAGCAGCAGAACACTCTCATCGCGGCCACCACCTCGCCGGCCAGCCCCTCCACGGGCGCCAACTTCGGTCTGGCCACGGGCGGCGGCGTGGGCGCCACCGGCTCGCGACGGCCCCTCAACATCACTCGAGTGGAGCGTAAGTATTTTCTATAAATTGGGTGCTAAAATAGTCAGATTATCAAGCTAGTTCTTTCCGAGTGCGTTGGCGCTTCAAATTGTCGACCAGCAGCGAGCCAGTGGGTCAAAAAGTGGCCCAAAATTGGCCTGAAAGCGGCCTGAAAGTGGCCCAAAAGCAGCCCTAAGGGTCGGCCCTTGGAGGAAAGTCCGCGGGAAATTGTGGCAGCATTTTGTCGCCCTTTTGGCGCGTGACACCATTTGTCGCTTCGAGCTGGCCGCAAAACACACAAACCGATTGAGCTAAGCGCGAACAGCTAGCCCAAAACTAAACTGAAACGAAAGCTAAGCAAAGAGAGCTAACCAAAGAGAGCTAACCTCCATCTCAAACGCTCGCTTGAAATGGCCCGCACGCACAACAGACATTTCGGCCGAGTGCTCCAACGATCTCATCAGGGCGGTCATCGTGTTCAACGGAACCTTCAAGGGAATCATCTACTCTTCTGGCTACGTGAACGATCCCACCTGCATGTACGTGAATGGAACTGGCTCGACGCGCTACGAGTTCAGCATCAGACTGAACCAATGCGGAACGCTCGGCCGCCAAGAACTCCACCAGCCCACAGGACCCGGCGAGGCAAGAGTAAGTAGGGCCACTTTTATTTTGCATCCTAGACTGTTGCTATCATAGCTCAACTCTAAGTTTAGTCTAATCTTGTGGCGCAAAAGTTTTGCAACTTAAACTGAGCCAAAACTGGCGACACAAATGGTTCGGTTTTAACCAAAACAAACACCTGAGAGCTTTGTCCTTTCGCCTTCAGCTCGTCACGCCTTCAGCTGACGCTTAGCTCCAATTCGGGCCAGTGAAACGCGATCTCCCCAAGACGGTCTGTGGAACTTCTTTGTAGCTTCTGCTTGACTAGAATTCAAGCACAACTGATGCAGAATTGACGCAGAATTGATGCAAAACAAATGCAGAATTGATGCAGGAAGACATTGAGGAAATTCGTGGCCAGATTTGCCCAAATTCAGCCCAAATTCAGCCCAAATCAGACGACCCAAATTAGCCGCTAATCTTCCGCCGAGCTGCTGGAACGGGGCCGATTTCTCGCCGGCGAAATTGATTTATTGCAGCACAAAGCAGTGCCACCTTTTCTTTCAGCTCCCCAATTGGCGAGACAGTGGCAAGCGAGAAGAAACTGAAATGAGCTCTGGACTGTCTCGAGTGGGCAGGCAGACAGAAGTGAGAGCCCGCATGTTTGCGTCTGGCCATTATGCTCCGTTTCTGTCATTCAATCGGCGGAGTTTCCTTCTCACTTGGCCAGTTGGCACAATTCAGCGCACGAGACTAGCTCTAAAATCTCACTCACTTTGCATTCCAGCTGCCTGGCGATCTGCATTCTTCGTCCATTTCAATGGAAATTCTCCATTTCCGCCCCAAGATTCTCCGGCCCTCAGGATCGGCAACAGTCTCAGATGGACAGTCTTGGATTGTCTATCTCAGACAGTCCGAGACAAAGGCAGACAGTCCCAGACAAAGACGCTCGACCTTCAAGCAAAAGCTTGTTCAGTTTTCCAATCAGTTCTCCAAATTCCGGTGGCACCGGAAATGGAAATGGATTGGAAAAGTTGGCGAGTTCTATTTGGAGATTAGAATTGGAGATGCAGGAAACTCGTGAGACAAAGGTTTAGAGGCAAAGGTTTAGAGGCAGAGGTTTAGCGCTGGCCAATTGGTTCAAGGCCACTTGTTGATTTTCTGGCGCTAAATATTCAAAAAATGCCAATTCCTTTTCGCCAACTTTTCCAGTTAATTTCCTCTCGCAGGAAATGCAAGTAGCTGTCTTCGCGCCACCAAGCTTTCCTCTAGCCCTAAGCTCGGCTGCAAGTGGCTGCTCTGCGCCCTCATCTGTGGCGCGCACGAAAATGCTGCACAAAAAGCACAAAAAGCTAACCGAGCGACAACAATTTCCTCTACGAACAAACAAAAACAAAAACAAAAACAAAAACCAATCCAGCGTCGTGATCAAGTGATGTGGAACACACTCTCCATCCAATACAACCCAGTTATCGAGCAGGAATGGGACGAGCATTTCCGCGTCTCCTGCGAATACGGAAGCGACTTCTGGAAGACAGTTTCCTTCTCGCCCTTCAACGTCGAGTAAGTTGCCCCAGTCTCTTGTAGTGGGCCAATTCTAGACCACCACCACAACTACTTGAAACTAAACTGAACTAATGAACTTTGGCACGAGACTAACCAAAATGATGTATCAATGCAATCGGATCGAATTGATTTCCGGCTCGATTTGCGGTGCGCGATCTCGCCAAATGTCTGGCTGCCCAATAATGGCCAATAATCTGCAGAACTAACACTGGCTCGCCGGTCGTGTTCACCATAAATCCGCCCCAATGCCAAATGGACGTGCTGCTGGGCCATGGAATGGGCCCTAAAATAGGTGAGTGCCTCGAGAGTCGTTCGAGAGAGAGCCAGAGACAGAGACTAGCTGCAACAGAAAGCCTCTCGTAAAGTGAGACTAATTGGGACCATTAATTTGAGCTACTTCTAAAACTGGCGCCAGTTTTTTATTCCACTTCAAGTGAGCTCAAGTTAGCTGGCAAGCGAAGCTCTTCTTCAGTCAAACTGAAGAGGAAGAGAAGGAGAGAAATTCCTCCAAGAAGCTTCTCTTATGAAACTTTTCCCAAAAAAGTTTCCCAGTCGAAAAAGAGCCAAAATCTTACTAAATTACCAAGTGCTCAATACTAACTCTGTTCCGCCTCAAAATATGACCGAATTTTAATTGAAATTAATTAATCCAAAAGCCGTCGATGGGCCAGTGACAGTTGGAGACCCTCTGACACTGTTGATCCACATGAAGAGCGAAAAAGGTTAGTAAACTGGCGCCACTAATGAACTTGTTCACGCTCTCGAGTCTGTTGCGCGTCTACACAATGCGCCAAAGAAGCCGCAAAAGGCGTGCTAATCCAATTCAGGGCCAACTCTTCGAGTGGAAACACGCCCTAAGCTCTGGAGGGTGCAGTTCCGGCATTGCAATGCTGCAATTGGAAGCCTTTTCGGGCTGCCCACTCGAGACAGAATAGAGCGCCGATTGCTCTTTTAGGTGCACCTTTGGGCGTCTCGCGTCAAATTGGCGCGTCTCAGGACTGTCTGAAGTCGTGTGAACAGCTCTCTTGGCGATTCCAAACAGACAAGCTTAACCTTCCTCCAGTTTGGACAAAAAATGTGTTCGATCAAGAATTGTGTTCGAGCAAAAATTAGACTCACTCGAAAATCACTTCGAATTGGGCAACACTTGCACGCAACAAAATGGGCTACTCTCTAACCGAAACTTTGTCCAATCGAACGCAAACTGACGCAAAATTGTTCGCAATAACGGACCAAAATGGCAAATAATTTGATTTGATATGATCCAACGATCGACTCGTATCAAAAATCAGCTGGCTACGATATTTTGGTGAAAAACTGTATCGCCCACAATGGAGGAAAGCAGCGCATGCAACTGATTGATTCCAACGGGTAAGTGGCCATTCACAACTGTCGATCCTTTGGTGCAATGTTACGCCTCATGTTTCGCGCCCACTGATTATCCTTCGAGCTGCTTCCTGCCTTTTGCGGCCACTCTTTTGCGGCTTTTGGCTCTCGGCAATTGGCCGGGCCAATTCCGCAAAGTGGGCCCGATTGGACGACAGGAAGACGAGAGGATGTTACTCTGCTGAGCTGGGCAAACTCTGTGGCTGCACGCGATCCTCGGCCGCAAAGAGACAGAGGAGAGGGCTCGCCCTTTGCTGGTTGTTTGCGTTATCGTTTCCCCCCTTTTTGCCATCCAATTTGTTTCACTGGCCACTCTCTTATGCTTGCTCTTATAGACTAGAATCAACAAGTGGCCAGTGGCCAGCCGTTTGGCCAGTGGGAGCCATGTGAGTGAATGACAAAATGGATGAACTCGCTCACCAGTGTCATTGACATTGGCCATTGAGCGGGCGCGTCTCAGGCAAGTCTTTGTGTGTGCGCGCGAGCGAGAGACTGTGTGCCGCCGTGGTGGCGCCAACTCGAACAGAGTGTGTCTGGCCGCCTCAGACTGTCTCCGGCGGGCTCCCAGAGAGGCGGCGGCGGCTCGCCTCGCCGGCCGGACAATCAGCGGCGGTGGGCGCATTATCCGGCCGATGAAAGCGAGTCTGTTTGGATGAAAGCGAACGGGCTTGGCTGGGAATCGGGCGCGGACTTGGTTTTTTGCCAAATTTTACCAATTCCGCCAGCCAAGTTGAAGGCCGACACTCGAGGAGCGGCGTGCAGCTTGATTGTCTGCAACAAGTGCTTGTGTCTGAGGTGCTGGCCAGTGTGTGTGTGTGTGTGTGTTTGTTTGTGGTTACACTTGATGGAGTCATCCGGAGCTCTGGGGGATGCATTCCAGAGACTGGCTGCCGGCTGAAAGCGGTGGCCGCTGGAGCGCGACTGAGCCCTCGCCTGGTAGAGGAGTTATTTGATTATCATTATTGGACTCGGGCACGACCTAAGATCGAGCTCGAAAGAAGCCTCGCTTCGAGTGGCCAGCAATTGGCCTGGGCAAAAGAGTGGCTCCAAGAGCAGATTGGTCATCGACCACAAGCGAGCCGAGGGAGCCGCTCAAGTCGCTTGGGCGCTTAGGGCGACCAGCGATTCGAGTTGTGTCGGTTCTTTGCCGGAAAAACCGCCCAGACAAACAACTGAGGCCACTTTATTTGGCCTCCTCCTCTTCTGGCGCCCGCCAGTTCCGCCCGCAGACTGTGATGGGCCCGAAAGTGGTCTGCTTTTTGGCAAAGCGCGCGCCACCCAGACACATCCTGGTGCATCAGTTTATGATAATGAGCGGGCAAAATTTGATGGAATTTTCACTGAAATCATTCAGAGATCATCATCCTTGAATGATTCGGCAACGACGATTCGGAATAGTGTCTGCAAAACGACAAGAAGAACTAGCACTAACCATCCTTCTCGGCCGCCTCCCAATTAACTTTTGCGGGCAAATTCCACCAACAACTGCCCATTGCGCCCTCCCAAATGGCCGCCCAATGGCTACCGTCAAATTGTGGTCAATTTCTTGGTTTTGCTCGTGGAAAAAAATCGTCAAAACTTGCAAATCTTGCAAAATTTGGAAAATTTGGAAAAAACAAACAAATCTGGCAAAATCGTCTTGCAAATTAAAAACCGGCGGCCGGCGCGAAAATTGTAGCTGTGTGGTCAACGAACGATTTATTAGCCCATTCAGAGGCACTTACAACGACAACGATCTTCGTCATGTTACACTTTACGCCTACCTCAAGGCCTTCAGGTTCACAGGAAGTCCAGTTCTCTACTTGGAGTGCGAGATTCATATGTGCCAGAACGCCTGTCCGGTAAGTAGATCTCTTGCTCAATTTCTGTTGGCTTCTCATATGCCTCAACTTGAAGCGCTGAAGTTCACCGCTGCTTCTCCTCCTGGCCAGCAAGAAAGAGAGAGAGAGAGAGGAAAAAACAATTAGCCGGAAATCTTTTGGTGGCTCTTTGGCGGCTCTTTGTGGGCAAAGAAACGAATCCTAACCGACGAGCCACAAAGGAGCCATTTAGCGAGATGGCCGCCAAAATGGTGTCCATCTGCCTTTTGAGCAATGGCTCTGTGTGAGCACAGTTGAGGGCCGCTAATTGTGAGCGGCCTTGTGGCCAGACCACAGGGCACACAAAGGCGCCGCAGTTGCAAACATTGCATTCCAACGCCCGCTGGGCCCATTGGGCTCTTGGTGGCGCCGAAAGGCCAACCGGGAGAGCTGCAAGAAGCGACGGAAGCAGCACCAGCGGCCGAGCGAGGGGGATTGATTTTTTCAATTTTCACTTTGGCCAGCTCGAAATGGGCCGGCGCGAGCGAAATGGGACAGCCTCTGGCTGGATGCAGCAGTGTGCTTCATCCAAGTGCACTTCTGGCCCCACTTTGAGCCTTCCGGAGAGCTGGCGGCTGGAAACCTGCTGGGCGGCCGCCAGCGGTTCTTCCGGATGGCCGAATTTCCTGTTTCTCGCTGGCCAGCAGCAAAATAGACCGTCTCTCTCTCTTTGTTGCCCTTTCCAGCTTGGCCGCAAAGCTGAGGGACACAGCTGAAAGCTGGGCGCAAAGCGGCAAAACTGAGCCACCTTTGAGGATGATGAAAACTAATCGCACTCTCTGGACCATTGGCCGTTATTTCCACTTCTCGCATTCCATCCAAACACACACAATCTGTGGCGCCACCAAAACCAAAACCACAAACGAAAACCACAAACGGAAACCACCACGAAAACGCCAATAACAATTACAACAGCCACAAATGTGCTATTGGCGCCGGCTAAGTAAGCGCTCGGTGGACAACAGCGACTTCGAGTACACTGAGGCGGCGTCCAATTCGTCGAGTGGCAACCACTTGCAGAAGGAACAACAACAACAAGCACTCGTCTCTGATAGTCTCAGTCTATTTAAAGCCCTCCAAGTGAGACACGAGCCCATTGAGCCAGAAAAGGCTCGGCAACGTGCCCAACGATTGCAGGAGATCTACGCGGAGGACGATGAGGCGCAGCTTGTTTGTTATCGTCATGCTGAGGTTCTAGTTTTTATGACCACCATTGGATCATTACTGCTGCTCGTTGTTTCAATAACATTAACTTGCTGTTGGCGGCTAAGAAAATTGACCAAACTTAGGGCTGATGGCTCAACGGCGGAGGTCAAGGAGCGAACGAGGAGGCAGACCAGAGACAAGGAGCGACAACAATTAGATTCAAACCACCACTCACTGCTCACTGCCCAAGGACCATTGGCGGCCACTTTCCTGCCAGATGGAAGCTTCACTTGCGACTACGACCAATTCTCTGGCCAATTCACTCCAAAGCAACAAGTATCGCCAACAACACAATCCACCATCACAACTGCCTCGCCCTTCGACAGTTTGCTGCGAACCATTGGCGGACCTAGTCTCATGTCGGCCGCCGGTTCCCTCTCGTCCAGCTCCATCTTGTCGCTCGCCAGCCACAAGGACCACCACAGCCCAAGGCTCCCAATGTCCACTGGCAATCATTCCGGCGCCAATTTTGCTGGCCACTCACAAGCTCATTTGGTGGGCCCATGTCTCAAAAACGAGCCCAAATTATCCAATGAGCTAAACAAAAATAGGTCACCCATCATGATCAATAACCAGACGCACACCTTGCGCAATCAGCACTGCATGGGTGGCAAATTGAATGGTGCAAAATCTAACTCTGCCAAGGCCAACGCCAATGGTGCTCTCTTCCTGTTTGAGGGCAGCTAATCCACAACACCACAATGCCTGTTGATGGACTGGGCCAACTCGTCAATCATCCTCCGAAGAAACTAATTTATTTCTCCACCCCAATCCACATTGTGCACCAGCACCCATCTCCATTGTAAATCTGAACACACATTTGTCCACCAACTTATAGTCTCAAGCAGATTAGATCAGCCGGTAATAATAGACACAGATTAGGTATCAAATAAAGTAGAGAGTAGACTACCTGTTGGAAAAAAACTTTTCAGAACTGAAACTTTTCAGAATCTGATAAGAACTCGGACGGAAAGTCGAGAGATATCGAGTTGCTGAGGCTGGAGCAATAACTTAAACACATTGCCGTTGCTGGTGTTCAAACCCTTCCCCCGTTGGCCTTTTTGGCGCCAGTCTCTGCATTTGCATCCGTAGGCTTCATTCTAGATGTCTCCTTTTTATCTGCACCTGACAAATAGCTGCCTGAATGGCGATTGATTGCTCAATTTGGATTCTTTACTTGGCAAGCTCAATCGGTATAACAGGTGGTTGACCGGGTTCACATTGATCATCACTGCAGACAACAGTCAGCCCGCCGGAGGTTGTCAAAGCATCGACTCAATGCGAGCGACCAATCCGCCTCGAGGGGGCGATGCGCGCATCACAACAAGTAGTGTGGCTCTGCCGCCAGAAATGTCTGGAAAGGCTCCTCTCGGACTGACAACCACTATATACACATAGCTTATCAGTATCAACATTTAGTTTTATTTTATATCAGGCTAACAACTCCGTCAGCTATGGCTGGTATCGCTCAAGCTCGACTCCAAGAAGAGAGAAAGGAGTGGAGAAAGAATCATCCCTTCGGCTTCATCGCTAAACCAAAGAAAAACGACGATGGCACACTATCACTGATGCACTGGGAATGCGCTATCCCAGGTAAAAAGGATACACTTTGGGAAGGAGGTCTGTACAAGCTCACGATGACATTCAAGGACGACTACCCATCCACACCACCAAAGTGTAAATTTGACCCCCCACTATTTCATCCAAATGTGTATCCATCAGGAACTGTTTGCCTGTCCCTGTTGGACGAGGAGAAGGATTGGCGCCCATCGATAACGATAAAACAAATACTTTTAGGAATACAAGCTCTACTAAATGAACCAAATATCAAG
>Ga0058701_10000723_pt1 | contig 22217 bp, 16 predicted proteins | sample AgamicOrMae_FD_97039 | JGI IMG/M metagenome (GOLD analysis project Ga0058701, IMG submission 97039) | Agave microbial communities from Guanajuato, Mexico - Or.Ma.e | ecosystem: Host-associated > Plants > Phyllosphere > Phylloplane/Leaf | place: Guanajuato, Mexico | collected 2012-06-04 | reverse complement strand
AACTGCCTCATGACTGTCTAAATACTCACCCAAAACTCCGAGACGATAGTTTATCGTTACAAGAATTACCCCATGATCGAGCAAATACTCGGGCGAATAGTGGTCTTTCGTGCCGTGACGGAACTCGCCTTGTTTGTTTTCCGATGATTTGTCCAGTTGGTCGATTTGATAGGTTAGTGATCATTCGTTAGCTTTGGGGGCCGATTTTGCATGGATTTTATCCTTTTCATTGGCTATTTCAACCGTCAATTGGCAATTGGATGTGGTTTGCATCCAATTTTCAATCTAGCTGCCACAATAGACCACCTAGACTCGCGAGCAAACAATAACTTGGACTGCTGGTTCAATATTTACCTCCATGGATGTAGACAATCACTGGGTAGTTGATCACTGGAGTTGCGCGCTGTGCGCAGGATAAGATATTCAAATTTTCTGTTAGCTATCTGTTTGGATTGTGGGCCCCTCAATTTGGCCGCTCGTGATTCGTCGTTGGTTTAAAAAGTGTCTCAATAATATTTTATTATACTCACATCCACTGGCACGAATACGTTCAAATATAGACAGTCTTCCGATTCCACAATCGGATCTGTGCTCGATACGTAGACTCTGAAGCGCTGCTCGATTTGGGGACACATCACTCGCCTACTGAAGGCATCCAAATTTTGCCAGGCGTCCGGCTCAATGGGGGGCTGTGGTGGGCGCGACCATTTTAGTTTCCATGATTATTTGGTTTTATTTTACTTTGTCATCGTTAGTTTTGTGTGTGTGTGTCTTTGTTTGTGTCAATCGAATCAATCATGGGTCTTGAGTCAGCCCCATAAGATTGCAATTTGATTGCCTTCAATCAAAACCGGCGCCGGAGCTCAGAATCTCTCAATGAAGGGGCACTCACCAGAAAACGATTGTTACCAATTGGTGGGCGTGCGTAAGGGATCGATAGGAATGTACATATTGGACGTCGGTTGAACTTTGTCTTCCTCTCATCTATTTTGCCTCTTATTGAGCCGTATTGAGTGTGCACAACCGGGTTGTTGAAGTCCACTATCCAGGCGAAGGAGCTCAAACACAGCACAAGTTGGGCTAAGGTTGCTATCCTACATGCCCGACTAATTGATATTGTCAAAAACATCTTCATCTTATCGAAATAGTGGTTATAAAAATCTTATCCTTCATTATAAAACTCTCTGACGCACTCTATTCCACCCCAATGCCACAGTGCTCATCGAATTGTACTCTTAAGCACTGATGACATCCTTTCAACTCAATCCAGCTTCTGCCTGAAACGCAATTAACTCATCGAACCAATGAGGAAATCTAGCTACTCCCTTTGAGGCAAATCGCCATGGAGACTATACAATGACCGCGTCAGCGTTATAAGTTTCATGTCGGCCAACCTCATTTATGTTGGCGATTTTTTTTTATTTAGAACGCTAATAACTGAACATTGCTCCAACTTCCCTAGATAAGAATCGACCTTCCCGAGTGGTCTAACTACTTCTTTCCGGAATTTAACTTATTCCAAGTGTAGATGTTCCAGAAAAACACACCCCATGTAGCGGCCCATAAGGAATAATAATTGATTCTTGCCAGCCGGGTTCTCTTCCAGGCGGGTACACCATCATTCTGCTGATACAGGATCTGATATTTCTTCAATTTCATCCATCTATTGGTCTGATATATTTTGTTGTCCGGATCACGTTTAGAGTACTTGCGCACCAATTCATCGGGTATATCATCGATGCTGTGATATTTCGTTGGCTCCAAAGGGCCAAATCTCTCACTGAAGTAGACTGAATTGAGCTTCATCTTGCCTTGTGTATGATTTGTTGTTCAAGATACCTGGTTTCAAATTTTCTCAAAATATACCTGATTCGACCTCTGTGGATCTGTCTTGCATGAGGCTCAATATTTTTTCGAGAATGCTATCGGACTCTGCGATGTCCTTCTGCTGCACTGAGTTCCCGCTCGCGCTTGCCATGTGTAAGAGGGTGAAGGCTCGCACCACGAGCTGGAGGCATACGTACGATTCCTACATTTCTAGATTTGTACACTAGTGCCGCGTGCCCAAATGCCTCTATATCTTGAGATCCGAAAATCGACTAGCGACTTCATTGATTTCAACGTGAGACGTCTTTCTTATTACTCTCCTCAATAAGTTTTCTTCAGAGCTACACATCACAATGTCTTGCAATCAGGATTCAGTTAACCCATCAAATCAGTGCCCGATTGAGGCCAAGCAGAAGCCCCACCCAGAACAACCATTCAATCTCTCTACTGAACGTCAGGTATCCTCTATACCGAAAGCAGACGGATCTGGTAATTGGGAGTACCCTAGTGAGCAGATGTTTTGGAATGCAATGATTCGTAAGGGTTGGAACTGGAAAGATCACGTCGAGGGAAAGGTTGGTGGAGATAAATTTAAGAACAAGGATATGTCAGAGATCATCAAAATACACAATGCAAATAACGAGAACGCCTGGAGAGAGGTGTTGAAATGGGAACGAGCTTTACACGGTCGAGAATGTCCCGCTGGGCCAAAGTTGAAAAAGTTCAGCGGTGACGCAACCAAATACACCCCAAGGGCAAGGGTCAGGCAGTTCTTGGGTTACGAACTACCATTCGATCGTCACGATTGGATTGTCGATCGATGCGGGAAAGATGTTCATTACGTCATTGATTACTATGAGGGTGATCTCAAACCTGAGACTGGTGAATTCGCATTACTAGATGTGAGGCCCGCTATGAATAGCTTTGGCAACGTATGGGACAGGATGAGGGTAGCCTGGATGAGATGGAGAGTTGGCGTTGAATCATACTTCACGAGTACTAGTAGTTCAAGCTCTTAGATTGACGCGATTGTTAAAAGTTTGAAATAACAATATTCCTCATTATCCTCGACTAGCTATCTGAGTAGACTTTCTCCACTGTAGAGGAGGGTCTCTTGCTTCTACAAGCATATCGGTATATAATGTCTAAAAAGTCAAGAAATGTTACTCGCAACAAGTTTGATATGTGATGGAGGAGATGAAGGCCAAACCTCCGTAGTCAGACAGTTAAATTCTGTTATATAGTAAGCATCATGGAGTGCAAATCAATAGTTTAACCGGAGATCGTTCTTGGATACTCCCCGCTTCTGCTATTATATTGATTTTGAATCGGCTATGGCTTATATCTAGGCGCGTCGCCAATGATGATCGAGTTGAATGTTGTGCAGGATCGAGCTCAAATTGATCTTTTAATTAGAAATGAGATTTTGTAATGCGATTCTTTGCTCCTCCCACAACTTTCCCTCCAGCTGAATGTGAGTGCCAGCGAGTCTCCACTGGAAGAGAGGCCGGCTGTTCACAGCAGAACTTGCTTGGGTATCATTCATTCAAACTTTCGCAAAATTCATTCACTGGCATCATTGTTTCCTCGAAGCATCTGTGACCCGCTTATCAAGCAAATAGTAATCTAGGATCCACTGTCCCACAAGACTAGCACACACTAGACCATGTCATCCACTTACATTTTCACCGAGCCTATGCCCGGTTATCATCAACAGCCTCAGCCACCAGCCAACTCAACTATCGAATCAACCAGAACCAGTAGTGACAATCAAAGTGACCAAATCGAACGATCAAGATTGAAATATCGTGTTGGTTATTGGTGGAGCGAGAAAAAGAGCCAAAAGTTGAATGCGACCGAACTTATATCCCTGTTTGCCGAAAGACAATGCGAGTTTGTCAAGATTGATTTTGATAGACATTTAGATCAGCAGGGGCCCTTCGACATCGTAGTCCATAAAATAAGTGACATTTTGGTTAGAGCCGATCAGGGTGATATATGTGCTAAGAAATACATCAGTGCCTTTGAAAGCCATGTTCGAAAGCATCCGCAGACAATAATCTTGGACCCCTTGGACAATAACAGGGCATTATTGGATCGCTATAAGCAATATCGATTGATTGAACAATGCGAGTTAGCAAAAGAGAATGTTTTCATCCCACCATTTGTTCATTTAACAAGTAAGAACATTGACGTTAATCGTGGTCGCATACGACGGTCTCAAATCACGTTCCCAATCATTTGCAAGCCCATACTAGCACAAGGTTCAACCGGGGCGCATCAAATGTGCATCATATTCAATGAGGCTGGTCTTAAAGATGTGAAACCACCTTGTGTGGCACAATCGTTTGTGAATCATAACGCTAAATTGTTTAAGTTATTTGTTATCAAGGACAAGCATTACACTGAAAAACTCCACTCAGAGCGATCTAATCGACTCTAAACAGCGTGAGAGGGGCGTCATGCAGTCACCAAAGAAGGAGCAACTCTCACCAATCGTGCCAAGTGATGAGATCCTCAGCAAAATAGTTAAGATATTCAGTGAGAAATTGGGCTTAACTTTTTATGGAATCGATATGATCATCGAGAAAGAAACATCGCGTTACGTCATCATAGATATGAACACTTTTCCGGGATACGATGGAGTTGAGAACTTCCTGCAAATATTTCGCGATATTGTCTGTGATGAAATAATTAAAGTTACGGATACATTGAATGGTGACCAACTGAGCAGGTTGCAAAAGAAGAAGCTCGATGAGAACGATTCTGGTATCGAATCAACCTGATTGATGTTCTTGATTATTGATGCCCAAGTATCGAGAAAACGACTGTTTCTGAGCAGGCATATAGCATGCATCACCAGTGTATGAGATTATATGATTCGACAGATAAAAACTCGAATCGGCTCACATGACCTCATCGAGCGACAGGTTTGACTTACGTTATCATACTCTATACCAATCACTAGGTTCCACCAGTAGTACTCGTGAATCGCACTTCACGATTACTAGCAGTTCCGCCAAGCTCTCAGATCGACGCGATTGTTGAAATCGTGACTGGCCATCTCTATAGAGTTTCCCCATTGTAGAGGAGGGTCTCTTATGAATCATATTTATTGCTTCTACAAGAATATTGGTATATAATGTCTAAAAAGTCAAGAAATATTACTCGCAACAAGTTTGATATGTGATGGAGGAGATAAAGGCCAAACCTCCGTAGTCAGACAGTTAAATTCTGTTATATAGTAAGCATGATGGAGCGCAAATCGATAGTTTAACCGGAGATCGTTCTTGGATACTCCCCACCTCTGCTATTATATTGATTTTGAATCGGCTATGTTATTTGGCTTATATCTAGGCCCGTCACGAATGATGATCGAGTTGAATGTTGTGCAGGATCGAGCGTAATTGATATGAAATGAATTTTTGGGATTCGGGAGGATGCAATTTTCACGGGAAGTTATCTAATAAAATTTACCATTATATTGCAGTCTTTCGATAAAATCCTCTTAGACTTTCTTCCAGGAAATAATTCTCAAACAATAGGGACTTGGTCAATTGATACTGGAATATTCTGAAGTTGGAGTGTAAACTTTCCTATTCTTGGAACATAAGCTCATGCTTTAACATGGTTGATATGATTATTTTTACAAATATAAGACTCTTCCTTCAGTGAAAATTGAACAACTCTGTTGCCAACAAGAGAGTACTGCTTTTCAGGAGCTATGAGTCATTCATCTTTCTCATAAGGTATCATTCCTGTCGGCGGATTGTTTTCAAAAAATATTTGGATACAATCAGCACTGACAGTTGTTCGGATTGTTAGGAGTAGGATTATCTGTGAGCCTGGTTCCTCTATTTACACTCGACATCGATTGGTCTGAATCTATACCGTCAGACATTTTTTCACAAATAATATCAACTAATCGTTCAAAAACATTCTTAACATTGATATTCTCCTTGGCGGAAGTTTCAAAAAATTCCAATCCAAGCTGATCCGCTAACTGTTTGCCACGATTAAAACTAACAACCCTTTCAGATTCCATATCAGACTTATTGCCAACCAATATTACTTGCGCATTATCCCAAGAGTAGGTTTTGATCTGAGTGACCCAATCCTGAACGCTATTGAAAGATTCTTCGTTGGTGACGTCATACATCAGAATGAACCCCATGGCTCCCCGATAATAGGCTGTCGTTATGGTCCTATAACGCTCTTGTCCAGCCGTGTCCCAGATCTGTAATTTTATTTTCTTTTCTCTTCTAATTACAGTCTTAACCTTGAAATCAATACCAACCGTACTAACGAATGCTGACGTGAAGGAATCGTCGGCGTAGCGAAATAAAAAGGATGTCTTTCCAACACTGCTGTTGCCAATGATTAGAATCTTGAACATATAATCGAAATGCTGCTCGGTTGTGCTGCTCATCTTGATCAACTTTCTATGTCTAAGCTGAAACCGATAAGAATAGATGTAATTTTAGTACAAGTTTCTGCGACTTCTTGGGGGAAATACCCTTGAGGAGTACCGGATGAGCTTCGTACGAGATAGGTTCTGGTTGACAAGGAATACGGAGTAAAATCCGGATATCTTCAGTAGATTCTACGGAGTGTTTGCATCTAAGGACATGTCAAGAGCCTGGATCGTTCCAATCTCCCGCATCCAAAGTTTGAGATCCAGCTTAACAAATAGTCAGATATTGCACTAGATTTCTAAAAGTTACTAATTCAGGTCCATTGGTGATGAACGTTAGTTTTTTCTCTTGTAAATTACTGAATATTGGGAGTATCTAGGAGAGAAAGTGAAAATTGAGAATTGCTTCTTTCCACCACTGTTGACGATGTCAAAGTATGGGCTCCACATCTGTGTCTATATGAAAACTGTACAGTGAAGTATTCCGCTGGGGCCCACTATGTAATAGCTCTATCGCTCGAACAAATGCGCAGGCAATAATGCACGCGCGAAGCCGACACCACTTTGCACCGCTCAAGTTGGGGCCCAAATGTCTAGCTGACAGCGCGTTGCCTGTGACAAGCCTAGTCTACTGCTTAGGCGCTTACTGGATGTTGGATAGTGAGATGGCGCAGTACAGCGAAAAACAGATTACGAAACTTGTCCACGAGACAATTGGAACGTTAAACGAATGGCCTCCTCTATTTCGCTCAGCATATAAAGTCCGTTATGTGCAACAATCGTTCGCCTCAACGTTTGATCAAATCCACAGGAAGTGCCCGCCATCTGCATCCCTTCGGCGAAATATGAGCAACTGCACAACCGACGCTTTGCGAAGGAATATCTGACTGATTACTGATGATTTGTCTGATCTTCACCTATACTCCGCGCATAAGCAGACGGATGGAATCTCACCGAAGTGAGTTTAGCAGTATAATCGGCAGAAAATTAAGTCGTAAGAAAAGTCAGAGTTGTTCACGGCGAGCATAGCCTGTCCTCTTCATCACTAGTATAGATTATTTTAGCCTCCGATGAGGAGGTCGTTACAAATCGGTTGAGAATCTTTTATTGAGCTGCCATCTTGAACAAACGGTCGAGATGAGTCCTGTCTATCTCGAATAGCACCTGTAAATCTCTCATATTAACCCGCTTAACACGCTTGACAGCCTCTTGTCTTAATTCGATATTAGACCTATTTTCCGCCAGGCTACTACTAGACTGCTGACTGAACGATCCTGATGCTATCGAATTTGCTTTTGCATTCTTCCTTGGTCCAATAGCTAAGAGTGCAGTCCTATTAGCCTCCTGTTGTCGCACCTCTTCCTGCTGCGCCCGTTGCATATCTTTAGCTTTTTGACGGAGTTTTTGTTGCTCGGGGTCCTCGGCTTTTGACCGACTCTTGGCCACACGGAGTAATAGCTCTCGCTCCTGTTCCTCATAACGATGCTTCTCTATTCTGTCCAACTCCGCTAAAAACTTCATCTGGCCTTTGATATCATTCGAGATCTCGTATTTAGGGTTGAATTTCAAATTCTCAGTTCGATGTTCAGCGAGCACACCAAGACGCTCAACAATATCCTTCAGTCTTTCCTGGGTTGCATGCGATATCAAAGTCACAACCTCGTCAGAGGGATTACCTAGTCCGAGTTTCTGAGTTATTTTAGCTATTCTCTCGGAGAGAATCCTGGTGTCAAAGAAGGGTTGATCCTTACACGATCTTATTTGAGTCCCCACTAGCTCAGCCCCTGACGCCATGATTTTCTGGCTCTCCTCAGCCAGATTGACACCACCCATTGCTGCCACATCATTGACGTCGTCATCATCTCTTAAAGTAGCAGATAACGATTCGAGCTGCTTTTCGTGTTTCTTCTGTTTTTCCTGGCGCTTTGCTTTATCTGGCTTAGGTTTGGTGGGACTTTTTTCGGCAACCGGTTTAGGTTGATCTATCTCGGTCGTATTTTCATCAGTCTTTTCAAGTTTTATACTTTGGGCGGCTAGCTCTTTCTCGCGTTTTCTTGCCTCTCTAGCCTCTTTCTTGATTGCGTACGCTGATTTCTGCCCAGGTGGTAGGGGTATCTTCTTCTTCTTGGCGGTGGATGTGGTTGCTTGTCCTACCATGGGTGTAATTGGTGCAAGGGGATTCAATGGTCCAGTAGGAGCTGGTGTAGGAGTTACCGAAGCATTTAAGATTGCTGGCGAATCGTTAGATTGCATCGATGTAGGGATGGCCATCGTAACTGGAGACAGAACACGATTATCAGTGGATTGAGCTATATGCTGGATCATCTGAGGTTGTGGCATATTTCGCATGTTTGGCGGCCTTATGCCTGGTAGTGTTAAAGTTCCAGCATTCATCGCTTGTCTCAACAATGGCAATGCCAAATCGAGGAATGGAACTAATTGTGGTTGGGGTCCTGAATTACTTCCAAGTTCGCCGGGTAGCAGAGTGGCGAATTCTTGAGGCGTCTTCTCACCATCTATCGTGGCTTGTATTAGATTTTGCACTGAGGTCTTTTTAGATTTGATATGCATCTGTGTTATTAATTTGTTGAAGAAGGCTACACCTTTTGAGTATGCATCGGCAGGCGTCATTTGAGATGGTGCATTAGAAGCCATCGCGTTGGGCTGTGGATGAATCATCGCCGGATTGGGCACGGGCGCCATTGATACTGGAACACCGGCAATACCGAAGGATTGACTAGTTGGTATGACATTTGTTGCATGAACACCCATTCCCGGCTGAGGGATCCCACGTACAAGTGCAGGTCTCTGTAGGATTGTCGCGCCGGCAGATGTTGTTATCATTTGGCTGCGTTGAACGGGTAAACTGAAAGGGTACCTGAAGGGGCCTTGAGCACCTGGTTGACGATTCACTATAATTATATATTCACCTCTTATTTGGGCATTAGACGTAGGGATAGATATTTGAGGTCTTATGGGTTGTGGCTGTTGAGGGGCTTGTTGTGGGCCGGGTGGACGAGGAGACTGAGATGTTTGCTGATCGTTCATGTTGATTGGTCCGGAAGGTTGCGGCGGCCTGGCTACGGTATCTGGACTTGCTGGAGTTGACATGTTTAATAAAGTATAACAATAAAAATTTTCAGGGTAAGATAATAGGGGATTGTTCAATCTAATCTAGACTGACTGCGCAAACAGCACACAAACATAAATTATTGAGGGCTTTTCGACAATATCACACTGCTTAATTCGGCATGCATTCGGATAGCGCCATGCGTCGAGATTTTGGGCGCGCTTGCTCGTCCTTGCGAATGAATTGACCGTGTGAGCTGACTGTATGTATAGTATTGGAGTGATCAAATTGGAAAACTTTTCCACCAAAACAAGATCTCCCGATGTCAAGATACTGAAATATCTCTGAAATGGTTGACTCAGAGCACCAAGAAGGCTCTACAAGGCCCTTTCACATAAGGTGCCTCTTTCAGTATGAAGATATCAAGAGTCACTTTCCAGATTTAGAAGTCAGATCAGCGGTGGAACCCAAAGAGAAGGATAGCCCATTCAAGAAACCTAAGCGAACAAGCCGGCAACAGAAGAAAAAAAATTCAAATGTGATAGACGCGGAAGACATAATACCAGATAAAAACCACTTAAACACAGGAGATTACGTCGATGAGACGATGATATGTTTCTTGCCAGAGTTTTGCGAGAGAGCTGGTATCAAAGAGATTCCACGCGATCCAATCGATTTATGTATGAGTTTCTCTTTACTGATACCAGACTGCGGCGCTCTACAAGAATAGTGAGCTAATGTTAACATAGTGACAAATACCCTCGGCGTATCACAACCAACATAACAACAATAAATAAATCTTTATTTGGTGACGAAAATATAACATTATACTGAGTTTATTTTCCTTTTTTCGATCTCATCTCGTCAATAACTATTTATCTACAGCAATAAATCAATATCGCGAGGATCCTGTCTACTGAAAAGTTTGATCGGTTCAATCTTGAAATGGTAGGAGACGGATCCGATCGATCGTTCACGCTCTGCTAAGATTGTGAGGGGCCTGCTTGAGAGAGTCCTGTTTCTCTTCATCGGCCAATTCTTTGTTCGCACCTTCTTCAACATCTACAACGGTATCTGGCAGTTCCCTATTTCCAGTCTCAGACAGGGCAAATGGAACTATGGCGCATGATAGACATATCACAGAGAACATCGCAAAGCAATAGGACTGACCAATAATTTGGCCTAATTCATGAGTGAATGGTGCAACAGCCGATCCAGCTTTACCCACAGTAATGCATAACGAAGTTCCAAATTGCCTAATCACAGTTGGAAAAACTTCTTGAGTAACTAGTATGATCACCATTAGATTACCGATTGCGGTTAGTTTGCCAAACGCGTTAACAGCCAATATCAGTGTCATGGACAACGAGTCTTCATAAACATTTACTAGCGATAATAAAAGATATGATATAGTAGACGCCAATAGTAATACCGACAGGCACATACGGCGCGATAGGTTAGCTAGTAATACAGCGCAACAGGCAATGCTAACTAATTCACTTAATCCACTAATGATGTAATTAATATAAAGAGATCCACCTAAGTCCGCGACATTAAGTGTCAACGAAAAATAAACTACCTCCGCAACAAACAATAGGATAAAAACGGACATAGTGTCCTTCAACAAGTGCAAATTTGTGAAGATGGCCAAAATAGATCGTCCAATACCCATCTTATCGTTTCCCCCACTAGATGATACCTCCTCCCGGACTACCTGACGATTAAACCTCTCTATCTTGGAATCAGTTTCATCGTTCAACTTCCCGTTGATTCGAGCCGCTCGGCGCAGCTCCTCTCGCGCTCTTTGATACTTCTTGTTGGTGATTAACCAACGTGCGCTCTCAGGAAGATAGTACAACCAAGGTAGCCTGAGAACAACGAGAACGATGATAGTAACAGATTAGAAATTAGTAGTTCTTGGTAGTGGACAACTTGGGAAGGGTGCCCTTTGGCAATAACTTACATTATAAGTGAAAGTCCCACCGGAAATGCTAATATGAACCGGTAACCCGGATTCAAATATGATAGAGCGGGCACCAATATGATACCAAACGCCCATCCTATCTGGCAGATGATTGAGCATACAAATCGGTATTCTGTCGCCACTATCTCTACTTGAATACTGCGAGGGATAAGTTCACCGATCATACCAAAGGCGTTGATTGATCGTAGGACTATAAATGAGGACATTGAAGTGGCGAATAAAGCGCTGAACCCGAAAATTAGGGTCACAAAATGAGAACAGACATACGCTGTTTTGCGTCCATAACGGTCTGAGATGACACCCCAGAATAAGAGACCAAAGGTGGCACCCACAAAATACATGCTATTGCTCATTGATTTGAGCCATTCACGGTCGCATACGAGACTCTGTTCGACTGATAATGAGCTCATGAATCGTTCGTTATCTGGATGTTCGAACGACCATCTGTCGCAGGGTATCCTATCCCATGATGCGGACTCTACGGCCTCAAAGTAGCACTGATTCGGGTCTAGCTGGTAGGCACGTCTGTTTTGGTCTTTTGTATATGCACTGCAAACACCCTGTTGCATAGTGATGGTGTAGTTAGCGAGCGCCTCATATCCTGCTGATATGTTGGTGCAACTTTCACATTGGAAACTTTTGATGTTTGGACTCAAGAATGGTCCAGACAGACCATCCATGGCACATGATAGTGCTCTGAGGGCGGCAAAGATAACTACTGCAATCTGATATGGACCGAAGTCACCTAGTGAATGTGAAATTGAGAAGTTGTTTTCGGTAGTTGAATTACTTATGCTGTAATCTAGGTGATAAGTGTCAAACTGATCTAACAAGTGTTCTCACTTACCTATGATATCGGAGACCTTAACATTTGGTAAATATATATCTTTTTCTAATTTCCGAGCAACAATACCGTTCTGCTGGGGCTTGTTGATTGATTTAAGTATAAGCTCGTCCGAGGCCAAGTATAAATGAGATTGCACCTTATTAGCATCTAGCGTATAACTGTTGTTGTTATTGTTATCGCCATTGTTGTTGTTGTTCGGATCTTGTTCCATCATTTCAAGATTGATGTCTTTCTTAACTTGATCTTTAGCCATCTTGCTGTTGTATACTTGTTGCTATCGCTGCAATTTGATCCCACATCAATGTTTCCGTTCCTTTCTTGGCAAATCGACGGAGTGATTTGTAATTTAAACAATGCTCAACTATCGTTATTCGGAGCTCCTATGATTGCTGTCGAGGCTCGATATTCCTAATTTCGTTACAATTGATCAGCGTTTAACAGCTAGTGTCGAACATTCAGAGGTAGCGAGGCAAAGATGGAGATCCGGGAGAGTGGCAAATTTTGCGTGACACTAATCTCTAGGCAAGTGTGTCAATAGAAGCACACTCTGCTCGTGCACAAGCACGAGTGAGAATCTCACTAGCTGTTTGAAATCGTTCCACTCTTATTAGCAATGCAATGATTACAAGCCATTCTTGGTTGATAAAAAAGCCAACAATGGTCAGATAGATGACACTTGCGACCAATCCATGCTTGATAGATTGAATCAGCAAATATATAATGAGTTCGATGCTTCCTTGTTTCACCGAGCAAATTCTGCAGGGTTTGCGGTGCTAGTTTTACGAATATTGGTAGAGTTCCGCGTGCTATATCACTCAATTCGGAGATCGTAACTGACAGCTACTGTTGCGCACCCAAGCCGGCTTTGTTGGGAGACTAGACACTACTGTCTAGCTAGCTGGTTTGTTACACTATTCGATAGTGTGCTCGCGGAGACACAGAGACAAGGGGCGGGGCGAGCTAAGCTTATTGAACTCTTAAATGGCGTGTTTCTTTCACTAAGTTCCTTATGGAGGGTATTGAATACTATGATGATGGTATAAATCTATGTTGATAATATGTACAGTGTATTGAAAGAGCGGGTGTATGTGGGAGTGGGTGCGCTAAGAGAATAGTTATTCCTTCTGTACCATCGATAGACAATATACACTTCGCGTTCCAAAACAATGAGCAAAACAGTTTGCCTCCAATGTTTCACACTTGGGATAAGTCAGTCCAAGTTTTAGATCTTGATTGAAGATGAATAAACAAACTAGTTGTAGTTTTGATCAATCAAAGATTTAATCAAACCTTTCCACACATCATCCAATGGGGATAAATATTTGCGTAGTCACTTGTGATTGTCAAGCTTCCAACAGTGGCTGTAGTGGAATACCCTAATACAAGAAGTCATTCCTATAGATGTTATCGAAGAACGAGAGTGGGTGACAGGCTTCAAGATTGGCCTCCTAATACAAAGAGGCAATCCCCAATAAGTAGGAGAGTGGAGCAACAACTAGCACGATCGTCGTGAGTGATTTATAGCTTGACGGGCTTTGATTCTTCCATTTCTTGCAGATTTGAAACTAATATCTTTCGGTTCTGATTATGTTTCTGCTGTCTCATGTGAAACTGGTGATAATTGTTTGGCAAATGAGAGAGCAATTCTCTAGTCAACTCATCTGTGCGTATATGTCGATATGAATTATCGATTCGACGATTATGTAAATCGCTGACGTTATCCTCTATGTGCCGATCCCGTCTCTGAGTTCAGCAGTGTTGAAATACTATTGAAATATTCAGACCTCGTCGCTTTTGGGCAAAATGGTGAACACAGTCACCGAACTGTGGCCTTCAGTAGGAGTTTCGTCTCTGTATCTTCATCATAGTTAGCTGATTGGAGCAGATTGAGTCTCTACAGACAATGTGAGAGTTCCGGTTGGCTCATAGCTGATTCATATGATCAACTCGGTAGCCTGATGTAAACGAGTAGAATTCGCAGGATGGATTCATGTGTGGAGTGTATCTCACACTGTTCAACAGATCTTCGTTTGGTCGGGCCGACCTCGATATCTGAATAGGTCGTTTCACGCTATAAGTTGACTATCCGTCCTGTTCATATGAGACAGTATTAGTAGGGAAATCGTCGATTAACATATGATCCTCATTCTAATGTATGCTGACCATAACTTTGATACATGGATATATGGATCGCAAGATAAAAAATTTTTTTTGGGTTGCTACAGATCGTCGGCAGTGAGTCTGCCGAACACCGTTGCATTGCCTTTCGGAATATCGACATCTCATCCGTTTCCGATAGAACCATCAAACGGGTACAGCCAGAATGTGCCGCACTGTTCTCTATTTGAGAGGTCATGAATCCTCTCTCGCTTCTGTAGACAAATAATTTACTCGAACCATCCAATTCAACCCCGATAAGTTGAGGCATGACGCGTTCGAGAGAAAGTTATAACTCATGACCAAATTACCTTCACGAGATAAAAATATTGATCACGATCCTGAAGTTGATTAGAGGAACGAATAGACGTTGGGCCCCTCTATAGATGAAATTAGTTCATATTTCCCAGACAGTAAATGGTGCCTTTCTAGCCTTGAGTATCGGGTGGGTTTGGTTAGATTTCCGACTGGAAAAACAAATCTAGTTAAGCTTGAATTTGTAATACATAAATTAGTGCTTCTGCCATTGGGTAACTGGTTAATTCGAATATGATTGAAGGGTTCTAACCTCTATATTAATGGGATTGAACTTGCTGGTGCGTCGATCAATGATAAAATGGCACCATGGGGACCAAAATCGTCTCTGAAGGCGCTATGTCAACACATGTTGGTGCTGACTTGAGGCAGCGAGGCATCTTGTCGAAATCATACAGCAGCGCAGACAGATCATCTGCGTTGAAAATCTGACTACACTTCCTTGCGTGTTCATGTTGACATCTATAATGTTTGCCTGATAAAGGTTCTTCATATCACTCTTAATTTGAATGGAAGGCCGGATTAATCCTCATCGAACTCTCTATCATTATCGAAGGTTACTGGAAGTTAGGGATTTAGAGGGAACTCAATGAACAACAATTTAGACGATAATATCGTTGAAACTGCCTACCAGACCCCAGAGAACCAAGGTGACAATGAGTCAATATCAAGCCGACCATCATCGCCAGCCTCATCCACCTCTTCGTCTCCATCCTCCTCCTCTGACGGTTCGAGTTCTTCATCGGAACTCAATCCGAAGGATGCCCTCCAATCACCGTTAACTGGATTGCTGAATTTTGAGGGCTTTTCCATGCCACAGATCAGAAATTTCGGCATCTCAAATATCGACATGCCGAATCTTCCTTCATTGCCCAACTTATCATTCAATATGCCCAGTTTTCAAGGAAGATTTCCTGAAAATTTAGCTCAGAATTTGAGCAACAACTTCCAAAATTTGCAGAACTTTACGACAAATATGCCAAATTTTCCAAATTTATCCTACCTTTCACAATTACGCAACGTAAACACTGCATCTGAACTCCAAAATCTTTTTAATCAATTCAGAATTTCAGCCAACCTACCAACACTTCCCAATTTACGAACATTACCGAATCTACCAACCCTTCCACAGTTACCCCAGATCACCCCATTGTTAGGCCAATTTCTTTCTAGAGGTCAACTGCTCAAGCCCCGAACTGGCCTATGTGAATCCGTCAAAAACATGCACTTAAGGCTGAGAGAGATTACGCAACGTTTACCAAACAGTTTTCATCTACGTGAATGGAAGTCCAAGAGTGGATTGGATTATATTAGGATATATTTTCTGATGAACGGAAACCTTTACTTCTGTGATACTCTGATTGGTGATTCGAATCTTCGTTACAAAGTTAGCAACAAGAACATGAATGGTAATCAATTGAGGAACGAAATTCTGAATACTCAGCCCCTACATCCACAAATAATTCTGGATCATCATATAGACTCAATAGAACACTTCGAGCATGGCCCCAACTTCTCTCGATTTGTTTTCTGTAATCAAAACAATCTATACTATGTCGACGACTTCCTAGGCAAGAATTCCCCTCGCGACATAACCAGGCCCTCCAAGATAGAAACAGATTGTCCACACGTCAAAGTCGACCTCAAATTTTGCCCATCTAACCCTGACTTGGTTGCATATTTGTGCAACGGTGATATCTGGTGTGCCAATCTGAAAACGGGACAGGAAATGCGATTGACAAATCTTGTTCACTACACCGACAGGGTCGAAAGCATTAGTCAATATTCTAATCTCGAAACAATGTTCGATTCATGCGGTAGTCTCGACGCCTCCCCTGTGATAATTGGTCAGCCAAGTTACATAATAAAAGAAGAATTCAGGCGGAACCAAGGTTTTTGGTGGAGACCGGACACAGACTACCTGTTTATGAACGGCTCATGCGCCTTTGCAGAGTATCAGATTCTTTTTGAGGAGACAGATCAGTCCAATGTTAGCCTCGTCATCATTCCATTTTCGAATGGTTCGTTGGAAGGTCAGAGGTTTCCGAAACCAGGAGGGATAAACCCAACTTCGCGGCTTAAGCTCATAAAGTTCAGAGTGTCAACCTCGAATTCATCGATATCTGATGTCAAGGTTTTAGATCTCATCACCGACTTGAGAAATATCTATCCCGAGTGTGAATATTTAGCCAGAGTTGGTTGGCTTGGCCGGGATGCCATATGGGTACAATTGTTAAATAGACGTCAGACCCGTTTAGCATTGGCACTGATAAGTGTACCCGGAACATTTCGCTCTCAGGTTATACATGAGGAGACAAATGACATTTACTGGGTGAGAACACATGACATCTTACACTTTTTCAACGTTCGCGAATTGAATTCAAACCCGTTAAAGAAAGGTAGTGAGATATCTTTCCTTTGGCTAAGCGAAGAATCCGGTTTCCGGCACTTATATCTGATCAAAGCACGACTCGGCGACGATGAGAGGATTTCCCCTAGGATTATATACAAAAAGCAATTGACTGAGGGTAACTGGGAAGTGAGCGATAAGGACTTGTGGGTTGATGAAAAAAACATGTTGATATATTTCTGTGGACTCAGAGATTCTCCTCTTGAAAAGCATCTGTATGTCTTAAGCTATGCCGAATGCTTCGAGACGTCAACTCACTCACAAAATACCAAGCATAATCATTTACATAGTAGAAATCGAGTTCATCGACTTACAGAGTTGAATTTCACGCAATCAACTATTGCATTCGATGCTAGTCGATCCTTCTACGTCAACATACAGAGCAATATATCAGTCCCGCCCTTCGGCTTTGTCAATCGGATTGTACCCCATGAGTCGAGGTCGCAAAGATCACGTCGCTCACCAGATAGCAAAAGGATCGCCATCCTATTGGTCAATTCCTTCATATACCCCTCACATGACTCGTCTCAAATGGACCAAATGAACCTACCCGCAGGTAGACCATCAGTCACTCATGAATGCCAGGCCGATCTGTTACCTGGACTCGGGAAACCTGAACTGTTCTGCTGTCAACTTGCTAGCGGAGAGCTCATTTATGGCTCAATATTCAAACCTGAATTCATGGAGTCGGGTGTCAGATATCCAACTGTGCTTGAGATCTACGGTGGACCCGAAGTACAACTAGTCTCCAACAGTTTCATGGACCTGCGCCAACCCGCAAGACACCTGCTCTCATCTGAGGGCTATGTTGTAGTACTCATAGATTGCCGAGGTTCCAGTAGACGCGGAATGACTTTCGAGGCACATGCCTTCCACCGCATGGGTCAAGTAGAAATGGCTGATCAGGTTGAAGTCATCAACTGGTTGGCTAAAAATACTGATTATATTGACCTAAACCGTGTCGCGATCAAAGGATGGTCGTACGGTGGCTACATGGCTTTGATGGCCCTGATACAGTATCCGGAAGTGTTCAAAATTGCGATTGCCGGTGCGCCTCTCGTGGACTGGTATCAATACGATTCCGCTTATAGTGAGCGATTCATGGGTCTGCCAGATGAGAATGAGGAAAGTTACCAGAAAGCTAATATTCTGAATCAAGTTAATCTGTTTCCTGACCAGTAAGTAGAGAAAGACTCCCATAGATCATGATAAATCCTCTCTCGCGAATACTAACGATTTCTGAAATCAAAAAAAACTTCAAAAATCAGGGAGAACAGACTGTTATTATTCCATGGTATGAGGGACGAAAATGTCCATTTTTCGACGCATACGGTAGCGTTAATCCAGGCGCTAATCAAGGCGGGAAAACCATATGACTTGCAAATATATCCAGATGAACGCCATGTACTTAGCAAGACAACTTCTTGTGAGTCCTACATGACATGCGTGCTTTCATATCTACAGTTGAACCTCTGATTGTAGAGACAGAGACGACTAGTTAGGATAATAATTTTGTTGATAATAAATTTAATGGATCACCTATCATTTCATCAGCGGCCATTATTGGATCGATACAGAAAAGACCCTTTCTGACGTTGCCTGATAAACTCTGGCAATGGGCCGTCGAAATCCTCGGGCGGAGAGTCTCTTAATTTCCAGACAGGGTTGTTCAATGAAGCTGCCAGCCTTGTCTCAATTAAGTTTTTTTCCCATTCTACTATTGATTTCAGGAATTCCACATCTTGTGTAGCTCTAAACTTCTTACAATTACTATAGTTCTCTTTGAGATTGCTACAATCGAATAGCTCGCCGTAAACATAATATTGGTGAAGGCGGCCCCGCAGGGATCTACAGGCCGAAAAGATCTGCTTGTATCTCTCACACGGTCTTACCAAACGAAGATCATAGGTAAGGAGAGGTTCCGGGACCTCACATTCAAATTCGGGTGAAACAGATGCGGTGAATCTGAGTATGCCCATGATTGCGAATGGATATCTAGTTTCAGATCGCCCTTTCTCTCTCACTTCTAGCGGTATCTAATTGCACGTGCAAACAGAATTTCTTGAATGTAAATAACGGCGCACATGCGCACTGTAAAATTCGTGATTTTCTGCGGATCCGTGTGGTCCAGTATCTCAATGGGCTGAACTAGCTCTCTATGAGGCCCATCACCAGGTAAAGTTCTTGTCCATATTATGGATATGAGGCACAGCAAACAGTAGAAAAGATGTCCACTTTCGACGATTTCATAGAAACTCTCGAGCACGTCCCACCAGAATGCGAACGGAACTTTACATTGATACGTGAGCTTGACCAACGAACTTGTTCGAAGATGGATGATGTAAATAAGCTGTTCAGAGCCTATCCTGCAGAGAAGAAACGAAGCAAGAGAGACGAGATTAGAAAGAAAATCAACTCATGTATGGACCAGGTAGTAAGCCTCGCTGACAATAAGATCGCGTTAGCCCTCCAGACATATGAAACAGTGGACAAAAATATAAAATATATGAGCATACTATCGAGCAACTCATCAACCAAAACTAAACTAGGAGAGAACGAGATAATTACGCCCTTGGGGTACTCGATGCCGGTGGCTGAAGACGAACCAAGGTTCTGCCTTTGTCAGCAGGTCTCCTATGGAGATATGGTCGCATGCGAGAACAGCGAGTGTCACATAGAGTGGTTTCATTATGGTTGTGTAGGTCTGAAGAAAGCACCCAAGGGCAAATGGTACTGTCCAAATTGTCGTCCTCGCCGCTAACATTTAATCTATCGATCATCAATTTTACTGTCCCTACAGGCCTCGTAATCCTTGACCTCATTATAAATTAATTGTTTCCATTGTTGCACAGTCAATTCATCTGCCTCTGCTGAGCTATCATAAGTAGCTGGGGGTGGACCATTCACCTCATCATCCTTGAACCATAGATTGATATAAGGATGCCTGAGAGCCTCATCTACCGACATTCGATGCTTTGGATCAATAACCAACATTTTAGTTAATAAATCTCTTGCATTCTTTGAGTTGAGCTGCTCATATCTTTCTGAGTCAGGTGGGAAGTAATCATCTGAGAACAATACGTCGAATGATATTCCCTCACAATAAGGTCGCGATTCAACAAAATCTCTCACTGACGGTTGAAGACGATTTGTAAATTCAGCGGATGGAGTTCCCAATAGATCTGTAATCTTTTTCCATTGGTCGATATGATCAGTTCCGCAGAATACAACTCTACCTCGAATCATCTCTCCCATGATGCACCCTACACTCCATATATCGACATTTGGCCCGTACTTCATGCCTAAAACTACCTCGGGGCTACGGTAATATCTTGTCACTACATATGGTGTCATATTATGATTTTGGCCACTTCTAGCCAGGCCAAAGTCAAGAATCTTGAGAGTACATTTCCTGTCTACAACAATATTAGACGGTTTCAAGTCTCGATGAATTATACCCGCTGAGTGTAAGTGTTTTATGCCACATAAGAGCTGATATAGCAGATAGGATATCCTTTCATGATCTAGCTCCATTTGTATAACTTGGCATAGATTTGCATCCATTAGTTCCATGACTAAATATACATCTTGGAATTCGTCTAACGTTGTTTGAGGAGTGAATACATCTAATAAACCTATTATGTTGACATGATTGACCAAACGCATCAATTTCAATTCTCTGAATGCTCTCTTAGCGTGTGTTATGTTTTGAAATGGCCGGGATAGTTTCTTGATTGCGACACTCCTATTTGCAATTGTATCACGGGCGGAACAACAAACACCCTGGGCACCGGAGCCAAGTGCATGCAAATCATTGTATCGTTGCAGAACTTCAAATCTGGTGTCGCCAACCTCAATGACATGATATTGCATTGTTTTCTAATGGAATATAAGTGAGATATGTGTTGAAGGTAGAGACCTGAGGTGCAGAGATAGGTGTATCTAGGTGATCAGGGAGATGATTCAGATGTTCGACAATTTAGATGTCAATTCGTACTTATATTTTTGTTGAACCACCTAGTTTGAATCTTGAAGAGCGAGGAATGCAAAGATTGATACATGGTAACGACCGAGTTATCAATGGACCTGAAGCGCGCCTGCACTCCAAGCAAGCAAAACAACAATAATATGAGTTTAAATGGGGGAGCAAAATGTAGCATCCAGAGCGTACAGAATGTAGAGCTCAACTATCTCCCCCCGCGTGCTGAACGCCGCTAGACGATAAAAATGTTTTTGATAAGTTGGCTCCAAATTGTGCCGATCTCTCAAGATAGGAACTCGTTAGGTTTGATTCAGATTGCGGCCGTTCAATCTGTCCCAGGATGAAAGACGAAAAGTTTGAACTGGACTGGCTTCTGAAGAATGATGTTCACACGACCTTCGAACAGTTATTACAAATATTGACGGACTGTTCATCCTCCATGGAAAGTCAAGCACCCACCCAACTCAATCTCAGTTACGGTGGTGTTAATAATCTAGATATCGTGAGAGTTGGTTTGACTCTAGATAAGTTTAAAATTATCAATTCTGATATTAATATCAAGCTCAGCTCGAAGCATCCTGTTCACACGATAAGGACCTGTATCAAAGACACGCCATGGCGACTGTTCCAGATACAGGACTCTGCGAACCACCTGTCCGCTGCTATAGACTTGCTGTCGCGGCCCAATCAATTTGAATCAGCAGAGGAACTCTCATATTTCATAGACCAAGTAATGAACTGTCTGCTGAGAGGAAAATCTAGTCTCATGATACCAAAAACTAGTTCTATCGAGGAATTACAACATAGTCAGAACATGCAATCTATAATCCCGGCTCTTCCTTTGGATTTTTCAATCAGCTTTTATATTCAGGCACACAACTTGATATGTTCTGTCTACCAGTTAACTCAAGTTAATAACAGACCTCAGATCAAGGCCGAGTACCAAGCAGAGGCTGGTATACCTTATTTGAGTGATGTTCTGGTTTTTTTCAGTTTGGGGCTACAGATTTGTCAGCAATTCAAAGACAAACTGCTAACATTAACAACGTGATTAGACATTCCAGGTAGAAAAATAGGGGAGCAATGCTCATGGCTTCCGTTATCAGAGTAAAAGCTACATATCTTACTGGGATTGTGGCGCAATCCACGAAACGATATGTATTTCTAATCTAGTTCGATTAACATCTTCCCTGATACCGGTGGAATCTGTT
>Ga0058701_10000722_pt1 | contig 22218 bp, 29 predicted proteins | sample AgamicOrMae_FD_97039 | JGI IMG/M metagenome (GOLD analysis project Ga0058701, IMG submission 97039) | Agave microbial communities from Guanajuato, Mexico - Or.Ma.e | ecosystem: Host-associated > Plants > Phyllosphere > Phylloplane/Leaf | place: Guanajuato, Mexico | collected 2012-06-04 | reverse complement strand
TATCGTAATGATCGTATACGCTGTCCGTCTTGATCTCCACAGGCTGAGGCACGTACTTCGAGTAAACATCGAATACTGCGCAAAAAACCGGTAATACCAACATGAAAAAATTACGTTGGTAGTTGAATCGCTGAAAAAAACAGCAATTTTTCACCAAAAGTTAAACTTACCGTATTTATCGTAGTCCGTAACCTTTCCGTCACTGCGGCCTCTGATCTTTTTGCCGTTCTCGTCAACTGAAACAAATTAATTTAAATTTAGACGTTCCTGTACAACTGAACATAGAAATAACTATGAAAAAATATTCCTTTCTACAGTTGAACGCAAATAAATACTTTTATCGAAAAGTCATGCTTACTGACAGTTTTAAAGATTAGATTTATAACCTCTGTGCTCGGCTTTGGTTTAACCTCTCAATACCTTCCGAGCATCAACCATAAACCAATTATTTCTTAAATATTTCTGATGCAGGATGACTTCTCACAGCAAGAGAAAAGCTGACACGCTCCTTTCAGATAAGCTAAGTAGAACATATTTCTATACCTTCGTATTGCTTCTTCTTGATTTCCTTCTTAATGAGTTCCTTGGTCTTGACGAGACCGGTGACTGGGCTGGGATCACTCCTACCCAGAACGTTCTCGGCGAAGACACGGAACTCGTACTGGTGACCAGGTGCAAGTCCACTGATAGCCATGGTTGTAAACCTAACAAAAATAAACGCAGCTCGTCAAGTACCATCCAATGCCATCAGATTTAATACGAAGTGATGAAAGCCTAAAGAGAAAAGATTACCTCGTGCTGCCAACTCGGATCCAGGTGCTCATGGGGTGTTCGCGTTTTTCAACGACATAGTTGGTAATATTGGAGCCACCATCCCAAGCAGGAGCGTTCCAAGACAAAGCCAATGAATCGTGACCAATCTTGTCGACAGTGGGGAATGTAGGAGGATCAGGATGATCTGGGTATGAAAAATTCAGTTGTATAATACGAAAACTTAGGTAAAAAAAAGAACTCGTTTACCTTAAGTTTAGGCAATACTTACCGCTGATCTGGATCTTGATAGTGGCAGTATCTGATCCCTGATCGTTTTGGGCCGATATAATGTAAGATCCGTTATCCAACTTGCTGACGTCATGGATAGTTAGAATAGCGTGACGACCCTGCAGTAAAAAATATGTCACATAAACTGCGTCATTAAATAACAACTTACGAAATAAATTTGGTTGAAAAATAGCGGTTTCCAGAAAATTAACGTTTTAGCTAAATGTTTACCTGTACTTCAACACCGAAGTGAGCGCTGGATTCGATGACTTCACCATCCTTGGTCCAGGTGATCTTCGGTGTCGGGTGACCAGTGAACGGAACCTTGATCACAACGTTCTCACCCCTGTCGAAGAAGGCGGTGTCGCGGAAACGTGGCGGGACGTTAATCTTCGGTGCAGCTAAAAAAGAATATTCACATTAGGAGGACGCACTCTCTGAGTAACAGCGTTAAAAATGGACTTAGAATACTTACTCATGATGATCAGCTCAGCACGGGTACTCTTGACACCTGCCTTGTTTACCGCACGACACACGTACTCGTCAGCATCTTCACCATACACATCGTTGATAATAAGAGTGTGGGTTGTTCCCTCGGAGAAGATGTGATAACGGGAACCGCTGGTGATCTCGCGGGCTCCCTTGTACCTATCACCACGAAAAACAGTTGAAATCACCGCACAAAGTGTATATCTTACTTGAATGGGACAGAGAATGCTGTCTGATTAACCCACTACCGCCCAGCGATGCTTTTCAGAAAAAGAATATTTTATTTTAGAGGATATTTTCAGTTCATGATTGTCATATTTTAAAAAATATCACCTCTCTGGAAACCCGAAATTTATTAATTTAGGTATTTTCCAAAGCTCGACATTGCGTACTTTAGTGGAAAAAAAATCCTTTAAATTTCTCTTATGCTAAATTTCACTCCAAATACTTTGGGCTGTTATGGGTTAATTCTTCTATTAATTGGTCGTACGTCCTAAAGGAGTTACGTTAAGTACGTAGTATTGGACTAGGTAACGTCCAGCCAGACCGGGAGATATGTATTTGGATGCCTCAACGTCGCAGCGTTTTCATATCGGAGAATTAAGTAGTTGTTACGTATTGATATTTTCTTAAATCTGTTTACCATGTGATTGTTGGTTTTGGATTGCCAGTGATGGTGCAGACGAACTGGGCATTGTGGTTCTGGATGGCGTTGGCGTTCTTAAGAGGCTTGACGATTTCGGGCGGAGTTGCGGCTGCAACAAAACAACGATAATTACCACCTCTTTTCAGGAGTACCCAGAACATCTCGATTAGGTAACCACTCTCTACCTACCCTTGGGATCCTTGATTCTGATAGATCCTGAGTTTTGTGACGGCTCGCTGAGTCCGGCTTCGTTTTGGGCGAAGACACGGAACTCGTACTGACGGTCCTCCAGGAGGTTGCTGATGTTGATCTGGGTGGGTGGGCAGATGACGGGGTTGACCCGCATCCAGGTGGTGGTGCCCACTTCGCGCTTGTCGATCCAGTAGCCCTGGATGCGCGCGCCGTTGTCGCGCTCCGGACGCTCCCAGCTCAGGTTCACGAAGTCGCCTCCCACCTCAGTCACCGTCGGGATGCCCGGGGGTGAAGGAGGGTCTGCAAAAGGTGATTCAAATGGTCAAACCGATTAATAAGCGAGACGTTTCCAACTTTTTAAGGTTTTAGCTCCGAATAAGACAGACACGTTCAACCGAAATACAGTAAAGTCTCGTTTTTACGTTTTCCAAAGGGAACGAGGAAAAATACGTATGTGAATAAAACGTATAAATAAATATGTCAAAAACGGTTCAGTTTTGCCGCCGGGGAATTAAAAAAAACATATAACCTAATAATGCGTAAAAGTGAATAACGTATAAACGAGACTTTACTGTGCGTTGCATCGACATCTAAGAGTAAGATATTTGGGAGAATCTAATAAGAGAACTTCTTAACCCCTTTCATCCAACCAGACTGTTACAAACTAAATGGCAACATAACCTAAAATTAGTCTTGATCAAGATGTTTTTTTCAGTCCCGAATCACCACTTTGCAAAATTTGGACCCAAACCTTTTTCTAATTCCGTTGAATAAATTTATTCATCCTTGTCTCGATATGTATCGTTTACCTCAACAACGAAGGCATCTCTGTAATTCACTATTCTTCCGTAAAAATATACCCGAAATTTAGTCTGTATCAATATTTTTATGAGTTCCAAAGCACCAATTTCAAAGTTTGGACCCAAACTTTTTCTAATTCCCTTATAATAAATTTCCTCAGCCTTGTCTCGATATATATCGTTTAAAGCAAGTTAATCGTTTCCTTGGGCGTACTTACCGAAAGGCGCCTTGGCCTTGATAGGATTGACGCCTTCCAGGGCCGGACCGCAGCCGTTCTCGTTAGCCGCCATGACCCGAAACAAGTACTCCTGTCCCTCGATCAGGCCCTGGCAAGTGAAGGTGGTGCCCTTGCAGAAGCTGGACACGATTATCCAGTGGCTCGTGGAGATGTCCTTGCGCTCGACCTGGTAGTGCGTGATCCTGAGCCCACCGTCGTACGCCGGCGGCCGCCAGTTGAGCGTGCACATGTGCTTGTCGATGTCCGAAACCTCAAGCGGCCCAATTGGTGGTCCAGGCAGTCCAGTAATGTTCACGTTGATGTTTCCTGTAGCGACGCCACTGTCGTTCTTGATGCTCAGAACGTAGAGACCGGCGTCATCCTTGGCGACATCCTTGATGTAGATGGTGAGGAACTCGTCGAAGACTGTCAGCTTGACGCGACCGTCACCACTGACCGGCTTGCCGTTGATGGTGAGGCTGACCTCCATGGGCTGGTCGCCAGAGTAGTAGATCTTGATCTTAGTGTTGTCGCCCTCTGGGAGGAACAGCTCGTTGGGAATGCGGTCGATGCGCGGCGGCGAGCCGATCTTGAGAGTGCAGGTGGTTCTGACGGAGCCGCACGGGTTGCTGGCCTCGCAGGTGTAGTCGCCGGCATCGACGTCCATGACGTCGTGGAGGATGAGTCTGAAGACGCCGTCCTCGGTGCTCTCGGTGCGGAAGCGGCCGGTGCCCGCCACGAGCTCGCGCCCGTTCTTCAGCCACCTGGCCGTCGGAGCCGGTTTGCCCGATGCCTCGCACTCCAAGGTGACTTGCTTGCCGAGAGGTCCGCACTGGTTCTGGAGAGGACGGACGAACATCGGCTTCTCTCCGCCGACGACCTGTTTGACAAAATCAGCGTTCTTACAAGGCTGTGGTCTTTAGACAAGGAAATGTCCTTTCCACCCCCATAATGAAATAGCTCCAAAGAACCCACTCTCTTTAAATTATACCTTGCTTAAAGTAACCTCGCTTTTCAGAAAAACAAGCAAAAACCTCGCTATGCTCAAGAAGGAGCTAGATTACGATAGCCTATTTCAGCCATTTAACCTATTTAGACCGCCCTAGTTCAGGTGCAGGAAATCAAGTCTGAGCGAGGTTGTTTCAACCCAGCTAAGTGGATAACCCGATTCGAATAAAAAACAACGAGATTTCAAATTAAACTTTTCAGCATGAGTTCTTAGAGAGCCCCTTACAACCAACGTATAGGCAACACGCGCTACATACACGTGTTTCGGTTGCCTATCCAAGAGTTCGCGCACTGTTCTCACCTCGCAGATCTTGACTGGTGTAGTGCAAGCGCTCGGCTCACTGCGGCCAGCGGCGTTGACAGCGTAGATTCTGAACTCATAGTCGCCTTGTTCAACCAGGTTAAGCGCGGTGTACTCGCAATCCTGGACGTTGTAGTCGTTACATTTGACCCACATCGCTCCACCAAATTCGCGCTTCTCGATGATATAGCCGGTGATCTTGCTTCCACCATCGGATTTCGGAGGCTCCCAAGTGAGGTCGGCGTAGTTCTTGCCGACCTTGACCACGGTAGGTGTACCAGGAGGAGAAGGAACTCCAATCTTAGGCTTGAGCTTAAACTTGGACGAGTTGCCTGAAGGCTTACTGAGGCCGGCAGCGTTCTTGGCGCGGACGCGGAACTCGTATTCGTGGCCAGGAAGGAGGCCGTAGACGGTGTAGTTGTTGTCCTTGACCAGGTAGTCGTTAGCGATACGCCAGGTCTGGTCTTCGGCCGGGTCCCTAAACTCGAGCTTGTATCCCTGGATGCGCGCACCGCCATCGTGCACGGGACGGTCCCAGGTAAGGCTGACACCGCCCGACTGGTCCCAGTCGGTGACCCTGGGGACGCCCGGAGGATCGGGGACAGTGAAGGGGAACTTGGCGTGGACGGGCTCGTCGGTCTCAAGAGGGTCGCTGATGCCATACTGGTTTTCGGCGCGGATGCGGAAGCTGTACTTCTTGTTAGGCTCCAAGCCTATCACGTTGTAGTGGCAGCTTCGGACAAACGAGCTCACCTTCACCCAAGCCTGAAACAAAAGTACTCAAGCTACACCATTTGTGCCAAAGGGAAAAAAATATATTTAAAAAAAAAGGTTTTTTGTCTTTTAATTCTGAAAAGCGGGATTTTGAAACTGATAAATTTTAGATTAACCCACTACCGCCCAGCGAAGCCGTTCGGAAACAGAAAAATTTATTTTTGAGGATCTTTTTAGTTCATTATTGTCAAAATTTAAAAAATACCACCCCTCTGGAAACCTGAAATTCAATAATTTAGGAGTTTTCCAAAGCTTAAAATTACGTAATTTAATGGAAAAATCCCTCGAATTTCTCTTAAGCTATATTTTACTCCACATACTTTGGGCTGTTATATGGGTTGAGGCAAAGTCCAGATCGCATTTTCACTAAAAATCGACAAAGTAGGTTTTTTTTATTGCTATTCAAATATTTATAGAGGGACAGGAACAGGTCTCCGCGATTTATTGGGTTAAAAATCTCCTCAAAAAATTTAACTTGTACGTATTTAAAAAGATGAAGTTACGTATCTCTAAGAGACTTATGGGTCGTTCTGCCAATGTGTTCTAAACTAGTATAAAATTGAACTAGGGGCGCTGTGCTAAAAAGGTTACATGCTTTGCTTCGCTGCCCCTTAAAATTTGATGCCGCATCCTTCTAGCAGTTACTGCTGGGAAGGAAACAGTATCAATCTAGGCGACGATCGCTTCGGTGTCCTGAAATACTTACTCCACTGAAAGGGTCCATCTTCTCAACGATGTAGTTGGTAATCGGAGAGCCACCATCGTCCAAAGGAGGTTTCCACGACAGAGAGCAAGTCTCAGGCGTGACGTCAGACACTTCGAGAGGTCCTACAGGCGGAGTAGGCTTGTCTGCAATTAGATTACATATTAGCACGAGGATTCCATTCTAAGGATAAGACGCGTCCCAGACGCATCTCCTTACCGACTACGAGGACTCTGCATGAGGCGGAGTCGGAGCCCTCGGTGTTGTACAGCTGGATGGTGTAGGTGCCTGAGTCGCTCCTCTTGGCGCAGTTGTTGGTGAAGATGGTCTGTGCATCGTTGGTATCGAACTTGATGCGGTCGTCCTGGAACACCTCCTCGGTGTTGATGAGCCAGACGGGCTTCGGCCGAGGGTTGCCGGTGAACGGCACGGTGATGGTGAAGTGTTCGCCCGCGATCACCGTCATGTCTCGGATACTCAGATCACTGGTGATCTTCGGGGCAGCTGGAATCACCACAACCGTCGGTTAAAAACAGCGGTGACAAAGGCAACATTGATAGTGAACTGATATGTTCGCAGAAAGTGATACAAAGTTTTTGTTTAACAGATATAATCTTAATAGGCCGTTCTCAACCCAACGAAAATATTTATTAAACGACAAAAAATTCACTTGGAATTTGTAAAAGACAGAAAAAAAACATTACTTCAACTTGAGATTTGCCTTGAATCAAGAATTGAATAAAAATCAAAATATCGATCTGCAAATTTTCGAGTCAATTTTTTTTTAATCACGGTTTTTTTAGCATTCATGAGGAACGAATTGTAAAAGAAATACGCAGGTTTCTTGGCTCCCAATCCCGTGATATAAAATACGCAAACCCTGTCGAAAATTTTCTCGTTGATAGAATATTGCCATGGGGTCGTGAACAGGCCCCTCGGACGAATCGGGTTATAACCGAAATAAACAGAGATGTTAAAATAAGAGAGCAGTGACCGATTGCATCCACAAAGCGTAATATGATATCCTGATCCGTATTTTTCAAGGAATATGAAAGAAAATGGGAGAAAAACTTACAAGGCGGTGAGCGACAGCAGATGGGATCGGAAGACGAGCTCCACGGTCCCTGACCAGCGGCGTTTACTGCAGCTACGCGGAACTCGTAGTCGCGGTGCGTGATCAGACCAACAACCCTGAAAATAAAACGCAAATTTCAGAAAAATTCGTAAGCTGATTTTTTTTCCTATTTACTCCGGAATTTTCATTCCAGTGCAATTTCAGATTAGTGTTCATTTCCGGCCTCTTGTTTCCAAACCAGGTAAATGCAGACTGTAAGAGAGTAAGGTCCTTACTTGTGGCTAAGATCAGGCACATGGGCATGGACAGCCTTCGTCCATTTGTCCTCGCTGGTCAGCCTCTTCTCGATGACGTAGCCCGTGATAGGCGATCCGCCATCGTGACGCGGCTTGCCCCAAGCGATGGTGATGGATTCGTCCGAGCTGTCGATGCAGCGAGGAGTGCCGGGAGCGCCAGGAACGTCTGATAACAAACGACGATTCCAGTGAGCAACACAGCAAATCACGGAGAACAAAAATCGAAAGAGGAAGAAAACTTACCGAACGGATGACGAGCTCGAATGGGATCGGTCGTCGTCGCCGGATCCGAAGTTCCGTACTTGTTCTCGGCGCACACTCGGAATTCGTACTCCGTTCCGATTTGGAGGTTACGAATTCGGACGAACGGCGTCGTAACGAAGCCACTGACCTGAAATTCATGTCGTTTGCTAGGTTCAACTAAATTGATTCTTTAATCACAAAACTCTTTACATAATTCGTGTATATTTAAATGAAGTCATCTTTGACTAAAACAGATATTTGAACACATCCAAAACATAATCTTAAAAAGTTTTAGGCAAAAAAGTTCTGCTTTTACTTATTATACGTAACTTTTAAGCTAGGAGGTAACGTCCTTCTGGAAATCTGAACACCAGATATTAGGATATCGAGGATATAAACCGGATATCAGAGGTCTATTAAACGGATATCAAGCGAAAATTGACCAGATTTCAATTAAGTACCTAACAGATTTTAGCAGAATATCAAAAATATCTGCTTGTTATACCTGGATATTATTCAGATACCAGAGGACTGTGCTCAAAGAGTAATAAACTTGAAAAATCGCTGTAAACAAACAGCCATGTTTCGATCGAATCCAACAGCCCGATATCAAGGATATCAGCCAGATATCAATGCTTTTTGTACACTGGATATCATGAGTTGTCACCCCTTGCTTTAAGCATTCTCTCACAAACCGTTAAATTTGCCGAATGCCCATGAGAGCAATCTAACTAGGAGAGCTAACTCCCAGCTATTATAATGCGAGGTACTGACCTTGGTCCATGTACCCGATTTGAGTTCCTTCTTCTCGATGGTGTAGTTGGTGATGGGGGTACCGCCGTCGTCATCTGGCGGGGTCCAGTACAGGGTGAGCGCGTCTCCGGCGAACTCGTCAGCGCGGAGGTTCTTCGGCGGGCTCGGCCGGTCCAGGACGCGGACGTTGATGGTCGCGGTGTCGAAGCCGGACGGATTGCGCAGCTGAAGCCTGTACTGGCCGGAGTCGTTGCGCTTCGAGTTCTTCACCACCAAGCTGGCGTAGTCGTCGGCCAACTAAAACACAATAAAAGGGGTCAGCGAATGTTTTTAAAAAAAGTAGACGTGTTGGGAAAATGGACTAAAATTACACAAATTTAACGTAAAATTTTATATGAATATGCTGTAGCATTATGGCAGCTATGATTGCAGATAACCCTTCAAAAGAGGAATGCCTGTTATGGTATCACACACCGTCCAGATTATAACAGGTTTATAATTTGCAAGCTCAGATACCTAACTTAATATCCTGAATTAACCTAACTTTAGTTACCCTAACGTTAGTTAATCTGTCGTAAGTTAACCTAACATTTGTTAACCTCACCTTGGTTAACCTAACCCTGGTTAACCTAACCGTGGCTAAAATAACCTTGGTTAACCTAACCTTGGTTAACCTAACCTTGGTTAACCTAACCCTGGTTAACCTAACCTTGGTTAACCTCACCCTGGTTAAAATAACCTTGGTTAACCTAGCCTTGGTTAAAATAACCTTGGTTAACCTAACCTTTGTTAACCTAACCTTGGTTAGCCTAACCTTGGTTAACCTAACCTTGGTTAACCTAACCTTGGTTAACCTAACCTTGGTTAACCTAACCTAAAATCACCCAAACGTACGTTTGTCTAGTAGACCTTGCAAAACTAAAATTAGGAAACCTGACACAAGAGTTTTTAGTATGTGCATCTAACCTTAGTTAATCTAACAGTTATTCAAATCTAAATTACCCAAAAGGGTGTAAGGAGAATTTTTTAGAGGTTCTCACAAAACAAACAACCATGTGTAAAAAAAGACTAAAAATCCTTCAAAAATCCCTAAAAAAGAGCCAATTACTTTAGTGAGATGACCTTGTCAAAAGGGCGAATGCCACACAGATTTGCCCCGGAGAATATTCACCTGTTGATGCACCCTCGGATCAGTGGCATCCAAGACGGTGTCGTTGGCGAACCAGGCCGCGGTGGGCTTGGGGAACCCGACGTACGGCACATGGATGCAGAAGTCCTCGCCGGCGTGGACCGTGATGTCGCGGACGCCGCCCAGGTCCATGCAAGGCTTGTTCGGCTGCTCTTCGACGGTGATCATCGTCGAAGGCCTGCTGGGGTCGGAGCGACCCACGTCGTTCACGGCGATCACGCGGAACTGGAGCTCGTCGCCCTCCTTCAGGTTCGGCACCTGAACAAACGAAAACAAATCTCAGCGATTTCGTACATCTTAACCCACGACAGCCCAAAGTATTCGGAGTGAAATTTAGCTTAAGAGAAATTAGAAGGATTTTTCCATTGAAATACGCAAGTCTACGCTTTGGAAAATGCCTAAATAATTAAATTTCAGGTTTCTAGGGGGGTGATATTTTTTGAATTGTAACTATACTGAACTTAAAAGTTCCTCCGAACGCCATCGCTGGGCGGTAGAGGGTTCATCAAGAGCTCCCGGTTTTAATAGCATACAGGTTTTGTCTTCGTCACTAGAAAAGCTAAGGACAGTAATAGCTAAGTATTAACATCCGAAAAAAAGTAACGTAAAAAGTTAATTACGGTTTCGGGCAAATTTGTAGTCTCTAGTATGAAAAACAGGTGAACAGCGTTGAATTACCGTATGAACAGTGCTAGGAATAGGCTCGGAGTTGACATCGGTCCATTCCGGCTCGTTCTTGGGCTTCTTCTGGATGATGTAACCCTTGATCTTAGCTCCTCCGTCACTCCTAGGAGGCCGCCAAGACAGAGTGACACTGTCCTTGGTGATACGGTCAGGCTTAGGCGCTTCCGGAGGGTCAGGCTTAACTGCAAAATAAACACAAAATAGTCATACACTAAATCCACTTCCCACTTGATTCGGTCTCAAATCCGCGTATTCAAGGAGTACTTCAAGCAACGATAAGAGAACACAAATACGAGTAAGTTACGCTAATGTAACGGAATCCTTAGCTTTGAGTGACACTTACGGCGCTGTACTTGTGCGGTGATGGTTTCCGAGGGCTTACTCGGTGCTCCAGGACCAGCCTCATTAACGGCAATCACGCGGAAGCTGTAGCGGCTGCCTTCATGCAGATCTTGGACCAGGTAAGTCGTGTTGGGTGTCGGGTAGGCGTTAACCCTCGTCCAGTCACCAACACCGTGCTCGCGCTTCTCCACGTAATAACCTGCACCAGGTAACTTTTTAGAAACTTTCCTTCCTCCAAATCAATCCATAACAGCCAAAGTATTTGGAGCGAAATTCAGCTTAAGAAAAATTGGAAGGATTGTTTCCATCAAAGTACGGAATTTTAAGCTTTAAGAAATTAAAGCCTAAATTATTAAATTTTAGGTTTCCTGAGGGGTGACATCTTTTAAATTTGGACAATATTGAACTGACAAGATCCTATAAAACATTTTTTCTGTTACCAAACGGCATTGCAGAACGATAGCGGGTTAAAATGTTGTGATGCTAATTTCATGGTATCAATGAATTATCGGTACTGAAAATTCTGTGGTTTCAGAGTTATACTTCGTTTTATAAACCTATATCGATGTAGAATTTTCACCGAGATATCCTTGCATGGCTCTGGTTCTTTAAACACAGAAGGAGATTACCAGTCTCGTGCTGAAAACTCCATGATTTTCAGATTTCTCACCTAAATCACCCTATATTGATAAAATCCCTATATTGTTAAACCTATATTGATGTAGTAGTTCTAAGGAGATATTCTTGCATAGCTCTGGTTCTTTGCCCCCGGAAAGACATTATCCTTATCGTCAACCGCAATCGAATTAAATTAAGAAACATTTACCTGTAACAGGCTTTCCGCCAGTGTACGCAGGCGGAGTCCACTTGATACTGCAAGTGCTCGGCGAGTAAGACAAGATGTCCGGCTGTCCGGGCGCATCTGGCGGGTCAAACGGACTCTTGGCGATGACAGAGTGCCCTTCCAGCGGGTCCGAGACGCCGTACATGTTCTCGGCGCGGACGCGGAACTCGTACTTCTTGCCCTCCGTCAAGCTCTTGACGGTGAAGCTGGTCTTGGGGCAGTAGCCCGGCACCTGCTTCCAGTTGTTCGTGCCCGCCTCGGCCATCTCGATGATGTAGCCCACCAGATCGGCGCCGCCGTTGTCTTCCGGCGGCTGCCACTCCAGGGTGATGTGGTCCTGGGTGATGTCCGAGTAGTTGAGCGGTCCCTTCGGCGGCGAAGGCTTGTCCACGACGGTCACCTCGATGTCGGCGGAGTCCTGGCCGAAGTCGTTCTTGGCCGTGATCACGTACGTGCCGCTGTCATCGCGCGTGGTCTGTTCGATGCGCAACTTGGTCTCGTCACCCGTGGTCTCGGCCTGAGATGAAGCACGGACTTTTAGTGTTAAATTTAGTTAGTCTATGATCAGTCCTCCCCATATCGACGACAGTTCGCTTACCGAAGTACGGCCAACAATCGGCAAGGCAGTGCCGCCCTTGGTCCATTCGATGGAAGGAGTCGGCGCTCCCGACAGCGGGATGTTGACGCATAGAGGTTCACCTGCTCTGACCTTGATCTTCCGACCGACGAGATCCAAATGAAGCTTAGGCTTTTCTGTAGGGAAAACACAGATTAGTTCGCCATAGACGAAGAATCTAACAAAATCCAACTCTTACCTCTCATCGGTTTGGCAGTGAAAACAAGTGAAGTTTCGCTTGGTTTGCCGGGGCCAGCGGCGTTCACAGCGGATACACGGTATTCGTATTGGTGACCTTCGTGGACGCGGTCATCGGTGTACTCCTGGGGCTGTGAAAGAATAATTAATTTAAAAAACGTCTTCAAATGTAAGTCCTCCAAATCTTGCGAATGTTTACCTACCTTGACAGGATCGCTGTTGAGCTTTATCCAGCGACCGGAGTTCTTCTCTCGGCGCTCGATGTTGTAACCGATGATCGGTGAGCCTCCGTTGGAGATAGGCGGTGTCCATTTGATCTTAATGAAGTCCTTGTCGCTATCCACAGCTTCTGGACGGCCAGGAGCTCCAGGAACCCCTAGAATTACAAAAAAAAGGTTCTCACTCCAAATCTTGTTTGATAAACAACAAAACAAAGCATGCCGGAACCGAGGCTCGAACCGGAAACCTCCAGCTTGATTTAACTTACCGTACTGGTTCTTTGCAACAATCGGGCTTTCCGTCGTTAGTGGATCAGAGCGTCCTTGGAGGTTCTCAGCCATCACTCTGAACTCGTACTTGGTACCCTCCAGAAGACGAGGTACCGTGGCATGGTTGTACTTAGCGTTGACGTAGGTCAGAGCGGGCACCCACCCGCCACCGTGAGTAAGATCGCGTTTCTCAATGACGTATCCACTGGACAATAAAAACATATTTAAAACATATATTCTTTACCCTATTATTTTACTAATATATGGTGGGTTAGACTTACGTGATTTCACTGCCACCGTTGTCTTTAGGTGGACGCCATGAGAGTGTAACACTTGTGGCCGTGATCTCCTCAGGATCCAAGGGACCTTGAGGAGGTCCAGGACGATCTAAACAGAAGATCAATTATTATAATGACATAGTTTTCAATTTTCAAGGATTTAATCTCACTTTCACCCACAAAACGAATTATCCTTAACAAAATATTGATGACTTTCTACTTTTCAAAAAATTACAGAGAGCAAATTCGATTCAACCCGTTCATTGAAAAGAGCAAAACTTAACTTCAGGTATATGCATGAGGCCCTTTAATAAATTTAACATAAAATTACTTTTCAAGATCTCAATTTTACTTCCACGTTTTTCAGATGCATAACTTACAAACGCTTTTAGATATGAACAAAAAAGATCGTGAATTTGATATGGTACATCACCGTCATAAAAGCCAAACTTTTTCTGTTCGATCACTCAACGAAGTTTTTCTATTGGGCAAATCTTATACAAAAGCGCAGCTATCCTTTTAAAAAATAACTAATTTTCGAATAATCTTACCGAGTACGATGACTTGGAAGGATCCATCGTCTTGTCCTGAGCTGTTCTTGAGGAGCAAGTGGTACTTTCCGCTGTCAGAGCGCTTGGCATTAACCGTGTTGACGATTGTGTGATACCCAATGGATGTAATAGTTGTCCGGGCATCTGTCTCCAGATCTTTGCCGTCGACGCTCCAGGTCACTTCCGGGATCGGCTCGCCGATGAAGTCGATATCAACATGCAAAATGGTTCCCGCCTTGATACGAATGTCCTGGAGAGGCGTCTTAATCTTGGGCGCCACTAAAGACAAAAAAAATGGTTGGATATTTTTTTGGGCGGAAGATGTTTGATTTAGTGATTTTAAAGCAACTCTCAACACGCGCGTTTAAATTATGCTCGATTTAGAACAGTGACGGTATCCCAAGATTTCGCGATTTTGTCACGATCGCGGCTGTACGTGTTCTATCGATTATCCATCATAGACTCGGCTGTTCAATCGAGATAAGGATACCGAGGACCTCGTCAACGAGTTGCTTCGTGGTTTTGTCATGATCTCGGCTGTACGTGCTCCATCGATAATCGATCACAGACTCGACTGTTCAATCGTGATAAAGATACCGAGAACCTCAACGAGTAGCTTTGCGCTTTTGTCATGATCTCGGCTGTACGTTTTCTATCGATAATCGATCATGGACTCGACTGTTCAGTCGAGATAAGGATACCGAGAACCTCGTCAACGAGTTGCTTCGCGATTTTGTCGTGATCTTGGCTGTACGTGCTCCATCGATAATCGATCACAGACTCGACTGTTCAATCGAGATGAGGATACCGAGAACCTCATCAACGGGTAGCTTTTGATTTTGACTGTACTTACAGAAGCGGTCCTTTGCCGTCATGATGTCGGAGGGCTCGCTGGGCTCCGATTGGCCAGCCGCGTTGGTCGCGATGACACGGAACTCGTAGTCCTGGCCTTCGGTCAGGTCGGGCACAGTAGCCTGAACAGGAAAACGTCCTTCAGAGGGGAGCCCCAAACATACAGACTGTTGTATTTACTGGACGATGAGTTTACCTTGGTCTTGTTGGCTGGGACGTGGGCGGCGTTGACCCAGTAGGGGCTTCCCTTCTCGCGGCGCTGCACGATGTAGCCGGTGATCGGCGAGCCACCGTCGCTCTTAGGCTTGTCCCATTCCAGATCGGCGTGGTCCTTGCCCCAGTCGGTGAGTCTGGGCTTTCCGGGAGCATCGGGCTCGTCTGGAAAAAAATACCAAAAATATTTTAAATAAGAGAAAAATATACAGCTTTTGTCGAAAAATTAGATTTTAACGACCGCTGAGCCAGAAAAAAATGTTCCAGCTGCGGTTTTCGGACTCTCAAAATAGCCTCTGATAGAAATAACCTAAAATTTTGAGAAAAAAAATTCTGCGGAATGAGCGTTGTGGACAACGCGTTATGCTCATTTGAAAAATAAGAAAAAAAAATCCGTGAAAATTGTCACTCTTCACAAGAGAGGCATACGTAAAAATAGATATTATAAAAGAAAACGTCTTACAAGTTATTGATATACTCCAGGATATCATTCAGAATATGCTAATAGAAATACATCTTTCGAGGTCCCGGAAAATATTTTTTTGCTAGTAGAGCAACGTATAAAATGATTGTCATCAAAAGATAAATTTTTGGGTATAAATATTTTTAACTTCCATCTTTGTATTTAACCTTGTAACGTACTCCTATTCTGTATTCCTTCCAAGAAGTCCAACAAAGAAGAATGGTCTACATTCCCAAAACAGGACTGATAAAAGAAATGTGCTACTAAAAAAGTCTGCTATCACCATTTCTATCCTCGACAGCGTAATGGGAGTTGTATCTTTCATTATTAACCTCAGTTTCAGAGACAGGATTGCTTGGACTTACCGAACTCGTTCTTGGCGACAATAGGCTTGGTAGTGTCCAGAGGATCGGATTCGCCAACGATGTTGACCGCTCGGACACGGAACATGTACTCCTTCTTGTGAACAAGGCGAAGGACTTCGTGGACACAGCCGGTGGCCATGCCTGCGTCCGACCACGTGCCGCGGGACATGTCCATCTTCTCCACGACGTAATGCAAGATCGGCGAGCCACCGTCGTCCTTGGGATGTTTCCAGGTAAGGCGGCAACTGTCCTTGGTGACCTTGCTGACCTCTAGAGGACCTTCTGGTGGTGCTGGCTTATCTGTTGATGAGAACGATTCATTAGACGCCGTTTCCATCGGCAAACACACTCAAATTTGAGTGTTGTGTTTTCTACCTCTTCGTTCGATATTTCATGACGTTAGGGGTATTACAGCGCACAACCGCCAACGTTAGGTGGTGTGTTGAACGTCAAGGTGTAAGATTTACAACGAGGAACTACATCTTACCAAGCACAGTGACAAGAGCCGAAGCCGAACACTCTCCGAGCTCGTTGGTGAGGGTGAGCTTGTACCGGCCTGAGTCCGCTCGCACAGCAAAGGGAATCTCGAACGATGTCTGAGTGTTCGTGGTCTGCATGTCCGCGCGTTTGCCCGCTTTGACGGGTGTTCCATCGATGGACCAGGCAGCTTTGGGTCTCGGCGCCGCCTCGATTGGAACGTTGAAGGCGATGCGTTGGCCAGCCTTGACGACCAGGTCTTGCAAGAAGGCGGTGTCCATAACCGGAGCCACTAGAATCGCAATTCAGCATTTAAACGTGAATTATACTGAACGCATGGTTATTGAACGTTATCTTCTTTGCGAGAGATCATCATGACCCTTTACTTACTGAATCTCGCCTTAGCGACAACGGATTTGGAGGCATCGCTGGGCTCGCCGGGGCCTCCCTTGTTGACAGCGATGACACGGAATTCGTACTCTTCGCCTTCTGTAAGATGAGGAACCGTTGCCTTGGTCTTTCCGGCGTCCACTTCCAGAGCCTTCTCCCAAGGTCTGAAAAACAAACCCCACGTTACAATCGACAAACCACAAACCTTTGTCAGCCAATCACGCTAGTTTTAAAGAATGGATCTTCCACCTAGTGATCTGTAAGCAGCTCTTTCAACATCACATAATTCTTTAGAACTCACCCGAACTTGGGTTTCTTCTCGATGATGTAGCTGGTGATCGGGGAACCGCCGTCGCGCTTGGGTGGAGTCCATTCCAGGTCGACGTGGTCCTTGTCCCAATCTGAACGCAAAGAACATCTCGTTAAAGTTGCTCTTTTTCAAAACTTACTATTTTCTTGTAAGGCAACTTACCCACAACTTGTGGAGTTCCAGGCTTCTCGGGTTTGCCGAACGGATCTTTGGCAATGACAGGTTCGGAGCTCTGGAGCGGCGCTGATTCTCCTTGGCGGTTTACAGCGCGAACGCGGAACATGTAGTTATGACCCTCAAGAAGGTGTTCAGCCCTGAAAAAAAAAGTTTTCGTCAGAATATTTTTTTTTCATCCTTTGCTTCAATCTCTCCCCGGAAACTCAAAATACCATGTTTCTTAGTAAGTTATAAAATAGTAAAAATACCCGATAGCTTTAGAATGATATTCATATAAGTTTTCAATGAAGATACTTTGCGATGAATTTATTGGCAAATTGAGGACAGAGTTTTAGACCCGATCAAATATGGGATCAGGTCACAGCTCATCTTTGACATGGCCAGAATGAACATTCTTCGCCAAGAGATAATTACAAGTTAAGTTGGGTCTGGGTTGCGCTCGAAATGTTTCCGTTTCAGTTAGAGAAAAAACCCGAAAAAAAACAACTTTGACATAGCTTGAGTAAAGGAAAGATTTATTTTTGATATGTGGCGACTACCAAAATTCTTATGAAGATAACTGAATCATGAAGTCGTGTCAGTTGAAATCGTGATGCAAGTTTTAGAACTTACTTGATGGAAGTGGTCGGAGTTTCTCCGACGGGTACCCATCGTAGGTTCTCCGAGTCCATCTTCTCGACGGCATAGTGCAAAATTTCCGATCCACCGTCATCACGAGGAGCACGCCAAGACAAAGTCATTCCGTTCTTGGTGACGTTGTCCGCCTTCAACGGGCCCTCAGGAGCCGAAGGAATATCTGAAAAGAGATTGAAATCTTAGCTCAAGATTCGATTTAAGCACCTTCCAAGACTTAACTTGCCACCCCTTCTATTCAACCTTGGCCAAGCCGAAATCAGGTATAGGAAACATAACCTAATCTATTGTCACCAAGCCTCTCTCCGTTAAGGAGATTAGCTGCCTTGACTTGTCAACGAAAGGTAGAACACGGAGATAGAAAGTGTGACGTATTTACTGCGTTGGAAGTAGATTCGTAGCTTACCCAAGACAGTGACATGGACTTCGGCGACGTCCTTCCCGTTGATGTTCTTGGCGATGAGAGTGTAGGTGCCGCTGTCGGACCTGCGGGCGTCGGTGATGCGGAGCCGAGTGTTGTAGTCCTCATTGGTGATCTTGGTGCGCTCGTTGGGCAGGATGATGTTATCCTTAACGTTCCATTCTTTGGATGGTGGAGGTTCGCCGTGGACAGGCACGTCGAACTCGAAGTGCGTGCCGGCGCGGATCTTCACGTCGACCATGGCCTTGCGGTCAATACGAGGAGGCACTGAAACACAGTCATGGCGTTTTCAAAACATTCTTGTACGGCTTTGGAGACATCTTCAAAATATTTCGAAAACATCCTTGAAACGGAGAAGCATCACGTTAAACATTTCACGTTTAACATTCAATCGATAGGTTTTAATTTGCGTTTGGGGAGTTCTTTAAAGATAAGATACGGAAATATTGACGACATTTAAAAAATGAAATTTTAGAAAAATGTGTTTTGAAATTGATCATATTCATATATTAGAAGAAAATTGAGGTTTTACTTTTTCTCAAGACATACGAATTTAGGGATAATATACGCCGTTCACGATAGATTAAGTTAAAGTTGAAATGGGTCAACAATATTGGGCTTAGATAAACAGTAAGCGAAATCTAAAAAAAAAATCGTTAATGTACAAGTTAATTCATTCAAAGAAGACCTACTTTATGACATATCAGAACAAACTGTAGGACTTTTGTTTCCAATGAAATGGTATTTAATTCCTATCTAATTTAAGTATTATTATGTTATCATTAATATTGTTAATGACATACCATTCTTGGCGCGAGCGACATGAGTTGCACTTGCATCGCTAGGCTCGCCTGGTCCTCCCTTATTGACAGCAATAACCCGGAATTCGTAAGGCGTTCCTTCGATGAGGTCAGGAACATGAGCTGAGTTGACGTCACCCTCCACTTCAGCGCACTTCTCCCAGTTGGGACTGAAATCAAGCCGATTCAATTGTCAGTCACGCTAATTCACTCCCACGCTCACTCCCAGCTTTGTCCGGAGAACTCACTTGAATTTGCTACGCTTTTCGACGATGTAACCTGTGATAGGAGAGCCGCCATCGCCTTGGGGCCTGGTCCATTCGAGGTCCACGAAGTCCGTGTCAAAGTCCTTGATTTCGGGAGTTCCCGGCTTCGTAGGAGCGTCTGTAAAAAAGTAAATTAGGATGTGTTCTTCGGAAAACTTTGTCACTCCGAAAGGGACTAAATATTCTTCGTTGAGGTTAAGTTTAAAAACGGTGAGGTTGCAGTGTTCGAAAAAGTCAGTGAGGAATTCCAGTAACTCGTAGAACAATTCAGAAGCACTTACCGAACGGATTCTTGGCTTCGATAGAAGTGTCCGTTGTCAACGGATCGGACTTGCCCTGCTTGTTCTGGGCGCGGACACGGAACTTATATTTGTGCCCAGGAGTAAGTCCCTTCACCTCCATGGATGTGACAGGTCCATCAGTTTCTCCCACCGGTACCCAGCGACCTGTAAGAGATAAAGCAACGCTCTAAATATCCCATTGAGCAAACATCTAACCAATTTTTGTCCAGAATATGCTGTCAAAGGTTGAGCTTTGCAAGAAATAAACTGACCAGTAGCTTCGTCCATCTTCTCGACAACGTAGTTCTCGATGGGCTGACCACCGTCATCCTCAGGTTTCTTCCAAGCCAACTTGCATCCTTCGGCGTGAACATCGGACACGTTAAGAGGTCCTTGAGGCGGCGTAGGCTTGTCTGAAATAAAAGGTAAGGTTAAAGATCCGTACGAAGTGTAGGACTAGGCAACACGCACAGCGCATAATGTATGGGTGGTTGCCTATCCGATGTTGGTAAGGGGCTACACTTACCGAGCACTGTGACTTGGACTTCGGCCTGGTCACTGCCGTTGATGTTCTCAGCGGTGACGAGGTACAGTCCCGAGTCGGCGCGCGTGGCACCACGGACGCTGATCTTAGTGTTGTAGTCGACGTGGGTGATCTTGACGGTTTCGGATGGCCTGATCTCTTTGCCCTTCATCAACCAGCGAGTGCGTGGAACGGGTTCACCAGTGACCTTGCAGTCGAACACGAAGCTCTGTCCGGCCTTGATGCGGAGGTCGTTGAGGTTGGCACGGTCAATGTGGGGCGCGAGGTTGCGGGGCTTGGCGACGATCACCGGGGTCGCGTTGCTGGGTTCACCAGGCCCAGCCTTGTTCACAGCGCGTACGCGGAATTCATAGGGTTGCCCCTCAACCTGCAATATCACAAATAAATATTAATATCATGTGGGAAAAAATCAGATTAAACAGATCTAACGATTTCTGAAGGGTATTAAAATTCATGAAATTATTACCTAGTAAATTGTTTTTCTTTTTAAAAAATTGTTTTTCTTCGGATTCCTTTTCCTATTTAAGGTCTTTAACCCATAACAGCCCAACGTATTTGGAGTGACATATAGCATAAGGGAAATTGAAAGGATTTTTTTCCAATGAAATACACAATTTTAAGCATTGGAAAATGCCTAAATAATTAAATTTCAGTTTTCCAGGGGGGTGATATTTTTTGAATTGTAACAATACTGAACTGAAAAGATCCTCTAAAATATTTTTTTCTGTTTCCGAACGGCATCGCTGGGCGGTAGTGGGTTAAAATTAGGATTGTAACTTACCAAATCCGGTACAGTGCACGAGTTCTCATCAGCTGGCACTTCAAGAGCCTTCTCCCATTGACCGTACTTGTCCTTCTTCTCGACGATGTATCCAGTAATCGGTGAGCCGCCATCTTCGAGGGGCGGGGTCCACTTCAGGTCGACGTGGTCCTTGTCCCAGTCGGTGGCCTTGAGGTTTCCAGGTGCACCAGGCTCGTCTGGAAATCGCAAATAAACGAGCTCAGCTCAAGCGGGACAAAACGGGACTGTACTTCGAGTCTTTTTACTATTCGACAGCGGTGTTTAGCTATTCGAATAGCCAGCTTACCGAACGGATTCTTGGCAAGAATAGTCTGATCTGCCACGAGCGGTTCACCCTCACCCTCCGCGTTGACAGCCGATACGCGGAATTTGTATTCCTTTCCAGGAGTCAAACCAGTCACCTCCATGTCTGCGGAAAAAAATCAATTTTTATCACGGATTTTTCTCAAAACACTATAAGCTGACAAGTTAACCTATAAAAGCCCGAGGTATTTAAAGTGAAATTTGGCTTAAGAGAAATTGAAAGGATTTTTCCATTAAAATACAAAATTTCAAGCTTTGAAAAATGTCTGAATTATTGAATTTCAGGTTTCCAGAGGGGTGATATTTTTTAAAATGCGACAATACTGAACTAAAAAGATCCTCTGAAATATTTTTCTCCTGTTTCCGAGTGGCATCGATTGACGGTAGTGGGTTAGGCAATGTTACTATAAATTAAAGCTAAAATATGCACAGATATACTGTATAAGCAAATATTCAGACGAAACTATTCTGAAATAGCACCCTGAAAGTATTTGAGAAGTATATGTGGCCGTGACTTAAAATAAACGAAATTACTAGGCTCCGCTAAAATATACACTAAAATTAAAGCTAAAATATACACAGATATACTCTATAATTAAACATTCAGACGAAACTATTCTGGAATAGCGCACTGAAAGTATTTGAAAATTCTAGGAGGCCGTGACTTTAACGAACTTACTAGGCTCCGTGGATCTTCCACACGGCACCCAGATACCAGTCTCTGGATCCATCTTGTCGACTTGGTAGTACTCCACAGGGGTGCCACCATCGTCCTTGGGCCTCTTCCACTTGAGTTTGCATCCCTCGTTGTGCACATCGGACACTTCCAGGGGCCCTTCCGGTGCGGACGGCTTGTCGGTCACGACCACGTTGATGGCGACCATGTCCTTTCCGGAGGAGTTGGTGGCGGACACGGTGTACTCGCCGGAGTCCTCTCGGCGCGTTGGCCGGATCACCAGCTTGGTGTTGTAGTCGGAGTTGTCGATGGTGATCCTCTTGCCACTCTTGATGGGGTTGGTGGCCAGACGCCAGTCGATGTGTGGTGGAGGTTCACCGATGACGTTGGCGTCGAACTTGAGCGTGCTTCCGGCGGAAATGGTGACGTCACGCAGGTTGCGCCTGTCGATCTTAGGAGCCACTGTAAAATGAAATTCAAGCACAATTTTAAGATATTACCCGGAGTGCTCCTCAG
>Ga0058701_10000721_pt1 | contig 22227 bp, 11 predicted proteins | sample AgamicOrMae_FD_97039 | JGI IMG/M metagenome (GOLD analysis project Ga0058701, IMG submission 97039) | Agave microbial communities from Guanajuato, Mexico - Or.Ma.e | ecosystem: Host-associated > Plants > Phyllosphere > Phylloplane/Leaf | place: Guanajuato, Mexico | collected 2012-06-04 | reverse complement strand
TTTGTGAAATAGTTGGTTGTTTTTTGGGGGGGGGGGGGAGGGGGGGGGAGCATAGCTTTTTAACATGGAGTATATATTGCACCCTGGGTTGACCAAAATTATTTGGGGTTTCAAATAATGTGAAAACGTTCTAACAAGGGACATAGAGAATCTTTTTTGACGCTTTGTTTAATACCGTTTTTTCTTCGAGTTAAAACAAGGTTCCGATCAAAAGTAATTTATTTTTTGGGCCTTACTTTGCGATTTCCGATTCAGTGTCTATGCAGCCTTTCATTCTAAACTTCTACGAAAACTTTTTACCTAAAGGGAAGTACCTTTAAACAACGACCTGGAAAATCGTGTTTTCCCCCCAAAAAAGTATGAGTGTAGCCGTAAGCCCCATCTATATTGTCTTTAAAATAGCGAAGTAAAGCACATGTTTATAATTTTCTTATGAGATAAGGCCTGTGTATCCTTACAGTTTTCAGCAAAAGCTGCAGCTTATCGCTTTTCAGGAACTCTTTCTCTAACGGCACTTGTTTCTAACATGTAATCGAAGTAGTGTCCCGTGAAAGTGATAAGTCGGGGGCCATCTTGTCATTGGAATCAGTCCGCGGGACTGGACTGGCATTGATTGTTGTCTCTGCTCCCAGTGAGGAGCCAATCTTGGGACTTCGTGACGGACTCGCGCCTGATTAACCCGTAAATAGTGGGATGTGACCCCGAGCCGAGTCAGGGTGAACCTTTGTTTTCGGGGCAGCACTGTGGCTCGCCATAAGTTTGCTAAATCAATATCATTCAGCCATTTACCCAAACGAAGCAACATTGGCATCAAAGTTCAGAAACCTCGTTTTAGATAATGAAATTTCATATCAGATATTTGCGATATAACTTTGGATTTGAGAGATTTAATGCGATGACTATGACCCCAATAACAAGGTGAAAAACCTGTCAATATAATTAAAACATTCTTTTTAAGGAATATAAATGTTTTATTAGCTTTTTTCCCACTGCATGGAATATTTATTAGTTTATAAATATGAACAAAAAGTGTTACTACCAGCAACGCTCTACTTAGGTTAACGGAACGCAAGAAAAAGTTTTCGTTTCGTCTCACAAATAGTGATAACCCGAAGTTACAAATTGAAATCAAAGTCTGAATGGCAGATCAGTGCGTATCTTTTCGATGTATGATGGAAACTTGAAGGAAAATTCTCTTTTTAATATGAAAAACATTGAAAAGATTTTTATAATTCAAATGAATAAGTTCATTATTGGTAGATAGCATCTAGGTGCAGAAATGTGTCGGAAGGCTCAGTGATGGGATCAAAACTGCGATTAACGTCTTACTCTCGCTTCCTGGCCTCTGGCTAAAATCAAATACCAAATCAAGGAGAACAATATAGTATACAAGAGCCAATTAGCGCCCTATCAGCGCTGCTTCGAGATCTTATCGAAAATCTCGAGTAACCTAAGTGAACAAAGCGAAAAAAAAAGGTTAAGCAAGTAAACAAATGAAAGACGAAAGACACAGGGATGGTATTAATAGATCGTCCTCCCAGCACTATTGAAAGCCAGACAAAAGGCGGGCAGCGAGGAGCAGGCAAGAGCGCCATTGGCTGGAGCCGAGCCTTCAAGAACGACTTAATGGACTCGGCTAACAATGGATAAGACTCATCGCATTTAATCAAATTCCGCATTTACGATCGCTTTTTTTTTCCTTCTTTTATCCGCGGTCTCAAATTACCCTTCCAGGACGAATCGGTATGTCACAGTGGGATGGATATGGATAGGGAGGGGGTTGTTGATTTTCTTTGTTGTGTGCTTGTCCCCTCGAGGGTTTGTCACAAGGGCTTCTCTAGGTAAATGCTTCTTTGATCAGCGCTACCTGCCTGTTTGTCACCGGCTCTTTTACAAAAATCTCATCATCACAATACAGTAGTCCTGATGGATCAACAACATAATGGGAGTGATAGCATTGCGTAGCCTCGACTGTTTTCCACACAAACACACACTTGGCCAGAGGACACTCGGCGAGGCATTTTTCCTGGTGTCGTTATGCCGGGTCTGTCAAAGGTTGCGAGAGAATGTCACACGGGTGAACTCGTTTTCATAAAAACAGACCTTTGAGACCTTTTCGAATCCCTATCTGTCTGCATCTATACGAAAACACTGCAGCTGAAATCGATCAAATCATTGTTCTGGACGCCATGGAAAAATTCTTAATCTAATTTAATGTCCTAGATATATATCACAAAAAGAAGAGAGAATCATTTCGCACTGAATAGTGTAAACTACTCTTCACTCATTGTTTATGTAGTGTTGATGAAATCAAGAATTCTTCTTGGTTTCTCATGGTTACCAACCACAGCACTATCGTTACGTTTTATTTTATGGTAATTGAAATTACATTGGTTTAAATCTGTTTAAGGAAACAGTGTACTGCTCGCTAGAATATTTACTTGTTTATTTCTTCTATTTCCTTGTTGTTATCCAAATGATAAATATACGTTTTTAGCTTGGAGTGATTTGTTCGAAGTTGATGCATTATCTTCCGTAGCGGTTGATGTTTAGGCGGAAGCTGTCGGCCATTTTCCCCGTGGTCTATCTTGGGATACCAACGGGTATGTGCTCACCCTACTTTGCCCCCTGCCAGCCAACCCTATCCGTCCCCACGGACCTCGAAGCCCATCCACGAATTTACGTCGTCGACTTAACCGTGACAAATGATCCCAAAGTGACATATCGCCCTGCTGTTTGCTCAGCAAACACCAAAGACCTTTCCCCCGATGCTTTCAACGTTTACTTTCCGTTGCTGTTATTTAATGACACTTTAACACCTTGGCTGATTCCCTAGCCTCCAAGGTAAATTTCAACTCTATCAAACCTCCTTGACTTCCGTTTCCTTGAAGCAGCCAATTAGGCCAATTAGATGTGAGAACATCCCTTTATTTTACTCTAATCAGACACTGATTTTCTGCCATTCGTATTCTCGATATTCGATTTTCTGCCATGCTACTCGTGTGTACTTAACGATTAATCCATTAACCCATCACAAATCGTTCTATTTGAAGCAACAAGTAGAAAAGTCAAGAAAACTACTTATTGCACTAATAATATTGTTTATAAGTGATTAATACATCAGTACTTCTGGGAAGACGGATTCTTAAATTTGTAGTTCTTGTCAGGTTAAACGATCTTCAACATCCGAAGCCGCGTTTTCGAAACCCTAAGAAATAGGAGTGAAATATGAACTACAGTTTGCGCTTCAACAAAAAAGATCCACGTTTGATTGTCAAAATAAACAACCTTCCTCCACGATACTTTCTCCGAATGATGCTGAAACTATGGCGACAGTCCCGCGAATGTACTCATCTCATACAACACCACCCTTCTCTTGTTTTTCAGGTAAAACCTGAAGCTACTGATAGTTTCCTTGCGTCCATCAGTCCACCATTTCTACGAGCATCTTCATTACTTCACGTCTCTACGCTGGAAGTAGTCTGCAACTGCATCTAAGGTACGTGAAGCTATAATTATTTCGAACATAATGCTATAACCGTCTCTAGATGACCTGTCGCCAGCCCATTCTCAATGTTGACAAAGTGTTTGTGACCAAAGCGGAATGTTTTCATGTGACCTGCGTATTTCTGCATAGCACGCAACGTAGCTTTATCAATGCCAAGATTAATACCCCATTATGAATCTATGGACCGATGATACGAGGAAGTCCCAAACACAATTCAGTGCTCTTATGTTTATTTGAAACTGCATGGACTTTGGTTTTATTTATATATGAACTGGATTTTAGTTGACCAGAATGTGACAGAGAACTCCTAGGATTCCTCGCACAATATGATGCTTATACCGTTAGTTAAACCACTTTTAGAAAAGTCGACAGTCGACATTATTCTATTTTCCCCTCCCTCGTGAATACCTTGAATCTTAAGGCTACATTTTCAATCCTCTTGGGCGTGATATTTCGTTTCATTTTCAATCCCCGTGTGTCTTTTCACTTAACGGAACGAAATGATAAAGAAAAGAGACATATAACCTCCCCCAAAACGACCTCCTTCTGTGCAAGTGTCTCAATGTCATATATTGAAAAATTTACTTGGATAACGGTACATTAAATTATTAGGTAAAAAACAGTTTACAACGGTTTTCAAGAGTTTAGTTTCGTTGCGCCTCGATCCGCTATCGTTCCTCTCTGTTGTTTTTGTCGAAGAAAAGATATCATTGAACACACGCCATAGAGAATCATTCTTTTAAATCTTAGTGCGCAATTGTTCATAGATCTAGTGTGTAGTGATGATCGGTTTTTCGTGAATGGCTGTAAACGACGGATTGATTATAGCGATCAGATCCGTATTTAGTCGCACACCTGGGGAGGGGGAAGGCAAGGCACCGTCAGCGCCCCCTGTCATAATCGTTAAGCAAGATACGCCGGCCGTCTGAAGCAATCAAATTGATCACTAGCTGTCTAACGACCACCCGGTATGTCTCTTGCATTGGCCCATCTGGCCGATTGGCCTCATCACCCGTGAGGTAAAGGGTTAACCCACCCCATTTCTTGGACCAGCGTCTTGCGCACCATCACTAAAGTTGTCTAATTGGCGAATCTGGTTTCCATTGTCTGCTTACATAACACCGAATGCAGTTTGACTTCACTATGTACTTGAAGTGACTATGCAACCCCCATTGTCCCTATTTTCGGAAAATATTTATCATTTTTTCCCTTGAAGAATCTTTGTTTATTCGTTATTTTTGGTTATCCTGGTCTGTTCTGCAAATTGTTCCTGTGTGCTACCCCATATTCTCCTTCATCAGACAACTCTCTAGTTCAATCGATCAAATTTCGAATGAATCAAGTTTCCACTTTAAATCGGTACCTTCAAGTATTGACCATCTACTGTAAGACGTTTTCTCAACCGTCCAGTTCGAAGACCATTCAAAAATGCATTTTCCATGCTCTGCAATCCTTTCATTCGCCAGTATTTAGGTATTTTGGTCAGCGGAAACGGCTAACATTGCCTTTATCTACAACCTCTGCAGAACAAAAGACAGCCATACCGAAGAAAGAAATACTTTGCAGAGCACGGAAAACGCAGTTTTGAATGGTCCTTAAGCTGGACGGTTAAGGGCACGTCTCCTCGAGTTAGACGGAGAAGAAAACGTCTTTTCGACCTGGTCGATTAATGCTTGTTGGTACCGAAATATTCATTTTCACTTGCAATCGATTGAACTTCACTAAAGGTATCGAGAGAGTACACTGCCATCCAGACTCCTCTCTTTAAAAAAAAATAAGCCGTTTCAAATGTACGAACTCAGTCGGAAATAAACTTAGGGTCTTTGATATAAAAATGTCGCGGAAAAACGTCTTAGGGGTGGTCGACGAGGTAAAGCGATTTCAGCATGAGTTGAGCAGTTGAGTCGCAAGTAAGCAAAAGTCCCCACCGTGTCATCCCATTGAAATTGAGCTTTATTTTAAGACATCTCTTTGCATTGGGATTACAAAGTGGGTGGTCTGTCCCCGTTCTGTCCCATCGGCGTCCCCTTTTTCCTGCGCAGACGTTTCCCGCACCAGGTGGAAGCACGGCCGCCTCCACAACTCCCCGCTTGCAAAAGCCGAGCGGAGCTGCAGTCTTGGAGCCTTAGGTTTTGTGCAGAATTTCCGCCCGACTGGATGGCTTCAAAGTGGTAGCTTCGTGGCGAGGTCGATCAGAAACTTGTTAGGAGTGCTTGCAAAGTGAGGCTTAAATCGAGATGATTCTACGTTTTGAGTTGTAGGCCACAAGCCTCCCGTCCTCTGACGACAGATTTCTGCTTCGTCCTCGTCAAATTCACTCACAATCTCCACGAATCGTTATTTTCGTTTTGTTGTTTTGATGTTTTATTGAAGCTTTCATAAGACAAAATTAAAAAAAAAACTTCGAAGTAAAAAAAGAAAAGGAATAATAAAATAATTAGGTCTCTGATAACTTGTAAACGAGAACTGTGAGCCCTTTTGCAAAGAGACGCACTGAAACGTTCTTTTTTTTACTGCAGGCAGGCGTTGAGGGATAAGCGACTCTATAGAGTTCACTTATCTAGGTTTACGCTGGGTAACTGCAGCATAAAGATTTTACGGTGCAACGAGTTGAGAATTCGTTTTAGTAAATCAGTAAAGCGCTATGGAAGCTACCATGTAACCAGTTCTGCTGAAAACAGTTTACAACCGCATCTATAGTACACGTCAGTGCGATTAGCTTAATATCGGTTTCACAGGAAGTTTTGGAGGATTTCGGCACCGAGTCACGACAGGAGAGATCCGCGCGGACCTAGTTAACCTACCCCAGATTATTCGGAACTTATTTCAGAGCCTTCTTAAGCCAGGATGACCTATTCAGATGTCGAGTTTGCTTGTGATCCAAGTAAAATTAAATCCCAGAAAATACGTTTTTTAAGGGAAAAATGATTATACTTAGAAAAGAACACAAAAAAGAGAAAAACAGCTTTGCAGCTAGCCGTGTGAGTTCGTGGCGATATGTGCATATGGAGATGAGTAAGAATTCGTTCTGGAAGTCAGATCAGTTGAAGATGCTTTCCAAGGTTAAGTTGCAGTTGGCGGTGGTATTCCCTTAAAAAAGCATGTTGAGTCGATAGAGTGTCGGCTCTACCGGAACAAGATAAGGTGTTTATTTTCAGGTTGAAAAATCGCTAACGTCATGGCCGTGCCCAGAGCAGATGAGGGGCCTATGGGGTGGAAGAGAGATGGGCGTGAGAGGCTGTTGAAGAGGAAGGGAGATGGATGGCAGCGGATGGCTCTGTTGTGTGGTTACCTTGTGACGAGGTGGGAGGAGATTTGCTATTGTCGATACAGTCTTTTACGCCGTTCCCTTTGACTCCAACGATATTGCCGTTCTTTTTTTCATATGACGAAAGAGAGTACTCTTTATTATTAATCAGATCTAGTCATTAGTATCATCATTTTAGATAATTCGAAAATATAGAAATTGATCAACATCCCGAATCCCTTTTCAAAACTTAATTCCTTGGGTAGAGCATGAAAAAGTTTGTACAACACATATGCCCTCACCATTCCCATCTCATTTGTTGCTGCTTTGAAACGTCCTTTTAAGATCTCTATTTCATGTTCTTCCTTCCTCATAGATGCACCAAAGTAGTCAGATTTTCTTGGTCATGTTGGTAAAACCCTTTTCAACTGAAAAGACGAGAAGACGTTGAAATAATCCACGGAAGCGATCAATTACGCGAATAGGTAAACTTTACGGGAATCCTTTACTCTGTTTTAAAAGAAAATATACCTTTCAAAGCAAATACTGTACCAAATTTGATCCTGATTATCATGCTTTAAAGGCCATAGCGGATAGTAAAATTTTAAAATTTCATTATCTGTTCCTGGAGTAACTTCATACTAAGCGTTACGATGTTCTTCCGGAGGATACAGTTTCGCTTTATTGGGTCCTCTAACAGGGAGTATACTTTTTCGCGCTAATTTACAGAACAGGGTAATTTTCCAATCAGTGCATCTAATATCCTAGATGAAATGTTTGCCGTGTGTCGTTTTATGCCCCGTGTGAACTGCCAAGGTTAATTTTGGCGCGAAAGTCTCGGATTCAATTAAGCGTAGAAATGAATACCGTATGGTACGTAAGTTAGTGTGGGATGCACGGACCGCGCATGTCAATCTCAAATGGCTCCGCGGGCTATTACGCTCTTATGTGTGAGCATTACACGTTGTAAAGCTGATTTTATTGTTCTTTCACGAGTAACGTCTCCTTTTATTGGCACTCATTTTAGGGAGTTAAATTGTCATGTGGTGAGAAACAAAACCGGTAACTTGTGAAAAGGCTTACTTTCTTTTGGGAAGAGTGAAAGAACCAGGGAACTAGGTACCGGTGCCTCTTGCCGTGTAAAAGTCACCGTTCCACCGTTCGACTGGAGTAAAATGCGCCAAACCCCTCGGCACACAAACACCGTGTTCTTTTGTTTTTGTTTTTTTTTATATATTTACTTGGTATCATAAGGAAAGCAATGAGTATTTTCCTTAGTTAACGAGTTTGCTATGTTAACCGATATCGTGTTTATCGGATTGCCCCTGCGTCTATTAAATGCAATAACAATTTACAATTTATTTGCTACTAGTTGCAATTCTAAAGTAAGAATGTAGCATAATAGTAAAATAATGATAATTCTTTAAACTGGCCTTCTCCAAATAGCCGTGTTTTGGTTTTGCTAGTCTAAAGTGGATATGTTGAAGGGTGATTATGCCCTCATTCTCATTCTTTGTCCCGTACAGCGAAATCTCGTTAGGTTCATGGTCTGATTGGAAAATATCTATCTTTAGTCGCAATCGAAGTTTTCTTTTAGGATCGCGCCGTGGCGTTTGAAACGCCCTTTCGGCATATCTCGTTAACTCCGTGATTTTTGTGGCCATTCTAGTTCTTTCCAACCGAGTATATTCTTCTGAAGCTATCGCAAACGAGACCGGAAGCTACTACATAAAGGAAATGTTTGGAACAGAGGAGGTATTATTAGGTACCGGTACCTGCACAAGGCTAAGCAGCATCCGTGAGGACCATTCTTAGCCGTATGGAGATTGACCGGAAGTAAAGATAATGCATCCGTTTTGCGACGTGCATTTCCGGTGCCGAAGCGGAGCCCTTTGCGATAGCAATGCATATCCGCTTCTGGTATTAATTATTGTAGCTATGGTCATCTAAGTCATTGCAATTAAAACTCAGGCAGACGTTGGGCTCTGTGCTCCACAGTGTTCACAGATGCGAGTAGTAGTCATTTGTAAAGGCTTTATTGAGCTATAAGAGGGTTGTGAATTTAGTTACGGTTGAAATGCCGCGCGTCTACAGGCCGTAATTTCTATTTGCACGAGCTGAATTGTATATCAAATGGTTCCGTTCACGCGTTGAGACAATGAAAAAAAAAACCTGTTTACATTGAAGAGCTCCTCGACGATTGCGTGAGTTTTCGCAAGTGTAACACGCATCAAATGCGGTTTTGCAAATTGAGTGTCGTTGAATCTTGACCGCAAGCAATAATCGAAGTAGCACTGAACGATTGACGACCGAGCGAGTCGGGTGCCGAATGATCGGAACGTGCTTATATGCAAACGCCTGCGATAAACGTCCAGGATTGAAGAGCGCCGAATGGTAGCGATTGGGTCTAAAGAAAGCGGCAGCGAGTGCTGGTGAATTCGTTTTGCGGTGAGGGACAACGCGTAATTTTACATTTACTGAGATGAATCGCCACTTACTCCTTACCGCAGCCTAGAAACCGTTCAACGAGTTAAAATATTACTGGTCAACGGAATTCCCAGTTTTCGGGAATTCCACCAGCAAATACCACGTTCCTTTTTTTTTTTTGAGTCTTTGATCCCGATTCGAAAAATAGAGCCTGATTAAGACCCCAAAATTCTGTTTCATCCTAAAATCAGGTCTTACCTGTGCATAGGCATAGGCAAGCGGGGGTTTCATTCAGACCTTATTCAGCCCTCACAAAGACCCCTGCTTGGCTATGCTTAGGTGAGACCTGATTTTGGGACAAAACAGCATTTTTGGGTCTTAATCAGGCTTTATTTTTCAACTCGGGAAACGATTACCGTGCTGTCAGAACCATCTACTTCTAGTTCTAATAAGATAGTTAAAATGAGTTTGAAATTTGAACCTCAGCTTTCGTATGCCGTTTTAAAAATGAGTTGATGTTGAAGAGAAGGTCCGAGAACAACTTGTGCCTTAGGAATAAACGCATGAAATGACTGCACCCAATTTTATGTATTAAAGGCGCATGCTTCATTATATCCAGAGAAGACGCTTTAATCATTGAAAATCTAAGGTTGGTTACCAGGCACAACAATGTTTTTTCTAAATTTTGCATTAAACATGAAAGGAAAAGATAACTTTTTAAAACCAATGCAAGACTGTCACAACGTCCTTTACGCTTCCCTTTGGTCAAGCAGTCAGGTGCTATTATTGATCAGCTTTTTCCTATATAGTCTTCTCACACTGTCCTCTTGAACTTTAAGTTTTGCCAGCCTACGTTAATATTATAATGCTCACAAAAGTGCTTGTCTCTCGACCTTTAATATTTACTCACGTTTCTAAATGGACTAACAATTGTCTTGGAAGATGAAATATTAGGAATGGATGCTATTTGGTTTGGGGGAGATGATTATTTACAACGTAACCACTTCCCACCCCACTTAAAACAGTGTTAATAGACGACACCATTTTACTTGGTTCTTTTTTTCCGCTTCCTGAAGCGTCCGACCCCACCTCCAGTTCGCCATGGACACCCCGCTAATGTTGGTCGTTAATGGTATCTTTGAAGATAACTCCCTCCTGCGTAGATTAAACGGAAAATAGTCCAGCCAGAAAAAGAAAGTAAGGTAGTGTCATGAGGCCGAGGTGGCGGTAGTATACAGTGGAGCGTGGCGGTGTCCGTCACACTTAATTTATTAGTCCGTTTATATTAGTCTCTGATTGAAGACCGACGGTGGTTCCGCTCGATTTCCGACAACCTGCTCCGACTGAAATATCGACTTAAAATGCTGATTTTTAGGAAGGGTTGCAGAGTACTTTTTTGTAAAAAGGTAACTAAAACCAGATAAAGTGTTTCATAGAACCCCTCTCGCTGGTTGACTGAGAGGGTTAAATCTTAAAGCAACGTTGAATTAGCTGAGATATCGGGTGGACTTAAACTTTTGGATATCGTCCGTACACCCATGTTCGTCAACGGTTTCAAAGTACTTTGAGGTTCGCCTAGCGATGAAAATAGCGGACTCGGTTGTGTTTTAATATTTTCCAGCTCACTGAAGAAACTTGTGAGTGCATCCAAACGTATAATGGGAGTGCAAGGGGTATTGCCTAACCTTCAGGCCAAATTTAGTTTCCGTGAATATTTAAGTTGGTTTGAAGCGGAACAGACCAGCCGGAAAAAAAGGCTCCGGGCCTTTTTTTTTTTGGAACAGAGAAACGTTGCGATATTTTCATTTTTTTTTTCTATTTTATTTTTATTTTGCTTTTATTTTTTGTATTTATTATGTCAAGATAATAATCAGTTTGCCAAGGTTTTTGGCATTAGCGAAACGTCGTCTGCTCTTATGAATCCATTTTATTGCATTACAAGTAAAAATAATAATATTACCTCAAAATCTCTCAATAAGTCGACGTTTTGTAAACGTTAGAGCGATTTTGATTGCAGAAAAACCTCTGCTCGAGCCGTCAATTTGAAATCAAACAATGTATTTCAATAAAAAAAAATCAAAACATATTTATTTAGAAAATCCGTAATTTTCATGAAAGAAAAGAAAAAAACTTTCAAAATAGCTAAGTTTATGCAAAGTGGTAACCGTATTCACAATTTTTAGATGTGTCAGTTGCGCGCGATTTCGTTTATCCAAGTGGTTAGAACCGCTACGCTAATTGGTTTCTTTATTCGCGAATTAAAAGAAGCGATAAATCGCCCTCACGGAAACGCAAACTGTTTCCGAGCAATTGCGAAAAAAGAGCGTTCAAGTCGCCTGCTCCGCCCGGTAAAGTGGAAACTCCACGTGGAAAGCACAAAAGAAGGAATTTTTCACCGTCGGGACTAAATGGCTAGCGGAATATTAGCTCGCTTACCTCATTCGGGCGTCACCATTAGAAAACGCTTACCATAAAACAAACGCCGTTTAAAAATCAAACGGCTCCTAGGAGCTAATTATGTTCTTACTTGCTGCTGTTTCAATTCTGTAGCGAGACTTTTGCTGTTCCGCTACATTAACACCATTTGCTCAACGGTAGGATAACTCCGAATGTTAAAAGTTGCATTTGTTTTCTCTTGTGTTATTCTTATCAACATAGGAATATGTGGAGTGAGCCACAGGGCAACTTATCTAACTTAACCTACCGTCGCTGCTCGGTACAGTTGCCGAGATGTAATCGGTACTGTAGGCTTGGTGATGTCGAGGTAGAATTATGTAGAAACGAGGCACAGTATACCTGACCAATTGCATGTGATTAATACTTACACTTATTACAACAAAGAGTTAAACTATGGTAGAACGATTAAGGTAGAAATTTCAAGTATTAGAACATAGTGCTCGGCTTTGCTGTATATAACAAAGTATACGGTATATGTATACATGTGAATGTGAAAGCACAACACCAAGTGACAACATAAGCTTTGAAAGATACTTCAATAGGTTTAATTAAGCTCACGAGCAACTTTAATGGTAGGTTGCAGCGACCTGAAAGGTCCCGCGAATGATCAAGGTGTCGCAGCGCTGCGCTGTTTGATGTTGAAAACTCGCCTGCTGACGGACAATTGACTAGCGAAAACACAGCCAGAGCTTTGAGAGAATAAAGATCAAGCCTTGGAAAGATCAGAACGTCCCTTGAATCGGCACTTGCCCTCTTGCTGCCCTTCAACACATAGATGACAGCGGATATAGCAGCTGGTCGGAACAATTTTTGAGAAGGTAATTTATGAAATAACTCCAGGTATGCCAAGATATTCCAACGCGAAAAATCGTAAGTGGTGCAATCCAGAGGAATTTTCGGGCGTTGATTGCTGCTGAGCGTTTTCCACCGAAAAATGTACTTTTGCGAGGTTCACAAGTCTGCACCCTTGAGAAGACGGTTGTGGGCGGGTATTGGCGGTTTGACCGGGACCAGGTTCGATTTGAGAAAACCTTTTAGAAAACTGTATTTCCCCCAGAAAAAGATTGCTCACCTTCAGTCGAGTAATAAGTTTTGTCGCTTCAATGTCAAATCATTACACATGTTAAATGGTGGCATTGTGTAGGTTATGTCAGTGCTTTGCGTGAAACTTAACTATGATTTTAAATTTTGAAATTAAAAACAGCCTAATTTTTAGAGTCAGTATGTGGTATTGCTAACGCTGGTTTAATGATAGGAATGCATCGATCCAATCGAACAATAGTGAAAGATGGGTAAAATTTCAGACTTCTTTGTACAGTGCTTCAGTATGCTTTGGAAAGAAAGGGCTATGCTTTTCTGATTTATAACCGTGTTGTTGACCACTTCGCTACAAAATAGAATCAATTCAGTTCTAATATAACAGTGAACTGCTGCCGAGGTCATTTCAACGAACAAGCCGTCCCAGTGTATTCAAGATTATTGTTGACCGAAAAGACATTGATATATTTAGACATTATTTGATGTCAATTTAATTAGTCGAAGCTACTAACGTGTAGACTGGTATGATTTCATGTACATTTTTTCTGGTGAGAAACAAAACAGAAGCGTCTTAAACCTCAGATCCGTTCGAGGAACTGTACATAGCTTCCTAGTTTACCTCTTCATCAATGAAATCGTGGATCTCTTTGTCAGCTAGGTACGCGTAAACAGAAGGATATTTTTTATCCGCGCAGCCGATGCCCCACGAAACAATTCCGACTTGTTTCCCAGACTTCTTGAGCACCAAAGCACCTCCACTGTCTCCTTTGCAAGAACCTTTTCCACCTTCAGGCACGTTAACGCAGAGCATACGAGGTGTCACATCCTCTCCTTCCCCAGCATAAACTTTTTTGCACGCCTCCCAGTCAACTACTTCGACTTGAACCGACCGAAGCAATCCTTTATCGGTGCCCTCCTAAATAGCAATCAAAAAAAAATATTAGCCACAAAACTATACAAAGTCCTTTCCGTCCAAACGGGAGCTTCTCCTTTTGGGATGAGGAGGGAATTTGCCCTTGCTCGTCGGCAAGCGTGTTGAACTTGAATTTCAGAGGCAATATTTTTTACGCCTTTTTGAGTGGTACCCTTTTGTAGCAAAACAGGGACCGGGGAACGAGGAATGGGCCTGACTCACCGTTACCGGACCTTAGTTAATCGAACTCAATCATAGACAACTTTTTGCTTCTTAATCCCTGACGGCAGTAACTTCCAACGCGGGGTACGGTACGCGTCATGAGGCTCGGTGATGGCCGAATAGAATGACATTGCATAGAATATATAATTGCAATAGAATGTATTTCAAGGGTAGACGAATTTTCGGAACCACTGCCTATCGTTATTTCCTTCACACTTCTGTAAGGAAAGCAATAAATATTTTATCAAATTGTGTTTTTAAGGCTCTTTCTTTACCAACGATATGAAACAAATTTATATGAGAAAGATGAATGGAGAGGAGAACGAACAGATCTCGTTGATAGGTAAACCTTTAGTACGATGATTGAGAGATTATTGGTAACCATCGTGTATAATATAGCAGATCAGACTTACCTAAACATTGCACAATGAGCAGCAGTAAGAACATGATTAAGACATTATAGATCCTCCGCAGGAATGAGATCCACGCTGCACAAAAGCAACCTATAGCGATAAAATTCGACAATGTTTTTAGTTAAATCACAATTTATCTTGAGCATTAACCTCTGGTCTGCCTTGTCAACCCAGAACAATAATTATCAAACAAATATCTCACCTGATGCGGTGCTTCGGTTATATTAATAGGAACTCCTCCTATAATGCGTTCTTCACTGTTCAAGTGGAACCTTGGAGCAGATGAGCGAATAGCGGACCCTTTAATGTACAATACATGTACATTAGAATACGTCCCTTTCCTACAACGCGCAGCTCATCAAAGTTCAAATATCGCAACGATTTATTTCGCACTTTGGGATGTTTCTTATTGCGCGGTATATGTTGAAAGTAGGGTTACACAGGTACCAACTTCACTAACGCCTGACGAAGGGTGGTGGCAACTTTTTAATCTCGTTTTCCTAGAGAGTAAGTTGCTCAGAAGAAAGCACAATCTCTTTATGCACTTGGGAGGCTCATGGTACATGCCGTTGACGCCGATTACACTCAGTTCAACCTGGGTTCTCTATTCTGGTCGACGGAGCTACCGACTTGAGAGTGTAGGGTTATTAAACCACCGCCAGTTCCGGAAACAGCATCGGCTTCGGATTGGTTGCCGCCGATGTTGCCCAGCTCAGTGGCTCCGTTGACCAAAATCGAGACTATATGTTGGATGCATTCTTTTTCTATTCTTGGTTTACTTTAAACGTCTAGTTTCGTTGAGGTAGATGCTGTTGATCCACCTGAAATTACATATTGGCACTCACAAAACAAGAGTTGAAAATCTTGCTCAAATCTAATCGTGTTTAAAATTAACGATACCACTTAGATTGATAAAAATGGACATGCGACGGTCAATTCATGAATCTTCCTTACAGTGAGTTTGAAGAGCATCTGCTCAAGCGCTGTGGAGAATGCGTTTTAGAATTTATGAATGTAACCACGACGAGAAACGTACCGTGAACGCCAGAAGCAAGTAGATACACAAATGGAGGTACGAAGGGAAGCATATTGGTGAATAACATGTTGTAGAATGACCACAAACCGATTTGTAGAATCTTCATTAATTCACGTTAATCCGTCGAATCGAGTCGGTTTCGATAAGCATAATACGTGGTTAAGAGGCGATGAATCGGCAAAAATACTTAGGGATTAATTCTTAATATATATTTCTGGCGTCGGACACCTGGGACATGCAGCAATGACTTAGAAATCAAGCAAGGATTTTGTAAAAAGAGACTTCCGATTTATTACGCGTTTCACGTCTCAGGTAAATGGCATGGAAGTTGTTATTCTCAACAAAGGACATGTAACATAACTTTGCTATTTAGTAAAAAGAACGGCAAGAAATATTTTATGCAATAGATCAATGTATAATTCTTGAGTGATAGGAAAATTTTACATGGGTCATTTTAGAAGTTTCAGACGATTTAATCCTGTTATTATTGCTTATGGATTTTTACATAGACAGATATTATTTGATGCCGATTCAAGTAGGCGAAGCTATAACGTGCATGCGGGTATGGTTCCATGTACATTATATCCCTCAAGGAAGAACAAAACGCAGCAACGTCTTAAACCTCAGATCCGTTCGAGGAACTGTTCATAGCGACATGTCTCAGCTCTCTATCGATGAAGTCTTGGATTTCTTTGTCAGCTATATTCGCGTAAGCCGTAGGATAGTCCTTTTTCGCACAGCCGAAGGCCCAGGAAACAATTCCGACTTGCTTTCTAGACTTCATGAGCACCAAAGCACCTCCACTGTCTCCATCGCAAGAACCTTTCCACCTTCAGGTACATTAACGCAGATCATACGCGGGGTCACATCTGCTCCCTCTCCGGCATAAAATTTTTGCACTCCTCCCAGTCCACTACTTCGACTTGAACCGACCGAAGTAATCTTCTATCGGCGCCCTCCTAAATAGCAATCGAAAAAGATTTCTTAGCCTCAAACGTACTTGCCACGAAACGATACACACCGTCCTTTCCATCCAAATGGGAACTCCTCCTGAAGAAGGAAGATTATATTTACCGTTGCTTGTCAGTAAACGTGTCAGACTTTACCTGAGGCAGAAATGTTTACGTCCTTTTGTGTGGTACCGGTACCCTTCTGTCGCAAAACAGGAACCGAAAAACGAGGAATAAACCTGACTGTCCATAAACTGACCTTAAATAATCGAACTAACTTAATCCTTGTCGGTATAATAACTGCCAACGAAGGGGACGGTAGGCGTCATGGGGCTCGGTGACGGTCCAATTGGACGGTGCCATAAGTTAGAAAGCACATCAACGCAGGAAAACCTTGCCAGAATAAGTCTCAGTTTGGTTTAAATTATCTAACCTGGGTGGTTATATGTCAGCCCAACCTCACGAAGTATGAATCAGATTTTAAGGGAAGGAAAAGCGAATACAAGAATAATGCCTCTTTTTTAATTGAGAGTTATGCGTAAGTAGACAGGCCCTCTAATAACAATACTTCCTGTAGAATAAGCACTTACCCGATTAATTCCCCATCCTGTAACGACAGCTTGATCGCCTACAACTGCATACTCTCCAGCTCCGACCAAAGAGATGGGTTTTCGGACTGCGCTCACGACAAAGATAGTCGCAACTTTTACAATAGCGGAATCGTAGTCCAGCGAATCTCGGGTGTACTTTGGATGTACCACGCACCGTATTACGTCATGATTTTCAAGGGTAGAATAATTTGCGGACTCACTCCCTATCGTTATGTCCTTCACAAATCTGCAATGAAAGCAATTAACATTATGTTAATATGAGAAAGACGAAGGGAAAAAGGCAGGAACAAATCATGTTTTATGTAAACCTTCAATAAGATGATCAAGAGTTTATAAGCAACCAATCGTGTATAATATGGCGACCGAGACTTACCTAAAAATAGCACAATGTGCAGCAGTAAGAACATGACTAAGACTGATTATTCCGCAGGTGTGAGATCCATACTCCTTAAAAGAAACCTGTAACAATGAAAGTCAACTTTGTTCCTACGAATCGCAATTTATCGTGAGCATTGATTAACCTCTGGTCTGCCTTGTCAACCAACAGCGTTGAAATACAACTATTCAACGAAAATCTCACCTGATGAGGTGCTTCGGTTATATTAATAGGAACGCCTCCTATAATGCTTTCTTCACTGTTCGAGTGGAACCTTGGAGCAGAAGAGCGAATAGCCGACCCTTTCATACACAATACACGTAGGTTAGGAGTTATTCCTTCCCTACAACGCGTAACTTACATCAATCCCAACGATTGCAACGATTTATTTTACACTTTGGGGTGAATATTATTGCGCGGAATATGTTAAAAGTAGGGTTACTCGGGTACCAACTTCATTAATGCCTGGCGAAGAGTGGTGGCAACTTTTTAACCTTTTTTTCCTAGAGTGAGCTACTTATGATAAAACACCATCTCTTTATACACTCGGGAGACTCTTGGTACATGCCGTTGACGCCGACTACCCTCAGTTCAGCCCATGTCCTTGATTTGGGTCGACGGTGCCATCGACTTAAGAGAGTAGGGTTGTCAACCAGTGCCAGTTCCGGAAACAAACGAAATTGCGCACCTGCGGCTTCCGATTGGTCGCCGCCAATGTTGCCCAGCTCAGTAGCTCCGTCGACACAAATCGAAACCTTTTGTTTGATACATTTCCCTTTTCGTGCTTTACTTTGAACGTCCTCTTTCGGTGAGGTAGATGTTGTGATTCACCAAAAGCATTCACTCAACATGAGACAAAAATCTTGCTCAAATCTAATGTCGTTTATAATATTGAATATACCTAATTAAGATTGGTAAAAATAGGCATGCGACGATCAATATATTGAATCTTACTCATAATGAGTTTTGAACCATAAAGAGGATCTGATCAAGCGCTGTGGAGAATGCGTTTTAGAATCTATGAGAGTAAGCACGATAAGAAACGTACCGTGAACACCAGAAGCAAGTAGATACACAAATAGAGGCACGAAGGGAAGCATGTTGGTGAATGACATGTTGTCGAATGATCACAAACCCATCGGCAGGATCTTTGTTTTCCACGCTAATCCGTCTAATCAAGTCGTTTTTGATAAGCACAATACGTCATTTGAAGCGATAAATTGGCGAAAAATTCTCAGGATAGTGAACGGATGTTGATGGATGCAGTCCAGTCTTGGAAAAGTCAGCCTACAACAGCCACAGATTTTCAATTCAAATATCAAATTTGTTTATTAGCGTTGAAAATGGAACGGCCAAACTTTGAAATAGTTGCTCGTTGTTGTAAAATGCTCTCTTAACAAGAGACTTGCCGAGGTAATTAAGTGATCTGATGCAATGATCTTTTAGCTGAGACGTGTTGAGTTGCACCTTGAAACGTTAGACAGGAAAATAGTTATCGCAGTGTTAAACTATGGGACAAAAGCTTAGCTTGAGTGACGAGAATTTCGCGTGACTTTTGCCCGCTGTTATTAGTTTATAAGGGTGAAAATGGTTGAAAGGATCCTTCGGAACTTGTGTGCACCTTTCCTTCACACTTTCTCATGTAAGGTATGCCTGTATGCCATTGCATTAGTATTGTCCCGAGAATGCACAGTCACCTGCAGAAACAAGCAGCACGCCAATTTAGGGAAAGTCTGGCGCGAGAAATTCAAATGTGCCGGAAGGTTTTTGTGTTTTTGTCACTTAATCTGACTACCGTATAGAATGAGGATGCCAAGTGAAAATTTCCGATACATAATTTGTATTGTCTAGGACTGCGTATTCAGGCATTATTTTTTGGGATATTCCGAAAGTCGAAATTATCGTAGCCTTGCTGCGCCCATCATCCTCAATCCTTTTAATAAATTCACTTTTTAAGGAATAATTCATACAATTCTTGAAAGAATTCATAATATTTTTGGCAGCCACGCGTATTTTTGCAGTCATGGAGATGCAGACAGTAAAAGTTAAGAATCAACGATAAACCATGAGAGAAGGGCCGCCCTTCTCTCATGGATAAACTGCAGCAAAAATTATAAGATGCGACCAGCTGCCATCAAAGAAGAGTAAGGAAAAAATAACGTCTAGTCGAAGTTTCCTTGAGAAACAGGGCACGAAATAGTTGGGGAAGTTAAGTTAGCTGTGTACTTCTAAGTAGAATATTCAGATCGGCTGTGCGACGGATGTTGAGAGCTGCGAGCTTTTCGAAATAAATTTCAAAACTTGCAATGTTGTGATCTTCACTGAACAAGGTTGTCGCAGCTGCAGCTTTTGTTTGCTGCGGCAACAGCTGTTTGTTACATAAGCGAAGGCGCCACCAAATATCTCCCCTGAGAAAGCGCCATAAACGCGGAGGGCCGATGGCATCAGCCGAGTTGCCGCGCCGAGCACTACGTTGAGCACCACGCCGGTGCGCCGATACATGGGCTGAGGACAAAGTCAGGTGATGTGCTGCGACCTTAAACGCAGAGAAACCTCCTATAAGTGTCAAGAGACCTCGCCTCCCAAAAGCCGTGACCAAAAGCTTAATAGATATTTAGTTGAATTTGTGCATTCTTTTACCGGACACATAATATGTTGACCGCCAAGATTTAAGTTATGCTTTTTCCTATCTCCAAAGTAGTGTCCCATTCTGGTTAAATTTTCATTGCATGGTGCGGATTAATAACGTTGCGACCGTAGAGATGATGTAATCTTTACCTCACATGAAACCTTTAATGATTCATTATAGGTTTTTATTACGTTAACATTAAGCTTTACCCAAATTGCGATGTGGTGCAATGACTTCTCCAAGTAGCTTCTCATATTAATCTGTATTGATACAATGTATTTTTTGGCTAAATTTTATCTCTTGCCAAAGATATACTCCACTGTTTTTAGTTTTAAAAAATATAAAAAGTGAAAATCCCCGTGTTCATTCAGTTTTCAGAAAGATATTCCGTATTTGATATAGAAATTAATAAAATTGAATAATGAAATAGACCGAATAAAGTGGTGGGAAGGGCGAAATCTCTGAAAAAAAACATAGAAAATAATAGCTTTTTTAATAATATTTTCAGAGTATTCTGAAAATGACAGTTGCACCTTTACTCTTAAATTCATCTTATGTATGTCTGATATTGATTTCATTAACGTTGGACTATACTACACCAGCATATTTCTCCGACACCATCAGATTTCGGTCTTACCACAGTAAGAACACGCTATTTATTTAAAGCAGGTTGCTCATAGTGTGCGTTTCATCGGGGCGTTGCATTTTTGGGCTCAGCCTGCGTTCCCCACGCGACGTCGCATAGCGACAAAATTCGTGTTGAGCAAAGTTTTAAAACACGAAGAAATCAAGTTCGTGAATGGCAATGAATAAACAATATCACGGCATATACTTCCAGCAGCTTAAAAATTCAGCCTCTTTTGCTTTGCCTCAGTCTCTTCACCTCGATTAAGATCCGAATTTATGTTGGCAAGTTTGCAAACTGTACGAAGACTTCAATCACTTTAGCGAGCACCTTGGCGCCGGTAAGAGTCTTGTGCGTGAAATCCTTTTAAACTTTTAAGGACTTGCGGTGATTATCTTGTCTTTGAAAAAGAAAAAAAAAAGAGAAAAGGGACCAGGTAAGCCGACAGAAATACTTCAGCAATGTTCACAAAAAATGCGACACAAAATGGAATTTTGTAACTTTAAAATCAGCGCGCTTGCATTGTACATTTTTGTAGGTAGTCATATTAAACAGTTTTAGATACAAAGATCAGATAAAACAAATGAGGCCATCTTTCGATGTCTTAATCGCAACTTCCTTAGCGGCCATCGTTTAGGCTAAACTTCCTATATTTAAATGGTAAAGAATTTACAGCGTCTATTGTTCTACAGTAGGTACTGATCGACAATAAACACTGCGCAGCCGAGTAAAGGGCATGTAATCTAAATTATCGTCGCTAAGCCTGAATTCTGAAAGATTTGGCTTTAAAATTCTGAGACTATTATCAGACGGCCAGCTTACTGTATTTTACTTTCCGATGACTTTCTTCCTGATTTTGGACTGGGAAAATGAAGAAAAGATATTCTTTTCGTGGAACAAAGACAACTTGCAATGTCCTGAGGGTTGACATATTTCATCCCAGCAGACTCCTCTCAATCCTGGGCAAGTTATTACTGAACGATGAAAGTTATTTATAGACCCTCTTACATAGTTTTGGGAAAAAGAGACACAACAAGGAAAGTAAGGTTGGGTTTTTGGCTTGCTCTGCTTGGCTTCGCGACGAAAGGCAGTGCTGGAATATCCAAACTACAATGCACAGCAGAGGTGACAGAACTCCCCTTTTGAAATCAGGATAATGAAGGCGGGTTCAGAGTGACGTGAACAAGAAACGCATCACAAAACATGTAGTTAAGTGAAACCCGCGATCAGAGGGATAATTGTAATAATTAAAGGTGAAGGAAGGAAGGTAGGCCGGGGAAGGTGACGGGCGCGAGTTGAGGCGGCGCCAGCGCAAGGGGCCACGCCGCACCACGCGGAGGTTGGCGTGGAGGGCGTCAAGCCAATATGCGCTCGCGTAAAACGCGTACACACTCATTCATCAACGTCAGAGATTACGTGCGTTGAGCGACAGAGCACATCTGATGTGTCGACGCACAAGGAACGTCGCAAAAATTTCCAACCTCAGATCATACGATTCCATTCTCTGCCTTTTTCCAGAAGACAAAATTGTTTCGCCTAAATCCATAATAATTGCTCTTTTCAGCAATATTTTGCACATGAAATCTTCATTCGTTTCAATATCAACACTACACGCAATTTCACTTGGCAAGTTTCGGGTGAGTGATAACTTTTTGCTAAGTCTAAATGTGATAGTTGATGTTCTATGATAAAATAGTAGACCATAAAGGTTGTTCAGTATCTTCTCTGGTCTTCTACACTGTAATTTTTAAAGGTAGCATTTTCAACCTTTTGGT
>Ga0058701_10000720_pt1 | contig 22233 bp, 10 predicted proteins | sample AgamicOrMae_FD_97039 | JGI IMG/M metagenome (GOLD analysis project Ga0058701, IMG submission 97039) | Agave microbial communities from Guanajuato, Mexico - Or.Ma.e | ecosystem: Host-associated > Plants > Phyllosphere > Phylloplane/Leaf | place: Guanajuato, Mexico | collected 2012-06-04 | reverse complement strand
TCATGCCATCCTTTTGCTCTGATTTGTTCATAATGGTTGCTCTGAAGATTTAAACAATTCGATCCAAGCGTAGTCTCAGATTTGTCTTTTTTTCTGACGTTATCAATGTACCCTGTTCCTTAAAAATTTAGGAATAGGAGTGTATACAAGAAAAAAACAGTAATGTCCATGAAATTGTTGCTTATCGACATTCTAAGAAATTGTTTTTTGTTTTGTGCGTTATGTCCTGGTTTTATAGAGTAATTATAAAGCTCACTCTGTTGTAGACTAAACCTTACTTGGAATGTCAGATATCTTAGTTTTGAAATGAGTTGCTCAAAGTCCGAAACCATGTTGTCTCATTCACAAAACTTTGATGACCATGTTTTCGTACTTCTCGTTGGAATTCTAGAATCGGTGGCTGCGGAGCAACCCATTTCCCGCCCTCTCTAAAAATTTAGCACCGGGAGTGGCGGTATTATGCGTTATCTGTTAATGTCTATCTCCCCTAAAAACGACTTTTCTGTGAGTACGAAGAATTGATATTGATAAGACCTCGTCAATTGAGTTGTTCCGCAATTCTGTTTCCGCTGCGTTTTTATCAGTATCACAGAATGGTTGCCCAGCTTATGTATATTTAATAATCGAATCAAACTCTCGTGAAAGTAATTGGCCTTCAAACGTCACCATAGCCAACCTTGCTTTGTCCAAGGCGTTCTTTTTCAAAGGAACAATGTAAAGTTCATTGTTACATGAAACAAAGAACATATCGTGTGTACAAATACACAGCGGTCGCACAAGATTAGCAACTTATTATTCAATAAATCGGTGTCGTAATAGGTATTCTAAACGGGACTTAAATGCTGTATTCTCTGCTGTATCTCTATATTTTATTACTGAGCTACCAGAAACAGCGTTGCGTTCTCGCCCAATCCTATTCCCTCGGGGAACACCCTTAAATACGTAACCTTTGATAGCCTCGTGCTTACATAGGAGACTTGAAAATGGATTTCGGCACTTTTGTACCCGGTTAAATTAGCTCAACGAGTAATATAGTGTAAAAAGTCTGGTAATGTAGGTTGAAGATTTCCTGGTTGAGTTTGGTTGTTGCTCAGAAAGTGCGATCTCTCTTTTGCTATTCATAGTTTCATAAATTGTTGTTTTCCCGGCGAGCGCAATTTTTCCTCGAACCCTGATTCTCCTTTACTTAGTTTTTGGACGTCCCTTTTTGATTTAGTACGTCGCGTTATTCGATATGAGTGGCATCTGGAGCATGAGGAATGTTTTTCCTCCTTCGGCGAATATGTGCCTTGAGTGGTCGGAATCCATCAGGCATGAGATTTGTTCCGTTGACAACCTCTTCGGATTCTTCCATTTCACCTATTCATCACATTCACTCGCCTTCATCTTCATCCACGTCACATCTTTTCATTTTTGTCCACTGTGAATTTGAAAGGTGGAATCTTCTACCTCTTGTGTTCCACCTTCCGCTGCTAACATTGTAAGCGAGGCCTCAGGCATTTACCAAGCCTTAACCAAGGTTAACTTGATGCCGCTTACTCTCCTTCGGCAGTCTCTAAGTATAATCGGTCTAGCGTAACCTTAGTCCTGTTGACCGTGTTTCGCCGCTATGCTGTCTGGCAACTGCTAGGCCTGAGGTTACACAGGACCGACCGTAAGCGGCATCAGACAAGGCAACAGCGAAAGGGCACAAGCCACCTCACCGAACCTTGGTAACAACCTGCGGTTGTATGTTCGGCAAACCTCAACTTATAGTGCAAATGAAATATTATATCAGGGTGGAACGTGAGAGGTAACGCCGCTGTTCAAATTCACAGTGTGTTTTGCAGATTTTTCTGACTACTGGCTTTGTTGAAACAATAGGCAATCAAACAGGCTAGCCAAAATCTCGCGATAAGGAAAATCGCCATTTTTGAGCCAACTTGTTCCGGCCATCACGCGTTCAGTGACCATACCCAGAAGACCTTGCAATTTCAAAATTGATGATGGATGAAACACATCCATTTTGTTCTCTGTCATTTATTTGAATATAAAAATAAATCCAATGCACATTTGATGGTGCTTCCGTATTAAAGGCTATTAAAGGCATACATTGCGTCATTTTCTTTAAGAGAGTTTTTCATCACATGCGAACGGGGAGACGATGGTATAAAGTTTTCAATTTTCAAAAAAACTCGAATTGGTTGATTCCTGGTCCAGTTTAGCTCTATTTATCAATGCATAGATTTATTGAGCTTTTTATGAACATTAACCAAATAACGTGTACTATTGGGAAATTATATTGGTTATGTTTTTGAGTGGCTAGCCTGTGATAACCTAAAGTCCTTTTTTTTAGAAAAAAAATGACTACAAATGTTCTTTTTTTATTCCCCTTTTTTTTGGTGACGTTTTTTTCTCTCTTTGTCTGTGCTATCCAAAGGCCGAAGAGGACGATTCATAGTTGGCGAAGCCAAAGGTGATCCCACAAATCATAAAGGTAAAACCTGTTTGGTATCCTGATGTAGTACTGCTTGTACTAAAAAAAATCGTACGTGGTGAAGAAGAATTTCCGCTAGTTGTTCCTCAGCACCTTATCGTCAACGACTAGCCGATTGTGTTTTAGTTTAGGGAGTGTCTATTGACCCGACTGCCCCATTTAAAATGCCTTGGGTTGGTTACGTGCGTTCAAGTCTCCCTATTGATGAATGTCGCGTCAATGGCAACACCCTTTCGTTTCTAGCAAAATAAAGTTCAGATAGCGCTGCTGGAGGTAGAGGAGTTACCGCGTACTGCACAAAGAAACTTCCCGTGGTTCGATTGCCTGTGTTCAACGGATCGGCTTACAGAATTAATGCTTTTCTCTGTAGTCGATCAAAAGATATAACGATGTCGTTAGGATTTTTTACTCCCATGTTAAAAAGACTAGAATGTTTGGAAATCCCAAAGGAAATTCCAGGTGGAGTTTAGCAAGTTTGTATTTTTGATCCTCTATTTCAAGAATGGTTAAAGGTACCTAAAAGCTTCAAGTATTTATGATAAATTTACGAACCTTAAATCTAACTTCTGTGCATTTTCCCATGTCTTAAGAATTTTGAGATGCTCAGTATAAACTAAACACCTGTTTTAAGGGGATCTTGATTGTATTTGGTGTGAAAATTACACGGGAGCAGAACGTATTTTAATTCCTCTTCTGTTCAGCCATATAATGCGAAAGGTCTTGGCGGAGCTTTCCATCGATATGACTGAACATGGGTCTATCGTGGAAAATAAGGGAGGAGTGCTTATTTTGGTTATTTGTCAAGATAGGTCTATGTTCAGGCATACAATTTAAAAGATCTCGGCGAGAGCTTTCCATTGATGTGGCTGGACATCGGTCTATCTAGGAAAATAAGGGAGTAGTTCTTATTTTTCTTAATTTTCTAGGTAAATCTATGTCCAGCCGTATAATTCTAAAGGTCTTGGCGAAGGCTTTCCATTGATATGACAGAACATGGGTCTATTTGGGGAAATAAGGGAGTGGTGCTTATTTTCGTTATTTTTCAAGATAGATTCTTATTTTTCTTAATTTTCTAGGTAAATCTATGTTCAGCCATATAATTCAAAAGGACTTAGCGAGAGCTTTCCATTGATGTGGCTGAACATGGGTCTATCGAAAAAGTGGTTGAAGGGGGTGTTTGTTGTCGTGTATCTCTAAGGAACTGTTCAGGGTAATTGAAGCTCACGAGTCTTTGATCTACGAATTATTATTCACACACTGAAATTACACAGAAATGGCGCAGTCGAGGAGACATACTACTTCTTCTACATCGCGTACAAATGTAACTAAACAAACATGCGAGCTCAAGAGCTAGGACACAAGAGTGCACAGAGCGAGAGAGGGGGAAACCCACAGAGCAACTCACTCGACCATAGACTAAGTAATCGGTGGGGACACCACATTTGTGCGTATGCTACACGTACGAATATGGAAGTATTTAGGCGCTTCATGGGCTCTTTGCCTCCTCGTGCCCTGAGAATTCGATCGTGCCGCTTTGAGTATCGACCGCACAGACACTCTTGCCAAGCCAGGCCGCGGCAGGTGAAGGCGAGTTTGTTCCCTCGTCGTAAACAAAGCGTAACTGAAAATATAAATCTTTCCCCGTAGCAAGTATTGACAAAATCTCGATAGGACGGGCTTATTTAGAGAATAGGTCCAACTTCAAACATTCGTGCTGTAAAATGTTCTTTACGATTTCAGCCAACTCTTCCGAAGTTATCGAAGCATTACGATTCATTCAGTAAGAATTACGGACGCGTACAGTAAAGAAATATTACTTTAGCTATTTTTTTGCGGTATTACAAGACCTTTAAGTAAAATACCCGGTAGCTGAGGAAACGTCTCCGATCGGGATAAGTTGACAGCTGCAAAAATTGGCGCGTTCGTCATCAAAATGGGGAGAGATGCCGCTATCTGTCTGTCTCTTTCCGTTTCATCTGTGAGAGAGGGATGAGAGTATCGACTCTTCCGCACTCGCGCGCTTCACTGATCCTTGGCATTTCTGATGAGAACATATCCTCCGGCATTCAGTCAACTTAAAACGCAGATCTGTAATTCGCAAACGCAAAACTCGTGCGGCAGCGCTGTTAACCCTATGCAAATCCCTTTATCGCCGTTGTTGAAAGTCGCCATTACTTAATTAGTTGTCTTTTCGCTACTCGAACAATGCCAATCAAATTCTTTTTGCTCAAAATAAACCGCCTATAAAAACAATAAGTCTCAATCAGTAAGGGATTCACAGTTTCTAGACGCTGAGTAAAATATGATTCCGTCGATCCTTTTAACGTCAAAGGCTATTATATCATCGGGTGGATGAAAACAGCTGCTTTATTCACTCTGGGAATGGTTTATCGGCCTGAGGCTGTTTTAGCTCCAACTGTTTTGCCGCTAAATGAAAATTTCCAATCCATCAACGAGCAAAAGAAAGGGACACAATCCACGCAGTTCAATTAAAAGAAGAGAGGTGGCAATTCAATCCACGATACCCAGAGTAGATCGCAAATTTATCCGATAATGTTGATTAAAACTTTTAGGAAACTCATTTCTATAATTAATGATATCGTTATATTTTTTCTGTAACCCTCGAAGTATTTATATGAAATATAATAGTAACACCTGTACGAGTATTTGGAGAATCTTTTGTAATAGTTACCCCAACTAAATTAAAAATCCGTGTTTTTTTCTTTTCTTCCTTATTTCTTTTGTTAATGAACTAGACATAAGTACGTTTTGAACGCCATTGTTAAATTCTGGAAAGTAGTATTTGCAATCTACGATATTTGCCTTTGTTAAAGTGAAATTTCGCAAAATTCATTTGGCAATGTTTTCCTCTTGAACTTTGTTGGACAGTCTTGCAACTTGTTAATCATGATTGAGCATCTTTCGTGTAATGAGGAAAAGAACTGTTTATAGGTTTATATAAACCGAATTTGAATCCAAAACGTATTTGGATAAAATGAATGGGGAAGGTGAGAATCGAATAGCGCTGGCAGTCTATGTGCAAAAAGTAACAACGCTGCGTCGGGAGTGGAACGTGGGATAGAAGGTTTACAATTCAATTTTCGCGAATAAATTTATATACATACTGGTAGTCAGACACCGTGTGTATAATTTAAGCGATATCCATAACTCTTGAGGCCCAATGTCTTTTGATCGTGTTCGGGAATACCTCGGACCAAGGAGGGGGCGATCGAATTTGGGCCTAACTTGAGCCCGCGTAGTTTATTTGTAACACGCTGTCGACGAAGGCGTTGTTGATTGGTCATTGTCGAGTGTCGCAGGGGGTCGTCTCCCCCCTTTCTCCGCCCTTTCTCCTCCCTTTCTCCGCCCCCGGGGATAAATTAAACCTGTCGCTTTGATCACCGCCTCTTCCACTTGAAGGAACTGTTTTGTGGTTCCATCCAGTACTACCAAGTGTAGGCCTACGCGTATTTGCCCAAAAATATTTTTAAAAAATAATAAAAACAGAGCATGTGATCTGCTCGAAAAACAGGAGCTCTAGCTTTCAGAACTGTTCAGAGAAGACTAATTTTATGTAAACCTACAATTTGAAGAGTTTGTTAGTACAGGTACGGCTTTGCTAACCTCATCAACGCCGTTTAATAGGTGCTAATTTTGGTTTAATGCTGTATGTTCTAGCGTTTTTTTTGTTGTTTTTTTGGGTTTTTTTTTTCGTATATTGGAGTTTGTGGAAAGATGAACCTTATTTGGACTCAGAAAAAATATCGCAAAATGTCGATCAAAACTTTTAGAAAACGCTTTTCGAAAATTAATAACATCGTTATCATATTTTTACTACAGTACCCTTTGGGTAATTATATAATATTCTTATAGTTACGCGGAAATAAAAAGGAAGGGAAAAAAACGCCAAAAGTTTCGCAGTTGAGATCAATATTTCCTTAGACCAATACGGGACCAAGGACTTAGTATTTCGAGTACACTTTTGAAAGGGGGCACTTGTGAATACTAAAACAGCTGGTTAATTGGGGATGATAGGCTTATTCTAGTAGTATATGGCGATATTATACGACGTTATGACAATTTTTGGAAATGATGGCTTACAAAGCGTTCTTGATAGATGAAAACGGTTTAATTTAGTGCTGATATCGAAGGCCTCTGATCAATGTATCCTCCTAGATACAAGCACACTGTAAAAAGAAAATCTTAATTTCAGATGCAACAACAGTCAAACAAAGTTCGGGTCTCAAACAAATTCAATACGAATGTTTACTGAATTGCATAGCTGTATCGCTCTCAAAATAAGAAGTTTATAGAAATTAAACATGATGTTTGAAATTCAGTGCTTAATTGGACCGTTTTTTTTCGGATAAGTGATTTGACTTCTGTTGCATCTGAATTTCAGATTCTCTTTTTGCAAGTTCAGTAGCCGGGTAGATGGGAGAGGAGTGAGGGTAGATGTAGGAACAATAAGGTATCTACGAAAGCACCATCTGGGCTTGTGAAAACGGTGTTTAGTAAGATCGAAGCGGTTGCCTATCTGGTTAGATGTTAGATGAAAGGTACCAAGACACGGAGTGGTATGCGGGTATATACTATTTCTGGATTGTTACCAATACCTGAACAGGTTGTATGCTTGCGGTTAAATGTCAGAAGGAAGGTATCTAAGACGGTAGCAGTGCTTGAATAGGGAGGTGTCCGTATAGATGGTAGCGTTATCCTGGTTAAAAGCGAAAGGTGTTGGAGTGATCGGATTGAAACAAGTAGAGACTGACTCTGATGTTGATCTTTACGGAGTTGCTGTGTACCTGTAGATGGAAATGGCGCAGTGAAGGTGTCCTATTTACGTTCAATGCAGAGGCTAATAATTTTTTGTGGTTTTCATAGGCGCGTTGCTCCGGAGAGCTTCCCTGGACCCCGAGAGGCGGCGCATGTCCGCTGGGACTGTCGCCAGCGCTGCCCACGGACCCCACCGAGCCTCCGACGCTTTCCTGGACCCGCACCACGCCGCCATACTCTTCAGAGACTCCCGAGGGGTAAGTTTACTCGCCATTTCGTTGAAGCCGCCTCCCATGACCGCCTAAATTGAAACGCAAATCCTCAGCAAAAGCGGAACATCGGATTAAGGGAGTCCTCTCATGTTTTGGGTTTGAAAATAACACGGGAGTAGTGCTATTTTGGTGAATTTTTGAGGTAGACTAATGTTCAGCCACATCAATCGCAAGCTCTCGCAGAGACCCTTTGAATTATATGGCTGAACATAGGTCTATCTTGGATTATGATTATTTTACAAGATAGACCTATGTTCAGCCACATCAATGGAAAGCTTTTGCAGAGACTTTTTGAATAATATGACTGAACATAGGTCTATATCTTGAATTTTGATTATTTTACACGATAGACCTATGTTCATTGTTCAGCCACATCAATGGAAAGCTCACGCCGAGACTTTTTGAATAATATGACGGAACATAGGTCTATCTTGAATTTTGGTTATTTTACAAGATAGGCCTATGTTCAGCCACATCAATGGAAAGCTCTCGCCGAGACTTTTTGAATAATATGACGGAACATAGGTCTATCTTGAATTTTGGTTATTTTACAAGATAGGCCTATGTTCAGCCACATCAATGGAAAGCTCTCGCCGAGACCGTTCAAATTATATGGCTGAACATGGGCTTATCTTCAAAAATGATCAAAATACGTAGGCCTACGACCCCCGTTTTATTTTCGCTCCCCAGACAGGTACCAACTCCCCTAAACAGGTGTTTTGTATGTTGTTTTTTTTACTGTGTCGGTTGTTATAACCGGTGGTCGTTAACAAGTGACTGCACTTTAGATTTAAAAAGCTGAATTCTCCTCCGTTGTTCCATCTTGGGTACCTAAGAAGAACGAGATGAGGCTTAAGACGAGTGACCAAACCTATCATATCTTAGGTCAACCTCAGCAAGAGGTGATAAGTATTGTAATTGTTGAGCGGCACGAAAGCTAAACACAAAGATTAACTTACGTAAACCTAACGTAATCAAAGACAACCTAACCTACTCTGATGTCAGTCGTTAATCCTCATGATAACAATTAAAATCTCGATACACATTAGGTAGAAAATTTTATCTCTGAAATTTTATGTGTAAGATAGAGGGAAAATGCAATACCGCCGACTCCGTTAATGTATAAACGCGAAAAGCAATAATTACCATCCTGAAAAGTAATACGCGGACTAGCAATCATAAGCTTGATTAGCGTTTACTTCATGAGGTTTAAGTTAATCCACCGGCGCCATGGGTTAACGTAAGCCTCTGTTGTTAACGCTTATTAAGATAGCAGCTGTCGTCATCTCGCGTTTACTTTTCACTCACCAAGTCGGTTCGTTGTTTTTACGTCAACGGGTGCTAGGAACATGCCCTGTAAATATGTGAAAGCAAGTTCCTGTACACCAATCAAGAAATGGATGTTTATTATGTAAATTTGCTTTTGTGCCTGAATCCCTCGCCACTAAAAGTTCAACACCTCGTATGTTGGACTCTAAAACAATTTTGTTAAAAAACGTTAATCAGTCGATTTTAGGACTGATTTCTTTGTTTTTCCTATTTAATTGATATTGTAATTTTGTCTCACATCATCCGAAAATGTTTGTAGATCCCAATCTTGCAATTTTTTCAGCTGCAATTGGCTTTTGTTTTTCTTCAACCGGGCTATTGGTGGAGACAATATTCCGTGTGAGCTGTCTTTTAGGATTGTACCGTCTGTACGCAATTTAGGAAAAATATGCTGACGTCAAACGCACATGATAGCTTAATCAAGTCATGATGGTCCCAAACGGACTCATGTTAGCGAGCAGGCAACGGCAATACCGCGGTAGTGTGACGAAGAGAGTGACAATCTAATAATTTGAAATCGACAAGGACAGACAGTGTGGTTTGAACCGTCATCAAAAATGATGAATAACTACCTGGTGCGGTCTTACGTAAGAAATCCAAAAGCCCCCAAGAAATTACTTTAAAAAATCGTCGCATAATGGGATTCCGCACGTCGTAGCAATACTCTGCGAGGAGTAGTTGCAAGGTCTGTCGAGTAGTACCTTTACGGGGTAATGACGTTGGGATATACTCTACGCTCTAAGTCGCTATGAACTGACTTAATTTTAACTCACTTCTACATCCTCGTTATCCCTGAAAGTTAAGCTTACACCTAATTTTAATAAGGGTTAATGCGCAAAGCAGAAACATCTGTTTCGAGTACGTGTTACCATTTTAAGAAAATGTATGTAGGTGAATTGACCATGAATGTTTAATCTCTCTATAAATTACGTTTTAGGGAGGGTGCGTCGGTTAAGATTTTTAATTGGGATCTTTCACTGGTCAAATTAGTTTTGGGGATTACTACTCGGGACTATTTTAATGAAAAACTAAATGATTGAAGGAATAACGCGTAATGCTCGCTTATTAGTAAGAATTAAGCGTCGAGTGATACTTACTTTGATGCTACGCTGCCAATTAATAAAGACAGCCAATGCATACTCGTTGAGTGCGTCGCAGAGAGACTGTAGTGTGACAGAGAGTGGCCAACTGTACCACGTGACCACACCAAGTTTTGGATCGCAACATCGCAACCAATCAGCGAAGGCAAAAGGTGGATCCCAATCAATCAGATCTGGAATTCAAAACGACCGTAACCGTTGGCCACTCTCTGTTACACTACTGTCTCTCTAGTGCGTCGCACTTCTATCCCCCCCCCCCCAATAGAGAAAATGATCTTCAACTTTCGGATGTCAAAAAGAAAAACAGCATATTGTCAGATGTCAGATTTAGGCGTTGCGCATCTTGTCACTTTTACTGGTTTCTTGTTCCCTTGGAATACCTTCTAATTGGAATCAATTTTATGGCATTTTTCTCGCGCTTGCGCGATTCTTTCAACGCCTTTAATCGATGAACTGTACAAAAATCGTGTCTCGTTTTTCTCTCAATAATATCTCGGCAAGTTCCCTAGCTAACCCCGATCGATCGAACCTTAACCTCATCCAACCTATTCAACCTTTCCTAACCAAAAGATAACATTCTAATCCTTCTGAACGTTATAGGTGACATTCCCTAACCCCAAGCTTACGTAACTTCGAGTTACGCAAACTGGATTAACCTAACGTGGTTTAGATCAGAGCCAACAGTCACAGCTGTACCGAACTCGTCAGATCAAAGGTCTGCAGAGAATTTAGAATAATAGAGAAAAACAACTGCAGCCTAGATGAAAGTAACACTAAAGCGGTTCTAATCCAAGAATCAGATGTAATATTCCCTGAAAACCAACTTTAACTATCCCTTTTCATGTTGATAAGAGCCTTGCAGGCAAACCTTTATTCGGCATAGTTTTGTTGTTAGACCATTGTAATACTGTAGGAAGAGTTGTGTCTTCCTGGTATTTTGTTTACTTAAAATGTTGTAGATGCCCTCCTTTACTAAAAACGGAATGATGTAGATGGAATTGAAAGATGGCAACCCTGCGTTTACCATGACATTGCACAGAAAGTTACAAGAATGACATGAGCTCTTCTCATCCGTTGGAATGATTGAACGGAATACGATCAGATGGAAATTAAAGCCACCTTCCCCGAAAGTGATGGTGATGGATCACCTTTGAGTTTTTTTTTTTCGTCGAGTACGTGAAGAAAGCTCTCAAGACTTCTTTGTGTCGGCTGTGTTGGCTTGATGGGAGCCCCTGCAGACCGAGCTATAGGCCACACGCTTTACATGGGAGCGTGGGTGGTTGCCTACCCTGTCGTTGGCGGGCGCTCACATGGAAGGGCGAATCTGTCTCCTTGAAATAGCCTACATTGTGATAGAAGTCGTTCAAAGAGATCGTTCTAATGATATCGCGTCTAACGTCTTGCTTCATATCAACTCTGCTTTTAAGGAGCGCTATCGTTTTTAACGATGTATCTCGTAAAACGATTTCTCTTAACTACATCACTTGTGAAGACATTTTACGATATTAACCATATTTTTCATCACTATTTAAAACACCCAATATTCCAGACGAGTCCTAGAATTTTTTGCCAACTCTTGTTAGCTATTTATACTGGAATTGCGTCATAAGCTATTCCGTTGTTTTGTTTATGCGCTCACAATCAGCCATAGAAGTATATCTTCAATTTTATCCTTGTAGCCTACTTATTTTAATGGCGTATGGTGTTTTTTTTAACAGGCGCTTGTAGTCAAAGATAAAAGGAATATCGCCATCAGTTTACTTAATGCACTGAATATTAAAGTAGCCATAACCGTTCCCCTAATAGCTTTTATTTCCGATAAAACGGCTCGCAATTTTGATTGCTTGCTGCGCTTTGCTGAATATTGATTGGGGAGATGACGGAATGCGAAATTAGTTCGTTTTCATCACGGGCGAGGTGTTCCCCGCCGGCCGCAGGCGTGCTTTCCTTAAAGTGACGTTACTATTCGGATTATTTATTGCACGAGCTATCATTTGCAGACTTATTAACCTTCCGTTAGGCATCTTTTTAAATTTCATTCCTATCAAAAACGCGCTATAAATAAAAGAAGTTTAGCAGTGATATATTCATAGTAAAACTTTCAAGGAATCTGTGCTGGAAAAATTGTCTGTCAAATGAGAAATTGTTCGAAAAAAATGAATAAAATTAGGATTAAAAAGTAGAAAGAAAAAGCAAACACACTTTTTAACGCTTTCTTCTTTATAGTCCTCCAAACACGCAGTGGATTTATCTCTTAACCCCTTAAGAGTTTGTGAAAGGTCAAAACTCGTAGTTTGACCTTTATCAGGAAATTAGTTTTTATCCCTTTCCTAGTACATGACGCTTATCATGAAATTATTAACAGAATTTCAAGGACGCTCCGTTGTTGTTATGCATGACGAAGATACTTACAGCACACATCATCATTACCAAATACTATTCATTGCGAAATTTAAGTTTTCGTAATTTCCGAATTTTAGCTTGTCTAAAAGTAACAATCCTGCATGGTGTTTTGCATGATGCAGCTTTTAAAATTTTGGTAACAACTAAAAAAATAAAAAAAATAAAAAATTGCACGAGAATAAAATTCGGCTATGTTTAGCAAAGGAAAGCGCGTAAATATCCCTCGTTATTTTAAACGCAAGTAACAAACTTTTAAGCCCCTAAAAACGACATGTCCCTGCTTCCTTGCAAAAAATAACAACAACAAAAAACGCCTAAAAACACGCTTGAAAAAATAATCAAACATGTTAGCAAGTGTTCAGTTTGCTTCCATATTCAAGTATTTTAATCGCGTATAAAATCGAGTTTTAGATTAGACAGGATTATTCTCTTTTATTGACCCTTGAAAACGTCAAGATAAACATGGATTTATCGGATCGTCTCTCCGTCTGTATGACGGGTGTCCCCTTTTCTTTGAATAAACGTGAGCTGTTATTGTATAATTGTTAACCGATTACGCTTGTAAATGTCTCTTTATGGAGACAAAAACGTCTCCGGCGAATCGAGCCTTATTGTTTTCAGGGGGCGATCTCAGCGGTTTATTATGACTGGGGGCCGTCCTAAAATTGGCTATAATTTTCTTTCGACCATGCCTCGTGAACGATTGAAGCCTCTAGGGATAAAAATGAATGAGTGGATTAATCGGAAACACATTATGCAAATTCGACCTTATGCATGTTTGTGGTATCCATCGCGTTTTTTGAGATGGTCAGAGAAAAAAGATAATTTTTGGATTTGAGATGACACCCTATGGTAAAAAATAACTTGCTTGAATGTTAACCGATCGCAATGAAACTTGCAGGTGCTCTTATCCTTCTCTGTGACACGATTTTAAATTTTGATTAGCGTTGATCGGCCTAGAGGTTTTCGGAGGACGGGTACCGTTGGTAGTTTTCAATTTTCTTTGAAAAAAAATGGAAAAAAATTATGTGGTGATGGTTAAGCTTATATTCATTAAAAGTATAATTTAAAATTTTCAAAACTTTTCGCAATTTTTATAACGTCCTTCAACAACTTAAAGTGAGCTCATATGTAGTTTTCGTCGACAGAGTATCCCTAATCCATCAAAGGTCACAATTTATTTCCATCCAAAGAAAAAAAATAAAGAAAAAGAAAGATTTTTTAAAGTAAATTCTTTAAGAAAAGAAATAAAGAAAGAAATTAATACCCGTAAAAATTGGGCAAAAAGTCGTGTTTCTTACTGTCTTACGGAAAGATTCTAAACAGAAATGACTGATATTAAAGTCTCTCGAGCAAGTAAATACTACAGCTACTAATCACTCTAAATTTGAATCAGTGAGAGTCTTTGAGATTCACTAAAAATTCACTGAATTTCAGTCAATATAGAACTACTGAATTTTTATGTGGTGCTGTATTGACTGAAATTCATTGAATTTTCACTGAATCTCAGAGACTCTCACTGATTCAAATTTAGAGTGATTGTAAAATGAACGTTTTTGTTTCGACTAATTTTTCATACTACCTTCAAAGCGAAAATCTCAGCTGCTCTTCAACATCGCAAGTACCATAAAGCATGTTGAATGATTCCAGCACGACCCGCCCCCTCCCGCCCCCTCCCGTCCCCTCCCCCCACCCATGTTCCCCCACCCCCACCCCCACCCCCTGGAGTGCGCGAAGCGCGCCATCGCTGTGTTCAGTGTGATTCCGGGCTTCGAAGGACTCGCCGCGCCGAAACGTCGGTAGTATCGCAACGCGCCCGCCGCCCGCGCTTCTTGCCCGCCCCTGTGTTGTTCGGAAGCGGATCTTAACCCTTAATTAACCCCTTCTTGCGCCCTCCCAAAGGGGGCTGAAGCACAAAAATGTGACTCCCTTTGTGACATCGGCAGTGTGCGGCATCAACAAGTGTCTTATCGTGTCGCATCCGTTTTGCCCCTTCAAGGTTAAACCTCGGTTACACTCCCCGCCCCCGTTTAAAGGCTTTTTTTAATCCAGTGCAAGTCCAATATTTTGTCGAGTGTTGGAGACTTTGTTGTTCAAGCTCTCCAGGTGGTGAGAAGAGCGGTCATTTCAGGCTTATTTACGTGGAGTCAAATTTTAACATATGTGTGGTTCAAAGAAATCGAAATATCTTGTGGCAATGGCATCGTAGTCTCTGCTACAGCTGTAACTAAATGCTTTCTTTTCGTTTTTATAGTCCCATAAACATTTATTTTTCTTTGCGAGAGGAATCGTTTTATTCTTGTTTTTTTTGTGTGTGTAAACAATAACAAGGAAGTTGGTCGAAATTTGTTATTTCGTGTATGCAAAATTAAGTCGTTTTAATAATCAAAAGGTTCTACAATTTCCCTTCTGGCCATTATGAGTATGTTGCCATGCAGTGCGACTATCTCATCATCTATGAGTGAAGAAAATAAGTGGTTCATATTGATACCATAATGTCTGGACATTACTTAAATGTGTTTACACGAATTAAAAAGCATATTTTTACGTCAGCGTTCTGTAAATTTTTCTATTAGGTATGATTTTTTTTTATTAAAAAAAAAGAGTTGATGCAATCGCAAAGTTGAAATAAGAGATCATAGGACGTCATCATTGACTTATTTGCACGTAATGCAAATAATTTTAACCACAATTAAGCTATTTATAGTTTGTTTTGTTCGGTGCAAATGCTCTGTAAAAACTGGTTTTGACCACGATCTTGTTGTTTTGGACTCATAACTTCATGACGTAAGGGGAAATGTTTGCGGTTATCGGATAGCTGGGATTATAAAGTATTAATTCGGAGGATAATAACTCGCATGATTAGGCAAACACGATCAGGACTCAAAAAAATCGATACCGAGTCAGGCACGTTTATGTGAACATTTTCGAGCGGTAAGAGTATTTAAGGACGTTACCTCAATTTGAACGATTGATGCAGAATTTTTCGTATTTTTTTTCTTTGTTTGTTACTATGCAAAAAGGTTTTCTCGAGTCAAACCTTTTTCCTGGTCCAAGAAGAAACCGTATGCAATCAAACTATTTTTTTTTCGATCTAAGAATTCGCTCGAGGAAACAAGCTTGTTCTATGGTAGTTGGTCGTTAACTATCTTTTTAGTAGTGTGATCCAAAGAGTATTTTAACATATTACCGCCCAGCTTAGTCCTTTGAAAACTGCGTTTCTTTAGAAGGCGTCTTTAAAGAAGGAATAAACAACACGTAAAAATATCAATTTTTCACATTCTTTAAGTTTAATTTTTGGTTCCCCTGACAGCTAAGGGCCCGTTGCGAGACTTGGCTATCTCCAAGGAAGAACCTCGGGTTCACGTAACGGTGTTCCCCATCTTAACCCACTACCGCCCAGCGATGCCGTTCGGAAACCGAAAAAATTAATTTAGAGGGTCTTTTCAGTTCAGTATTGTCACAATTTAAAAAAACATCACCCCTCTGGAAACCTGAAATTTAATTATTTAGGCATTTCCCAAAGCTTAAAATTGCGTATTTTAGTGGGAAAAATCGTTTCAAAATTCTTAAGCTAAATTTCACTCCGAATACTTTGGGCTGTTATGGGTTAATCTTAATCTTCCTTCAGTCGAGTTTGTATACTTTCAAGGAAAAAATAAGTTGGGAGTGTTTTACACGTTTTTTTTTCTAAAAAAATATATTAAAAAATAATTTTTAAATATTTTTTAACATTTAAGAAGATAGCGTTTTTTGCGCAACAACTGAAGCGCTGCATAGTCAGACTTTCAAGCATTTTTAGATGTTCGCAAAAATGATACTCTACGCTCTGATTAAACGCAAAAGTGTCTCGGACCACAGCTTTGTCGTCTCTGTTGTCACGGTTGTTGCATAATGAGGAAAAAGGAGCGTCCTGCGAAACAGGAGAGTTCCAGCAGCTCCGTTAAGTGAGATAATCGCAAAGTGAGAGCGTACCGAGATGAGCCACTTCACGGGAAGGTTAACTCCGATCAGCAAGAGTCAAAACTTTGCGCCATCCTCAAGTTGTTGTTCGAAAACTTATGCGGAATGCCTTACTCATCTCGCGGGATTAATTAATGAAAGCTTACCGACGAAAATTGACTCACCTCAGTAGTTGATGTGGATGCTCTGAAATTTAATATTGGTTTCACTGATACTTGTTTTGGGTAGCTTTTAGACCGTTGTGGGTAGCTTTTCGATCGTTTTGTACATTTTGTTTGGCTGAACCTACTTTACTTGTTAAACTGTGAAGTTGAGCGCATTGTTCCGTTAGTTTCCAAAGATATTCATTCCAGTAGACATCCCAGTAAGCAAGGCTCACATTATGATTCGATATCAGATTGACGTTGATCGATCCATGAGACATCGACTCGAATTCAAGTTCAAAATTTTAGCCTTTTCGACTTTTCGTGTTTTTTTTGACGTTTAGTCTGCTTTCTGATTGATACAATCTTCGATGCACATGAGTGCTTCAAGTGCATTTCTTGTAGTAAGCGTACTCAAAATTAAGACGTCGCCTCCACATCGTTTCGATGTCTTATCTTCACTCTTATCCTTTTCAGTCGGAAAAAAAGTTGTCCAGTTAATTTTAGGGTCAAGCTTTATTGGTTTATTTCCAATTAAATATCTTGATTTATTTCGAAGTAATGCGATGGCTGTTATGACATCGCTTGAAAAGTTAGTAAAGTGCGTTTGAAATAAAACTATTTTTTTCCGGCAAAAGGCGATATTTAAGGAATTTGCTGTTTTAAATACAATTCTAAAGTTACGGAAAAGCTACTTTTCGGGCATTAACACAGTTCCTTTCCCATTCGAAAGATTTCCTTTATTATATTACGTTTTCCTCAACTTAAACTGTTACATTATTACCGAACGTAACGTGTATCACACTGAAAACCTGCCAGAGAGATGAGCTGAGCATTACTGCTTGTCAAAGGGGAACTTAGGGATTAAGTCATATTATCCATTTTCATTGCCCTCTCATACTCTGCAAATCGAAACTGAATAGCACAGTTTGGCAAAGTACCCAAGATGAATATTTATAGGGGTTAAAAGATATCTATGAAGTCACAAGCAAACCTCTTAGCTTAATGCTTGTTTAATGCTCCTTTTGAATAACTTAAGGCAATAAAAGCTAATACGAATTAAATCTTGGAGGTGGTCAGAGTGGGCTTGTCAGATTGCCATGCATCCTCGCTATTCAAGGATGGCATCAGGATAAAGTTCTTTTTTCCGAAAAAAAAATAGTGAGAGGAATCAAGATATTCGAAGAACTTCAGTTTTACGAAATTGGCACGATTTAAAACGACAAAAGTACGGCAATTCGTTTTTCACTGTGGGCTGGTGGAAATCATATCAAGTAGTTCTAAAATTGTATGTAAATCCTTCAACTTCTTTCTTTATTTTCACGATTTAAAGGAAATATCTTTCTGTACTCTTTCCTAATTTTATCGTTTTTTCGTGTTGTGGTTATTGTGTGTGTGTTTTTTTTCATTTCCTTTATATTACACAAAGGAAATATTTTTTGATGTTTTTTTTTTTCATTTTGCATTTTGTCACCACTTTAAACGGCTGAAAAAAAAGCAGACATTTTAAAAACAAAAACTAAAATAACAATGTTCTTATTCCAAAGCCGTAAAAACACTTAATGAAAGTTTCTGGAAATTTTGGCAAGGGGCTTTGTTCGCTCCAAAAGTCGATGTTACAATCTTGCATGCACCGGAATTCAATCTTTTTTGGCATAAAAGGTTTTATAGGCAATACACATTTTTCACGTGCGAGCAAGAATGCCTTCTCTGGCTGTTCGTTTTCAAAAAGATGCCATTTTCAAGTCTTTTGTTGCCACTACCGGATCTGTGCAGCTATTCTCCTAATCTAAACGACGATAGTATCGGTTGAGAGCGGGCGGAAGATCTCGATAAGAAACAGAGCCTTTAAGTTGAGAAGAAAACGACGCGATTTCGGGTTCATCTTGTCAAAATGATCCCCAGCGCTTGCATCGCCGCCGCCATCACCACGAAAAAGCTAAAAGGACGCATCTTGTGAACTTTCGCAAACAAGCAACCTAATAAGCTATCCAATAATCACAAAGCCAGCTCATTAACCTCGACGTTGCGGAATTCTTTTTTGCAAATTTTCGTCCAGAAACAAAAATATCAAGTTCGGATTATTATTCCGAATAAAATGGAGGAACCTTGGAAGAATATCTTGCGACGAACAAAACATGTTTGTTGTTCTTTCGTCACATACTAACGAGGGACCTACCGAAAAAATGAGCCACGCGAATTTATTATTATCACGTGTGTGTGATTTCATTTTGGTTTTATGTAAGTTGAATATTTCAGTCATGCTTGAACTTTTTTTTAATGAGACCGTTTGCTCGTACTTCCTGTTTCTGATATTTAATCGATATTTGTGTTTACTGCGCTGATATTGCGATCGTTTAGATACTCTAGGATGGCCTTGAAAAACTATTTACCGCCAAAAAAAAATGTCACAATGAATGAATTCGGCAATATGATCTGATGTGGGATACAAAGGTGAATTGAAATTTCTTCGGCTCTTTATTATTTACAGATGATTGAAACTTTTGATGGCGACTGTACGAGATGATTCCTTACATACCTTCAGGTCGTCAAGTAAACTCAGCCCACCCTTGTGAAAAAATAAGTGGGCACTTGGGAGAAGGGATATTCCGAGAAGGGATTAGGGTCGCTTTGGGATCAGTCACGTTTTGCTTGGGCGGCCAATTTTAGGTTAGCTTTCTCACTCACCAGCGATCTTCGCAGAAACGCGTAAGATTTAATTCCATTAATGTAGCAATTAATCTCAATTCTCCAGTTAATCTCTACTCAAATTAAGTGCCTTTTGATGTAAGACTAGTGTTGTAATTACTATAATCTCATTTGGTTAATGCGTAAGAAAGCCCTCCTTTTGATATCCAACTATGGATGAAACCCTATACTTTTGTAAGTATTAGCTTTGCAGGGTTGACATGATTTTGGAACTCAATGTGTCATTGGAAATTGATGATCAGGACGAAAACTTTGTATGAACGACATTCTTCGAATACATTTTTCCGAAGGCTTTCGTCAACAAAACCGTTGCTAACCCTGGAGGTGCTGCCACCTGATTCTAAACGTCGAAGCTGCTAAGGTGTGAAAACATAACCAACCAGGTTGAGCGAAATTCTCGCTTCCTTCAAAGTTTTTTTTCTCGTGAACTTTTTTTGAGAACGTGAAACTGATCTGCTTTAGGCTCCTATCAAAACGCAGACTGGTAAGTACCTGGTTCGATTCACGTGTTTGTAGTTTCAGGGTTTTGGATCGGCCAGGGGCGGCACCTCGAAGATTCTCTCCAAATATGAATCAGCGAGAGTCTCTGAGAATCAGTGAAAATTCACTGAATTTCATTCAATATAGCAGTAATGAAAAAATTCAGCGGTGCTATATTGACTGACATTCAATGACTTTTCACTGAATCTCAAAGACTCTCACTGATTCGTATTGAGTGTTGCATATTAGGCGTACGCAGCGGTCTTGTTGACGGAAGCCGTCGTCGTGTTCTAAACAATCGATATGAAAGTTCATCCTAAGTAATGTTGATTGCTAGTTATTACGCCGTTTATCAGGAAACTGTTTGGGACTACACAAAAGTAGGTGTGCTGTAAGTAAGCAACGCGGAAAATCAATCAGCTTTGTCTTTGTGCTAAGCACTTGGAGAGGAAATTGGAGTTCTCTTGCCTAAAACTCGATTGCTTTTTGATTTTCATCGAGGCCAACTTTAAAAGGGTATTGATATCAAGTTTTCTTAACACTACTAAAATCATTCACAGCTAAAAAATAAATTTGTGTCAGTGCAATTTGAGAAACGTTGACTACTCGAAAAAAATGTGATCACCTCATCGTCGAAATTTTTGGTCTTTTTTTCTTTTTTTTAAATATTGACTTGCGTGTTAGTTAATCTTTATCTGGTTGGCAACTTTTTGACTATAGATCTCAAGCGAAAATCGTCACATTTGGCTACCACTGTCCTTTCCCAATCCAATAACGATTTTGACATAAAGTAAATGGAGCGTGAATTCATATTACGATATCCTTTTAAGATGGTTCCGGTTACGTTATATCTTTCTTCGACACTTTTCTGTCTGCCTCGTAAAGAAAATTACGGTGGAGCTCAAGTAAGTAAAATACACGAGAACGGACACTCTTGAGCAGTATTGTTAGCGTAATGGCCCTCTTGTATGTCCCAGCTATGCGTGTAACTCAGCGCTATTGTTGTAGCTCATATAGCCTCATAGTTTGCTCTGTCAGTTAAACTGACGGTACCAATGGACCAATTTATCTGCAATGGATCTTCTATCTTCCGGTGTTAGTCAAGTGACTTGAAGTTAAGCCCGTCTAGAGTTTGTACATTTAATGAAACCTGTGACTCCTTTAGGTTCAATTTTTGAGGTGCACAATTTGATGCTTCTTTTTCTCTGTGTAACAGATCATTTCTAGTGGCGAGATTGTGAAAAGTTTTTATGCAAAAAGTTACAAACTCTTTCCGTCATGTGTTATCTCTGAAAGGCAGAAGTGAAATACTTTGCAACTTTATGTTTTCTGTTTTTCTTGTTATAAAAATCGACTTGATTTATGGTATGCAGTTTAAGGACATGTTAAGGGCTTGTGATATATGTAGCACATTAAAATGTAATGCTCGGAGTTGCATGACACAAGATCCTTAGATCGGTTGACGTTAGTAAACTCCAGGACCCAGGGTTAGGACCCCAAGTTAAAGATCCAAAACCGTAAGACCTGCGTGAGAGAAGTCAGAAACCAAAACAGCCTAAATGAAGGATCAAGACTCTAATTTCGAAAAAAATAAAGTGCCATGATCCAGTGTAAATCCTGTACAGCCAAAAACTTCAGGCGATTAGTCGCTTTTCTGTGCTGCCTTGTATCAAACTTACTGTTAGAAATACCTAACTTTGTATTACGCATGATATTCAGGCGAGGTCAGGCCACGATAAATTAAACTTGCTTACGTTTAGCTTACGCTTGGCAAGGTTAGAATACGTTACGTTTTGTTGGGTAACATTAGGTCACGTTCTGTTTAGGCTAGGTCAGTTTACGTCAAAAGTAGATTGCGTTTTCGGTCATGTGTCGCTTGGTCAAGTAAGGTTCAGGTTAGGATATGTTGGGTTCGATATTGGAGTATATTACGTTGATTAGGTTATATTACGTTTGGTTAAACTGTATTGAATAACTTAATTTTCTATTAATTTTGCAAAGCGCATGATGTAAGCTACGCTCATTGTTTATTTAATGTCTCTACGGCAACATATGGCTGAAAGTATAACCTGATTGTGAGTCTGAGGGCGGCTAAATCGCTACTTGCGATTTTGGTTTCCGACCTTTTTGCTGCAGGTAGGTTTTCGGGCGGTTACGGATGACGCACGTAAAAACTTAATTCGTACCTCTAATAACTTACGACGTACTTTAACTTCTCAACATTTTCAACCTTAATCCAAGCCAGGCCGATTCTAAACCTGAAAGTAGTTCAGTTTGATCTACCCACAAAAAAAAGAAAAAAAAACTTGATTTTTTAAAATGTTAGTAGCGGTACCTTTATATTTTGATGGTATAGCCTTATTTGGTAGATCTTTTTCTAATTCAATTTTTGAGATGATAGTTTTTTTAAAAAATGACCAACCTGTCCCAATATAAAGTGTTCATTTACTATAAACACTAATTTAAGTCTCTTTTTAACCCCCCTCTTTCCGAGCTGTAAAATGGACGAATTATTCCCCGTAAGACAACTACATTATAAAGAACGATCCATATAACCTTGACCGTCTTCTCTCCCCTAAAAG
>Ga0058701_10000719_pt1 | contig 22245 bp, 11 predicted proteins | sample AgamicOrMae_FD_97039 | JGI IMG/M metagenome (GOLD analysis project Ga0058701, IMG submission 97039) | Agave microbial communities from Guanajuato, Mexico - Or.Ma.e | ecosystem: Host-associated > Plants > Phyllosphere > Phylloplane/Leaf | place: Guanajuato, Mexico | collected 2012-06-04 | reverse complement strand
TTTGTGAATTCGTTACAAAAGTACCCTCAATAACAAGTGAGGGAGCAGACGACAGAGAGGAACTAGCTTCCTATCGCGGAGGAAAACAAGATCCGCCAGGGTACTTCTTATAGTAAACCTAGTATATGCCCACACCCTCAAGTTCTGGTCGTGACCGGTGAGACCCACGAACCGATGGGGGTCACAATGGGGGTCTTATTTTTCGACTCGGGTTGGTGCAATGCCGCTTTACCGTCTCTGTCTTCAAGCCTGATGCCACTAAGTTAGGGTAACTTTGGTTGACTGAATTCATATTAGGTCAAATCAAATCTTACTTACATTGACCAATCTTTTTCCCCATACCTCAAGATATGAAACCGAAACAGAGCCCTTTGGTAGCCGGACTTCTTCAGGCAGATTGATGTTCCGCAACGAGTTCGCTTTTCGTCTTGCGTCATCTGCAACATACCCGAATTATAAGTACAAAGATTTCTGGTCCCCGATCGTTTTAGGTTTTTGTGCGACGAGTTTCGAGGACTAGAGTTTCTCGCCTCTTTTTTTACGATATTCAGTAAAGCAATGCTTCTTTCCCATTGTTTGAAACACAGTAATTACGGGAGTTTGTTTAACATTCACGATCACGTGTTTTCTCTTTGAAAGCGAACGGTCGAGGTTTTTCAAAGCGAGGACAATAATGATACGTGAGGAGGAAAAGCCGGCAAAAAAGGCCTACGGAAAAGCGCTGATTACTCCATGAAAAATTCTTAGCTGTACGGTTGTGATTTTCGGAGGGGTTCTCTGGGTGCACCTCAGGCAGCCCCCGGCTAGCCTCCGGTGAGCCTCGGCTAGTCCCCGGCGAGCCTCTGGCCAGCCCTCGGTACTTTTCCGCTATTATGGGCCGCTCCTCTGGTCATTTGGTAAATATTTGCATGGAAATAAATTTGGCCGGCAGCACAGCTTTGTGGATACGCTGGCCGCTGCAAATATTTCACTGTAGTCAGGGTTAACTAGAGAGGGTAATTAACGCGCTTGCAACGTCGAGCAGAACACGAAAAGGCGCTGCGCTTTGATTCTGACTCTCTATTTGGGGCGGTAGGTTTGCTTGCTGACGCTCGGGAATGTTTGCAAAAGAGCATCTGAGTAATTTAGATGAATGGCGAATTAAAAATTCAAAAGTACACGCCAACAAAAATAATAATAATAATAAAAAAATGAATCGCTAAAATTTTACAGTGATTTTTTTTCAGTTCTATTCGCACGCCCATGTTAATACAAGGGAGACTTGAACGAATGGAAATCAACCTAATACATTTTAAATGAAAGGTAACTTGAACGCACGGAAATCAACCTAATGGGGCAGCGTGTGAATAGTCACTTCTTTTTTTTTGGGGGGCGAAACATCACTACTTTACTATATTAGAATATTATTAATAATTAGCTTATACTTCATTATTCCCCGCATGGATGAAACACAGAGAAAGAAAAACTCTGGGGCTGGAGCAAAAAAGGCCTTCCGTATCTTTGACTGATTTTCGGATTGGCAGCCAGTCTGGTGGGTGGGCGAAATTTTAGGGCTGGCGTGAAAAAGCAACCACTAATCCCTGTTAAGATGATCGAGCGGTCGTGTGGGTCAATAAACTTAAGAGCATCCAAACAAGGAACAGCGGGCCGGGCGGCCACCCTCCAGACTGATCACCGTCTGTCTGTGTCACTGGGAACACAATCCCATCAGCCACCCAGACCTCCCAGAACAAACGGCGAACGCGAGACTTCCAAACCAGAAGATACCCCCGGGTGTACATCTCCCTCCCCTTCGCGAGGGGTGTCGAAGGTATTGAGTGCTCTCGAACACACTTTCTTCGCGATATCCGACAGGTCCCGGTGACGTTTAGGGTGATCCCATACCATAAACTGGTCCAGACACACCCCAGCAGAAGAAGACACTCCTAATTCAGGGGACAACTGCTGGTGGCATCAGGGCCCTGATGCTAGGTCCCTTGGGGCTGTACTCTAAGTAGGCGAAAATGGACTGTGGCTAATCTTATGTGCTGCCTCCTATTGCTACGAGATAGACTGACCAGATTGAGTTACGAATGCCTCGCAAATCTACGAGGAGTCGGATCTTTTGCGGTTGGTCGGCCTTCCGCAGAGGCAGTCATCGAAATTCTATCAGCCTCTCGGTCGATGCACCTACCCTGCTTTGCAACACCGTATTTATCTTTGCAGGCCAGGGAAGTCTCGAATCATTACCTTGGTGAAATAGGCCCTACTTCTCTAGAAGTCAACTTCCTCATCAAGTTAACGTCCTAAGCAACAAGGTGAGACTAGTGGCTCGTTGCGGTATTGCGCATCCACCAGTCTGCCAATGCACTGAATGCAACGCCATTCCCACCTCTTTTTGAACATCCTCTCCATCTTCCTTTTAGACTAAATACATGGCTTTTCCTGCATTCTTTGTACTGACTGCACGGCCTTTCACCCCATCTTTGCGCTGAATGCAAGACCTGCTCTTCCCCCTCCTCGTCCACGTCTCGACCCGTTCCCTTTCGTTAAATGCACTGCCACTTCTCCAACCGAAGAGCATAGCCACCCCCTACCCATCAACCACTCTCCCTTTCCCGACTGACTGGTCGTCTCCCCCCACTAATCGAGTACACCCTCCATAAAGGTAACTTCCCCCACTCCAAAACCAGTTTCCCCTACTCTAAGGCAACTTCCCCCACTAATCGGACACTGTATCCCCCACCAAACGGCCGCTCTCCCCTCATCGGCTCTAAAATCGGCTCCTTCCTCCACTCCATATCCCTCCCCCCACCACAGCTCGGAGATCGGCAACATCCAAGGGACTGCATCCACAAGTTGATATCACCTGCAGCAAGTTATGCCGGAACGGCTAAGCCCCAAGTCCATTTTCCGTGTGAGTAGGACTAAATTGGAAGAATCGAGTTGGCGCGGGCGGCGCGCCGCTTTGAGCCACGAGGCAACTCAAAGTCGGGAATCAGATTGAAATATGAGGAAGGCTGTAGTTGTCTAGTCGCGCCGCGCTTAACTCTTTGCCTCTCCCCTCCGTGCCGGTCGACGCACGGGCCCATTCTGACTAGAAACTTGTCACCTGGTTGCTGGATGCGACATAACTGCTAGCTATAGTAGCTTGCGTCAAGCAAAAGTTAGCGACATGTAATTCCTCAAGCTAGTAAGCTTCATGGAGCGCGCGCCCTGCCACAGATGCAACTCCTATCGCAGAATAATTTCCGTCCAATGTGTTGCCTCGGCAAAGTTGTTAGTGCTAGGACTTCAGAAAAATTCCTTTTTTTAGGGGAGGGGGAAGCAAAACCCTAAAATCCGTAAGGACTTTGTCATTATTAGTAACCTCAGGGTAGAGATGCTTATGGAATGGTTCTTTTCTGATGATCTGATCACAACGAGCGACTTCTGGAACTAGTGTCAAATAAAAAAATAAATAAAAAAGAAACAGATCTCCCGAACCAAAGGTACTTAAAAATTTAGAGCAATAGATTTCTTGATATTTCAATTGTAATTTTCTAGTATGTTTAAAATCCGGGATCATGTTGACTCGATACCAGGTTAAACTGATGAGAAAAGCAGTGAACAAATCAGATGGGACGCCACAGGGATTCAGCCACGGACCTCGTTGAAGTTAAAACTGCGTCTTGTTTTGGGCTCAATAAACTTTGGTCAGCACAATGACCATCGGCACCTTATCCTGGTCGGTTACGGTCTCGGATAGAGGTTATTCTACGCCAGAACGAGTTTATAAGTTTGGAGACTGCGTTAGGTTTTGGCGAATTGGCTTAGCGAGGCACTCCCAGTATAAATGCGACTCTCGTCACCTGTTTTAAAGCTAGTTAAAGAATTAACTACAGTCTGTGCTAGTTAACACACTGCTCATATCACATATTGTGTGCATGAATAGGACCACGATTCACGACTCTGCATAAAAGCTCTCGATGAATGAAACACATGGCGTGAAAACCTCTTCAGTGGCAGTCTATCCGCCCTGCAAGTGACGCTCTACGCCTTCTACATAAGTGTGCATATTTCTCCTTTTCACACTGAAGAAGCACAACTCCCCAAGGAACACGCGCCCCAGGTGAAATAACGAGAGTAGTTACCGCGCTGTTTGAAAAGCGAGGAATTAGGACTTACAAGAGGCGTTCCGAATGAGGAATGTGAATCTTCTGGAGAGAATCTCTGCGGGGAGAAGCATCTCTCCGGAGAGTCAAGCCTGACATTTCGGGTGACAAACAATTCCATTCAAGTAAACAAACAACCCTGGTTTGCTAATGACATAGAGCACACCTGTTATTAACTTGTGTTACAGAGCTTCACACGAACGGGGTGTTTTAAAGATTCCAGCGTTAGGATAGTTCTGATTGATGGTTCAAAAAGTTGTCTTGGAGAAAAGACGTTTTGCGCAGTGTGATTCATCAATATAGTTTCTTTGCTGCTATCCTGCAGCCGAATATTTGTCAATGTACGTGAAAAACCTTCCTTGAAAAGTGAGGTAGTGGAATATTTCTGAGTATTTCGGGAGTCCATATGAGATATTTCTATTTACGTTATAGTGATTGTTTGAAAAGTCGAACACAGATTCATTCGAGCTATTGGCAATCGAAATATTGAATGCTTGACCGGCTAATCACAGTCCTACATTAAAAAAATGTATATTCAATGTTTCATATTGCAGACTTATTCACCCATACCAGAGGCTCAGAAGTTAAACACATATGTTCGATAGAAGGCGGGCCTTTGCGTTTTAAGTTTTTGTCTTCTCATTTCTTTCAGGAGGTATTATTTTGAGCGGTGTTAAAAAGATAAATAAAAACCAACAGATGAAATTTATATTTATTAATCACATCAATGAAATTTGACACAATAAAAATTTTAAACTACAAAAAAGGGAAAACTTTAAATGGTTATTTTTACTCAACAATTTTGCATGCGAGGATTCATTGAGTTTACGGAGATTTTTAGAATAGCACAGTAACAAATTCCTAAGAATGAGGAGCTCCTTAGGAGCTCAATCTTTATGCGATACCACAGTACTTGAGCACCCCTTCTCCCAAAATATCCTTTTAATTAACTAGCCTAACTTACTAACCTAAATAAATCATAAAGCCGTCGCTCCCCGCGACCGCGAAACAGAGAAAATAAACAATCTGGGAAATATTTCAAAGTTGACAAGCAGGCTGTAAAAGTCAATAGACGCAATCATTTTTGACATAAATTTCAGTCGCCGAATCCATGTCTACACCTCATTAAAAGGTCAGCATTTCGGGAGAAAAAAAAATGGGAAGTAGGTTGTCGTGTGTCAGGCGGAACGGTTTCTTAAAAAGAAGGATGACGCGTCCTAAATATGTTTGGTATTTATTTTTTTTTCTCCCGAAGAGGTGTTCACTTTTTCCTTCTATCACACAGTGGCTTAGTAGGAGCATTAAAAAGAACATTAAGAACTCCCCCTCGTGGCTTCCTGCACATATTTCGTATGGCAGCCCTTTTCCCCCGCGACGTATATCGCCTGCGTTGGGGCCCGTCCATAAATCAATAAAAATTCTCGTCGCTGATGGGGCAAATGTGGCTGGCTTTCAGCCTATTTATTAGGGCTTTGCTATGATGGACTTGCGTATCGGAAAGTCCTATCTCGTTTTATGTTATTTTTTCTCCTTTTTTAATGGATAGAGATTAAAGTCTATTTCCCGACTTGGCTCCTATTTGTCCTTCAGTAACATTTAAGTTCATTATCTGTTCTCAACCCAGAGAAAAGATTTTCAATACGACAAAATTCCCTGCCTTAGTATATTTTAAGCAAAAAGACAAACTTTACCTTGACCATAAATTTAACTATCTATAAAAAAAACTTTCAAAGGAATAATAAGATAAAAAATATGATTTTCCTTTGGGTAAACTTGAAAATTATTCATGGACACATACTTTATTATTCGAAAAATTGGTCTTAACGGAAGTGAACGTGCGAAGTTCTCTTGACGTGATTAGTAGTTCAAACCGCTTGCAGAACAAGAGTGTATAAACTTCTAGTTGCGTTCGGCAGGGTTAGGTTTGATTAGATAAGGTTTGGTTTAAAGGTTTGGTTAGGTTAGGTCTTGTTGGGTAAGGATATGTTAGAGTAGGTTAGATTGGGTTATATTTGGTTAGGTTAGAATTGGTTGGGTTTGGTTAAGTTACGTTAGGTTAGGTTACTTTTGGTTAGGTTAGATTTGATTTCGTTAGGTTTAGTTAGGTTAGGTTTTGTTGGTCTAAATTGGGTTGGATTATAGATTGGGATGTGCGGCAGAGTAGACTCAACTCGGCTGGGCGAGGTCGCATTCCCGCCGCGTAATTCGCAATGTGAGAATGCGGCTCGTGACTCGAAGCATTTCGTCCGGCGCGGCGCAGCGCATGCGTTCCGCCATTGCCCATTAGGAATGACACGTTCGAATCAATTCGGTAGTCATTTCGGAATCGTTGTTTGCGACCATTTTTATGTATCCTCTAAAGCAGCGAATTGTGTGGTGCCGGTCCGGCTATTTATGAAGCTATAAAAGCGGCAACCGCCAACCGGGCCGGCAACCTCCCGCGGCCCGCGTCTCTCGCATTGAGACGTTCAAGACTTCATTAAGACTGGAGACAGGCGATGTTTGTTCACCAGGTAGAGCATGTTTGCCTTAATTACTTTTGGCCCGCATTAATTGGAAAGGTTTGTGTGATTGTTGCCCTCGTAAACAAATCATTAACGCTCAAATCCCCAAATCTTCGCTCTAATTAAGGTTAAAAATACTAACTTATTACATGCCGCACCTGTTTCAGTGTATGCAGGGTTGTCAGAGCTCTCGTGATTGTGTGATATTTCAGCGGGGTAAACTCGAGAATTCATTGGGATTACGTAGAGGGTTACCTCCAAATCTGGAGTAAGGTTTCAAAATAATACATAGAACCTAATATATTGGGATTTCTCTTACGCTGAGCAACCCAAAAATAGAGTGTTGATTGCAACTAGCTCTTCATAACTATTTAATGAAGTTGAACCCATATTCAACCAAAATACTTGAAAAAAAAACACAGAAATATCTTCTAATACCAAGAATTGTTCTCTTGACAAAATGACAAAACAATATTTTCTTGCCGGAAGATTTTTTTCTTGGCACAAGAATTACTTTATTAACTTTTTTTTCTTGCCATAAGAAAAAAATGTCTGATTGAGAGAAGGAAAAATCTTGTGGAAGGGAAAAAAAGTTTATACAGCACTATTCTGTAAGAAGAAAAAGGTGCGCTAGAAATCATTCCTGTAGGAAAAGACCCAAAAAATTACGAAAAATATTAAAAGCAAAAGAAAAAAAGTACAAGTTACAGGCTAAATATTTCAGTTGTGCGATGCATTTTTTTCCAGGTGAAATGACTTACGAAAATGACAACGTGAACGGATTTTACCGAAGTTGATCATAATGTCGGAACCAAGTTGTAAGGCTTGCCTCTGCCTATTAAAGAATGCTACTTGTAAGTCAAGACACGCGGGGAGTCAACTTTGAGCGGCGCTGTCAAATCCAGAAACAGTCCGCCAACCCATGGATTTTTGCGCTTCGATCTAAGCGCAAAACGTCGATTGCGCCGGCAGAATCACGCCCCTTCCCAAGAACAATTCTTTCAAACTTCCGAGCCCATAATTTGGCGCACCTTTTCTTAATTCTTTCCAACTCCCCTGATTTCTTTTTTTCTCTGTCTGGCGGAAAGTTGATCGCTAGCGGCTGTTGATCGTTTGTTCCTATTAGTTCTTGTCCTTGGGTAAAGTCAATTGGGCGAGTAGGGCATGCGTCGCTAAATTAAAAAAAGACCAATTTGCCAACGGGTTCAATGAAATGATGACGCGACCGTCTTTGATTACATTTCAGACGATCTCTTTAATTGCCGCCAATTCTTTAAGAGGCCTCTCCACAAAATCACATTCTGAAATAGAAAGCGTTTTCATTTAGAGCGCTACTTGAATACGATTAAAAGCTCTATCTGCCTTTAAAATGGAGTAAAATATTCTAGAACCACCTTCTCTCGGGTCAAGAAAGCTGATACTGCGAAAAGCAAATTTCGAAAGTAGCTCTTCAAGAACATCATGTGTTCTCCTTTTCGACGCTCAGCCGGGAGAATTGGGGGCATCCGACCTAACATAAAAACCTAATCTGTCTTCGCAAAGTCTCATACCGCGGCCTTTCCATTAATGTAAAGTTTTAACATGTTATATTCTGAAGGAAAAAATGGCTGAATGTTCTATTTAACAATTAGGCCTAGTTGATAATTGAGGCAGTCTTTCTGCGGTCTTAACAAAAGAAAATTTTTTGTTTCAGAAGGATTTGGGGACGAAATCATAGATAACTCTAAATGCTTGCCCTGATTGCAACCACATAATATTTCAACCTCATCGTCCTTCCTCCACCAACCGCAAACATTTCATAAATACCAAAACTATCTGATCAATACTTTCATCTCAACAAAAAACCGACCTCAACTTCGTGCAAATCAAAAATGTAAACATTAGATAAAAACACCTTCGCGAGCCATTAAGAAGAAAAACTTCGTGAAGTACATCAAAGTGAGACTACTACTACCGTCCCAACGCACAAGAAGTTCAAATGAAGAGATATTTTTTGTCATGGACAGAAACTGATAAGAGTATACTTCCTTTGATGGAATTATTTTCGAAGCGTAGTCCCGTATCGGATAACATTAATTCTGGCTTTTAACGAAAATATCGGTCAATGATCCGAATCGGAAGCATTTTACTTGCGCAGTGAACCCTTTCGCCACGCCGCGTCCGCAGCCCGCATTGTTATTTAGAAACATTCTCTTAATTTCTGCCGCAATAAACAGGTGCTTGCAGTGGATATCGAATGGAAATTTCCAACAATAGACTATTGTTTGTTCGAAACGGTTGCGTGTAGAGCGCGAGCTTATTTTAACAGTGACGCTACAATGAACTCGAAAGAGTTTGCGAGCTTTTTGTACTTAGGTTAGAGATGGTTGAAATAACTTCATTGCAGCTATCGAGGCAATTTTGTTGGTTGCACAGCAAAAACTGTCCCTTTAGGTAAACCCATACCTGTTTGGTAAAGAATAAACGGGAATCTGAGTATGTGGTTATTTCATTAACAACTATTTACAGGTCTCGTTGAGAGAATTAAATTAATGAATTCATTGATAGGGATACCCTTAAAACACTAAAATAATAACAGTAATAATGATGATGATAAACGCTTTTCCCTTCATTCCATACGAAAATAAAGTCCTAATTCGATCCGGAGTTTATCTTTAAACAAAGCCCTTGAGTACAAGTCTTCATCTAGGGAAATATTGCGTATGGCGTAAATGGCATAGAAAGACGCCCTACCATAACTCTTTGGAAGCAGTCAACTTTAGAGGCCGATTTTGTAGAGGGACCGTTTACGTAAAACAGGTGGGGCAACCTAAAACAGGAGTTAGTTTTTCCTCCGTTTTAACGTAGAGCACACTAAATCTTACCTTACGTAACCTAACCTTAAGTAACCAAACCTTTCTTTTCTTAAACAAGCATTTGTGAACCCAACCTGTCCCAACCTGCCCCTGCGAAGCTCAATGGCGCGAGTTTCAAATCCGTATTAAGGACGTCGTTCCTTTCCTCGCAATCAATACGGCATCGCAATAAGTCTCATTTAAACCCTTTCAGCTCGCTCTCCTTTCTCCAGACTACTTTTTGTAATTAATCGGTTAATTGCAACGCAAAAATAGTCTGGAAGCAATTTGCAGAGAGGAGCAGGCCACGATCAAAGAGCATAAAAGCCCCGTCCGGCGCGGCGGCGGCGCTGTGAGGCGTGCCGTACCTTGAATTCCCTGAGCTGTGTGGCGAGGAGCGGTGCGTTGCAACGGAGGGACTCTCCTCAGTCTCCTCGCCACAGTTATTGGCAAACACTCAGTCTGCTGCGCGAGATGGTTTAATATTCCGCGGAATTTTCGCAGACTTGGCTTTTTCAATATTCTTTGAAGCGTCCACAGAAAGTGAAGGCGACATGCAGGGCCTGTGAGGGCGATAAATGCAAGGGGATTCCGGAGCCGCGCGCTTGGACCTGCACCTATAACACTGCCATTGCTGCACTCTTATTTAAATCAAAAAATCAGAGTTGATTTTTTTTAGATTCTGATGTAACAACGTGGCCTTAAAAATTAAACAGGTACCGAATATACAATAACTTTAATTAACATCCTCGCTTTACCTAGACGAACATCTATTTTACACGACGTTACACTGAGTCGCTTCATAAATAAACCTAGCCAACCCCAACCTTGATTCAAACATATACCCTACTTTTATGTAAACTCACCCATGAAAATATCTCAAAACCAACCTAACTTATTGTTAGTTAGTCTACTAGAAAGTTATGCAATGTAAACTTGCCCCACCTATTGTGAACGTTTTATTTGTTTGCATAATCTAAAATGAACTTGTTACGTAACCTGAACGCAAAAGGTAGGGTAGCACAGTCAGGGTGTGAGGACGAAACGGGCGTCGAAATTTCAAGGTACACCTGGTGAGGGAGAAAATCATCTTTTATCTGACAGGGAAGAGATCAAAAGTGTCGAGGAACAGCACAAATAAGTGCGTCTTGGCAGGAGAGGTTTTAAATCCCCCGCCGACGCGATACCACCCACCCCTATTCCATAAGGAGAGATGGATGAATCATAATTTCCGAACAGCTTTTCTTTCCGGTTTGATGATACAAAAAGGGAACTTTTTTTTTGTCAATGCAAGGACAGTAGGATCTACTTTCAATTAACGAAGTGTGACCACGTCAAAGAAAACGATCCAAAAGAAAAAAAAGCGAAGTTATTTGATATTTTTTGCTCTGATTTTGCAAGCGCATTATCGAATTTTTAAAACTCGGGATGAGGTCTGCAGCAAGCTTTCGAAAAACCTACACACTAAAAAATAGCCCCTGTTTTAGGTATTCCCACACCTGGTTTGGGTGTGAAGGTGAAACGGGGAGAGCGTAATTTGGTTATTTTTGAAGATAAAGCTATCAACAACCATATCAATAAAAAGGCCTCGCTGATAGCTCTCCATTGATATAGTTACTCATTGAGGTATCTTGCAAAATAACCAAAGTGTGCTCTTCCCCTGTTTTACCGTCATACCTAAAGGAGGGGTTAGTTTTTAGTACGGTAGCAACATTACCTGACTGTTGTCTAAACTCGAAACAAAACATCGATTGATAAATAGTTCCTCGGCTTATAAATATTTAATAGAAAAACATTCCTTCGAAGTCTTTTCAATAAATAATTAGTGAAGTCTTATAACAGTCTAAGTTGCACATTACGTTATAAAACTACATTAATGAAAATTAAGATGATATAAAGTTGAATTGCGTGGGTCGATTAGTAACGCAGCTAACTGCGTGTCGCAATGTGAACGGCAGGACACATAAACATTGACATTTCGAACGCATATTGTAGGTCCATGGACTGGTTCGTAGGTCCCGTCTGACTGAGGGTGGAACCGTCGGAGATCTTTCCGGAAGGCTGTCGTTCGAAATATCTATAACTTACATTTTACTATAAATACTATGCATCAGTGTCAATGACCAGCATAAAAACTCTTACCTGAAATATCTGCTCTGTGAACTCCATTCACCTAGAGAGCAGAAAAAAAGTGTTATTTTCCTAAACAGCAGGCGGGGTAAGCAATGCGGAGACGAAGTATATCAAAATAAGCCCAACTATTTGCGTAGTGTCAACTGAAATGTGCGACTCCCTCTTCGTTCCTTATCGTAGGCTGCGCTCTCTATAATTTGATGTTTCGCTGGCTAATAATATGCTGCAAGGGAGGGACGTTGACGTAAAAAGACCCCACTCTCTCCCCTTATTTGCAAACACGTCGCCCGTCCATGCTGTAGCCATGTGTTTCTTCAAGTCAGCATCATCTCGCAATTTTTGAGATCCACACAGACTCCCAACAGACACTATTTTATATACCAAAAGTTATTTATATTTTTTCGGAAGAAAAAACAAAACCGCCTTCATTCTGATGGTATCAATGCAAAACAACACTTTGAAGTTATTTTTTTGTTTGAAATCATTTTCAAGGATAGCTTACGGTTAAGATAAATGTACATTTTTTATATAAAATAATCAAACACCTTGTTTATATGGCAAGAAAAATGAGAGATATCATTTTTAAAAAGGTTTAAAACTTGAATTTTCATATTGGTTATTTATGTCAAAGGCTTCAAAACTGCTGAAAGAGCAGAACTAGGTCTGATGTGCACGCTTGGTATACATGAAATCATATTTTGTGTCACATGGGTAAGCTTACCTAACGTCGTCCGACTCGTGAAACCTAGCCAAGTATAACATTCGCAATTTCATCTGATTTAGGTCAAGCAAATCTTTTCAGATAACAATTTCCACCTCACTCTCATTCACGTGCCTTGCACTCGACACGTTTGCAACGATACGTAGAAACACAAAAGGTAAAAAATTACAGGTTTCAGATTAACAATCTATGTTTCACATGAAAACAGGTCGAAACGTTCGTCAGTTTTGCATTGCACCTTTGTTATTGCCGCCGCTGGAGTTCGCCAAAGCACCGAACATGAAAACTAGCACACCGATATCGACCTGATCCCATTTACGTATCAACCTCCGCAATCCGATAAATGTTCAAAGGCAGATGATACCTTTGGTGTGCAAATGGAAATCACGTTAAAAGGGGTTAATTTTGTGGCCTAAATCCCCTACGCAGTGGCAGGGAGGGGGCGGTGCTGAAATGGCTGGGAGACCCAAAAAAGGCCAGCCAAGGGATCTCAGGACAGCCAGCGCTTCTCTCTCTTAGCTAGAATAACAAAAACAAGAATCGACAACGCTGTCAAAACAAATAGCGGTCCCCCAAAAAGAGGACAGCCTTTTAGCTCAAACAATCATATTGTGCCAACAAGGTATACTTTCTCCTCAAAGGCGATTCCAGAGAGCGCCTGTGTGACCAGGTGATGAGTCGAGAGGGTAGGGCGGTTTACTGTTACATCGCGACCCCTCGAAAAAACAATCGACCAAAGAAAATAAGTGTTTCAACAATGGACCAAATGAATGCGTTCGTTTGAAAATTTATCCAAGTGCTATTATTACATATTGGTGTTGGTCGATTTTTCAAACGTACAATTCTAGTTGGTCGGTTGTTGAAACACCGTCTTTAACTTGATCGAGTTTTCTTTCGAGGAATTTATCGTTCGTGACATCCGAATGTGGATAAAGTTTGAAATGAATTTTGGGACGTGTGGAAAAGCGATTATTTCTTCAGGAACTCTTTCCTCTAATTTTTTTCCAAAATATCTGGTATAGATTCGCGAAAAATGTAGGGCTCAGCAGTGATGCTATCCTTGCTCATGTGTCTCCTCGGTCGGCATTGCTCTTTTACTGTGTTACAGAAACCCTGCAAAAGAACTAGTGGAGTTACAACGTGCTCATACTTCTCAATTTCACTCTCAACCTAGAAAGCTCCATACTTTGCTCATAACTGTTTACTATAGCAAGTTCAATTAACTGTATTGGATTTTTTGACGTTAGACAAGTTAGATTACCTCAAATAGGAGAAACTTTTATGTGGATCTGGAGAGAGGAAAGTTTAATAGAAGGAGCACTTGAAAAACTCTGGTTCCATCGGTGATATTTCTGAATACCAATTCCTTGGGTTACGTTAAAGGTCTACTAGATGAAAAGAGGCAAGAAATTCTCAACCGCTTCTCAAGACGCAGACGAAGCAGCCGGACTTTGTGGGGATACAAGCCACTTAGGAGTCCTCCTCACAGTTCGTGGTTAGCTTGCAGGCGGTGCACGACACGTGGCGCCTGTAGGTGTGCGGCTCTTTTGCCAGAAATCAATTTCTTGTCGGAAATTCATCCATTCGGCGCGTCGAGGGGAGCAGAAGCCGAGTCGGCTTCTTCCCACACAGTTGCCAGATATCTTAACTCCGTCAAATCTAAACTCAGTTATTTTTTAAACCAGTAGGGACAAACTAGGACATATTCCCATCTTTAGATAGCTAAGATCATAAGCAATCCAAATCATAGAGTGTATGCTAAGTTATTTCCTCTGGTTTCCGAGTTAAGCGCGGCTGATATTGGCAAAATCGCCAAACCTGGCAACACAGCAAACTTCTCACCGCAACATGCTGTGTGCTTTCCGCTGTGCTCGGCCTGCACTGCTCTGCAGGGTGTTTCCACCTCCACCTTCATCGCCACTGCCTACATAGAAACCTTTTCACAATCTCAGACTGAAAATACGAGCAAAGCCGAAATAAGACCGGGAACGTTACGTAGGCCTACCTGCGACCCACGCGATTGGGATGGATCCCTCTGCCCCGGCTACACCAGCAAATTTGGCATTCTGCACATTCCCTATTCAGTACCAAATTCCATTTCTGTTTTTATGCCAAGGACATTTTTGTCTTTCGTCGACATTTCACGACGTTGAAGTAAACCTGACTACAATTTAACATGAATAAGTTTTATCTTGAAATAGTCCCACGGGAATCTAACCAGGGTCAACTGAACCAAGGAAAACGAAACCTCGTCAAACCTTAACAAAAGAAAACCTCAAGTAAATCCAACATTTCTGCAATATATCCTAGAACGCTCCCACCCGGCCAATGAACATCCGCTTAACTTTTTCCATTCAAATCCTCCCTTTCTTTTCCTGCCAAGAAACACCACGATTTCCCCAAAAATAGTTCAGACAAACAATATGGAATTTGGAACGAAACAGGTGATCTGAACGAGAGACTAGATGACAAACGGTGAAGGACCACCATCGAACAACAGGTTATGTTTTTCGGGCGCGAGCTTCTTTTTTGTAGTCATGAAGTGACTTGGCGGGTGGAGGGGGGGAGAAAGTGCAATGGGGCGAGTGAAAGGCGGCGGCCTGCTGGCGGCCGGGCAAAGTGCTGTGGACGGACGCACAAACGGGGAGAAGAGGGGTGAAAGGTTTCACGACAAGTCGACGACAGAATCCATCACGGTAACACGTGGTAGCTGAAAGCACTGGAGGGAGCAGGACGCAAGATGGGAGAGGAAAAGTGTGTGAAGGAGTGCGACGATTGCTGTAAGATCATCGCGAGCTCTGGCAAGTAATACCACGTGGTAATTTCCTTTGGAACGGCAACGTTCTTCGTTTGTTGCTACTGAGGTAGCAACACGGCTAAAGCGTCAAATAAAGATAACATAACCTCACTTAATCTATCCTTACTGAACTTAACCCTCCAAAAACTTATCTAACAAAACCTAACCTTACTAAACCCTACCTTACTTAAACTAACCTAACCTCACGTTACGTTAATATAAACTAGTAAACTCATTTCAGACTAAATCAACTTCATCTTTTTTAACCTAAAAAGCAAACCTATCACCAAAAGGATGATGGATGCTGACCGAAATACGGTAGTTCATTATAATAGTTCATCCCTTTGGTTTGTGAAATGGAAATTTCGTGAAGCTTTGTAAATCAAGCCATATCTAAGGACAAATCTCCCGCAGATCGTTACCTGCTGTATTAATGGGTAATTCTCGAAAACCAAATAGGCATGTTACACTCTTTGTACCTTAACCAAAAATTGTTATCAGTCTACACAAAACAAAATGTATTTTATACAAATCAGGAAAGACTGAATAATGATGAACACTAAATAATTTACATTTAAAACTTCCAAAAGTAAGAAAGGGAAGCGTTTCTTTTGCCATGAAAAATAACTTTTTTTCTTTGTTTTTTCTGAGAACGAGGTTTAAAAATTTTGCAAACGGTTCACACGTTTTTTTTTTGTTTTCCTATCACGTTTTTCACAAAAAGACAACCCTGAATCAGCAAAAATAGAACGAATTTTAACAAGTGAACTGGTCATAACGAGGCCACGGCAAGGACAAAGGGTTAAAATGTAGCATTATAATTGCAGTATATTTGTGAGCTAGACATCTGGTTTGGAGTTGTAGCGAGTCAGAGTGACAAGGAGTTTGGGAAAATGCCTCGGCCGACAATAGGGCACAAAGGAGATGCCGGAACGGTTTCCTAGCGTCGCAGGGGCAGGCGAGCGGCCAGGGAGCTTGCAGGGTCTCCCTCGTTCCGAAGGGCAGACACAAGCGGTCATTTTGCCGGCACCACTCAGCTCCGTCTTTCCTTTAGGGGACAATTTGGCCCAGATCGCAACCCCCACCGGAAGTAGCAGACAGGAAGTGATGTGGGCTCCCAGATTCAAGGGTCAAACCTTTCACTTACAATCAATCGATATTGGGACCAAAAGTAATGAATAATTCAGACCAAACAAACGACCAATTTTTCCACAAATATCGAGCACAATCTTTCTAACACCTTCAGGGGCCGTCCATTAAATACGATATTCCGAAATTGGCCCCTATTTTTCGGTTACTCCTACATTGAATGTGAGGAAGGATGAAGGTACGTCGACACCTCAAGAACGTAATGTCATTGATAGACGGCCCTTATTTGAGTTTTGTATCCAGACTACGATCAATTATAAACATGTTCCACGAGACTTTACGTCAATGCAAGCCAACATGACCGCAGTAGCACTAATAAAAGAAATGCAATCTCGAAAAGTACACTAATGAATGATTTGTTTTGCGTAGTTACTTCTTGGGTTGAAGAGGTAAAACAAGTTTAAGAGAATTTGATTAGGTTATTCATTGAGATGCGTAGATTATAAATTAATATTTTTTTGATATATTCGTCTTTTAACCACTTCCAATATCGTGCGCTTTACGCTTTACGTGTCTTACACTGGACCCGTTATGTGGATATTGTCATTTATCTAAATTAATCTCCCCCCCCAAAAAAAAACTAATATAAATGTATATTTTGAAAAAAAAAGTCGTAACCTCACTTTTGATTCAATCGAGAATACATAGTTCCAAACGATATCATTTTGCATAATTTTAGAGGAAACATTTTCAATCGTTCTTTTAAGGAAGTAACTATTTACACGCTGTCCCCTTTAAAATACATTAGGTTGGTTTCCGTGCGTTCATTTCTCCCTAATACTAACATGGGCGTGCGAATAGAACCATCCTTTTTTATAAATAAAGAAAATCCAAAGAAATGCCTGGGATACATAAAAAAACGCGGAAAAATGTCCAGCAGGTTTTACGCAAAAGCTAATCCGCCTCGGTCCATTGGGTTTCCTGTATTGGTGCACGTCTGCGTAACATAAATCAGTTCCGATAGCGAACGTCCAGGCGTACTGCATATCATTCGCGAAGAGAAGAGACTCGATCCACCGCGGCGAGCTCAGCCACCCTGATAGACTTCCGTTTAGGATGTATATCCCCTAAGAGCCCGTCCCAATCAATCATAAGCTGACCCGAGCTAACCCCATCCCTGGTATTGCTTTTTCCTGCACGGGGAAGATGCCTTGCCGATTCACTCCAGACTTGTTTATTCCAATGTTCAACCAACATTTTGGCAGGGGCGCTGTTACACTCTCAGGTTTTGAATTTTCCACCTCAGTTATCCACAATGGCTTAACCGTTCCTTAGTCTTCGAGGATGGATGACACTAGCCTTAAGGCTACAGAGAAAACTAACCTCTGTTTTAAGAAAGATTAAATCAGAACAGGGAAAGAGCGTAATTTAGTTATTTTCAAAGATATGAATAACCATATCAGTCGAGAGCTCTCAACGTGACCTTTTCTTTGATATCGCTGTTAATAGGTTTACGTTCAAAAACATAACCCAATTATGCTCTCCCCTGGTGCAAATTAATATGAAAAAGGGGGTTAGTTTTTGTACGGTTTGCTCAGCGACAAAAAGTGGAACTTAAGGTAAATAATTCGACGTTTCATACAGTGTGCCTGATGCGCGGTACGAGGTCTTGTAAGGATGCATAAGTATGAAGAACGAGTAAGGAAGTACGCGAAGACAACGACGATGGCTGTTTAACTGGTCACAAAAAGAAATCAGCGGTTTTTCCCTGTTTAAAAGTTATGATTTCCATACCAGTTCGGAAAAAAGTTTATACGGCTCTTTGTAAATTTGTCTCTAGATAGGTGACATTCTGCGAAATAGTGACATTCCGTAAAAAGTCGTAACTGATCTTCAGAATTATACAAAGATTGTTACAAAGCTGTAATTTTTTTCTGTTTTTACTTTCTCCAGCTTCGATGAAAAGGTTGACATGCAAAAACAGCTCACGAAAACCAATATTATCTTTGGCTTCCCCAAAATATGCAGAGGGAGGGTAATGGAGAAGAAAAACGTTACAAGAACGAAACTAAGATCACTCACTGATCGTGTTTGCCAAATGTTTCTACTTTGTTATGAAAACAAAAGACGAACTGAGTAAACTCTCGTGACAAGCTGATCCAATCAACTCCACTACAAAGGAATATTTCCTCCGACGGGAAGAAAAACTGCTCCGACTCAAAATTGGGCTCGGTTTTACAGCGAGGCGTGAAACGGAAATCCACCTCGCCCAAATCTAAGATAACCCTCAGAAAAAGTACCTGCTTTTAAAAGCACTGTCACCCAGCAGCTCTGGCTTTTTGCAGCGCAGCTAGTGAACTGAAAAGTTTTATTGAGTGGGTTAACATGTGTCAAGTTGATGGGGTATTTCAGCAGAACGTCTCGACCATATCAAACCACCGTCGATTTTGACAATTCGAATTATTTGATTTACTTGCTTTTTTTACTCTCAATTCATAGGGTAAATCTCTTTCTAAGATGTTTTATACGTTTTTTGCGTCTTACAACGAAGTGTTAATCGTCATAAACTTCTCGAAAATCTCATTTCTTCGAACTTTGTGTCCAGCAGACCAAGCTGATCAACATTTTAGTCTCGACGTCTGCTGGTCAATGTTTTGAAGAAATGCGATTTTCTGTAGGTTTATGACAGTTAAAACTTTTCATACGATACGGGAAACGTATAAAACTTAAAAGAGTATATATGTAACTAGTGGATCACGCGTCATAATTGCAAGAAAAGCAAATAATTTAATCTTCTAAATCAAATATGGCAGAGGTTTGCTATGGTACAAACTTCCTGGTGAGAAACGTTATTGCTACAAGGTTTCACTAGAAGCAAAATGAGGAAATTCGGCCGTAAAGAAAGAATTCCTAGAACTTACGGTGCTGGGTTTCCACGAATTTTTCCAATTATTCAACGCTTTTCCCAGCCCTGACAACAACCCCGCACTTAATTTTCGTCATCTTTCTGAAAAATTTTCCAGGCGTAGTTTATGTTTATACCTTGTTCCAGTTTTATCATCATTTTTGACACGTTGCCAACAGGCGGGCTACGAACTCAAAGTTTCATCTGTGCCCTGTTAGGCGTTTTCGTGCCTATTGAGGAGAAGTCGTTGGGGGAGGGAGGCGTCCTCCCCTTTCGCGCCTCTCGTTGCTGTATCTCCTTGCGCCAGTCTGCGCCACGCGGTCCCGCTTTTCCGATGCCATTATATTTCCGGTTCCTGCCCGCGCAATGCGAGCAGGGATGGCGCTTCGCACTTGTTTTGAGTCATTTTGCCTTTTCTTTAAATTTCCTCCGCCTTGCAGCAAAGTTTGTTTCCGAAATAAAAACCTTTTGAATAAAAGATGACAGGTTATATTTATAGAGGAGGCTTTTCGCCGCTTTTTTGTTTACTTAATCAAATCTTTTAAAATCGACTTTAGAAATTAGCGCTTACTATGAAGAAAAGGGTGCAAAGTCGTAATTGAAGCAGCATTCAAGTCGAAAACTTAGCTGACAGCCTTCTAATAAGATTCACCAACGATGGTACATCTTTTCTCGCAAGTCATTAGGGAAGAGACTATTTCATTCATACACATAAAAAAATAATGCCTGTTTTAGGTAGTCCTATACAGGTTTTGGGTATGAAGGTAAAACAGCTGAAGAGCGAAATTTGGTTATTTTCAAATATAAACCAATGAACAACCATATTGATTGAGAGCTCTCGACGGGACCTTTTGATTGCTATAATTGTTAAAAAGTTAATCTTTAAAAATAACCGAACTACGCTCCAAAACAGGAACAGAAATACCCAAAACAGAAATTATATTTTATCGTGTACGGTCAAACTCGTTTAAGGTACGAATCAAGGGACTGAGACTCATTCGTTTCTTAAGCGGGTTCATATCTAATCCGGGTTTCATTAAATACCAACTAGGCTCAAGGGAATAAAGACCATGCGTATCTTAAACGGGTTCGTATCTTGAACGGGCGTACCTTCAGCTGGTTTTACTAAATTTAAAAGGTGGGAACTTTCATATTCTGTTGCACTTGCGTGAAAAAGGAAGAAGAAGCGACAATGGAACGACAGCGAGTGAGGCAAAATACCTCCCATAAACCTAACATAGCCTTCCTTAACCTACCTGAAAATCATGTCTCGTTAGGTTTAAGTTAACAAAATACTGAGTTAAATTTTGTAAAAACGATTCGTTAGGTTAACTTAGGTTTAATTAGAATTGATGACGAGATTCCTAAATCTGCTCGGATTTTACGATTTTAGGTGGAACACAAAAGGTAGAGATTCCACCTTTTAACTCTACAGCCAGCAACGCAGGTCTGTTAAAACGCACTTCTTATACATGGAGAATTCGTAGAATTTGGCTTTTCAGAGAGGAAGCGTTGGCGCCTCTGTAGTTAAAACACTCTGTGGGTTTTGACGCAAAACCTTTACTCACTAAGCGCGGCCTCTCCTGTACACGTTAACGCCCGCTCGCATCTCTATTAAAACCTAAAAGGTTATAACTCCCCTTTTATCGCCTGGTTTCTCAATTTATCGCCGGCTCTTTGCTTAAGATACCCGATATTCGGATTAAACGTCCGTTTCCCAGCTGCGAAGAGAACCGATACACCCAAACTTTACGATTAATAACCAAACTTTACTGATGCTTTTTGCTATCTCATTGAACTTTTCAACGTTTGTGTACGGATCGGGAATGGACATTGCCTACCATATTCGGAAAGCAAGCTTTCCTTCTTTCTTTCTTTTCGAAGTGACAATTCGCACGCTGCCCTATTTCACCCGCTACCGCCCGGCGATGCCGTCCGGAAACAGAAAAGTTTATTTTAGAGGATCTTTTCAGTTCATTACTGTCGCAATTTAAAAATATCACCCATATGGAAATCTGAAGTTTAATAATTTAGGCATTTTTCAAAGCTTAAAATTTCGTAATTTAATGGGAAGAAATCCTCCCAATTTATTTCAAGCTAAATTTCGCTCCAAATACTTTGGGCTGTTATAGGTTAAAATACCATATTGGGCTAGTTTCTGTGCGTTCAAGTCTCCCTTGTATTACGGTAGGCGTGCGAATAGAACTACCGTATATTTTCTTTGTTCAAGCCAACAACGAGATGTCTAAGGTAATTAATGGTAAGTAAGTGGACAAATTAATTGACCTAACAAGTAAGACTTACTTTTACTAGACGAGGAGTTTTGAGGCGATAAAAGAGCGAAAGATTTTGAGACCTCACGTGAATATTGATGCAATTTTTACTTACACCGGTAAACCAAGCTCATATCAGCGCTTCATTTTTTAAATTTTATTTCTAGACTTAATAAGCAGCCAAACCTAAATGAAGCTATGAAAACCCACGCTAAGCTACAAGGGAAGGCTCAAAGACCATATAATTTATCACACTCCTGTAATTACAAACTTATCGATGTACACGCAAAAAAATGACTTTGTCAAATTACAGTTTTTAGATGACAATTTTTATTTGGTTACTGTTACTGAAAAAAATGTAAATTTGACAAGAAAATAGTAAAGGCGACAAAAAATAACTGTTACTTTAACAGATACGATTGTAGTTCGTATGGGAACAAAGCGCGATTGTCAGTGCCACAGATATTTGTTACTGTGACAAAGTCATTTTTTGCGTGTAGGCTTACTGAAAGCTAAAATTATGTTAAGGGTAGGTTAGGTAAGTTTAGGCTAGGTTTTGTGAGGTTACAAAGTTAACTCCCAACAAACTAGGGATAACTAAACTTTACCAATTTTGGGCCAAATACCTGGAATTAGGCATTTTAGCGGGAGCTGTCAAAAGTGCCGATAATTCGTTTGGGACGGGTAGTTCATTAGTGAAAGTGGAGGTACGTTTGTATGTTGGATTGGGTGTAGTAATTCTTGTAGCAGGCTGTCAGTGCCAGAGGCAGACGCACAAAGTGGCTGTTTGCAGTGGATGGGACGATCTGCAAATATGTGACGAAGACGGGATGCGACCAATGGGTCGGCGGGGGGG
>Ga0058701_10000718_pt1 | contig 22255 bp, 13 predicted proteins | sample AgamicOrMae_FD_97039 | JGI IMG/M metagenome (GOLD analysis project Ga0058701, IMG submission 97039) | Agave microbial communities from Guanajuato, Mexico - Or.Ma.e | ecosystem: Host-associated > Plants > Phyllosphere > Phylloplane/Leaf | place: Guanajuato, Mexico | collected 2012-06-04 | reverse complement strand
TGTTCCGAAGTGTTCAAACTGTTCCAAATGTTCCTGCGCGTTCCTGCGTGGTGAGCGGGATCGCTCGGGAACGCGCGGGAACACAACACGCTCATTTGTTCCCAATGTTCGGAACATCCACGCTAACTCCGGCGAAGATTCAGCACCCTAATGAATGTCTCTATTGTTCCAATCTCGCTTGACCCTCTTCTTCCATTCTCCCCACCTCCTTAACCGAGATTTTATCAAGACCAAATTCAGGATGCAGACATCAATTACTAGCTTCTTCAAGGCTAAAAACTTGCCAAACAAACCATCTGATTCGGAATCTGCTGACCCCAATCCTGACGTTCAAGTGGAAGTAGTTGCATCGAATAAACCAAATATCAGGTTGACTTCACCATCGGTAAAGCGAGCCGCTTCACCCGAATCCGAAGACGATGAGGTGGTTCGTCCTCCACCAAGAGCGAGCAAGCGGTTGGCTCTCGAGTCGCCAGAGTCCAGTCCTGTTAAGGATACTTCACACAAGGTGGTGGCCCACGAGGAGGGAACCAAAGAGTCCTCAGCTGACAATAGCGTAAAGAAGGTTACCACGGAGGAGAAAGTTACTACAGAGGAGAAGGTTACCACAGAGGGAAAGGTAATCCTTGGATCGACTCCTAGCAAAGCTCAACAAGTCCCCTTCCCTCTAATGCAACAATCACCTCTTATGAATCCGGACGCTCTCATCAAAAAGAAGATCTCGAGTGGGGCTTTTGCCTTACACGAAAACATTGGCCACTCATGGTTCAAAGCTTTAAACTCCGAGTTTGACAAGCCGTACTTCAAGAAGTTGAGTGAGTTTGTGAAGACTCAGCGCCAAAATAAGACAGTATTTCCGCCCGCCGACCAGGTTTACACCTGGACACACTATCATACAATCAAAGATACTCGTGTAGTGATCATAGGTCAAGATCCCTACCATGGCCCCAATCAAGCGCATGGGCTGAGCTTCAGTGTGCAGAAAGGTATCCCTGTCCCAAAGAGTTTGCAGAATATTTACAAAGAGCTACAGAATGATGTCCCCAATTTCAAGCACCCTGGACATGGTAACCTCACGGGTTGGTCCAAGCAGGGCGTCCTGATGTTGAACGCTTGTCTGACCGTGAACAAAGGCGAGCCAAATTCCCACCAAGGCAAAGGTTGGGAGAATTTCACCGACGCCGTGATCTCTTGGATAAGCAAGAATGCGAGTCACGTCGTTTTCATTCTCTGGGGCCGTTTTGCCCAGAAGAAGTCCAACCTCATCGACAAGCGTCACAGAATCTTGACATCCGCCCATCCAAGTCCTTTTTCTGCCGACAATGGTTTTTTTGGCTGCAAGCATTTTTCCCAAACAAACGAGTATCTGCGCTCCAAGAAGTTGCCTGAGATTGATTGGACAGCTCTCTAGAGACGCCTTGGTAAACACCTCTATTTGGTTTAGCGGAGCAGGCAAAAAACAATTCCAGGTGATACTGTGAACACGACTATCTGTGAAAATTTTAATTTTGTTTGACAATAAATAATAGTGACTCGCTCTCTCTCTCTCTCTCTTTTCATTTTAAATAAACTTAAATAGATGATTCAATTCGTCTATCGGCGTGCAGGCTGGCTGACACTAAGACACTGGATTTCAACACGTGATATGGCTAATACCTAAGACACCTCAATGTTCCATTGTTCCAACTACTTGACTGGCTAGCTACTCTGAAGGCGGTTGGCCTCTGTTTGCTCCGCAAAAAGTGGCCTACTGTATCAGATGCTTGGCAACGCCCACTTGGTGGTCGCCCAATATCTGGTCCAGATAGGGAAGTGCCTGGCTCAGGCCGACGCGGTTCATGACAAAGTTGACTAACATCTTGTTTTGCTTATAACTATCGGAAACAAAGTCGACCAAGTTGTTGATCTGGGCCGCCCTACTTGGGCCCTGCTGAGACTGGTTTGCGATCGAGTATTCAACTGTGGGATACTCGGCGCCCACACTACGCGTCTTTCTGACATGCTGCTCCTGTTGGCTGTGGCTGCCGTTTGACGGCTGGGCCGAGCCAGCCGAGACGGACGCACCACTGGCAGGCGTCTTGCTGGCTTGACTCGAGGCCGAGCTTGAGGCCAGCTGCTGGTCGGCGCTCCTGGCCGCTGGCGAAGAGGAGGGCGCCGAAGACTGGTGCTGGTCGCCACTGCGGGCCAACATTTGGTCGACTGGCGCCTTGTTGCTGCCTTCCTCATTGTTGGCCATCGAGGACTGTTGCTCGGCCCCACTGGCACCACTGCCACTCGGCTGGAGCCCTGCCGCCTGGGCCAGACTGTTGACAAACTGCTGCGACATCGAGGGCTGTTGCTGGCCAGCCGCGTAGCTGGACAGCATGAAATCACTCAACAGCGAGGCGGTCGACATGAGAGGCGACTCCTCCAAGCTGGTCTGCTGCTGGCCCGACCCTTTCCTCTCGTCGGCCGCCTGCTGGCCCGGGCGAGACGACGAGGCGGGCGCGTGGCGCTGCAACAGGCCGCTGCCGGAGGATAAGGTGTCCAGCAGGGCGTGGGCTATCCGGTCGGCGGCCCGAACGAGACCATAGCCCGAGGAGCTGCGCTTGTTGCTGGCCGGCGCCACACTGGCCTGCTGCTGCGGCTGGCTGTCCACCTGCATCCTGGAGGCCGCCGCCATGCTTTGCGGGCTCCCCTGGCCGCTTGGGGCGGCCCCACTGGAGCCCGAGGCGGCGCTCAGCACGTTGTTGATGGTCTGCTGGAGCTTGTTGGCGCCCGAGCTCGAGCTTGAGGCCGCCGGGCTGCTGCTCGACTTTCGGCTCGGGTTCAGGAAGGCCGGCAGGAAGGCGGTGTCCTTGGCCAGCGCCTGCATGAAGCTCATCTTCTGGTACTGGTCGTATGGGTTGCTGTTGCTGGCCGCAGTTCCGAGCGAGCTCGACGAGGATGGCGACGAGGCTCGCGAGAAGTACGACTTCACCTTGTTGACCACGTGCGAGTTTGACAGCGCCCCACTGGCCGCACTCTGTCCCTTAGGCTCGAGGGCGCCCATCACTTGAGCCCCGAGACCTGAGGCTTGGTGCACATCTGCTGGCCCACTGTTCGAGGAACTGGCTCCGGAAGCAGAGCCGCTCGAGCCGGAGGATGAACCTAAGCCAAGGTAGCTTAGGAAACCCTTCTGCTGGCTCTGGTTGGCCGGGGCGCTCAGGCGCTGGTTCGAGTGGGCGTTTTGGGAGCCGAAAAAGGTCCTCGACGATGGGTCATAGTCTGGGCCGGATTTGCGTTCGGCATTCTGCTGCTTGCCCACAGCAGAAAGCAAGTTGGCCGCCAACTGTTGCACGGGCCCGCCAGCGGTCATCTGGCGCTGCTGGGCGGCTGGCGCGGCCATGTTGCCGGCGAAGAGCACCTGTTGCTGTTGCTGCTGCTGCTGAGGCATCTGGGAGCCTGGAAAGGAGCGCTGGTTAGCGTAGGCCTGCTGGCCGTACTGCTGCTGCTGGTTCATCCGGAAGGGAACCTGGGTGTTTGGCGACAGACTGGGCATCTCGGGCGGGAAACGGCCCACTGGCGGCTCGGGCAGGGCTGGCACCGGCAGGGGCGAGATGGGCGACTCGTAGAAGGCCATCAGCGCCACGGCGCCGAGCACTGCAGAGGCCACATAGGCGGGGATGGAGAATTTTCCCTTGATAATCGAGCGCATCGAGGCTCCAAGTGCTGCAGAGATTTAGATAGTACGATAGAGAGAGATAATACCAGAGCCGCAAAGGATGTGAGAGGGAGAGTTGTTAGTTGATAAATTTGCGAAAAGGTTGAGAAAAGCTCATTGGACTCCTCATCTGGAAGGAAGCTCGACAATTCTTGCAAAAACAGATACTCACTCCGAGCCAAGTCGCTCTCGGTGACACCCTTGAACGGACTGAGCATGTCGCCTATGCCGGACGCCCTCTGGATGCCCCCGAAGCGCTGCAGGTGCGACCGTCTGTCCGTGTTCACTCGGTGCGTGTTCCGGACCGAGTCCTGAGCCAAGGCTCCGTGCTTCTCGGCTATTGCCGAGTAGGCGTCGTGTTTCGACATGTAGTGGGCTGGACCGCCACTTCCGGTCGAGGTAACGGTTCCCAAGTTGAGAGGAAGTCTGCTCTTGTTGCCGGAGCCCGAGGAGGCGCCGCTCTTGGCCGAGAGCTGTTGCTGCTGCTTCAACTGCGGCTGGGACTGTTGTTTGCCGCTTTTCTTCTCCTCCGGCTTGGCCGACTCGGCTAACTTGCTGCTGCTGCTACTACCACTGGTCTGCTTCTCCGCCGACTCTTTGGGCTTCTCGTCTTTGGATCCGGCGAGGGCTGGCGTCTCGGCGCTGGACGCAGGCTCCTCAGAGGCGCGCCCCTTGCGCTGGTCGGCCTCCGACTGCTGCTGCTTGGGCTGTGCGTCCGAGGAAGCGGGGCCCACTGCTGCAGAGGCGGCTGGTGCGCCACTGGACCTAGCCTCTGGGGACGCCTGTTTAGCTTGTTGCTGTTGCTGGTCTGGGTGCTGCTCTCGGACGGCTTGTGCTTCAGCTTTGGCTTCTATCTTGGGCCCCGACTTGTCGCTGCTGCTGCTGCTGCTGTCTAGCCCTGTCGGAGGGGCGGAAGGAGCTTGGGCTGGGTTGCATTGTGTTGGTTGTATCACTATTGTTGTTGTTGCTACTGTTAACACGAGAGCGCAAACAATCATCTTCTGGAGCCTATTCCTCCTGGCTGACGGGCTCCACATTTTGAAGCTTCTATCTTGGGACTATTGCTATCAGTTGGCTCCTCTTGGGGATTCTTTTCCTGAATGAGTTTATATTTCTATTCTCCCTTTACTTTACTACAATAACTTAAACTTAAACTTAAATAATCATCAGGTTTCCTCTTGGAGGATTGACTGACAAAAGTTGCTTCTTCTTCCTCTGTTTGTATGGATCTGATTCAGAACACTGGCTGGTGTTCTGCTGCTGTTCAATTTGGTGGATTTCAAGTTCACTTGTTTGTGGCCAAATGGGAATAAAATCTCTCGCTTGTTGTTGGGAAGAAGGCACAAAAAAAGGTCTCTAGAGTGAGAGATGAAGAAAAAAATGGATTAGGCACAAAACTGGCAGCTTCTTCCATAGCATTGCCATCTGAGGAACGCTAGTTTTGCTCCAAATTCAATTAGAATTCTGAACTCGTCTTGGTTTCCTTTTCTTTTTCCCTCTCTCTCTCTCTCTCTCTCCCACCTCATCCGCTGTTGTCCCGCTGCTTCTGGCTCACGGTGCCGCCTTGAAACACTGTCCACTAGTTTGTTTCCAGAATCCGTTCCTTGGAACCTGCAACTGTTGCTGCTGCTGGGTGGGCACAGCGGCCGCCAAGGAGAACTCAGATGCGGAGATGGTAAAAATTATACTTATTCTGCCAAGCTCGCTCTATTCTTGTTAGCCCAAAACATACAAGCTCCCCACCACCGCAGACAGGCAATGGCAAACCGCCAAATGCGGACCAAGTCTTGCCAGACTGAGCTCCTTCGAATGATTCAACGCAAGCCACTCGTTTATCACTCTTTGCTGCTGGCCCGCGGGCTTCCCGAAACGGTTAATAATATTTCCCTCCTCTGACTCCTCGGTGGCGCTTCCCAGTCTGGAGAAGTGTGATCTTTGGAGGAGATAAAGCGGGCGAGATTCTCGTTAGCTGGACCTTTGCCGTTCGCTCGGCTAGCTTCTTGTCCAAGCGATCTTGAACTCGGCCAGTGGTACTGATAGCGGATTTCTCGCCTTATGTATATTTAGAGTGCCTCTAGTTTTGTGCAAAATAAAACCGGAGCAACTTCTACGCTCTCCTCCGCCTCCTCCTTCTTTCTGCCTCTCTCCTACCTTCTCTCAACTTCCACCTTTCTGCCTCTCTCGTGCCAACTAATATAACTGTCTCTCTCTCTCTCCCTCTCTCGTTCTGTTCTCTGTATGAAAACCTATTTAGCCCACAACTTCAGGAACCATCCTCAGTGCTCCATGGCCGCAATGCTGCTGACCGCCGCCACTCAAACAACTTGCGCACGTTCCCTTCCTAGCCTTTGCCCTCTCCTTTTAGCCTATCCAACTCTATGCTTGGACGACAATTTGCTCCAGCCAAAATTCAATCCTATTTCGCATCAACTAACTGCTCCGATCGGGGCAAATCTGAAAAGTTAAACATTCAGACTTCGATTAGATGCAGACACACACAAAGAAAACTCACATCGCTCTTATGCGAACACACCTTCTAAGCGAGGGAAACCGGAGCTCGCATTTTCGAACTGGACATCGGAAGAGATGGGCAATCTCTCTATTGGATTCCTTTGCACACACAAGGCTCCTCCAAAGGGCCAAGTTCAAGGGCAAGTTTGTTTCTTCTCGGTAAGACACTCGCTAAAATATGCCAACACTTTTTGGCTCCTCCTTTTCGGCCGATAGAGAACGGGCCAACGCAAAATTGCCTCTAACCCAAAGATAGATAGATAACCCTGTCCAGCTCGAGGCATGCAGCTCTCACTCAAGTCTCGCCCCCACTGCGGTTTTGTCGCATTAGCCTAGCTCTGAAGTGACCGCTTGACTCAGTTGGAGAGTCTGTCCGATGGAAAGCTGAGAGTGGAGAAGAAATGGACAGGAAAGCACCTGAACAGCGGCCAATAGTTGTTCCCGATTAACAGAAAAGAGAGCTCTATCGTTTGACTGGCTGGCAGCTGCAGTCTTGACACGGTAACGGCCACTCGGTCGAACAGACAAACAAAAAGTGAAAAACTCTGCGGTGGAAGAAAACTTAATGGATTCAACAGGCGGCCGAGGCGTGCTGCTGTCAGTGGCTTTTGTGGCCTTGCTGAGATGTTGATCGCATCGATTCACAATCATAGATAGTCGCTAGCATGATGGCAGGAGGCCAGCTGTGTCCTAGAGAAAGAGGCTGAGAAGTAGACCTGCTCCTCGAAGGGCCGTTAGAGTTTCAACTTGTTCGACTTTTTATTTACCCTCACTTGAACTCGTCCTCCAAGGCTTTCAGAATCGTAGGCCACTTGTTGCAGTCGATCAGCATGATTCGCCGGTATGGAATGTATTTTACGTCGCTACTGAAAGACCAAGTGGCGTTCTCGTCACAATATGATGAAACATCAATGTCTGTATGATGCTCACAGTTTTCGAAGAGAATCTCTTCTTCGGGGTTAACGTAGACAACAGCATCATCCTGGCGGGACGTCCCATCGGCAGACTGATGTTTCTCACTAGTGCTAGAGGATTTAGCCTTCTTACTCGGCAAGCTTGTATCAGAGCTCCTAGATTTGATAAGTATCTTGGCCACTAAAATCAACTTTTGGAAACCCTTTTCCTTCAAATGGTCTGAAAGAGACCTGAATGTAGGTAGCGCCAACTGCGGAGGGAGATTGATAAAGCGCTCGTTAACAATCATACCATACCTAGATACCTCGCCACCCTCCTTCGCTTGTTGGGTGAGATGATCCTTCAATGTGGGACATTTTTTCTCCAAAAATTTGGCTAGTTGTTCGCGAACAGCTGAGCATTGTTTATCCTTATCGGATTCTTGCGATGACCTCGCTCCAGCTGTGTTTGAAGAAAGATGCAGGAGATCTATAACAGAAACTACTCCATAGATATCATCGTCTGGCTCGTCATCCTCACTTGCTTCATCCTCCTCGGGCGCCGCTTGGGCGATAATCTGAGTTATATCTTTGAGACCAATAAGATATGTAGCTAATTGGTGGCAGTCGACGAAATTCAATAGTGACTGACGCAGAAGGCTAGTGACTCCATCGAGATCTTCGTCGATCGGTGGGTGAGACTCAAAATCGACGTCGATCTTTTCGTTGACCGGTTTTTTCTCCATCTCGCGTGCTTAGACCAGTGGTTGTGATGAGTTGATCACTTGCTTGCTCTCCAAAAAGTGGCCACGAGGCAAACATGCTGGATGCAGTTTCGGCAGCGTGGAAATGACGGGATTCGGCGAGGGCGGGAGGTTGAGGACTTGGCGGGGGTGCAGGAATTCATAGAAGTAGAGGATACAATGAACGCGATCAGCTAAGAAGGGACTGGATTCTTTAATTTAATAGCGAGAATATGGGAAATCGGAATCAAGGCCTCCAAATCTTATCGATATAGAGATGAAAACCTTAGACAGCCCACAGTTCAAATGATGATTATCAAATTATGAATATGACGTGATTTGGATTAATCGTGGGTGATACATGTTTGAATTGATCTGTTTACATCTTTTGTTTAATTGAATGTGTCTGAAAGTTCCCTGATAACCTCGAAAGAATTTCAAACAAGTGAACAATCAATTTCATCTAAGCTGACACGATGGATCATTTCTTTGCCTTGGTTGCCTTCTCAGCGGCCTTGGTCACTTTAGCAGACATGTCCTTGGGCTTGACGGCCTTGATAACACCGACGGCAACCGTTTGCCTCATATCACGGACGGCAAAACGTCCGAGAGGTGGGAAGTCAGTGAAGGTCTCCACACACATTGGTTTTGTTGGTGCCAAGGTGACAATAGCTGCCTCATTAGACTTGATCGACTTTGGATTATCTTCAAGTTTCTTACCAGTACGACGGTCAATCTTCTCGGTGATCTCCTTGAACTTGCAAGCAATGTGAGCGGTGTGACAGTCCAAAACTGGAGTGTATCCGTTTGTGATTTGACCGGGGTGGTTCAAGACGATGACCTGAGCAGTGAACTCCTCAGCTGCCTTTGGCGGATTGTTCTTGCTGTCACCAGCAACGTAACCACGACGCAACTCTTTAACAGAAACGTTCTTGACGTTGAAACCAACATTGTCTCCGGGAACACCCTCAGCCAAAGCTTCGTGGTGCATTTCGACTGATTTCACTTCAGTGGTCAAGTTAACTGGGGCAAAAGTAACAAGCATACCTGGCTTAATCACACCAGTTTCAACACGTCCGACTGGCACGGTACCAATACCACCAATCTTGTAGACATCCTGCAATGGTAGACGCAATGGCTTGTCGGTTGGCCTGCTCGGAGGCTCCATGGCATCGATTGCCTGGAGTAAAGTCTTACCCTCCACCTTGGTTCCCTTTCTGTCGATCGAGAATCCCTTGTACCATGGCATGTTGGTTGAGGGTTCCAACATGTTGTCACCCTCCCAACCCGAAATTGGGACAAATGGTACGACGGCTGGGTTGAAACCGATCTTCTTGACGAAGTTGGAAACTTCCTTTTGAATTTCCTCAAAACGGGCTTGGCTGTAGGCTGGTTGAGTCCTGTCCATCTTGTTAACGGCAACGATCATCTGCTTGACACCAAGTGTGTAGGCCAAGAGGGCGTGCTCGCGAGTTTGTCCGTTCTTTGAGATACCAGCTTCGAATTCAGTCGCACCAGCAGCTACGATTAAGATAGCACAATCAGCCTGCGAGGTACCGGTAATCATGTTCTTGATAAAGTCACGGTGCCCGGGGGCGTCAATGACGGTAACCTCAAATCTAGGAGTCTCGAATTTCCATAGTGAAATGTCAATGGTGATACCACGCTCGCGCTCAGCCTTAAGCTTGTCCAGAACCCATGCATACTTGAAGGAACCTTTGTTCATCTATAGGGTCATTGTGATAAGCCAGTGGTGATGACGAGGGTAATGTTAGAATTAGTTCAGAAAAAAATCGATTCCGTCATGTAAATCATGTGTCTCAACTTACCTCTTTGGCTTCCTTCTCGAATTTCTCGATGGCACGCTTGTCGATACCACCACATTTGTAAATCAAGTGACCGGTCGTCGTACTCTTTCCAGAGTCGACGTGGCCGATGACGACGGTGTTAATATGTTGTTTGTCCTTTCCCATTATTGTACAATAACTATAAATATTTCGATACTAAACTAGAAATACCTTTTTCACCTAGTATTGATGCGTTTTCGTATTATTATCTCAAATATTAAAGAACAACCGAATTTGTGAAACTGCTTTTTAAGTGATAGCCAGGATGTAAAATGCGGACTGCGAAAAGAAAGCGTGTGGCTTTAACGCAGGGCCGAAACGAAGAGTGGCGTGTGCAATGCCGGATGTGCAAGCTGGCTCCAATGCTGCAGTTGCTTCAGTTAGAGAAAGGCAGCATGATCAGATAGATGGCAACGGAGAGAGAGAGGGAGAGAGCCAAAGAACAAGCCGGGCATCGCAGTGGTGGCACCCGAACAGTGAGTTCGAAACGAGAGCTGGATTCCGATTCTGGACTGGGCAGTTCAAGTGTAGTCAGTCGGCGAGGGCTCCACCCGTAAGATGGTGAAATGTGTCTTAGGGCAAAGGCAACATGGCTGGGACTGGGATAAGTCAGGGGAGTGATAGCTGAGTAGGCGACTGGTCTCCTGCGAGCTGACTATCTGCTAAGCTGGATTCAGGACTCCCCAACTTGTGAAGGCATTTCAGCTCTCACGAAGCCGGAGCGGGAGTTGCGGCGTGCACGCCGATGTTGTCGCAGTCAGATATTAAAGCCAAACGGTCGGCGTTGCGGCCGTCCCACTATGCAGAACAGCGTGTGTGCGCTCGACAATTGACAGGCCGCCGCCGCCGCCGCATAGCCGGCACAAGAGAGGATCACAGTGGACGTGGAAAACCAACGAGACTTGCAGGGAGTTGGACCAGAATGCGCGCGAAAGTTTGAACCAACCTCACCCTTGTTCCTCGCAACTATGACGAAATCCAATAATGGCCTATCCAACTAGAGTTGATCTAGCTGAGGTTCATCGAAGGGGGTTCTAAATCTAAATCTAAATCTCAATGATGAGATGTGTGCAAAACTGATGAACAAGGATGGTACCGTCATCCAACAATCGTGAGGTGACTACTGGTGCAGTAGCAATGAGGGTAGATCTCTGATTTTTGATCCGATAACAACCTGTAACTTCTTAAAGTGAGACTTCCCTGGTTTCATGTCGTTTCCATACCCATCGAACATGATACATGAGAAGGTGTCAATCTCGCAATCCCAGTGTTGACCTAGCGGGCCGAAATCAACCGTGTAATACGAATGATCTCGGTAAAGCATCCTGACTTGGCATTATACGATCTGAACTAAGCCCTAAGGATAAAGTAATGCATTTTACGCCCGACACGCCTCTACGAGTCGGGAGCTAAACCTTTCTGATGAAATCGACACAAACGCCCCATCCTGTCGGTCTTGTCGGTACTCTGAGGTTGCCGAAACAGGTGAAGGCGATCTCTCAATGATCATGCAAACGACAGCGATCGAGAGCAACATATCGATCTATTGCTTCGTGGGCTGAAAGTTGATTCGAGCTGATACTTCTCCAGTGGAAGAAATCTTTACCCGATTTGCAAGTTCGCTCAGTATTTTGAATCTACGGGAAGCTACAGGTGGGATTTCCTTGTTGCATGCTAGATAGAAGACTATTAGAGAAACAAAGGATTTCAGAATGTGACCTTGGTTGATAGTTTTTTATTCATTGAATAATCGTATTCTAAGATGATGCAAGCTGAGATGTACGCTTAGTTGGTGGAACTAGATGTCCTGGTAGTGTAGCTGGGATGTCATGACCACTCAATTTTATGTTGATCAAGTGCATTGCTAAAGCAAATTCATCGGCATCCAAGTAACCATCACGATCTACATCAGACAGTTTCCAGATTTTCCCCAAAACAGTGTTGGGTAATTTCGACTTAAGCATCTCTTGCTTGGCATTAGCACCATTCACCTTGCCATCGACCGGATTCAACGAGTTGAATATTTGCACATATTTTTCCTTATCTTTTTCAACAACCCAATCGGAGTCATACGAACCAGCATCGACTCCCTCTCCCCTACCATAACCGAAAGGTGACTCATTGATTGTCTCAAAGGCACCACCACGGAGCTCTTGATTCGGCGAAGCATCCTTGCTTTGCATCTCGGTGGCCTGTTGCTCTTGCGGGATCTTTGCCACTAGTCGAGCTATATCCTGCGCCAAGACTGTGTCAACAGCATCAAGTAACGGCTTTTTCAAAGGATGAAATTTTGTAAAATCGTAATTTGCTAACTTGTCCTGCATCTCTTTAAGATCTGGAAAATCACCGCTTGGAATTTGATGTTCGCGCTCTATGTCCGCATATATTTGACTAAGATTCTTGATCAAATCTTTCTTCTTGCTCTCTTTTCCGAACACAGTCGGCATGTCTTTCCTCAAGGCGCTTATGACATATGCATGAACCTTCGCTAGACGGGCTCGCTTGATCAAATCGTTCAACTTCCTCAGGGCAGCGTTACGTGGTAGGCTCTGTATGTCATTGAATAGATCTTGTTCCTCAGCTTCGAATAGTTTTCGATTCGCGTCATAACGTAACGGTTGATCCCAGAATGAACCAATGTAAACTCTGGCAACCTCTGGAGTCTGAAGAACTTTACCCAGCGACCACATCAAGGCACCATAAACTCTCATCAGCTGTTGATGCTCTATCATGTCAGCTTTATTCAGAACAATCCTAATTTTATCATCATGCCCGCGGAGTGCCTCAATACTACGTCTAAACTCATCTGATATGTCTAGCTTGTGAGCATCGAACAATAGAATTATACGATCAACACGTTCAGCGAACCATTCAAGCACGCCTGTAAAGTCATAACCTCTGTCGACACGCTGCTTCTCACCAGATAATATTCCAGGCGTATCGATAATGGATATAGATTCTAAAACCGTTGAGTTGACCTGAGATACTTGAAAACGATTGAGAAAAGCATTACCGAACTTTGCCAACGGCCTGAACTGCTTTTTAGGATCAACAACTAAGGCATTTCCAGGCACTACACCCTCTTGACCTTCGTCTGTGTGCATCACAGCAATGAATCTATCGGTGGTTGGTTCTGGTCCGATTCTTATCCCAGGAAAATCTTTTTCCAATAGATATCTTATGAATGTTGTCTTACCAGTGGAGTATTGCCCAACTAAGAGAATCATCGGTTTGGAGTCGAAATCTGCATCTTCAAGCGGGGGTGAATGGAAATCGTGGAACATATAATATTCCTCTAAAGGTAATATCTTTTTCTTGTAGATACGTTTCAACCCCTCGACGACACTCATAAATAGTTCGGGTTGCCGCTTACGAGCCTCGTCGCCGTTAACCCAACTAAACATTTTGGATTGGCTCATAAAATATGTGTATTTAGTAATACCTTCCTCTATCTAATGTATAGTGTAACATTCGATCGAACCCAATAAGAGTTTGAGGGCGAGGCAGATTATTTTGTCCTCTCGCTCGGCAGCCCAAAATAATTTGAGCGCGTGCGTACTGATAATTATCCTCCAGTCGGGAATTCCGCAGCACAGGAATCTGAAGCAAACAGTTAGATCCTTGGCACTTTTATGGCTGACTGATGATTTGAAACGAAGACTTTCCGAAATAATGATCGATATCGTAAGACAAAAGTCCTTTTTCCCATTGAGAAATTTTGAGGATGTGGAAAGACTGTTCGAATTCAACATCGATGAGACCAACGGGGAGCCAAATTTGGCACTTTTATCTATCGTGGCGGGCCTCATTGAACATAGCCTCGTCACCGTCAACGATCGAGAAGATCTAATCACCAATTCAAGGCCTGTCAATGATCGGAGAGACTTGGCCCAAAGAAAATTTGGCTCTAGCCGACTAGTCAACTCTTCGTCTCACCATGATCATCACTACAGCCACCACAACCTCACATCCACATCAACAGAGCAGCAACAACGACATCAACTAGAGTACAAGACCAATACAACCGCTGCTAATGAACAAGAAGGTAGCACGAATTATGACAGTAGTAACCTTAGCCAAAAATCTCATTTTCTCTCATCCAAACGCGGTGGTATCAAGAAAGCTTTAGGAGATTCATCAACATGTGAGTCTAACGAGGCTGGTTACGTGGTATCATGCTCAGGTGATTCATCGGATCGGTCCAGCACAAGTTCACCAAGGGAATACACATCAACTGATAATATAGAAATTCCTGAGATTGAATTTGAGGTTGTAGAAACCCTATACAAAAGGTTCGTAGAGCAGGTCAAAGGAACGATCGACTTAAAGAACACAGAAAGTCTCAAAACGAATCTTAGGATCAAAGAAATCTCGGATAGCGTATGGAAGCACTTATCAAATAGTTATTACAAAGACAAGACTCACTTGCAAAGCATTTTTAGTTACTTAACTACAAGCAAATTGGACTGTTTCGGACTTGCATTCGCCGTTATAGCCGGCTGTCAGATACTCAATCTCAAGAACATTTACTTAGCATTGAGCGAAGATCATGCTTGGGTCATGTTCGACCTCAAACCAGAAGAACTCAAAGCTCCTGCCAAAGAGAGGGAAATAAATGAGTATATCTCGAAAGACCTACCGATTCCCACTTGTGTACTGCATGGGACATGCGAGGTCACATGGCATGGTAAAGCTAATAGCGACAAAAGAGGCCAATCTGTCACCTACAAGAATTGTTGGCTGTACACTAACGGTTATGCTGTACAATGCGATACACGCCAGTGTGTTGCAGCCTTAGTTAACTCAATCAACCCTTCCATCAATTCCAACACTGACTCTGAAATCCTGGCCTTGCTCCAGCAAAGATTACTCTGGCTGCTATTCAATAGACGAAACTATTTCCCTATGTCTCTAGGCAATCTGGGCGAACTTGAAGATATATGTCCCACACCGAACGCACCTATGACACCACATGAGTTATTCAATCTTGGTATCGAAATATCTAGGACAGAATATAACGACTCTCATGTATACCCGTACACATATATGGCGAGTTTTTTCTTCAATCACGGACGCTTCAAAGAGGCACTGGAAACGTGGGCTGACTCTTCCGCGGTAATGACGAAGTATAATTATTCTAGAGATGACGAGGAGATCTATAAGGAGTTCTTTGAGGTTGCGAACGAGTTGATTCCCTCAATGTTGAAGGTTCTAACTGCTGGCGGTTTGGAACCTGGCAAGGTTTCACTGAAACCTTTCCTACAAGATCCTGAATGTTTAGCCCTAATCCTCAAGTTTTACGACAACATTTGTTGCTGGGAAGAAGGTAGCTCAACGCCCGTTTTGCACATTGGTTGGGCTAAGAACTTTGTTACAACTGTCTTGAAATTCAGCTCTATAGTTAGATCGAAGATCAAACTGCTTACTCAGGAAGAATGGTTGCAGAGTATCGCCTCTGCTAGTGAGTGCGAGGTTGCATCATCACGCGCCGACCAGTGTTCATCAACTGCAAATGACTTGGGTTCGACCAGGGGAGAGCCTTCACCAACGGATGCCGTTCGCAGTTCCAAATCCGGAACAGAAATGAAGCCGCAAGTAGGGGATACGATTAGTGATCCTGCACAGATGGAAGACAATGATCTCGATCCGGATATAGACAACGACGGCTTGGAGAGCACGTGTAGCACAGCGACTACTACCAGTAGTGTATCAAATGGAACGAACGGGCATCTGAGCAAAAAGAGGAAGCGCATGAGCACCCTGGCTAGCGCTGACCAGTTTCGCTCGAGTCCTCAAGATTTGGCGCATCACAATCAACAGATGAATGCGAATACAAAACCTATAGCTAGAGAAAGCCTCCTATCGCGTAAAAGGATAGCTTCGCCACAACGGGAGCGAAGGCTCGAATTTGACAACGATGGCAATGTTGCGGTCATACTGCGTAGCCGCAAGATTGCCGGTGTCCGTGATCTCCTGCAAGCTGAAAGGTTGAACAAGACTGCTATAGAGCTACAATTAACGGCACAATCACAATGTGCTGTTAGAGGTCGATCGAATAGTAGTGGCGCCTATTCATCTGACTTCATCTCATCAGCATTAGTATCTATAAGCGGTGGTTCAACTACTCGCTCCAAGCGTTCGCAGCGCTGATTGTCTCACCTACTGTTAAACCACTATTCTGTGGCTCTAATAGGCTTCAAAAGATCCAGCACCAGGACAAATTGATTAAGCATTAATCTACTCAGATTGGAACAGACTGTGATTAAAAATTTCCCAAATCATCGCCAACTCGATTGGCCAAACATCTAAAAAGTTTCTCTTATCCTGAGTAAAGTATCTTAATCATCATTTCAATCTATTCAAACTAACACAGCACTTTTTCATTCGCAAGCTTGTTGTAGACTTCGTTATGGAACGAAGTCTTAAGTCTACTCGTGACATTGCCTCGGGTTGTTGCTAATTCATTTCCTGTACATCAAGACGACCTTATGCCGAAGAAATACATTTCGGGGGCCTTTAATCTAAGGGAGAACCAAGAGCAAGTGCACCTCCGAGGTGGGCGGATTATCCCGCAGGCGCGCAGATCCTTGCGTCTTCATCAAATCATCACAAGCCCTAAGTTCGAATGGCCCGCTGTGAAAACACGCGTCGCTCCCGAAAAACTTAATCAATGGCTTTGCAAATTTAAAATTCACATCATTAGCATGTTTGATTCTTATTCTTCATCAACTGATTTAATTTTCTAGTCGCTCACAAGCTGGTTACTTAACCTTCGATTTAATGATCACAAGCACGAAATTATGTAAATCAATAGCAGAAAACAAATCTCCTCCTCCTGTATATTGACACCAGAATCCAACCAGTTCAAACGATCGATCTTGCCATTCTTTGATAAGTCGATATCGTTGATCTTTGCACTTAAGTCAAGAGAGTTTCCCAGATTCATATCAGTCTGTCAGACCTATTATGGATCCAGAATTGAAGAAGGGTTTCTCGGAATTACAAGCTCAGGTTATTGAGAGTCGTCAAAAGATTGCCAATATAGAAGCCTGTCAAAAGCTCACCACTCACGATTCTACGATCAATGATTCGCTCTTGGAGGAATTCAATAAAGATAGCGATATCGAGCACAGATATTTCTATCAGCCCGTTGGTCGAATGTTAGTTAAACAAGAGGGAAAAGAGGCGCGTGATTTTCTGATCGAACGTCGAAAACAATATCAAGAACGATTGAAGCAGTATAAGGAGGTGCGCGAAGTTTGTATCAATCGTGTTCGAGAGTCGGAACAAAGTCTCAGGGAGTTAGTTAACAAGAAACTGAATAAGAAGTAACCCTGCCTTAGCTTCACCAACTATCACCCATGAACTCATAGCATATAAGTCGATCTGAGAAGGGAGAGAAGTATTTCGTAGTGTAGAAATTCGACCGCGGAATTATGTCATTCTCAGACACCTCTCTAGAGACAACAAAGGGAGAGAGACAAAAACATCAGGAACGAAACAGGGCTGGAGGAGGGAAGATTAGTGCCATCGGGGAGTTGTCGACAGAGCAAAAGGATCAAGACCACAGAGTTCAGATTTTTCTCGGAGGGTCGTGCAATCCAACTACATGGCGCCAAAAGGTTGCGATCCCACATCTCGAACTACATGGAATTTCCTATTACAATCCTCAAATCGATAATTGGACGCCAGAAGTTGTTAACATAGAACAGCATGCCAAGAAGAATGCAGATTATTTATTGTTTGTTATTGACAGGCAGACTAGATCAACAGTTAGTCTAGTTGAGAGTGCCTTCTTGGCCGGTGATGGAAAGCGCCTTGTACTTGTAATTTACCCATTCGACTATAGCATCAATCATCTATCCATCCAATCAGACACCAAGCAAACTTCCAGTATAGTGGAGACCCAGACTACAAGAACAAGCACTACTAGGCTTATAGATTCCTCCATGCAGTCAACTTGTTCATCAAAATCTTCCACCTCATCAAGGTCTACAACAACATCTTCGTCTAACTTTGCAAGTGGGTTCATCAAAGTGAATGATGAATCTCTCAGTTTTGGAGAATTCCAGGAGCTTCGTCAGGCCCGCTGTATACTTCAAAGTTTGGTATCGCTTCACAGAGTTCCAACATTTTCCGACATCGGTCAGGCGTTGAGATATGTCACTGATAGACTTTTGATAAGAGACACACTAGGTTCCAAGAATGAATCATCGCACATAGGGGATCAAGGCGGATCTGAAAGAGACTTGGGTTCATATTGCGGAAGTCCAATTGATGATAATGCATCCCAGAGAGATTGTTTCCAAAACACGGTAATGAATCACGGCCAAGATCAGGATAATCTGAGAGACGTATATATATCTTTTGATGATAATGGCGACTCAAGCTTGGAGGCAATTATTCCACTATTGAAGGAAAGAGGTCTATCATTCATATACAAGCCAGTAAGAAATCTGAGCAAACTTGATGCACTGAGAGCCAGCTCTAGAATGGTGTCACCAAGTGATGAAGTTTCCTTCGATCTAGATGAGATGAATTCTGGCATCGAAAGATATACGAAAGGTGAATTCGAAGACAATGAGCAAACAGTGATACAGGACTCTGGACTAGCTTTAGAGAGTGAGTTGAAGGATATCAGGAGGAGTCGAGTTATATTGGTCGTTATATCGAACAAATGTCGTGGTTTGTCCATCATGGTGTTGGCTTCTCATTTCATGGCTTTATTTCGAAGAAATATTGTCCTGTGCATACAGTACTTGGAGGAATCTTGCTGCATCAATGGCGAAACACTTACGAAGAATGCAATCGCCGATTATAATAGGGGTAGGATGTACCTAGGTGACTATGCTATGGAGTCTCAAGTTCCAGTGTTCGGCACCATACGTGAGGCGGTTGATTGCTGTAGTGAGAGATGTGGCTACAGCACTGATAAAAGAGAGCTTAAAGAAGAGATAAACTAATCCCAATAGTATTATTGAGATCTGCATTAAACTCTGCCGAGAAAAGATAATCGTCTTTCCTGTTTGTCTCAGGGATATTTGGAACCTGTCTTTTAATTCATTGTACATTATTGATTTAGCATGCACAGATGTATAGTGTCTATGCTTATAAGAGTTCCCCCGAATACATGTGGAGCTTCTTATTTGTGCTTATGATTGTAACAATTCTTAGGATTATCATTAAACAGGATTCTTGCCTCGATTTGATCTGTGACTTGCCAGACCAGATCTGCAGAATGAAGGTTAACATTCAATTTCGTCCAATCCATTTAGTCGCTCCATTGCTCGTCCCTTACTTCTGAACAAATTGGGTTCCCGCAACTCTGGCCTCGGAAATCAGAGGCGAGGGTGAGAAGAGGAGCGGATTTGGTGGCGAGCGTTGGCACTTGTTGCTCGGATCGGCCGGTTTGCACTTGCCGCTTGCCTCATCAAACACATGCTCCTCAGGACAAACCAGGAGCTCGCCCTTCAGTGGCTCGTTTGGCGAGGCACGAGCACAGTTGTAGAAGTGTCTACAGTCAGTCTCAAAGGGCGACGTTCCCTCTTGTTCGCAACTCTTAACGCCCGACTCCTTCAGGAAGAACTCGTTGTCCACCTTTTCCGGTTTGTTCGTCTCCTCCTCCTTCCTCTCGGCCGAGACACTCTCACTTGCCGGACAACTAGTTAGCGCGCTAATGGTGCAACTCCTGGTGCTCGAGTCGAAGTTTTGTCCATCGGGACACTCGTAGAGGCGCTCCACGAGCTTTCCCTCAGCGTCGGGGGCGCAACGTCTAAATCTGGCACAATTGCCCTCCTCTGCTCTGTATCCCTCCTTCTCGCAAGCCTTGTTCTGCTCCTCCTCAGCCTTGGGCTTCTCCGTGGTGGTGGTGGTTGTTGTTGTGGTTGTTGGCGCTGGTGTTGTCGTCTCCTCCGCCTCGCTCGTTGTTGTGGGCGCGCCTGTGGTTGTTGTTGTTGTTGTTGTGGTGGTGGTCGAGGTGACCTCTGTCTCGGCAGAGGTGGCTTCTTCGGTGGCAGCGGGCGCCTCCGTTGTCGCCTCCTCCGGTCTGGCGCGGGCTGCAGTCGAGCGGGTTCCCCGGTTGGCGTCCGATGCCGCCGGTGTGGTTGGCTTGCTCTCGAATCCATCGTCCTCAGACTCTGGGGCGGCCGAGCTCGGTTTGTTCTCGCTCGATGCCGCCTTCAGCTCGCCACTCTTCGTCTGCTGTCCGTTGTTCTGGTTTCGCTGCCCCTTCGGGCCTCCTGCTCCCGCCTGGTTGCCCTTAGCCTGCTGCTGCTGTTGCTGTTGCTGGCCCTTGGCGTCCTGTCCCTGTTGGCGAGTGGCTCCATTTCCTTTGGCCTCGCCGGCTCCATCCTGCTGCTGTTGTTGTTGCTGCTGGTCGTCGTTCTGCTGCTGCTGCTGTTCATCCGATTCCTGGTTGCGAGTTCCCGACTGGCCCTTGGCGGCGGGCGACTGGCGAGCCGCTGCCTTGTTGTTGGCACCCTTGGCTTCCGCCTGGCGCTGCTGGCCCTTGGTCTCCGACTGCTGCTGCTGAGCACGGCCCTTAGCCTGTCCGGCCTGGCGCGACTGAGGCGCCTCGGTGGTTGTAGTATCGGGCTCTTGCTCCTGCTGTTGCTGCTGCTGCTGCTCAACCGGTTGCTCTCGACCCTTGACTTGGGATCGGGCTTGCTGTCCCGGAGACTGTCTCTGCGACCCCTTCTTGTCGCCACCCTTTGCCTCCGACTGCTGCCCCTTAGCCTGCTGCTGGGCCCTGGGCGCTGGTGCCTCGGTGGTGCTCGAGTCCTCCTCTTGCACTGGCTCTTGGCTCTGCTGTTGCTGCTCCACCGGCTCCTCGGCCTTCTGCTGGCCCTTGGTGGCTTGGTTCTGGCCTCGAGCTCGTTGGGCTGGCGACTGGGCCGATTTCGGACTGTCGCCGCCCGCTGACTTCTGGCCTCCCTTTGCCGGCGCTTGCTGTGCTTGGCGTCCCTTCACGGCTCCAGCTTGGCGCGACTCAGGGGCCTCGGTGGTTTGGTCCGAGTCCTGCTGCTGTTGTTGCTGCTGTTCGACGGGCTGCTCTCTACCCTTGACTTGGGAGCGAGCCTTCTGAGCCGGCGACTTGGCGCCTCCCTTGGGGTGCTCCTCGGCGTTCACTGGCTCCGACTGGCGCCCCTTGACAGCCTGTTGGCGCGGAGCTGGAGTGGTCTCGGCTTCCTCGGCTTGTTGCTGCTGCTGCTGCTCATCATTGGCCTGCTGTCCCTTCGCTGCCCTGTCCTGCTCTTGCTGGCGCAGCCTTTGAGCTGGCGACTGTCCAGACTGGGCTCCACTGTTGGTCTTGCCCTTCACTTCGGGCGCGGCAGTTGTTGTGCTTGGTCGACCCTTAGCGGGGGCTGCCTGCCTCTGCTGAGCGGGTTCGTCCTCCTTTTGTTGCTGCTGCTCCTCGAAGTTGTCCTCCTGGACTTGAGCCTGTCTCTGCTGCTCCACCGGTTCCTCGTTCTGCTGCTGTTTCTCCTGAGCCGGTGCTCCCTTCTCCTGTTGCTTGGCCCGCGCCTTCTGGCCTGGAGATTGGGCCGAACGAGACCCATTTGACTGGCCCTTCGCTTGCCCCTTGGCAGCTGGTGCGGCAGTTGTTGTGGTCGTGCTGGGCTCCTCCTCCTGAACTTGGGCTTGACGCTCCTGCTCTACTGGTGCCTCTTCCTTTTGCTGCTGCTGTTGCTCCACTGGCTCCTCAACCTGAGCTTGCTTCTCCTGCTGAACTGGCTCCTCCTGTTGTTGTCTCTGCTGGCCCTTAGCTTGTTGGCTTGCTCTCATCTTCTCAGCTGGCGACTGAGCCGACTTGTTCCCTTGCTTGGCCTGGCCCTTGGCGGCTGGTGCGGCAGTAGTTGTGGTGGTGCTAGGCTCTTCCTCCTGGACTTGAGCTTGGCGCTCCTGCTCAACAGGTGCCTCCTCCTTTTGCTGCTGTTGCTGCTCCACTGGCTCCTCGACCTGAGCTTGCTTCTCCTGCTGGACCGGCTCCTCCTGCTGCCTCTGCTGGCCCTTAGCTTGCTGTTGGTTGGCGCGAGTCTTCTCGGCTGGGGACTGAGCTGACTTGTTGGCCTGCTTTGGCTGCCCCTTGGCCGGCGCCGGAGTTGTGCTGCTGGGCTCCTCTTCCTGAACCTGAGCTTGACGCTCCTGCTCCACTGGTGCCTCTTCCTTTTGCTGCTGTTGCTGCTCCACTGGTTCCTCAACCTGAGCTTGCTTCTCCTGCTGAACTGGCTCCTCCTGTTGTTGTCTCTGCTGGCCCTTAGCTTGCTGGCTAGCTCTCATCTTCTCAGCCGGCGACTGAGCTGACTTGTTGCCCTGCTTGGCCTGGCCCTTGGCTGGAGCTGCAGTGGTGGTGGTGCTAGGCTCTTCCTCCTGGACTTGAGCTTGGCGCTCCTGCTCAACAGGTGTCTCCTCCTTCTGCTGCTGCTGTTGCTCCACTGGCTCCTCGACCTGAGCTTGCTTCTCCTGCTGGACTGGCTACTCCTGCTGCTGCTGTTGCTCCACTGGCTCCTCGACCTGAGCTTGCTTCTCCTGCTGGACTGGCTCCTCCTGCTGCCTCTGCTGGCCCTTCGTGTTGCCAGA
>Ga0058701_10000715_pt1 | contig 22278 bp, 10 predicted proteins | sample AgamicOrMae_FD_97039 | JGI IMG/M metagenome (GOLD analysis project Ga0058701, IMG submission 97039) | Agave microbial communities from Guanajuato, Mexico - Or.Ma.e | ecosystem: Host-associated > Plants > Phyllosphere > Phylloplane/Leaf | place: Guanajuato, Mexico | collected 2012-06-04 | reverse complement strand
TTTCATGTTTTTGAACGTTTTCTGACAAGGATCGACGAAATGCAAAGAAACAGCTATGATTTTTTCCTTTTTAAAAAATAGAAATCGCCTTTCTCGACTTTATTGTGGCGTTATGGGTTATCTCTCCTTCCATGCCTGAATTTCGGCATGGGAATATAGTGATAAAATGAACAATCCTGAACCATATTTGCATGGACGCGTCAGTCCGCCGCGGCGAGGCGCACAAAGGCGGTCCTCCGAGAAAAGCTGATAGACGCGCGACGCGAGTTAACTTCGCAAACTATTAGTTTAGGAATCTCTGCCCGTAGAACCCAAAACAGCGCCGTTTTTCCGCTAAAAGCTATAAAATCGGCCCAAATATAAAAGTGAAAGATTCTCAGGTTCCCCGCCGCCAAATACTTTCAGGAGTAACTTTGAAATATTCAAAATCGCGGAGAAGGCAGTCATTAAGATAGGTGTTAAAATCGAGGAATCTTCGCTAAAAAACAACAAAACACTTAACGATACGTTGACCCACATTGAGTTGTTTACACGAATTCTCGGAGATGTGACGCGTACTCAAAACTGGAACGATGTCGGATTAGAAGAAAGGAAGAACACGTGTCCGAGAGGAGTGAAACGAATTCTTAAATTGAAATCCCAGATAAAAGTTATCTTATTAGAAAAGTCAACTGAAGCGTCTAGGTGCTTAACCGTCCAAGTGACAGTGGTAGGCGAGCATACTCTCCAAAAGAACTTGAAAACCCCTGTTAAATTTAATTTAAAGGCAACCCTCAGTGATACCTGTTTTGCGGTATACTTCACCTTTTGTGAGTGTTGAGTTAAAACGGCTTAAGCGCTTTTGTTTAAAGATAATTTTAATGAAGACCTATCAATGGCCAGCCGCATGAAAGTCTCGTCAGGAAGTTGTTGAATTCAGTATGGCTATGAATAGTTTGATCTCATAAACTAATCACGGAATAGGTCTTGCGACCTTAAAGGTTATCCGAAACGAGGTATTTTTGATCGCTGATCTCTAAACTCACAACGCTTAACTTCCCGATAGGCCACGCCAAACCTAAGTTTATATTTTCCTGAAAAACTATACCTCGTATCAACGATGATATTGTTAGTAACAAAATATTCGAAAAAAAAGCTCATCTATTTGCTTTTGTAATGAACAATTCATTCAATCCCAGTTTACAATTGAAAAGTAAAGCAAAAAAATAAATCAAAAAGCGGGACTTTCATATAAGTGAATAATTTTTGTCTTAACATTCCATTGGTAACAAATAAACTCGATAAACTTTCAATAACTATTGTTAAGAGTGTGTACTAGCCAACTGCCCTAGTTGAAGTACCGAAGTCCGCCCTTAATTAACAAACATGACGCCGGATTTAGTTATAAGTGATGAGCAAGCTGATTTTATTGGCGAAACAATTACGACGTTAATGTCTTAAAATAAGAGAAAGTCATAGACAGTCGTGGAACTCATAAAAAGATTTCATCCGATCACTCCAGGCGAGCCACATTAATACAGTCCAGTCGGAGATACCCATCATAACCTGTAAAGCACCCACCCGCCTCACTTTATCGGGGCCATAAAAAAAAATACTTTAAGACTTTTATTTTTCGCCGATAACGGTAATGTACCGATGGCCCTCTCGCTCCCCTAGGTTGGCACCCCTCCCTGCTTGGGTGACCTGGACCATAAAGAAGCTTTCCCTCGGACAAGAAAATTAAACAGAAGCCGGCCTGTTTAATTGGCCGGCATTCCAACCAACTTCTCTTCCTTCTCGCTCGCCTTTTATTTTTACTCTTTATCCATATCTCCCTCCCTCTTCTCAACCCTTTTCTGATAATTCGTCACTGACACCCATTTCCTTTCGGGGATCTGCTAGATTGCACAAACGGGTTTCGGGAAATCTTTGAGGCTAACCCACTTCTGCCCAGCGATGCCGTTCGGAAACAAAAAAAATCTATTGCAGAAAATCTTTTAAGTATTGTCAAAATTAAAAAAAAATATCACCTCTCTGGAAAACTGGAATTTAGTAATTTAGGCATTTTCCAAAGCTTAAAATTGCCCAATTTGATGGGAAAATCCTTCGAATTTCTTTTAAGCTAAATTTCACTCCAAACTAAGCTAAATTCCACTCTCACCCAGAAGTATGACCTTATCAAAGTTAAAACTACGACAATTTTTATATGCTTACAGGTACTAAAAAATGTATTGGTGAGAAGAAAAAGGCGACAAAAAAGGTTGTTATTTCAACAGATTCGATTGTAGTCTGTACAGGAACAAAGCGCGATTGTCAGTGTCACAGATATTTGTCATTGTGACAAAGTCATTTTTGCGTGGTTTTCAATGTGACGTGTTTCTTTTTGTCGAAAATCCGCTCTGATTTCATCTTTTGTCATGAGGATGGATGATGGTACAACCATGGTGGTAGATGATGTGTTTTTGCTCCACTCTACTGTCCCTGCAACTGATGCCGCTTATCTCTGAAGAGGAGCAATGATGCTGTGACTTCTACGGCGTTAAAAACCTATGCAGCCTCAAACTTTAACCCACTAACGCCCAGCGATGCCGTTCGGCAACAGAAAAATCTATCTTAGAGGATCTTTTCACTTCCGTATTTTCACAATTAAAAAAATATCACCCCTCTGGAAACCTGAAATTTAATTATTTAGGCATTTCTCAAAGCTCGAAATTGCGTATTTTAATGAAAAAAAAAAACCTTTCAATTTCTCTTAAGCTGAATTTCACTCCAAATACTTTGGGCTGTTATGGGTTGATAACACAAGTTTTTTTTTATTTCTAACGGTAGTCGCAATGGGACTACTGCAACTTTTATCAGCGTATTTGACACTATCGCGGAAGAGGCCGTTTAATAAGACCTCAAAGGCCCCGCGCAAAAAGATTGACCGTCTTGCCTCGTACAACACCTGCCCTGACAGGTCGCCATGTCTTTCGGTGCGACACGGCGCCGAGGACTAGGGACGGGACCCTGGGCTGGTGGGCCCAAACGGGGACCTGGGCGGCCGGGGACCCAAATTGGCGGGCAGGTGGGACGGGAAGGTGCAGGCGCCGTACCTCCAATTAGTGCGTCCGCACCTGTATGCCAACAACGACAGATTCGGCCTTTGTCTCCGTCTAAGCCCAGTTTGGCCCTATAAACGGATTATCTTCTTAGCGGGTCCCTTCGGGGGCTTTGTCAGGCTCCGTTGCGACAAAAAACAGGGCCGAAGGCTCTTATGAAACTAGCTTTCCTGCCGGGCTGTTTCAGTTTGGTAAGTAGCTGATCTCTCTTGCTGGGAGTGCAGGAATAAATTTTGATGTAGTAAATTGACTCTTCTGTCTGAAATTTTGAGAAATAAGGCTTTGAGCCTTTTAAAACTCTTGCTCTTAGGATAGTTGAGTTCGCATTTCTGCTGAAAAAAGAGAGGGAATTGAACAAGGTTCTCGTTTTTTTTTCACGATTACAATTTTTTTAATTAGGCGTAAGAAGTACATGTATATCTCCTTTATACGGAAACTTAACCGATCACAATATAAACAAAACCTCGTTTTGGGAAATATGCTATACCTGCTTCGGGGGTGAAACCAAAACGGGGGCGGTACGTATTTTGATTATTTTTCAAGATAGGCCAATGTTCAGCTATATCATTCAAAAGGTCTCGGCGAGAGCTTTCGATTGGTGTGGCTGAACATAGGTCTATGTTGAAAAATTACCAAAATACGCACTACCTCCGTTTTAGTTTCATACCCAAAACAGGTAAAGCATTGCCCAAAACGTTTGGTTTTTACTGTGATGACCATGTCATTTATTTCTGGATTTCGTCGTTTTTCGATAGGATAGAAATGTCTTCTGCTGATAGTCATGCTTTAAGGAGGCGTTTTGATTTAAGATTTCAGCGGTATTGTAACACTAAAATCTTCAGTGCACTATATCGGTTCACGACACAAAACCGCATATGTCCATTTTCAATTCGGTATGCTTAGGTGCACTGTACCGCGCTACTCCAAATCTCCGCTTAACTTTAGCGTGGCAAATCCATCCCTGTTGTTAAGGAGTCCAAAAAAGATGCATCACGACCGATCATTTTAGAGTTGTAAGGAATGGCTGGGCGCAGCAGGATGCCGGTGGTTGTAGCGCAACATCTACTGCTCGCCTGAATAAAATCGATCCCTTGCTTTTTATGAGCTCAGAGCTACTGACAGCCATCCCAGACAAATACCAGTATTGTTCTCCTCAGCAGAACAAGAATATTTTTTAATTTATTTTCTTATGGAAGAGCAGGTACACTTGGGGCGGGCGGCACAAAGCTATCCAACGTGCAGCCAGTTTAATCATCTTCTTAGTGGTAGCGCCTCTCGGACTCTACGAGGAGGTGGGGGAAGCAATACCCATCAGGTCAAGTTCGTGGCTTATGCGTGGCAGCTCCAGCACTCGCCCTTTTTAATTATTCATAAGTCTTTGATTTCAATTATTGTGACTTGTGCCGCTCTACTTCAGCAGTCAGACTCCTCTCTGGACGCAATATACCAACGCTCCTTGTATGATCCGTATTTCGGTTCACATTTGTTCAGTTGGTACTGTGATTTTTTTAACGCTGCGTATGCCTTTTTTGTGGTCTATTTTTGGGGACTATCATGTGATGAAATATTCCATCTCTTACGAAATCGTCCGCCGCACATTCTTTACTAATGCTCTCGATGGAGGTCTAAAGTCATGTCGCATTCAAATCTAAGAACTTTTATTTTCGAAAAAAAATATGTCGGTAATACTCTTAAACTGGCCTGACCGAGCGCAAAGTACTCCATGTTTAAATGCATAAGTATCACAGTAAAAACAAAACCCCCGTTTTAGGGAATGCTATACCTGTTTTGGGCGTGAAACTAAAACGAGGTCGTCGTATTTTGGTTATTTTTCAAAATAGACCTGTGTTCAGCCACATAATTTGAAAGGTCTCGGCGAGAGCTTTCTATTGATGTGGCTGAACATAAATGTACCTTGAAAAATAACCAAAATACGTAATACCCCATTTTAGTTCCAAACCCCAAAACAGGTACAGAACCCCCTGAAACGCGTGTTGGGTGATCTATAACACGAATTTCAAAAATGAAAAGTCGCTAGGTTCGAGTGCGACTTATGATCTCAACTGCTTACATTCCTGAAGCTGTCTCTGGATTCCCGGGAGCAAGACTCATCCCAAATGCGCTATGCTCCTTACACAATCAATTAAATCTCGGAAATGAACTACTGCTCTCCCGGAGGTCTTCTAATAGGATCCAGTAGAGGCAAACAGCAAGGCAAGGCGGAGCATGCGTGCGTCGTGCGTCCGCTCGCGCGCAGCTGTAAACTAACCGGAGCGCCTCACCTATGTCGCCGGTCATCTCTGGAATGATCGCCATCAAGACATGTGGTCGCTCAGCCACTCGATTTGCGTGCGCTGGTCGAGCTGGGCCTGGGCAGCCGCGCCTCGGCGGGCAGCCGGGCTAGCCACCGCCGCTTGCCCGCCGCTCGCGCGCTGCCGCAGCGTTTCCGCCCCTCGGGCGTCGAATCTGCAGACCAATTATTACTGCTGGACTGTCCGGCCCCAGGCGATGCTGCCACTGCGCGCTCGACTTGACTTTGAGCGAATGGATTGTGGCTAGGGAAGTAACACGCCCCTGAATAAAGTAGTGGACGAGTTGTTTTCGTTGGAATGGGAGTGGAGAGGACTCCGGAATTGTGTGTTTACTGAGTTGGTTATTAGGTGCTCGCGGAAGATGGAACAAATCTACGGCCGGCTAAAAAGATGTTTCTTACACTAAATGGGTGTGCTTCGACGAATGAGCCCCTTCTTACAATTAGTTCTGTTTGAACTGTTTGAAAAGATGCGAAACGTCTGTTCATGTCGTAGAGGAGACCGCAGATGTCGTGAATAATATCCCGGCGTCAAACTGCAGATTACCTATGATTTTAGAATAGCCGGAATCCACTATACCAACCAGATGTCTTCAATAATTTCTGTACCGCTAAGTGGATTGCATTTGACAAGTGTTGTCATGGTAATTCGTAATGATCATCATTTATGTGCATAATTTGGAAAGTATCGCCTGCCGCAGATTACGGGTATTCTACTTTCAAAACTGAACAGGAGATGATGCACTGGGAAGTTGATACGAGAGCATAGAGAACTGAGGACAAAAAATCCTTAACTTCGAGAACTAATCCTCTTGTTGATTCTTTTGTTCACTCATCCAAAGCCACTGATTGCTCGATGTGATCGTAAATGATATTTTAGTAAAGATCGGGAAACATCAAGTTGAGGACGAAGAGGAACTAGGAAAGATCTGTGAGGAGGAAAGGAGGAAGGACACCTGCTGGATGACAAGGAGAGTCAAGGATGACTGTGGAGGACCCTAATGAAACGGTAATGCATGATGAACAGGAGTACCAGTCAATGATCGATGCGATAGTGGATGCTATTTTAGTAAAGATCGGGTAATATCAAGTTTAAGACAAAGAGAAACTAAAAGGACCTGTGAGGAGGAAAGGAGGAAGGACACTTGCTGCATGATAAGGATGATTCAAGTATGACTCTGGAGGACTCCAATGAAACGGGTAACGCACGATGAACAGGAGGACAAAGTGATTGCTCGATGCAATAGTGGATGATATTTTAGTAAAGTTCGGGCAAATATCAAGTTTAGGACGAAGAGTAACTAAGAAGGATCTCTACGAAGAGAAGGATGAAGGACACTTGCAGGGCTTGAGCCTCTACCTCTGGAGGACCCCAATGAAACGGCAAGGCGCGATGAACAGGAGAACAGATCAGTGCCGTGCAGTGAACCGCAGGGGAATAGATGCTTTCTACGGAAGCGATTGATTGCAGCGGCTCCAGATAGCGCGATTTCAATTTCATTAAATCACAGAAGCAGCCGCGCCCAAACGCGCGTATCGCAGTTCGAACGAATGTCCTTCGGGACTTCCAACGCGTCCTTGGCGTCATCGCCGTCACGACATGAATCCCGCTGGGCGGATCCAGCGCAGCCTCAGCAGCAGCCGCCGCAGCCTCCGGCAAGACGAAGATGTCCACTCTGTAGCACGCACTCTGTCCACACGCACATTGTGCCCAACTTGGAATTAAAGCAAGCACAATCGATTCGACCGCACGCTAAAAAAATCGAGCGATCTGGGTGCGGTCCATCGTCGCGTTCAGTGACACTAATAAGTGCTTCTTCGGAAACGGTTATTAAAATAATTCATTTGGAAAGGGTTCCGAAACGGCTTTTACTTATTCCGAGCTGTTTAATCGTTCTCTAACAGCCAAAAAATTACTCTTTGCCGTGATTGGCCACGGTCATTTTCTATGGCCAAATAAGAGTAATTTCTGTGCGAATGCCGGACAGGTGTTGTGGCGTGCTTTCAGGATTTCGTCCGCCGTATGTTCTTACAACTACTTGGAAGGTATGTCAGTGTACTGTCCAGCTGCGATTTCACCCTTTCAAAGTCGCCGACCATTCTCTTAGGCATGGACGCACAGCACCGAGCTTTCGTATTTCCCTGAATGCTTTGTACTGAAATGTAATCTGTTCAGGTTATAATGACACTTCCGGTTCCGGTTCATTTGAATCTACACCGGATCTTCCAAGCTTATGACCAAACGGAAAAAAATGGTTTTGTTACGGCAACAAAATTAAGGACAACTAATAATTTTTTTGTTGCTGCAACCAAAAGTTTTGCTGCAGCAACCAAACGTTTTCTTGATAGAACTAAACATTTTGTTGTAACAACATATTTTTGTTGTCCCTATTTTAACAAATGATTTTGTTGGTATAACAAAACCTTTTATACTGTGCAGCAAATAGAAGATTTGCTCGATCATTACGCAAGGTGATACCATGGGCTAAGACCTACTGCGAATATTTTCTCGACGGGAAAAAAAATCAAGTACAGGCTGTGCAAGCCTCATATAAAGAACGACAGACGGAGCCTGGTGTACGACGAGTGCCCCCGCCCCCACCCCGTGAAGGACCGTGGAGGCCTCACGCATAACGTTAAAGCTCTTTTGCGAAAGTTTTCGAGTAGGCCCCAAATTTTGCGTCAAGTTTTAAAAGTACCATAAAAACCTTATTTCTGTGGTTGTCTTTTTATTTGTTCTTAATTTATATCTTTTTTTTATACCGTAAGATTCGTTCACAGTATTTCTCCAACAATGTCAGTGCAATATTTTTCTCAATGATACACGATTTCATTATAAAATTATAAAATCATTTCAATTTCACGATAAAATCAATCTGTCCTCCAAATATGGCACTCCACAAGTAGCGTCCGTCACTATTATCAAAGGGTAAATTATAGGCCTTCTCGTGCATTATGGATAAATTAACTCATTGATACAAGCTTAAAAGCTATTGTTATTCATCGTAACAAAGTCGATTCAAAGCCATATACCAATACAATATTTCACCATGATCAAAAGGCGATGCAGGCTATCCAAATCGTTACCTCCACGCAGGAAGGTCTCAACCGAAAAACCCAGTGCTGTGAGGTCATAACTCAGAAACCCAGAGCGGTATGGTTATAACTTTCCGCTAGAAAACTTTAGCGCTTTTAGAATTCTGATTTCTACGCTTACGTATAAATTTTCTAGCATTTTTTCTACCAAGTACAAACTGTACTTATCAAAAAATGCTTAACATGAAATACACCGAAATCAGCCCGTAGGCGTAGAAATTCGGAAATCACTAAAATTTTCGGCCTAAAAGTTATGAACTTACAGCTCTGAGTTTTTTCAGTTATGACCTTTCTGCATGAAGATATCGAAAACCACTCGGTTCATTTTGTAAGTTACCATGTTAATCTTAGTCTCCTCATGGTGGCATCCATAAACATCCTGCATGATCACGAAATACAAGGCTTTTGGATAAAAATATCTACTCGAATTAAGCCTCAAAACTACTACCATTCATTCTGTTGGTTCCTCAAGTAGGTCACACGCAAATCACACTGCAAACGCCTCAGAATCCCTTACGGCAAGTGCCACTGTAACCGAAAGCTCCAGGTAGCAGCACACTGAGCTCTTGGTGCCGCCATAGTGCCCCGGGGTGAGCCCGCCTCCTCATCATCCTGCGGCGACGTTGCTGGAGATGTTTCTTGTCGAGTCCCCGAGCGTCCTTGTCATGTCTCCAGGGCATCTGGAGGGCGGAGACACCCGTCTCCTCTAAAGCCCCTGCTCCAGCTCCAGCTCCAGGATGTGACCACGCAAGCAAGGACCTCCGTGTTGGATGGACAGCTGCTCTTGCTCTGTATGAAACTGCTTATTTTTCTGCTGCACCGAGAATCGGTAACGCCGGGATCTTTGTGTCGGGGGACGAGCTTTCTCACAATCAGTGTCCTTCGCGTTGCTCTCCGAAATTATAAGTTAAAGGCCTCGGCGGTGTCAGTAAAGGTTGCGCCGGCTGATAGCTGCACATTCTTTTGAGAGCAGATCAAGTGATAAGAGCTACTTTATATAAAGTTGCGGGGTTGTGGACATTCCGAGACCTGGCCTGGCGATTTTACTTTTATATTACACTCAATTTGAATCAGTGAGAGTTTCTGAGATTCAGTGAAAATTCACTAAATTTCAGTCAACATAGCGCCACTGAAAAAAATCAGAGGTTCTAGAGTATATTAACTTAAAATCAGTGATTTTTTTCTGAACCTCAGAGACTCTCACTGATTTAAATTTAGAGAGTGAGCACTGTGCCATGTACTTACATGGAAAAAATCGCTTCTTAATCGCGCAACAGCTATGTCGCTAAGAGCTTTTTTTATAAATACTAATATAACATTTCCAGTCTATTACTATGGTTAAAAAAAGAAATAACAAATTAGATGTCCAAATTCAAGATGATATCTAAAAGCTTGTGCAGTAGACAGACATAAATGCTTAGGATGTTAAACAAGTATCTCGAGGAAGCATCTGAATCTCCATTAATGGAAATCCTAGCGCACCTTAAACCGCGTGTGTTATAGACAAAACAAAAACTTTTTCGACCCATAAACGTGCTCCAACAATCCGGTCCAAAGCCTTCAGAAGTCGTAAAGACAGCCCCGACAAGGAAATTTACGAAGATGCAAAGCAAGGCAACGAGTCGGCGAGTCGCCAATATTGGGAGACAAGGCGCCTCACTCGCATCGGCTCCATCACATCACCAGCACCAGTAGCCGCCGGCTCACATCTGATTCGGATCCCTATTCTGACCTGCTCATTACCTGTGCCAGGGACGGCCCCGACAAGGCAAATTGCTGGTGACCGAAAAACGGGGTGGCAGCGACCAGCTACCGGTGGTGCTCGTTGCCCGATCTCGCTCCATCCCTCAGGCGGCTCTTACGACGGTATTCCATCAATTTTATTAGCCTGATCAGGTCCCATCGCCGAGCGTTTCGTGGGAACACGGGACCAAACAGTTTGTTTTAAACAAAGGAAATCAATTTCGGTTGCGAAGTGCCTTCGAAGAAATCTAACCGCAAAACACTTTAGTTCTCCAAATAACCCTAATGCAGTTGTCCCTTTCACGATTCATGATTTAGAGTTAATTCTTTGGGCTTATAACACGAGGCTTTTCTTGTCCGAAACGAAGTTGCGTGTGGCATAATTTTACCGGTGAATTCCGATAGATTTGGAGGGATGTCATTTGATTTAGGTGAATGTTGCTATTGGGCACAAATGAGCGAACTAAATCATGACTGTGTGGCCTGGATGCTTTTGAAGTTAAAGCAGAACACTGTTAACAGAATGGGTTAAAAAAACAGCGCTTTTAACTCAAGTTGTAATTTACCCCCATGAGATGTAACATTACCCCATTCCTGCATAATTCAACCTTCTTCAGGGGTAATATTGCAATTTTTTTTAAATGACCCCAGATTGAAGGTAGTGAAACCTTTGTTTAGGGTTAACGTCACCTAAAGAAATGTTCTATTCCCCCACAACCCTGCTTGTAAAATAAATAACTTGGGAGTTAAGAGCACTGCGTTGTAATGTAACCCCTTCTGTTTACTCTGAAGTCAATAGACCGGCGATAACCTAGTGAGTGCTCCTGTACCCGAGCTCAGGGCATCACTAAAATAGCTTTATATACGCATTGCACTGTACGTAATTTCTACAATGTTTATCACAAAAATTGACCACGCCCATGAAGTCAGTAACCATATCTAATGGACAAAAACCCTCGAAGCGTGTTCACTTTAACCTAATCGTCGTCAATGGTAAGTCATCCTAGACTAACTACTAGTCTGTCAAGATCATGAGACTCCGACTCTCAATTCCGGAGACGCAGCATCCAGATGCAATTCTAAAGGAGTCCATCACCATCGCTTAATTCGAACCAGTAGCCCCATTATTTTCCCCATGCAGCAAGTTTTAATATTAACACTGCATTAAGCCGCAGAAACCAACATTAACGCTGAAATGAATGCAATCTGCGTAGCGTGATCCTCCGATCCATACAAATCTCCGTGTTAAAATAGCAGCTCGTCGCTGCTTTGCGCTTTGCTCGGCGCAGTGCATCCCCTCAAGCACACCGATTACCGATGCGATGTACGATTGCAGAGTCCTTTTATTCGTCGAGGTCCTTAAATGACGCAGACGAGCACAAGTAGCCATCAGAAGCGAATGACCATCGCGGATACAATTACACAGGAGCGCCGTCTGTGTATGTACTTAACCGAAAATAAAAACTTTTCGATGCAAGGTTTCATGGCCCTGATTGCAGAGACAGTCGCTACGTTTTGGGATATGCTCTCATTCGGAAATTATTGTTTTGGCTTGGCAGTCTGGGAGATGATTCATCCATGCAGATGTGATGTGTTTTCGCCTAAATTTACAGTCATGACGCCAATTAGGTGAGGATATTCGGATACCGACTACCGAATGATCCAATTACAGAGGTACACCGCCCTTGTCAAAGCCTTGAAGCAGAAAAGTTTGGCTTCGGAAACGTAATTTTAAAATATGTCCTGTCTTTTGGAAGCTTTGCGTCAGCTAAAAACGAACGGTCTGAGTGGTTTAAATATTTATCCCTTTTAATGAGTAGGAGGAGGAGAAGGAAACAGTGACGAGCTGTTGAAACTGAAAAGCGAACTTATCGCTTGTTGAAATATTTCGTATCACTTCATACATATAATTCCTTTTTTGCATGGGCAATGCTGTTTCCTCTACTATTCGTATAACTCATTTTATAAAATATTTCACCTTGCATTTTTTTTTTCAAAACCCAGCAAGTTATTTCTGAATATGCTTGACAAAATTTTCAGCTTAACACGTAATAAATGTCCAGTAAAACATTAACAAATATCTTCATTGTCATATGCTGTGAAAATATTACTTAACGTAAGCTTGAAGTCGTAAGTACCTGCTGAATCGTAAAGCTCATCCTTTTCTAGACAACCCAACATGTAACTTACCGAAGTTCAATCTCATCTCGGCTTCCGACAATACTTACTCCAGGTTTATGTTGTTCAACTTGAGTTTTTCACATTCTAATCGGTCCTTTTCACTGTGGAATCCTTGTCACAACGTCCTCCAACGTCCCTCATAACGCTGCTCATCAGGACCTCCAAAATTGTTGACCTCGTCTCTTCTATTCGCGTGACATGGTTACAACACGTGTCACACAAGACGACCGCAGACTCTGGATAAACAATGCCACTCGCACATGCAATTATGTGAAAGGCTTCCCTTGCAGTTTACACGTCGCTTTACGCTGCTGCGGCCGATCCGTCCAGAAGGCGACGTTGTGTAAGGCCAAGCTGGGGGCAGGTGTGACGGCGAACTGGAGCTGCAACAATGGGATGATTGCCTTTCACTCCAGCATACATTGTTGGATGCATCTTCGTGATTTGCATTGTTGCGACTTCGCCTGCATTAGGGAATAGCATTAATGACATGTATATCCTGTTGATACAACAATAACGAAGGCACTCTGTTTTCGCGTGATAAGTGATTTCACCGCAGGACTGATTTTTCTTTTCTTTCCTTTTTTAAAAAAAATATTTTTGTCATGAAGAGAATATTTTTTTTAGTTGGGTAAAATGGGGCCATGAGTATTTTTTTTTGGTTAAATGAATTTGCTTTACTTAAAATTTTACAGAGGAAATGATATAGATAAATAAAAATAAAAAAAAATAATTTGTTATTTTTTTGGGATAAGTTGACTCTTTTACACGATTTTTCGCCTTTGGAAATTCAGAAAATATCTGACAATTATCAGCCCCCTCTTTTTAATTAAATAAACAAAGACTTAAATACGGATGGGTAAAATATAATCTATCCAAACGATCCATTTTATCTTCCAATGTGACACTTTAGTTTTTTGTTGCTAACACTCTTGCAATGCAACTTTGAGGATATCAGGGTTTTCAATAAAATTCACCTCTGAATCGGAGATCAGTCTATTTCCCTTGAGTAGTGAGTTGAAATCCTGATGTTCTCCGAACTGCAACAATTGGCCGAAACTCCAAACGATTATTATTGTTTCCTAGTCCGCAGAAACGATTCGAACCATATCCGGATTTCGTAGAAGTATTTTGAAGAGGGCGCTGAAACGACAAGTGCAGACAGGGGTCCAGTTTTTGCCTGAATCTCACGCTGTCGCTATTTTGCGACGTCACATCCGTAAGTCCCTGCGGCGGGACCATCTCGTCACCCTGCCGAGACGCGGCACGGCGTCGCCGCCAGTTCATTAACATTAACAAGTCTCCTGAGCGGCGCTTACACGGCCCAGTCGCACCTTCAAGATCCTTCTTTATAAACAGCGATGCGGCCCATTATCCCCAATGCTTTTAGCTCATTAATATAATATTGAAACCCCTTTAAGCCCTCTTATTCATCTCTAGAAAAGGCCTCTCCGTCATTTGCACGTGTCAATAATATTATAATTGGAAAAATCAGATCAAAATTTGGGGTGTGAAATTTTGTTTTGGGGCATCTTGAATTGGATTTAGTTTCTAAACTTGAATGAAGAACAGGATCTTTACTTCAAAGGAGACAGGGACTTTTTTTGGAATTTTTGGAATAGTGAGAACACCTATGGAATTGGTGGGATGTAAGAACTTGCTAATCAATGTCAGTTTCACAAAGAATGCATGAAAAAAAAACCTTTAAAATTTGATGAATATGGATATTCTTGGGAATTCTTCCTGGGGAAGACTCTCTTGAAGATGATTAAACATCTGTGAAGTTGCTCCAAACATTCCCTGTAGATGCAGTGTCATATACGGTACTCTTATTATTGTTTAAATGTATTACAATTTGTCCATACTTTCTTTAAAAATAGAAACCAAGCGTGTTATAACACCGATAAATATTTCTAGTACGCTTAGCGTTAGAACGTAATTATTTATAACATAACCTCAAGTTTAAGAGTAGGAGAACTAACTGCAGTGTTGCATTCGATCTCGTACGCTTTCAATATTGCTCATCTAAATCTAAAAAGAATTCACCAGGCGCTCTCTGCTCCGGAAAGCAATATTTGCGATCGTAGGTACTGATCACTCGGATTCCACCGAAAAGCAATTTTCAGTGAGTCTGATTGATGAGAACGCATCTTGAGACCGAGAGCGACAGAGAGAGTAAATCCTTGAGAGATGTTCTGTCGAGGCGAGTTGATACAATAAAAGGTAAAGTGTGTTTCTTGTTCAGCTTCATTTGGATTCGAGTGTATACGAGCCGCTACCGCTCCGCTCAGCCGCTCTTTCTCTACACTCCCTTCGGTTCGCCTCGTCACATTCAATAAATGAACGATTAATCCAGCGACTATTAAATGCCGCTGACCACCGATCTAATCCTTTATTCGTCACCTGCGCGAGGTATAATTGATAGCGGTCCTCTTCTCTCTCTCTCTCTCTTTTTGGGACAGTCCATGATGTCGTCAATTGGGTTGTCTTTCTCACGGGATGATGTCCGATGGACCGGTCTCCGAATTCGAGTTTATGATTAGACTTAATTCAAACCTGTAAATTTTCAAGATCGCAATTTTCTCCACCTTTTGTCGCCAAGCTGCGCGGAGCGATAGCAAAGCGTTGAACAGTTTACCTAACGTACCTTGCTCTAGTTGAATGCATAATTGAAGGTTTAACCAGGGTAGAACACAAGATGTATAGGATGCAATATTGATCAAAATTTTAATTTAATTTCACATGCAGGGAGTGGACTCATTATTTGGACAGTTTGACGATTTGGATAACCGATTTGTGATTTGGTGACGCTCATGATTTTATTTCATTTTGTATGTCACCTATAAATACCCTATGCACGATTTCTCTGTTTTTCAAACAAAAGTCTACCACAAAATCCATTTAAGGATACAATTACCACATGAGATTTCAAAATTGTAAACCAGTTGTCGTCTGAAGAATTTTCTAAAACTGTTTATTTCAGCTGAGTTAGGATTTTGTTTTAGCTCAGAATTTTATGAAGTGCCAAGATAAACAGAGTTAGTTCTTAGAGGCGAATTCGAAGGCATGCGCACGCGCATGTGAAACTTTCATCGACAAGGTCGTTAAGACTCCAGCGCATCTATGAGCCTTATCCTGACTTCCGTCTTTATCATAACAATATGTCCATATCGTGAGATGCTCACACATTTTTGTCGCTCATGACAGTACTCTCTGAGGCGCAGTATTTTACAGCTCAACAAATAACACCAGCTCACGAAAACCAGTCAGAAAGGCAATTTATTTAGAAAAGCTGTCCACGCGGTTCTCTCCTGATTAATCAAACAAAAACAGTAGACGAAATTTATTTAACGAGCAGTCGAGCGTCGTTTGTGTGGACATTTCCTGAAATAAAAACTATCGCGAACTTAAAACTGGGTCGTTTTGCAAACTTTCAGTAGCCGTAAAATTTGCTCTTTCTACATAAATGCCTATTCTTGACGGATAAAGCGGAACATGAAACCGATGAACACAACATAAATAAAAATAGTAGAAAATTAAGCGCCTTTCCGTGTCATGTGTTCCATCTGGAGATCTTTATTACGGTGCGACTGTTTTGACTTGGACTGTGCTATACAAAATCATCCGCTCGTATTTTCAGCAAAGCTATAAAACTTTTAACAAGAGAGGTCTGCATCCTTGTACGTTTTTGATCCGTGAGATTTAGCACATGAATGCCGTTACAAAAATATATCAACACTAACTCTTTCATTTTGACTGTCAAACTTTTTCCATCACTGATCTGATTTTGGAGTCTTTTCTAATGGTGAGAACGAGCGTTTCTCCATAACTTAGGCTCGGGTCCGCATAGACGAATTCCAGCTATTTATTCCATGTCGTTCTCATTCCGGCTTTTCCATATCATTTTGGCTCGCACTTAAAGGGGGTTTTAATCATGCTCGTTCATTGGTTTGATCTTTGCGAGTGACTACATTTTGTTAAAAAAATATTAGCGATGTGTGTAGGCATACATTTTATGAAAAAAAAAAGAATTTTCAAGTTAGCTTTATTCTTGTTTATAGCAGTTAAGGATGCGATTTTGGGCTTTTTCAACACAAAACTTAAGTCAGTATTTTGCGTTCAGGAAATAATACAAGTTGGACACGAACGATCCATTAGGCTTGGGTAAAAGAAGTTAAATCTGTTTTTGTTTTTGGTCTGGGAGTACTCTTGGTTAAATTACAAACGTTTTCCTCAGGCTATCTGTTTTCAGGGAGGTGGGATAATCTTTATGACATTAATCACAGCGAATATTTGTTAAATAAGTTGAAAGGAACAATTAAAAACAGGACAGGGATGAAGCTCTGAAAATGAGCGCGCGGTCTCCTAGAAGGCTAACAAGAAGACCCATCTAACAAGAAAACATTTTCACCCCAATCTCAAGAACATAGTCAAAACTTTGTCTATTAGCGCGCTCGTAATGAAGTGAGTAGTAATAACTGAGTTTGCTCGCCTGCTACTGCTTCTGGAGAAGCAGTAGAAGTAGCCAATAATCTAACCAGCTAAATGTCGTGGACCATCTGGCAGAAGTGAAGCGGCTGGAGGTTATTTTCTGTCGGTTTCGTTTCGTGTGTCACGAATCCTTCTTTCGGCGATCACAATGCCACACCATAACTGCTCTGCTCGTGCTGAGTGGTGTGGAGCAAAGTGGAGTCTGCCCAATTTTACTCTAGCTGGAATTCGAATTAGCCTCTAATGAATTGTGCTGTTAGTTGGAGCAGTGAGGCGTGCGGCTCCAAAAACTTGCCCACCGGGATTTCGTACACTCTGAAGGTTGCATCTCCAACCTGTAATAATCTACCTTTTATCCTCACCAAACTTAGCAGAGAGATGCACAGGTCCCTTACCCGAACGTTATCTATGGTCGTTAGGTCGATTCATAACGAAGCAAGGCTCAGGACACCTAACATACTCCAAGCCTGATGTCGCCAAGAAAGTTGTGGAAGAAAGTGATGGCATGGACGATAGCCGAACGGAATGGCAGCAATGCGGGTTCTACAAACATAACCTCATCACCTAGGTGAGGTGTTGTCGTCCACACCTTCGTCAATATCCTAATACAGCATAGAGCAAAAATAGAGCATAACTTGCTCTAACCTTCAAAGTTGTAGGTTGTCAGTCATCTTGATGATGCAGTGAACCAAAGCAGAATACAACATAGGAAGTTATCGAAGAAACTGTGGATGTTGAGGCAGCAGTGATGCATGTGGCTCCAAAAACTTGGTGACCGCGAATCTGTACTCTTAAATCGAGGAGAGCTGCTTGAGCTGCCCATCTAGATGAAGAAGATAAAGCATTATTCTGCAAAGCCGGTCCTCTTCCACATGAATGGACGAGATTTTGCAGCAGACAATTTGCGAGCTGATGGTGGGCAAACATTCTGTTTTTTGCAGCTTGAATCGCTACTGCTGCCACTTAACATAAACTTTCCTGCGCAGATAATGTTCCACCCACGACGGACGAGATTTTTCCAAGAGGAAAGGTCAATGATGGCGATTTCTGGAGGTAAGTGTTCTGAATCGTTTTGTAGCGACTTCCTGGTCTACCGGTGGATACCCGAGTGCAAACAATGAACTTATAGCTACTGATTTTGTCGGAAAATACTATGATTTTGCTGACGATTTATGGTAACGATTTCTATCAGTAGCCCAAGTGTCTATGTTGTTCTTGGGTACTCTATACTTCACTACAGCAATCCCTCAGCACAACGTGCTGCAATCCCTCAGCACAAAATGCTGAGGGATTGCTGTAGTGGCGACATAATTCCGATATATTAGTCATATTTTTGAATTTTTTAGAATATTTACCAAAAACTGAGTTTTTCATTGGATTCTGGAAAGAAAATTAATCATTTTTTTTCAGAATTCCGATATAGTATTCATATTTTTAAATTTATTAAAATATTTACCAAAAACTAAGTTTTTAATGGATTCTGGAAAGAAAAAAAAATCAAAAGTGGCATTGATAGTGACGATCTGAAAAAATAGTTGTAGGTATTGGCATTGTTGAATTTCATACTTAAACTTAGTTTTTTCGAGTCGACGTTGAATACATCCAAGATGTGTTGGGCAAGTAGCTTTTAATCGTGCATTTCATTATAACCTAAAGAGCTGGTAGTCGCAACAGCTCAATACCATATTTAGTGTTACCTGGGAGATAGACCGATGTCTCTTTCATTAGATCTTACAAGCAGATCCTTTTATCAAACGAACAATTATGGAAGTCCATTTTGTCCAATTATGGAAGTCCAAAACAACAAAACGCAACAGCCGCCTTTATCATTCCCATAACGTCCTTTATTTTATGTAAAGGAAAAAAGAAAACGGTAGGCCTATCGCTTCGGCCCGTGAGAATCATTTCCAAGGCATGCATATGCATAACGAGCTATTGGTGCCCGCAGTGGCGTCAGATGTAATTCGCTAACCACAAAATGTGCTATTTTCTACGTGTAATATCGAGCGGGTACCAGTTTTCCCATCGCATTCAGGAAGGGTAACTTACCTGCTATTACCTCCTTTTGCTTCTTCTACTGTATACGAGCAAAAATGAAAAAGTGAGCGTTTTTCAAAGTACTCATAACTCAGTATGAAAGAAAGGATTCTTTTGTTTCTGGTTTCATAAGGTTGTTGCCGTGGCAGTTGCCTTATGGTGCGAAAACTGAAGGTTGTTTTGCTCGCATGATGTCGTGGCTCTGGTTCACTCGACAAGTAAAAAGGGTTGAACTCGATTTTGATTTATTTAACGCTGCTGTATTTACCTGAAGGACTCAACCTCATTTATCTTATAAGTTTTTTTAACCGATTTATCAGAGCTCAATATATGCGATGATAATAAAGTTTACGAGTGCTAAACGTTGAAACAACGTCGTGCAACCTTGCATGTTTTAATTGTAAGAGGCAGCGTGGCCGAGTGGTCTAAGGCGCTGGTTTTAGGCACCAGTCTAATAGGGCGTGGGTTCGAATCCCACCGCTGTCAATATTTTTGTTTTGAAACATCTAGTGCCTATTCGGATCTTTGAATTTCACCGCTGTCTGTTTATTTTATTGTCATGATACTTCTTATTGAATTTCAATGTTGAGTTCAAATCGTAACAAAGTATCTCCTAAATGTGAGATAACAAGACCGAGTTATTGAAGGTGCTGGTTTTATTCAGAAGTTTGAAAATTTGTGAATTCGAATCTCTTCATTCTCGGAGTCTTACGTTTTTACATTTCTTATATTTCTATTTTGAGGACTTCAGCATTTTCATTTTTGTCTTAACGCTTAAAAAAATCGTAACATAAGCGCTTATTGTTGATATGTGTTCATTTCATAGTCTGAGATAACTATTTCAGTTGTTCCCCCCACCTATTTCCGAATGTTTTGCGCGTTGGCACAAGGTGGTGCTATTTTACCCTTTTTGTTTTTCTTGATTTGATTTTGACTTTTCTTTTGTATTCTTTTGTTTTGTATACTGTATCCGGTTCTTGCGCGTTCGGTTCAATAGATGTGTGGAGCCTGACATTTAGTGTTATTTATTCGAATTCCATCCGATCACCTAAGTTTTTCTGGACACTCATACAGAACTTAATACTTAATATTCAAATTTGTATGAGATAGCATAGTGGTGAGTGATTTAAGACTAATTTTTGGGCAATCTTGTAGATTGAAAGTGTTGGCTTGGATTTCAATTCCGTTGTTTTTTGGTTTTCTTTGAATTTTTCTTTTGTTTCTAAGGAAGTGTTCATAAATAATGGTAACTCCAAACACTGTCAGGCAACATTATGAACTCATTGTAGGCGAAAATTTCGACTTTATATCAACGCTGCAAGTGTAGGGAAAGTTTTAGTTTGCTAGTTAGCTTTTGAGTTTCGGCCAAAAAATATCCAGCTGACAAAAAAAAAAACGGGTTCATTAAGATTACAAGTTATGCTCTTCCTGCAATACAGCGGTCTATGAAATATCAAAAGGTTATTCTAGTTGTTACTTTTTGTTTTGAAAACATGAATTGATTCTGGATAGCGTGCAAGGCTGTGGGCGTCGAGCAGTCATCGCCAATCGCTGAGTTTTAGAATCGACAAAATATGTGTGTATAAAATAGTACCTATACGATCCGCATTTGGAATTCATGTCCCTCCATAAAAATGTCGCCAGCGTTTCGGCGCACCGGTGGAGTATGGGATGCTGTAGAGATTACAGCTCATAAAACTGCCAACAGACCCTCATGAGCACTCTATTGCAAGTTCGCAACTCGTATCGAACCAGACGCCTGATAAACGTGACGCGAGATGTCTGCATTTATCCTCTCCTACCCTCGCGCTTGCTCTCTTGATTGGGATGTTACATTCGAGCTGGGATCTCGAACCGTGCCAACATTGTATTTATGACGGATTCTGTACCGGAAGTTTTAAGATTGTATCCTAAAATATCACAGGCGAAGTTGATCTACATTACATACGATATATGCCCCATTAATGCGTCAGAACAGGGACTCCGTAGGGAGTGTCAGGTCATCATTAAATTTTGGTCAGTGCTTTTTATTGGTTTTGGACAAGAATAAAGTGTAGCGTTCCATTTCAACGAACGGCCCTATGAAGTACCGGTAATTCAAAACTTCTTTGAAAATTTCATAGCGACTCATTTTTGGATTATCTTTAAATTTTAGTTCTAAACTATTATAAAAAATCATAGTCTGGCACAAAAAAAAATACAAAAAACTCACTAATTAAGAAAAAAATTTGACCCAAAATTTAAAGCGTTTTTGGCCCCAAAACTTACTTCAACCATAACTCTTAAAAATTAATGTGGATACAGCTGTAAAAAAAACAGATGAATCTTAAAAAACTTACAAAAAAAGATCTTTTTTCACGGACGACGATTGGCAAGTCAAAATAAATAGAACTGCCATGGTCAGTTATTTTCATATAACGTATAGTATCAGATGTGCTACTAACTTGCAGATTTTGTCTCTCCGCGTAAATTCTAATCAAAAAGCAGCTATTTCGTCTCATTAATCCTGAGTACAGTTACGTAAATACGACGCTTACGGCGAATATCCACAATCTTGCAGACAAGGCTAGAGCCGTCATCCGATTGGCCGCCAACGACCAATAAAAACGTCCGAAAGAAAATATCGTTGAGTGATAGGCTTAAAAGAGCTGCTACTGGTCATCAACAATCCCCCCCCTCAAAGATACAGAGTCTGCGGGACGCGGAGCAGAAGCATTGCTATCAGCATCTACCATCTTTATGGCACTTTTAATACTTTTGGTCAGTGTGAGAATTATTCCGTACAGTAAGTTGACTTGTTTTATAGTATCATTTTGTTGGCGAGGATTCGATCACGTTCGAAGGTAGACGGCAGTTAATGTTTTCATTTCAGTAGCTGCGGCGACTTTGATAGATTTCTCGTTCGGAGACAAGGATTTGATTGAAATGATGAGGCGATTCGACGTGCGTATAAAGTTTGGCTTATTAGTGGGTCTTAACGTTTCGATCTTTCCGCTTGCTCGGCCCGAACCGATCCGAACGCCTAGTTTTATGCTCCCCTCTGTCTTTTGTCGGCGTTTCGAACCAACTTTTCGATATTGCGTTTTCGGGAGTCTTCTTCAAGGCCAAGCATGAGACGTATTCGTCGCATTCCAGGCCGCTTATTATTCATCTTTTTTTTTGATTTATTTGTGTTTTTGAGACCTTTTTAAAAAAAAAATCTTCAGACTAACCATCCAAAAAGAGCTGGTGAATCTCAGTCCAACAGATTTGCTGCATTTCTGTAAGTTTTAAAGGTATCACTTTCCACCTTGAAGTTTTTACATAACGAAAATTAAAAAAAAAAAACATCGACTGAAA
>Ga0058701_10000714_pt1 | contig 22333 bp, 10 predicted proteins | sample AgamicOrMae_FD_97039 | JGI IMG/M metagenome (GOLD analysis project Ga0058701, IMG submission 97039) | Agave microbial communities from Guanajuato, Mexico - Or.Ma.e | ecosystem: Host-associated > Plants > Phyllosphere > Phylloplane/Leaf | place: Guanajuato, Mexico | collected 2012-06-04 | reverse complement strand
GACTTCTTTCGTGATTAGACGATCTCCTCTGGGCTGGTGAAAAGCTGTAATTGGGATTGCACGCTCACTGAAAGTTTGAAGGATATGAGATGAGGTCTTCTCAAGACGGAAAAGTAAGTTTACCGAGAAAGCTTCAAGGGAAAACTTCAACTACTAACGATCTGGAGGCAATATTTTATGAGGACTATTAATTTGTTCCTGCGTAACTCGGCAGATTGAGATTCGTTTTGAAATGATGCAAAACGATGATGTGCACTCCTGGCTCGAATCGATTTCAAAGCCAACGTTATTGCGTTTCCTTTTCAAATGTGTTTGTTTTTATAGTCCGACCTTTTTTTAGCTTAATGCGATCGCTGGATGCTGCATATTTGGTTTCTAGATAGTCCTTTTGTTTTCAATTTGAATCAGGTATCAGTGAAATGAAACAAGCCAGCTCTTTGTTGGATATCATCTAGTAGTATTGTTCCAAAGACTGTAATGCATGTTAACATTTGTTAACAAAGTTATTAGATATTACTGACGAAATGTTCCGGAAATCTGTGGCTTCACTTTTACCGCTTCATAAATAATTTCGCTGCCAATGTCGGAGGTATTCTTACGGGACCCGTAGCGAGTGATTGGGGTTTCGACTGATCCAGCCTCCGTTTCGATCGATCAACTTTTGGTTCGAGTGATCCAGATGTTCGCGACCCTTGAGAAGAGGGTTACGGTCTGCTTTTAGATGCCTGCTGTTGACCGATTTGGCTGGAAGTGTGTTACCTCCGTATTGCATGAGTTTGAAAACTTAATCTGACCTATTCTTACCTAACCTAGCCTCACCTACCAACATCATCTAAATAATCTAGGGAAATATCGGTGAAACGCCCAATTAAACATAAACCAATCCAACCTATATCCTACCTAAACTAACCTTAACTAGTATTTCATAATCACATGGATCCTTATTTAACAGCTACGAGCAGACTTCAACCTTCACTTATGTTATTTGTGCATCTTTGGATCACTCGAACTAAAAGCTGAGCGGTCGGAACGCAGAGCAAGATCAGTCGAAATACAGATCTTTCGAGAAGGTCCGTTGTCACGGTTCATGTTATGACCAGCTTGCATTTTTTTTTTTTTGCATCTAGGAACATATAAAAATGTTGAAACTCTCTGGAAGGAAATCTGAAATAATATTTAGGGTGCAGAGTATTTTGAGTCCGAGTACTTTTTTCCTGTTCTCTTCCGTTCAGGTAATAATTTGCAGCATGGCGGAAATTTATAAGAAGTCTTTCTGGTACTATTTGTACTTGCAGTCCCAGTAATTGCATTACGATAGAGACGGAGTGTGACTCCTTGGCGTCAGACTTGCGAAGCGAAGGTAGATTAAGGGAGAAAGCGATGTTTGTCGGAGAGAAATCAAGTGTAACGTCAATTTGGTCTCTCGGCATTGCGACACTTTGGAATGAATTGATTAAACACTGGCCTCTATTGAGTCTCCCATGTCCTCTCTTTCTCTCTTTTTGTTTTTGCTTCTTCGTTACTCCATCTCTATTTTCTTCCTATCTTCTTTTGTGTATCTAATTAGCAGTGTTCTTGATCCCCCTGACGCCAATACTCACTTCTCCGTGAAATTTCAGTCGTAAAGGATATCTTTGGAGGTCCATTGACCTCCGTGATTTCAGCTAAGTTCGACTTTGTAATCGGATATTTACATAGATTTTAGTCTTATTCAGATACTTTACTGACAAGAGGATTACCCGCGTTTCTTTCATAATGGATTATCGCCCCATCTCACTCTGTTTCACGAATCCATTTGCAAAGTAAGACTGCGGAAGAATTTTTTCGTCAAAAACACGAAAGGGCCTGGTTTGCAAAATTGGTTCAGATGTGCAGTACGGTATCGTCCTAGAGACTTTCTTTCATTTTTTATGTTCTTTTCGTTGCATTTGTTAGTATCCATATTATTCAGTTACCAATCACGTAACAATTAGATATAAAAAATGTCCTTAGATGTCTCTGAGCCCGATTTCTCGTCTATAATCACTCTAGTTGTTAAAGAAAATCTTGCTCTGTGCGCTTTTTAATTTAAAAAAAGTACAAACATGTCTACTTTTAATGAGACGTTATTTTAATTGAGAAGTCGATTTCAAGTGAGTTGATAAAGTTTAATTTTACTACAGCCGACTCTTTTCGTATTTTTGGATATAAATGCACGCTATATTTAGATGAGGTGAATGTTTTTCATATTCTCTTGTTTAAAATGACCACTTGAACAATAAATGAAAGTACTCATCGACAGAAAATCATCCCCTGCAACCACCTAGACAACAGTGTGTTGCGGTTGCCTACCTTCGCTCGGAATCAGGCAGGTGAATGGCTGAATGCTAAACATATCTCCTTCCATACTACCATAATTATGATCAATAAACCATTTTTTAACTTGGATCTGAAAAAAAAACTATTTTTTAGAAGTGAGTAGTTTCTTTATCATAGAGAGTATACATCAGTTCCTTACCGAGAGCTGGAGCATGGTGCTTTAGATTACTGTTCACCTGATTGGCTGATACCGAAGCCGAGCAAAGGTCCAGCAAACACACCCGCGTGCAGTTGGTTGTCGGGGTGACATTTTTTCTGTCTATGGTAGAACTGATATATAGACCTATCGTGTGTAGTTTACCTCTTTGTTGCGGGTGGTCAACTAGCTATTTCTTCCTTTTGCCAACCTATTCAACCCATCTACCAAAGCCTAACCTTATCTACCATAACCTAACGTGGCTACACTGTTAGCCTAAAATACCCAGTTAAAACACGTTAGGTTCAGTTTACTTTGGTCTACTCGTCTCAGTGGGAATGTCCGACCGCTTTGGACATACGTCGCTGCGATAAAGGCCACCAGACCTATTGGGAAAATTGACCAGGTCCCAATTAATTTTATTTTCCGTTGTATGTGACCGCTCTACCTCACTGTTGCTGTATGAAGTTGCTGTGACCTGTGCTGTATGAACAATTATTTTTTTCGTGATGCACTTAACAGCATCTGAAATGTATTACAGTGTATCAAAAGGATAGTCTTTTTTTGCTAGTTTGCGATTCAGATTTTAAACAAAATAAATGTCGCAGTGGTTGGCCCGAAAAAATTTACGTCCTGCATGTGAAATGCCAGGTGCAGAATTTTCATATCAACCGAACTCCATACCGTGGGATCAGAGTTGAAGGTAACCTGAATTGTATTTATTAAAAACCTGAAAGCGCATTTCCTATTTTATTCAATTACTCACGTGAACTTCTTACCGTTAGGTCAAGTATTCTCAGCTTTATTTTATTTTTTTCTTTCACCCCTTTTTTAAATTAGCCGATTAAAAAAAAATATTGCGACCAGTGTAGTCTGCACCTAAATCATGTTGGAGTAAAGTGAGCTCAAATCACTAATTGTGGTCTGCACTGTACAAGTTTTATGGTTTATAGGCAATCAACGGCACCTCAGATAACAGCTATGCCACAAGCCTATATAGCTCCACGCTTACGAACATACCATGAAGTCCATAGGCCCTCTCACATAGCTCTATCTGTTATCATAGTTTCAGCCTTTAATGTGTTCCGTAACTCTCCGATCCAATTTAAAGTTTGGTTGTAACTTACTTCCATTGGCAACTATTACGCTAAGGCCGGACTCGCCTGCACAGGGTGAATCATCTTCTTTCCGTATTTTCAGCATTGTTGTTTTAATGCGGTTCTTAGTGGAGGTTTTACTTTATGAGCGGCTTTTATGGATGGCGGTTCGGAACTCGCATTATTATAGACCTTGCGTTTGATTTTGTTGCTCGTCTTCATGGGTTCGGCTGAAATTCCTTGTAGTTTCGGCTTGGTGCTATACCGACACTTGCCTTAAAATCCTGTCAGCAGCAGCCACCATGCAAGGACACCCGTTGTGTTCCACCCGAATATTCGTAGGGAGTTTTAATATTGACTCAAATTTTATTTTCGAAATGGTGCATGGAATCGAACGGACATAAGGCAAACTATATGTTTTTTTTGTTATCGTAACACTTTCGTATTCATATCACATTTCAGTTATTATCAATAACTATAACTCTACGCTTATCCCTTAAAATGGTCTTGTTTTATTTTTATCTTTCTCCTAATACGGAGAAAATTACTACAGAAAATGTTGTGAGCATGTTTGCAACCTTGTCTGCCAAGAAATGATAGCTGTTTTTGTTGACCAGTATGGCCAAAATTTAGTAAGACCCGTGTACAACGACAACAAAGCTCCTTTAAATTTTAACTGTTTCAATCCTTTAACATTTGACCCAGTGTTTTTTTCCCCTATTTTTTGTGGTCTTTTTAAGTCTGTTACAAGCCGCATTTCACTGTATCAGAAACATTCTAAACTATTCACCCCTCTCAATTTTGACACCTCAAGATAAATCGGAATTTCTTATAAACCATAATAAAAACACAGCGGACTCGTGCTTATGATGAAACTGCCCCATTTCAAGAAACCAGAGACTAACGGTAGTTAGTGACACGATCACCGCAGAGAAGAAAACGTCAAGAACAAAAGCGAGCAGGAAACATGACCGGGAATAGGTGACACTCTTGCGGCTCCTTTGTTCCCGCCAAATTAGTCGAGCGCGGTCCAACGCACGTAAAACTTGGCGAGTGACATATTCTTCGGTTCCCACTTAATGATGCGCTGCGGCACATCTTCGCAGAGAAGCGCTTGCGGTGCAACCAAGTGCCCTGAGAGCGCTTATGGGTACATTCATCATGGAGACGTATCACAACACCGCACTGATTGAGAGTAGCCAGTCTTGAGAAGTCGTGCGCTTATCGCATGCACTCTCTGACGACTGGAACATGATATACGTTTTGAACGCATCTCACGACTGGGAAGGAGTGCACTTCTCTGATCGTTTGCTAATTGATTTTACTGCCCCGGAAACTAGTACGTATGGATGAATAAATGGTAAAACAACTCAAATGATCGAGTAAAATCTGTAGTAGGTGGGATATGTTATTGAGAAGAGAAGCAAGATTTTAAGGATTCTTGGATACAGAGTTGCAGTCATTTTTTAATGATGCTGAACAGTCATTGGACGCCAGCACATACATAGGTACTGTAGTAATGCCGTGCACCTAAAACCGAACCACATTTTCATTTTTAATCAAATTTTAACCTCTCTTATATATTGCGCTCTTTCTTTGATCCATCGACGCCTAGATGATACCAATGTTTCAACGAAAAGTTGTATCAGCTTATCTGGATGTAGCCCTACTCTCTGCACGAAGAAAACTTTGCCAACCCTATTCCAGTTGATCTGCATGTCCTTTGGTCATATTTAATGTGCCAAACAACTTATCACAACAGTTTCAGTGTGTGCGGCAACGGACAAGAGTTTGTTGAAGCGTGTTGAAATTTAATCGCTCGGAAGTTGGGAACAAATGTTCACACCTAGTTAAGGATTATGATTGTTTTATTGAGCCATTGTAGAGATATAGTTGTTCCAGACACAACGGTGATTCTATATGCATGGGCATTCAGAAACTTGTTTCGGGGATTTCATCCCGAAAATGACGAAACGTAACGAAAATTTTATTTTGTAATGAGGAACTCAATTAATACTTCTGATTAATGTCCAGAAAATTCTTCGCGTTTAAAATCGGAGTCCCGGGTGTTTATCTATTCTTGTTGGATGATCATAAAGAAAACCCAAAAATTGACACATGCTTGTATTCCTTCAGCGGTGAGTTGTCAAGATCTGGTTTTAGGTTAGGCCCACCAGAATTTCAAGGGAAGAGTGTGCTTTTACTTACATTATTTTTTCAGGTACCATTATGCTTTCGTTGTCCTATAATTTCATATTTTTAGGAAAATTCTTGCACCTCGCTCGGTTACAGCTCCGCTGTGCCTCAGACTGATGCCTTCTAACTCTCTGTGTCAGCAAGTACCACCAAGGAGTAAATCAAGCAATAGACATCGAGCTCGGGGACTTTGATCAACTTAGGTTAGGCAATGTTTACTGCCTTTTGCATCGCTCTGCTATTGCACCACAATCTCTTCGGTTGACTTGCTGTCTATGGGACAACAGAGGTTAAAGATCCATCAATTGAATCAAGAGCAGCAAAAGCTCACCATACGGAAACCTCTAGTTAAGAATATCCAGGAGAAGTTCATCATTTTTGTCTTTCCCGTGTTTAGCAAGTGGTCTTGATCGGTGATACCGTATCAAGCAACAGGATTGCGCAACCCCTCTCCTAGGATGTCATCAATTTTGACCTCAATTTCTTGTCTCCTCCATTCCACGCTTTCGTCGCTATTAGTGCCCGTACTCCCTGTTTCCCTCGCTCCTTCGTCCCGAAATGATGGTAGGTATTTAGAAATCGTTTACCCTTCCTAATATAAATAGCGCTAACCTAATTCAAAGCTTGTAGGGGATCATCGGCTGTGTAGTTGAGGAGAGGACGGGAAATTGGCAGGGGCAAACTTTTCTCCTTCCGCCTAGTTGGCCTTTGCATCGATAAAGTCGTCGCTCCTCTTTTCAACCGCACCTCCCTTTAGATTATTAGGAACAGCAAACAGCGGGTCGTCCACATCAACTCCTACAGGTTTAGTATTCGCTAACCATTCCGTCAGATTCGTGTCATATTTCCAGAAAAACATCAGTTGACAAACTGGTGACTTCCAGACGCAACTTGTCTGAGAAGTGGATGATTCCAACATCTTAGCAGCTGCTCCACTGGGCTGCCATCAAACCTGATGTTTAGTTTTTAATGCGTCAAAATTAGAAGGTGTATTGCAAAAATTGTTGTGTTATTCAACCCACCACTGAGGCTCAGCAGGGCTGCCAACATCAATTTACGTGAAATGAAAATCCTCTGTCAATGACTTCTGCTCTCGACTGTACAGAGGAGGAGGTGCGTCATATGTTTCCTCTCATTGCTCTCCAGCTTCTCAACGTTACCATAGTTGTTTGTCGCCTATAGTCATGTCACTTGTAAGCGTTTGCGTATAATTACTGTGTAGTGCGGTCACATTTGCATTTCAAGCACATTTGACTGAATTTGCATTCATCGACCATCCTTGGCCCTGGTGCATTGTTGGACCGATGGACATGGTACCTCGGCGTTAGGGCTTGGCATTTGACGCGTTGCTAGGCAACAAGCAATCTTCGTAGCGCCCGTCGACGCAAGCTAACTTGCCTGATTCGCTTAATGCTTCTCACGCTGTCTCATGTTATCCCTAGGAGACGAATGACCAGTTGCCTAGCTACCAGGCGCAGCCCAGAGCCGTACACCGCTCCTTTTTCGTGTCCACTGCGAGGAACATTTCGACTTTCCACGTCATTCTTGATGAATAGAACTGCCAATATCATTCGCTCATCGTTAACGATATCCTTTTAGTTTACATAATTAGATGGTCTGGAGGCAGGCTCCTATTTACATGCGCTGAGTTCAACCAAGGTAGAAATGCTTCTCGGTTTCTGTCTTCTTATTGGCTGATGCGCGGTTTAACGCATAATGTCACCTATGTCTGCACTCTGGACTCATTTAAACGCAATGTTAGTCGAGGGGGTTCCCTACTAAGTGTTTCAGTCGAAAATTAAATCACCTCATTGATTTCTAATACCAAAGTCTTATCATGTATTAGGACATGCTGCATCCTAATTTTCCACATTCCTTACAGTTGCAGGAGATATACCTGTGATATCGTTGGTATGGTTTGCTCTTATTATGATGGCGATGAGCTACTGTACATCACAGCTTGCGGACATGTTATGTTTATGATCTTATTAGGTCTATGGTATTGTTTCCGTAGAGTTTTGAATTATCACATTTCAGAGAGCATATATTTTACTATGTGTCACCGAGAGGAAGGCGCAGTCAGTCGTTTCGGCCATTTAGTTCGGTTATTCTAGTTACCCTAATTATTAGTTTGGTTAGGTTACGTGACTCGCAAGAAAAGGAAAATTCCTACATTAAAGAAATTGAGTATCGTTGCTCGTCATAGTTTAACTCTACTGTTTAGAGGCAGCACTCATTGCAGTTACCGATTTCCGTGCCTAGTTATCCTCGGGTAAGTCCCCGTAGGTAGAGACCAGATATACTGGAGAGGAGGCATTTTGTAGCCATTTTGTTTCTTATGGTACCATCAAATGCATTGTAGCTTACGGAGATACTTCGGAAACAAGATGGCGGCGCCCATGTTTTTTTGCCTTCAGTGTCTCCTCTCTAGTATTTCCAGGACTCCACCCGTAGGGTGATACGCCTCACTGTGTAGGATAGCGCCACCTCGGCGCAGCGCTGGCGTTACTAGCGCGTAATTATGCTGTAAATTAGAATTTGTTGTTGGGCCGTTTGCGATGTCCCGCTGCTGCAACGCCACGCCGCGCGAGATGCCGCTTACCCTGTCTCACTCTTGCATGTGATAACACTACGCACCCCTATTAACTTCCTTCTGCCCCAACGGAACATCAGACGCAGGACTCCGCATCAATATCGTGGGTAACTTATTTAGGTAATTTAGTGATTTCATGAGCAGGAAGAGTCACTGGTGATTTCCTCAAACTGGAACTTTGAAGTTTCAATTTTCGGTTTCGATTTATTTATTTTTTTAACTTTTATTTACCAAGCTAATTGTGACCGGGGCTTATTGGACCTTACCTAAGTTTTAAGTCACCAAGTGTGATATCGCTTATGGGTGCCAAGAGGGAGCTGCCAAGAGATGAGCCGGAACTATGCCTGGCGACACCAGAGTAAAGTTTTAGGGAAGCGAGGCCCAAGGCAAAACCTAACTTATTAGCCTGATCTATTTTAACTCCAAAATGTTCGTTTCTGTGTTGCAAACGTATATTAACAAAAGGTATTATAGGAGTGGAACATAGAGTTGGGGAGTAAAGCCTCCAAAACTGTGAGAGTGCGTTATGCCAGCATGGAAGAAATGGTTTTGTTACAGCAACAAAATTAGGGACAACAAATAAAATTTTTGTTGCTGCAACCAAAAATTTTGCAGCAGCAACCAAACGTTTTATTGACAGACCTAAACATTTTGTTGTAGTAACAAAATATTTTTGTTATCCATATTTTAACAAATGATTTTGTTGGTATAACAAAACCTTTTTTTTCCCTTGAGACTTCTCGGCAAAGTTATCCTGAGCACGACCGCTGTTTGCGGGAGGCGAATTGTTTGCAGGAGGTAAGAGGACGCACGGACACCCGTGCAAAGTTGTTTGAGAGGAAGTGACCGTGATATCCCTTGCAGTAGACTGTTAGAAGGAAAATATGTTTCGGTCGTAACCAAGAAAATTCATGACATTCAAAGAAAAAGTCCCTGGAGTTTTCGTGGGGATTTACCGAAAAAAGCCTAAGAAGTTCGAACTCAACGTCATTCTCTTTAATCCTTCAACTAGCCGTGTAAGAAGTACTTTACTGGTAACGATTAACGTCGGCCTGGTTCGGATGTTTTGCTTAAGCAGGAAGCCTCGTTAATCTTATTTTGTCAGGCAGAATATGGGGTCTGTCGATATCGGAGCCTAGCCTTGAGCGAGGAGTTCCGCTCCAGTCTCAGCGGGAATTACACGGAAAGTATTCCGGAATAGAGTTAATGCTATACTTGTATATAAGCTACGTTATCAGCCCATGTTTAAAATGCCGAAAACCTTCTAAACAAAAAGTTTTTACCGAAACAAGTTGCAAATATTGCAGTAAAAGTTTTTATTCCTTTGGATTTGCAAAAGAAAACCAAAATACTATTGTCCTTTGGCGATTTACAGTGACGATCTTCATTAAGCTAGGGGCTTTGTGTTAGGAATTTTCTATGATTGATTTGCCGAGTAAATGTGAAGAGTTGGAGGCATCAATGCAAGTGGTGGTTGTAAGTACAAGCGTTATTTGAAAAAAAAACTTATTTTACAGGGCGCAAAATTGTTTTCTTTCGATTGTCTAAAAGAACAAGCTCGGTTCCGAAATTTTTCCTGGAAGCCAATTCAAGGTTTTCTAATCTTCTCTCGAGGGAACCTTTTCCGACTCTTGATGTACTCATATCACCGGGACAAGGTTGGCTCGCCACGGCATGGTTCGTTTTGATGCCTCAGCCACGGCCGAAGTCCCCCATTCAGCGTATCAAAGGCAAAGTAAGCTTCTATAATATTCTTGATTTTAAGTGGCCAAAGGAGGGCTCATCACGTTAGACCTTTCTGTCATGCTATGTTTGTTTATCGAAAAATGCTTTCCCAGTATATTGTACTCTCAGTACTGAGTTTTATTCGTCCCCTCCACTGTTGGCTGGGTAGGGCCTTTCTTTAAAGCGAAGGAGGGGAAACAGGATTTGGAAGTAAACCATTTCTTAGTTATATGAATCTTTTGCGTTTGCAGAAGGCAAAAGGGAAGAGCTTGTGAACTCGCCAGTTTTGTGTGCCTCGTTTTATTTGTTTGGAAAGATTCCCACCTTAAATGTACGTGACAGGGAATGATAGGAGGAGGAGGTATAAGAGGACACTTTGTCTTACAGTCCCACTCCAAGCCATCGCCTAATTCATTAGCCATCTTGAGAGTAAGCCATATTTAGGAGGACAGTTTTGATGCTTATAGGTCTGGAGCAAAGGTCTCTATCAAAGTATAAAGAAGATAATTGGTGTTTAGTCCATAGAATCACTTGAAGTAAATCTTGTAAAATTATGTAGGAGAAAAAAAACTGCTTTGTATTTTTACGGTTGCATGGACTGCGGACACTCATAAATCTTTGGTAATTGAACTTTTTTTTGGTATTTTTCATGGTCGTAAATTAAAAAAATTATTAGTCGTAAAAAGAAAGACAAAAAAAGAAAGAAAAACTTGCCATGAAAACGGCAAAAATACTTTGTTCAAATCGTATGGATTTGATCTTGAGATTTTGCGGGCAAACTTTTCTCTCCTTTTTCGGGAAACAATTTAAATACTTAAATATATATGTGAGATCTGTAGTTACCCTATTTCAGAAAAAAAAAGGTCAACTATCAGCACAACATAATTTCTCTTAACAAACGTCTTTGTCAGAAAGCAAAAAGGTTAAGTTTTAAAAAAGCCTTAATACGGCATCGGCAAAACATGAATTACGTTGATAAATTTTCTGATAACTGTTGTTTATACATTAAAATCATATCTTTGAAATTGCATTTTATTTTTATTTTCTTCATACAAGTTCTAATTTTACCTGCGCTTTAAGTAAAAGTAGACTAAAAGAGGGATAAATTCTCTCCTTCGTGATAAAATGCAACAAATATATCAATATTACAACGTTAACGTGGTAGACCTAGGAGAAAAGCAGTTTAATTAACAGTGCTACCTAATTTCAAAGCTCGCAAAACGAAAAAGACAGCTGCGAAATTTCGTCAGGCCACTCTCCGCTAAGGTGCGTTTTAGAGACAGCATCCGCTAACTCAGCCACAGAACTCTGCGAGCGGTGTGTGGTTCACTTGTCCACCTGTTGGTTCGCGAGGATCGCATCTGGTTCGTATGCCATGACGTGGGCGCGCTCCCATTGGCTGATCAGGAGAGCGAGCGAACCTTCTGACCGCTACCTTGCGAGCCTTAGCTCCTCTGTCTCCCCTGTCAAAAATTGTGCGCCTGGGAAGCACATGTCTGACTTCTCTTTTGTGAGTATGTAGTTTTGTACGTGCAGTGGTTACCAGTGTAGTGATTAACAGTGCAGTGAAAGGAAGAGTAAGTTTTTAGCTATGTGAGGAACTTTAAATCAAGTGTATGAAAATGCAAAAACCTGTGCAACTTTCGACCAACTAGGCTCGAAAACTGCGGATCTTCTTGGTGTGCAGAAAACTTCAGCATTTAAAGGTGAGACTCCACTTTAGAGGTTACTTGGCATTGCGAAGGGTCGTGTGATACATATTCTAGTCTATAAAAACCTAGGCATTAATTTATTATTGTGATCAATCTTCAATCCATTGTCTATATATTGTCTTCAATCCAAATTGAAGTATTTTTGCTGAAGAGAAGATAAATATAGTAACAGATCGAATATTATAGTTCCCTGTCTTTTCACCCTCAGATAACACGTGTTGCTGTAAAAACCGAAAATTGATCAATGTTAAAATCTCTAAGCGGCTTGAAGTTAAAAACAATGCAGTTTTCGCATGTGAAATTTTTCTGAAGTTGTGAAATGGAATACGGAGCAAAGTGGCCTATTTCGCTTTCCATGCAAGAAGTATATTTTTGCCTTGAGTTTGTTTTTTAACTGGTCCTTTTGAATTCGAATCCTGATTCTTTTTGGACTTTCAAGTGTTATAACAATAACCCAGCAATGTGTTCTACTCAAACTCTTTACAAGAAGATTGTATTGCTTAGCTGATGTCAGCTGAACGATGGTGGGTCAAATGGGCTTTGTTTACATTCGTCCGCTTTGGAGTTTGAATTTCATCACTTTAACTTTTTCTTATTGTATCAAACGTTTTTCTACTGCGAAAAATCGAAAACATGCCATATTGAGCTGTTCTGCTTGTGTGGTGTTGACGTAACGTAAACAAACGAAGTAGCAACAGTTGCATTTCGCGATTCGCTCAGTGACCATCTTTAGGATCAGGTTACCTTTTGGTGGCCTCCACTAGTACCTAAATATAGACTGAAATTGAGTAGTTTGTTTATAAATATAAGTTATATGAAAAACAAAGATAGTATTTAAAAAAAAGAAAAAAACGCTGGATTCTTCTGATAGTCTATCAAGGAACTCACTGTACTCGCCGATCTCATTACCATCAAGGCCTACGATCAGAGCCACAGTTTAATGGAAACTGAAGATATTTAAAATAAATGTCCGTCTTGGCTTGAACTTGTTCCCTTGTGTCAGCGTCCAGCTGAGTATTTCAACAACAGGAAAAACTTAAACGTTTTATCAACTGCTGAAGAGGTAGTTGTTTTTAAAACTGACGGAGTTGCGGAATATACTAAATGCGGTGAGACATAGTTTATATTGACGTGAAGCTAGATTAGGTGAGTCTAAGCTTGCATGTGATTCGGAGTTCTCTCGTTCCGTTCGTCCAATACGGAGTATTTAAGGCAGTAAAGTGGAGGCGAAAATTGAACGGCGCGACGCCATGTTGATTTTGAGCCTTCAGTTGGGAATTTCGTGGTCGATGAAGTGTCGTCCCTAGAGACGGTGCGTGTTGGCAGCAGTGGAGGCGGAGCAGAGGCGGGGCTCCCAAGTGTTTAATTTCGTTAAAAGTGTGCAATTTCAGCCTTGTTCAATCCCACTAATCATGCGAAATGCTCTTACTGCCTCTCGACTCAACTTTGCGGCTCCTCATTACTTGTTCTTTCTCCAACCGTCTCGACCAGGTGTCACACAAACATTCACTGCCTTTTGAGCTTTCTTGTTCGTTCTGTAACTCCGTCGCTATCTCTCTTTCTATCGCTTGGTATCGATATATCTTTCGCTATTGATATTTTACATCACAACTTCCCTATTGCCTTCTAAACTTTTATCGCCGTCGTCATCACAATGTTCTGCCACGTCGTTGTCTTCTATTTCGTCTCCTCTATCGTTTCTTTCATTATCTATTTCATCAACCCTGTCTTTATCTTTGCATCGCTGTCACCATTAGTAGCGCTATCTCTGTTGACTATCTTTGAATAGCTTATGTAAAATGATATGCATTTTGTACATATCTTCCCCAACGTCAGCCACTTCTTACGGACATTTGGGTATTGTTACAGCTTAAAAGTAAGACTGTCATGGGAAAACGTGACCTCGCTGGCTTTCTAGCAGTGTGTTTACCAAACCTAGTCGAACATCTCTTTGGACTATTTTACACCCTATCTCCCCTTCGCAAGCATTACATTGCTTATGGATGACCCCTGGGCTCTCCCGATTATAGACCTAGACTGATAAATAAGGAGAGAAGGATCTAAAGGGGCCCTTCCTAAATAACGTATTATGCATGGTACTTTTGTGGGTACTGCATGTACTACGAGGGATTTCCGTCGTCACATGGCCAAAAGCAACCCATAAAATAAACAAATATTTTTTACTTTAATATGTGTTTATACTTTCTAAAACGCTTTTGCACATCTCAGGAAAAGCAAAAAAAAATCTAAAAATAAGAAAAAAACATTTTCAGTGCACTGCATTAATATAAAGTCAGTGACTTAATGGAAAAAGTGTACTTTACATAGACATTAAAGACGTCTATGCAAGTTTTTGTGGCTCGTCATTTTACTTGAAAAGCAATATTGGATGTGAATCTATGCAACGGTTTGCAAAAATATATCCTTATCTCCCGCACTGGCAAGGCTAACGCAGTCCACAGGGAGCCCCGTTTCGTTTCGCTTACCGAATACATGATCTGCCCTCAATATCGTAAACCCCTTCATTCCTCGCTACATTCCACGCGTAATCCGATCAAGCAATATGAGAAACGGAGGAAAATGGACTCGGAAATTTTGGTGCATTGATAGAATTGGACATAGCCTCTAGTCTCTTTAATCCTATCACAGTTTCTAACTAATGGTGCAACATTTGCGGATTCTTTCTCTTTCTTTGTATTTCCCTCGCTGATGATTGACATATTTTATTTTACCTGAAATTAGTTGATTCCTGTAGACACTTTGAAACGTTGATAGTGGACGAGAAAAAAAAAAGAAAACACGTAGTTAAAAGACGAAAGTCGTTGACAGTGTCCTTTTTTATTTTTTTCATCCCGTGCAAAATTATGTTGGCGGTCCTGCTGGGCGTCTGTGGTGGGGGTCGGATAACTCAATACTTCTTGCAATGTGCCATCCTTTTTGACGCAATAAACAGGAGAAGTCGAGGTTCATCATTATTTCCTAGATGGTTTAATGAAGTTAACTCAAAATGTTTCTTCTTTCGCCTCAACTATGGAAGCCCAAACAGGGCTGCTACCACGATCCTTCGCGAGACGATAATCCACTATGAACTACTTACGCCTTCATCTTCAAGCTCAAAATTGGTAGATGGGTCTCTTTAAGAAAGTTTTTTTTTTTCAAAACGAAAAGTTTTTCATTTACTTTTTTTCTTTAATGTTGAGACTAGAGCATACATATTTTTATTATAAAACATTGTAACAAAAATGCCTGGTTAATTACTACAAAGATTTGGTGGCTTACATTTTTCACTGCCCTCTTCAGCTTATACAGACAACCGGCATGAACATAAACATTCTTACATTCGCAATATAAAGCTCAGAACTCGGGTACATATGATAATATAGGCTTCAATGGGATGACGAGTAACGATTTACATGGTGTAATTTTTGGTGAATTGACCGCACCACACATACACCTGAAACCTTGCTCACCTACATGATTGCCCAGGTAAGAGCGAAATTTCAGGCGGCGAGGGGTACTTTCATAGAGTTGATCCATCTTCTTTGAAGACATCTTGGTATTTTTTACCTCTGACATGTGATCGTCTCAAGGATCACATTCGCGACTCTTGCATGTTTTACAAGATGTCTATCGAGCTATTGACGTTCATGCCTCTAAACCTCTCATCATTTATTGGAAAGGAATTTCCTAGAACAGCCCATTGCTTGCGTATTCAAACGATACATGCAATAAATCAAAGTTAGTGTAGCCAAGAACGCACACAGGAAAACATCGTTCATTTGCTGAATTCCTGGATCTGGCGATAAATACTCAGGTCATATGTCACGCAAGTTTTGTGAACAGTACATTATTTCCTGCAAAATACACTCAATGATAAATTGATTTTCTGTGTTTAAAATTACCTTTTTTCTCTCGTAAAGAATACACTTCAAAAATTCACTTACACTGTTAAAAAAAATGGAATTTTACAATGCCGGATCTGGAATAAATATTCATTTCCGGATTGTAAATATACTTTACTTTCCCTTTAGTAATTTTACTAAACGGGAGTTGAAATTAATGTTATTTTGAAATCGCTTTGGAAAATTCAACTCCCGTTTAGTAAAATTAGTAAGGGAAAGGATAGTAAATTTACAATCCGGTATTGAATATTTATTCCAGATCCGGGATTGTAATTTTTTTTAACAGTGTACTTTGAATCAAGATAAACTTACTACTTTCACCTTTACCAGTCTTATTGCCGCTTGAGTATCGTTTCTTGCCCATACTTTAGACAAGATAGTGCATCACAGGTATCAAATCTGTAATAAGAAAGATTTTCTTTACTTCACGATACATGACGAAGGTCCTTCAACAGAAGAAAAGACTCCGTTTTAATGAAGGAACCTTCTTAACGGGTGATAGTGACTATTTTATAGCTTCATAGGATTCTTTCAATGAAACAAAATATTAGAACTAAATGTTCATAATTACCTCATTACTGCTCACCGATGCCTTTGGGAACATACCGGATAAGTCTCGAAATTTTTTGATAAGGATTTGGTATGTTCTTTATGTTGAAAAAACTATTTCTTAGTAGGTCATTAAAGTCAATTTCTAGGTATTTTCAGTACATTCTATTTTTCTTCGCGGCGAAGCAAAACAGGACTGGGAAACATTTAGAGGCTTAAAGATCCTGCAAATACTTAGGGTATTGGAGAGGCTAACAGATCTGATCTAGCGAATTAGTGATAGTTCCGTTGCACTGGAGAGCGTCGCTAGGGTTTAGTTGCATAAGAATTTCCTCGATCAAAACAGGTCGTTTTCCTGATGTCCTGATTCAGGTATCTACTCGGCAGAGATTGTGTCGTGTCCTCCAATCGACTAGCTCCATGTCTTCTCCGAGGAGGGCTGGGTTCCGTAAAGTCGCTAAAGGTATTCATCCTTAATCTGGCATCTTCTCCGAAAACGACATCTCAGCGAAGTTTTGCAACGGTGAAGTTGGCAGATAGTCGAACCCCCCTCACACACCTGAAACTTTGCTCATCTTGTCATTGGCCAGATTGGAGCAAGGATTCAGGTGGTGAGGAAAGCCCAGAAACATTTTTTGTAGTCTTCTGTATGATTTTGGTCTCATTGTCACCGCGTCATCGACGGATCGACCCATTGGAAATCTGCTTCTTCGTGTACGAGGTAAACTTAAAACGTTCTGAATTCCTTAGTCCTGGAGCTGAACGGCGTGACGAACGCAGTTTTGTGGTGTTCTTGATATGAAGGCTGGACTGCTGTTCAACCTATTAACCAAGCAAAGGAGTACCTTTTAGTTCTACACAAATCACATCAATCTAATCACTAATAATTTTATGAATCATTGCTTTGAAACGATTGCTACTCTTGAACCTCTCAGACTTCAGGTCGTATTATTATGTACTAAGACAGGAAGAAAATTTTCGCGTGACGGAATGCTACCATAAGAGCTAAAAGCTGAGAAATCGTGAATACAGCTAGGCTTTAGATCGGTCTAAGGAGTTCCTGGAACACAGCCATCAGCTCGTCTATACTTTGGATTAGGGATTCATCACCATATGGGGTGTTCAGAGAAGGTGTAATGTGTGTTGCCATTTGTAGTTGTTGGGCCGTCTACTGTTGTATTTACAAAGCCGCTGAAGTCATACTGAAATTCGAGCCGCGAGAGTGTGCCCAGTGAATATTCGGTGCTTATGCTCAAAGCGAATGCTGAATTAGGAGTTCCACGAGAGGAAAAAATACCAAGCGAGGAAATTACTGGAGGGGGATACACTCTAAATAGACTGCGAAATCCCCAGCCCGCAAGTATGGGAACGACCCCGCAAGGAGAATCGATATCCGAGGAGAAAGGCTTTTCTGCCCTCTCGACTAACTTTTGATTGTTTTATAGTCGCGTCTTGATAATCAATTTTGATTTATTACAGGTGGGAGATGGCTGACATTGAGACTCTGCACCTGCATAAACCATTAGTGGCATCGTATATTTTAAACACGTTTATTTTTAATTGGCATAACTGTGATTTGGGAAACTGGCAGGGATTGAAGTTTTGAAACGTTTGTTTTGACGGGAAGACCAAGATGTGGTCTTAACTGGTTAATTTCTAGGGTTTCAATTTTCACCTTTCCTTCGTCGATGAGCTGAACAGATCGAGGTACAAGGAATGTGACCTGAAGTAAGCTAGCCCAATCGAATCAACGCAATGATGTGTGGTCAAATCTCAGAATGTGGATAGGTTAAGAAAAGGAGGAAGTCATGGAAGAGCCAGAAAGTTAACCTTCAATTATTTTTGGTTTCGTTCAAATTCGGGTATAATACTCAACGCAAAATATAAGAAGGTATTCGTAGGAAATCGTGAACTAGATGGTTTTCTTCGAATTTTCCGTGAGTGTTTAAGTACCCGTGTCGAGAGAAAATGGTCGCTTTCTTCAGAAAACGCCACATAAAGCATATTGGGGTTCAATTAAAATATCATTCTTTGTACTTAACACCTTGATGCCCAAAGCTATGATTCGATTGGCCTGCATGCAACTCAAAGCAAATACTAGAATAAGTCCTCCTTTGGTATGCTAAAAGAAAGATTTAATGAACGTTTTAAGAGGGGCCTCCAAAAAACCCTCGAGCAAAATGCGCCCTCTGAAAGTTGCAAGATCAACTTTACTCAGCAACCGGTAACCTCTAAAATATTACTCATAGATTTTGTACTTTTTCTTTCTAATTAATATTGAACAAAGGCTTTTTTTTCTGAAAGAAATTGAATATTTAGGTGGGCAGAGGGTTGATTGGTTATGCTTTGACGAGAAAATTGAATTTCGTGGCGAAGAGGAAGGACTGGTGGGGTTTTAGGGCGCTCGCCTTTCCCGAACTCGAAAAGTGTTTCCTTGTCTCTATCAGTTTCTTTTGCGCAAAAACATCGTTCTAGGTAGACGCATAGCAGCATTTCAAGAGCAGAGGCCCTAGTCATTCTCGATACGTTTTACAGCGTTTTTTTCGTAGAGATGGAGCTTTAGGGTGTTTCTCCGAAATCGAATTAGGGACTTTTTAAAACGTTGTTATATCCATGCTTCAAACTTAGCTGGGTATTCTGGGTACTCTGTGGCCCCAAGACTTTTCTAATTAGTTAGATGAGATAAAAACAACGCCGTTTTTCGCCGATTTGATTGTGTGTCGGGAAAGTTGCGAATTGCCTGAAAATCTAAAGGGAGGGTCTCAACAACTCGAGGAAAGTCCAGTCTATCAAGAGAATCGACTTAAAAGTTGTAGAGATTCTACTTTCGAGGAGTACTGTAGATTCTTGATATTTGCTTCTGTAAATAAGCAAACCTGTGCCCTTTCAAAATAATTACGCTCGCGCTGCTCAATGCAACTTAAAAAATCCTACTTGAGGAAATGCTTTTTCATTATACTTTTTTTTCCCCTAAAATCTTGGTCTTTAGCGGCTTCACTAATGTGCGTTCTCCGTGCCAACCAGATGATGAACCCGTACCCATTACTCTCTCATTTCTTCTCGTACATCCTTATCGACGCTTTTATACAAACCATCTGGTGGCATGGATGATTCATAGGTTTTAATCCATAATTATTCCAATTTAATTAATTTTAATACCTATCTATCGGTAGTCTCGGACGAGATTTTTGGCTTTGATTAAGAGATTTGTGTTTCCGCCCTTCTTCTTCCGCAGAATGCTTCAGCCGCCGTCGTAGTAGAAGCACCCTGAAGAAGTGTGGGACTCGGCGAGGCAAGGCGAGGCACCAAGAACGTACAAGGAAACGCTTTTAAATACTAGCCGTGGCCGGCTGGCCAGCTGGGCGCCCGGCAAGAGATACGTTTTGCCGGAATCGGTCGCAATTGTGGGCCACCCTTTTAAAATTTTCACGCTTTAAGCGACTCGTAACTTCCAGGATCTATCCGGCAGCAAAGAAGTATGTTTTTATCGCTCTTGAAACGTAGCGACATTTCCTGGCAGTATAAAAGTGATTCCAGGTTATTTTTTAAGGTATTCCGGTCGCTAGAAATGGTCGTTACGAATTCAGAAAGTAGCATACGGTCAGTGAAGTCTCTTTGATTATCTGCACTGATTGATTTGAGGGGATACATCGGTAGGTCTAAGGTCAGTCTTTATATTTTAATCGATCTCGTTGTAGATCACATAAATTTCAATGGAATTATATTATTAAATCAGAGATTACCGAGAGCAGTTCCAGTTGTGCGAGGTAAAAGGTATGCAACGTACTTTAATTTATTCAGTGATTTACATTACGATCGTTTAGAGTTTCCTGGCAGGGCGATATCCGAGCGGAGCGGCAGTAGCAAGGCATAATACACATCCGATCGAAGCAAGGCACAACCAATTCGAACTCAACCCAATCGAACTTATGCGGGTGTTAGGGATCCTCATAATACTGGAAGGCTGAATGACCATGTATACGATGTGAAAAACTCAACCTTATAGACTGAGGGTGCAAAGACAAGACGCGTTTGCTGTTCAGATATTTCCACCCTCTTGTACCTCTGGAAACATTTTTCAAGAGCTTGTCAAGGAGCTTCTGGAGGTGTAAATCAAAGCTTCGTTATGCGCTAGCCCCCGATGATTTTTTTCTGTTTACTGTCCCCTTAGAAATAATTGCCTTTCGGACGTAACTGGTAGCTGTTGAGAGCAAAAAAAGACTGGTGTTAAAACCTCGGTGTACACAAAGCCGTTTCATCGCAGGGCTCTTAACTGTTAATGCCTGAATCCCAATAGGGTAGGTGATTTATAGATTGGCTGTTTCCCTCCAGCATGGTGCGGCAGGCGCGGTGCTAACGTTGCTTAAAATTCAGCAGGCTCGAGCCAAGGGGGAACCCGTTTATATCAACAGTTGAATGCATTGCCTCTCCTTTTTTTCTTGGGGAGATTTGTCTCAACCTTGCTGTATCCGTAATGGTATAATAATGGCCGGGGCTTTATAAGAACGTAAACACCGTATTCGTCTTCTTTCGGTGCCACCCAAACTTTTTCTGCCACAACTAATACACTTAATAGACTAGTCTCGAAACTTTTTCCCAATCTCTTTTGCACACACTACCAATTTATTCCACAAGCGCTGTACGTGTTCTCATAAGACGCGTTTAATGTCTTTGCCTATACCTTTCAGAGACTTTACTCATAATTTCCTTCGCACAACTTTTAATATCTTTCGCAAACTCTCCTCCATTGCCTTCCTAAACCTCATGGATTTCTTCAACACAGAAACCTCCACGACCATTTCTATCATCTTGACTTATGAATGATGTCACAATCCTCACTTGAAATAATTATCATATCGGATCAAAATTCGTTTTGATCCGATCGATCGGAAGTCTCCTTGCTCAATTTCTTTTGGAAAATGACAAGTGTTGTTTAAAAGACGCCCTAGTGGAGTAATGTCCAACCGCACATGCTAAAAAATAATAGTGAGAATTTGCTTTAACAGTGAAATTTCACGCTTAAAGCAATATTCACAACTAAATTTTTCAGCGTGTAACGCTATTTCTTTCGCAAATAGTTCTAAAGGCTGGATTTCTCACCTCTATGATGCACCTCGTCATAGACAAACACGCAACTAGCTAACCACGTAGGTTAGAGTAAACTAGTTAGGGTTAAGTTCCTTGTGCCTGAGCCGCTTTCACTTGATGATGAAAGGTGAAACATGTTAAACTTTGAGTCTCGCAGCAAACAGTTTCAAAGTCTTAGGAAACCTTCGAGGTTATTTATTTTGGAGATCCAATTGCCGTATTCGTTACTTGATTAGAAGGATAGCGCTTGTCCTGCGTTAGTAATTGAAAAGAAGTCAATGTCTGTTTGGTGTGTATCCGGGCCGCGGTCTGCTTTCCCCGCTCCGCCAACACCGCGTGCTCTTTAGTGGTGACCATCTGCCCCCTCTGGTCCTATTTCTGTCGGCCAGTTTATGGCTGGCCGTGTGTTCGTTTAGCGCGAACCATGCGCGTACAGTTTCAGCCAAAAAAGTATGCTATTGGCACGCTTCACTATATCTGCTACTATTTTTGGGTATCGGAATTTTTGCATTGCCGTTTTTGCGAAGAAGCTGACTCGAAAAGAAGCGAATCTGAGTTATTTTCAGCTAAAAAAATGCGTTTAAGGGTATTTCGCAACCTTTTTTAAATGTTATTTATGCCATATACTCGAACATGCTAGAAAGTTTGAAACTGTTGCATTAACGTCTGCGTGCCATTAATTATGGATGATCCTACATGATTTTTTCTTTAAAGTGGTAGTGTAGTTTTAGGTAGTTCTTCTTGTGAATAACGATAGATATACAGTTTATCTGGTCACATTGTTATCATTATAACGCTAAACTCTGTTATCATAAAATAGTAACCATAATAACCTGGATTATTTGATTTCGTTGAAAATAGTACTAACTTGTAAGCAAATATAACTAGAGTACAATAAAAAAATGTTAATAAAAAACAAACGTTTCGGGGAATGTTGCACCTGTTTTGGGTTTTGAACTGAAACGGGGGTAGTACGT
>Ga0058701_10000713_pt1 | contig 22341 bp, 14 predicted proteins | sample AgamicOrMae_FD_97039 | JGI IMG/M metagenome (GOLD analysis project Ga0058701, IMG submission 97039) | Agave microbial communities from Guanajuato, Mexico - Or.Ma.e | ecosystem: Host-associated > Plants > Phyllosphere > Phylloplane/Leaf | place: Guanajuato, Mexico | collected 2012-06-04 | reverse complement strand
CAGTGCCCTGAGTGTCTGGGGCGAGTCCAAGGGGACAGAAAGGCCCAAAGTGACAGGCGGCCAGCATCAATTAGCGCCGCCGAGGCCACAAAGTCCCAGGGCGTTGGCAGCCGACCACTTGCAGGCTCGTGCAGAGACTGCGTGCGGTTGCAGCGAGCGCCATAAGAGGCGCGCGAAGTACAGTCTGTAGTGCGACGGGCAGTCTGCAGCGGGTTGATGCGGCGCACAGTGCGCGACAAAAATATGGTGACATTTTTGCACCGGACTGCATGGAAACTTGTAACCTTATTCTTGGCCGATAGTGCGCACACTTCAACGCCAAGATCTAGCGAGTGGGGCGCCCCAAACGCCAGAAACGCCCCAACCGTCGCCAAGCTACTCACCTTGAGCCGGGTGATGGCGTCGTGCGCGCTCACCGTCCCGCTGGGCGGCAGCAGGAAGTGGTTCATTATTTCCAGTTGTTGCGTCCGGCCGGCGCGCCGAGGCCCCAGGTGGGTGGGCCGCCAGGGCGGCGCGGGGTGTGCGTCGCGGGCCCCCTGGGCGCGTCCAAATTGGCCCGCCGCGTCCCGAGAGGCGAGCTGGTCTGGCGCGGGCTCGAGCGCGAGCTCGCCCGCCGGCCACAGCGCCCCGCCGGCCCACTGATGAGGCGCCCCTTCCGGCTGGCCGGGCGGCGCGCTGCTTGAGTGCGGCGGTGGCGGCGACAGCGACTGGGCGACGGGCGGCCCGCAGGCAGACTCTGGCGGTCCGAACACTGAGCTCTTGACGAGCGCCATGATGATGCTTATTGAGAGCCTAATTTGCATGGCCACGCAGTGGCGCGCCTCCAGTGCTTGGGCGCGGGCGGCCAACTGCTGCTGCTGCAGCTCACTGTCCGCCAGCGTCTGGCTGCCGCTCGTCTCAGACTGCCTCAGGCAACACTTGGACGCGCTCAGCAGCAGCAAGATGGACCGGTCGATGGTTAGCCTTGATGGTTCGCCGAGAAGATTGCCGTTTTTATTTAAGAATTTCGATAATTTTATCCAAAAAGTAAAATTTCGTTAATTTTGAGGTATAAATTCTCTAATCTAGCCGAGCAATATATCCATCTTTTGGCCATATATAATCTTTAATCTAACAAATTTTAAGCCCACACTGCAAGACAAACACTTACCTGTTGACTTGGTACAACACTTGCATGTCCCAAATGCGTCTGGCCACGCCCCCGTTGCAATTGGGCGCCGGAAGTGGCCCTTGGAGCTGCGGTTTTGGAGGCGCATGGATCGAGTTGGGGCGCCATTCCGGAGAGTGTGTGTAGAGGCAAAATTGGGCCAATTTTGCCCGTTTCATTCCAGAGAGCAAAGGGCCCAGTTTGGGCACAAGTTTCGGGGAAGAGAGAGAGAGAGACTGGTATCAGTTTGGTGTGCTTCACGAGCTTGACAAGTGTGCCCAGAAGGAGGGCGAGCGAGCGAGTGTGACGGGCGTTGGATGCAGTTCGTGTGCGGCGCTCCTTGTGTCTCGCTCAAGTGGCCACTTCTCGCTTTTGTCATCTCGTCGGCCGCTCGGCCGTCTTGCCGGCGCGCCTCTCGAGCCCACTGGAGGGGCCCAGAATAGAACTCATAATGAGAAGGCGCCACAAACATCCGCCCGAGCATCAGCAAGGCCTAATAGATTCCAGATCGGAAGGCGCCCCTCCACTCGAGGCGCCGTCGTGCCGGTCTCGCTGCTCTGGCGCGTCTGTCAGCCGGCGAGGCGCGTCCGGCGGATTGCAATCAGGCGCCGGCGGACACTGGGCGGCCGGCGCGGCTCAAGTGGCAACGGCGAGATGAGACACGAGTGGCTCTTGTGGGCCGGCTCTTGTGTGCAAGAGCGGGCGCACGAGCGCGAGCGAGTGCGCGTGCGAGCGGGCCCTAAGCCGCGGGGCTGGCGGCCCATTGCGAGCGCACTGCACACTGTATGTACTGCACAGTGTATGCAGTGCACAATGCAGAGCGCAATGCAGAGAGCACAGTGCAGAGTGCACAGTGCACACTGCGCCCTAATGCTAGTCTCTAGCGCCTCGGCAGACTGGCTGCTCCGCCTAGGCCCGCACGACCATTTCCATTGTAGTGCCCAAAGCGGCGAGCGACAGTGCCCTCGCAGACACTCGCCCGGCCGCTAAGCCCGCGTATCAATTTGGCGCCGCCAGATTAGACGCCCTAGCGGCGTGCGCCACACGGCCACCGCCGACGAGCAGAGAGCAGCCAGAGGCAGGCCGAGGGGAATTCGAGCGCCGGAAGCGGGCGCCAGTGTGTGCGAGCGGCGTCCCATCAGATTGGGTCTGCCCAGTTTGGCGAGCTCGCCAGTCTGTGCGTTCCAGCACCCAGACGAGCCGCTCGGGCCGGGCGGCCTTGGGGCGCGCCGCTCGCTCGCTGCCAGTCGCTAGCTCGCCGACAGTCGCTGGCTGGCTGGCGGCGTCCAATTTGTGCGCCAATGGGGCGGCGGCACTTACCTGTGTTGAGTGGGGCGAGTTGGGGCGCGCGTGGCCCGCCGACCAGCAGCCGGCGGGAGTGGGCGAGTGCGAGTGGGAGAGACTGGGGCGCGCGCTCTGCAGCAGCATGGAGCTGGAGGCGCGCACACGCTCCGCAGCAGCGCGCTCTCCATGCACTAGCTCCTGCCGCTGCTCGTCCGCCGCCCGCTGATGCTGATTGGCCGCCCACTGGCACTGACTGGCGCCCACTCCATTTGGGGCCCCTAATTGACTTCCTGTCGGCGGCAGTGGGCGACCTAAGCCCTGCTGGCCGCCGCCAGATCCAATTGGGCGGCGCGCGCACGAGCAGGCCCAGCTGGTGGCCGCCGACTCGTGCTGGTTGCGTCTGTGTCTGGCCAGGGTCAAACAGGCGCCCAAATCCACCAAATCGCCGCTCAGCTCGCCAAAGGAGCGCAACAATTGACTGTAGTTGGCAACATTATCAAGCCTATCACCCAGATTCGTCCCTAAGGCGGTCCCACTGCTTTCTGAGTGGGCGGAGTTCTGCTCCAGAATTATGTTGTTGGTGTTCCAATTCCGTGTTGCCAATCCGTTTGGGGTTTACGTAGATTTGGATTTGGTTTCGCTTTTGGTTAGCTTGATTTTATCACAACTCTTTCCACTCCTAAGGATTGCCGATGGAAATTGGCCATGAAAATCGGCCGACAAAGTTTGGCCGCAAAAGGAAAGGAAAGTTGCGGAAAAGGAAAATGGAAATTTTCCATTTTTTCATTGTTTTTCCCCATTTTTTCGCCTCTAAGTTGGCCTGTTTTGGCCCCAAAGCTGCCTCCAAAACAAGCCCAAAAGCCGCCCATGATTAGCTGCCACAGTTGCGGGCCCAAATTCGAGTCGAGATAAGCATCGGGCCGAAGATTAGGCTCCGCGTGCAGTGCAGTCCACTGCTCAAATGGACGCCTTTTGAGTGGGACGTGTTCTAATGGATTTGGTTCGCGTTCACTTGGCCGGCGGGCACGTTCGTGTGATTAAAATCCACTGTTTCAGCGCCAAGGTTTTCAGTTGCCTTAGGTGGCGACTTGAGCTTAGCTTGGGGCCTCTCTGCAGGCTTCTTTCCGGTTCGCGCGAAGTTGGGCGACAAGCGAGAAGGTTGCCAGAAGGGGGAAATGCGCGCGAGAAAAATGATAAAGCCAAAGGATATCTTGAGGCGAGCTTTGCGGAGTTGCCTGAAACTGAGTGGAACTTTTTGCCGGCCAACTGCGAGAAAAGCGGCCACTTTGGGGCCGAGAAAGTGCAGCAAATGCAGCAAGTGCGGGAAGCTCGCGTGCACAGCAACCATTTGCCAAGCTCGGCGGCCAATTATGCGATTGGCGAGCCCGCAGAGACCTGAGCTCGGCGCGCGTCTCGCCCAGCTCAGGTCCGTCTTGGCGGCCGAGTTCTAGGCTCAAAGGGGGCCACTTTTCAAGAAGACGGCCGTGCGTGCTCTCGAATCGATCAATTGTGGCAAAGGGCGCCACTGGGCCCAGCCTAAGCCGCGGGGGCGCCTCCGTTTGCGCGCTCGCTGGGCCTTTTTTAGCCCGCCCGGCGCTCCAATTTGGAAGCAGAGAGCCACGCATGAGAGCCGGCCAGAAGCAGAGCCAGTCCCAGAAGCACGGGCGGCAAGCTGGCCAGCTGCAAACTGGGCCCACTCACCTGCAGCCATTTAAATGCAATTATTTGCTCGCCCACTCCACTTGGGGCGCCCGCGAGCCTCCGGGGCGGCCAGGCAAATAATAAGCGCCCGCGCGAGGGCCCCAATCTACGTGGGCCGAGGTGGTGCTCTTTGTTTGCCCACCGGTCTTGGAACTAGCCGAGCGGGCGACCAAGCTCCATGGACTGTATATAGTCCATGGGGCGCCCCATAGACTGTCCACGGCGGCTCGTGCAGTGCGGCACACAGTCTGCAGTGTGCATTGCGCGCTGTGCATTGGACTGCAGTGTGCAGGCGGCCACTCTGCGCGCATTTGCACGCTGACCTGGCGGCGCGCGCGCTGAGTGCTCGCAAGCACACGAGCAACGCGCCGCCAAGCGAGCGCCTAGCACCTAGAGACTGGCGAGCCGCCTCGCCACGGCCCCAGATAAGCGCCGGCCGGCTCGCGCTCGATGGGGTGATTTATTGGAATTCTTGCGCCTCCCCTCAGGAGAGTCTTTGTGCATGTGCAATATCGTTGAATAAGCTGCCGGCACTTGGGCGCCAGTGGGCCCAATTGGCGGCCGAGCAGAAGCCGCCCAGAGACTCTGGCTGCTCGCTAGCCAAGCCAGTCTCTAGCTCGCCACCCAACAGTCTGGGAGACTCGACGAGGGCTAGTCTTCGGTCTTTGGGGCCAGAGCAGAGCGGCCTCAGTGTGGAACTGCGAGCGAGCGAGCTAGTTGGGCGAAAGGGGAAAAAGTTGGCCAAAGAAGTGGAGAAATTTGGGGCTCTCATTTGGGGCCGGCGAGTTGCTTGCAGCTAAGGCTTGGCCCAAGGGCTGCCAGCCCTAAGGATTGGCGGCCGGAACATAAATCTTGGCCATTTTTGTCGGGCCTCCATTTTGGAGAAAAGAGGGAGGGAGAAAAATGCGCTCACAATAGACAGTCTGCAGAGGAGGGGAGCCAATTTGTTTGCAATGGCCGGGCAACATCGACAACGAGCAACCCAATGATTGCCTCTGGAACAATCGGGCGAGCTAGGCGGTTTCTTGGACTGCTCTGGCTCCTTAGGACCGGCCGCCCTAAGGACTCGCCGGGCGGCCCTGCAACCAGACTGGCTTGCCACAGAGAGAGGCTGCCAAGTGGCCCAAGTTGGAGCTCGCTTTCTATTAGCATAAACAGATTGCAGAGGCGCGCATCTTTCCAGTTGAGTCGCTCGAGTTTGGGGCCTCTATCTATTTTCATCTCTGGGGCGGAGTGCGCCAATTGCATTTGCTTTGCGTTTGTTGTTTCACCGACTCGTCGCGACTGGCGGCTCGTGTGCACAGAGCACGCATTGCTCAGCGCGTAGAAAGCATTGCGCGCCGACTGCAGTCTGCGGAACACAGTCCACAGAGCACACAGTGCACAGTGCAGTGCGCGGCGCCTGCAAATGCCGCAAAGAGCAAAGCCCCAAGCATAAACACACTTTTTTCCACACACCAACTGACACTCACTCTTGGCGCTCGCCTCGCCTGACGGCAAAACTTTGCTCCGAGCACACTCACGAGCCAGGCCCACAAGCACCACACACAACTGGGCGCCAGTCTCGCCACTTTGGGCCCCCCTGCCAGTTGCCAGTCGAGAGGGAAAAACACAATATTGCATCTGGCTGTTTGTCGTCTGGCGTTGGCTCTGCTCCCATCGGGCGGCCCGAACACTTTGTCAAGCCGTGTCGCTGCGGTCGGGCGGCCGGCGAGCAACTGGGGCCGGCTTGACCCGGGCCAGTTAATGAAGGAGACAAGTCAACTTGTATCGGGCGCAGATTCAAGGTGGGCGCCCGCGAGGAGCGCAAAGGTGGAAAGTGGGCCCCTACGGAGAGGACGCTTGTTTGCGGGTTGCGCGGGCCTGTGCCAAAGAGAGAAGTGCGCGCCAAGTTGGCGAGTCGAGAGGGGCCAAGTTGGCGAGAAGGAGCTTGAGGTTGGCGCTCGGCGGGGAGTGTGTTTGTTGCCTTGAGAGCGGGCGGCCCAAGTGGTCGTGAGCGCGAGTGTGGCGCGTGAGTGGCAGTTGTGCGTTGCACTTGTGGGTTGCACTTGTGCGTGGCTGCACTGCTGCATTGCTGCGTGGCTGCATTTGTGCATTGGCGCGCCGCACAAGTGCCCGAGCAGAGCACTGCTGCAGCAGCGCTGCACTGCCGCTCTGCTGCTCTTGGGCGGCCGGCCAAGTGGCGAGCCGGCGGGCCAGAGGCACCCTCTGACCTACTTACTTGCAATTCGCGAGCTCATTTCGCTTGCCGTTGCATGTCCGCGCCGCCAGCCAGCCAGCCAGCCGCCCAGCTCGGCCGCGATGGCCATGCACACGCGCCGCCGCCGCCGAGCTCGATTCCGATTGCGATCCTGCACCAAGTGGCACCGAGCGGCCCGCATGCCCAACCTCCGCCGGCTCGCCGGGCCCAGATACCCATCTCGCTGGCCGCGGCCAGCTCGCCGCGGCCGGAAGAAAAATGATTCGACGCCGGCCCGGCACGTACAGAGACTACGTGCGCGGCCGGCAAGCTCGGGGCGCCTGTGGGCGCTCGCCGCCGCCGAGCTGCGGCCGGCCCACTCCAGCCGGGCCGCAAGTACACGCCGGCGCTCAATCAGGCGAGCGAGCTAGCCAACCAGCCCCAAGCCACCGAGCTAGCCAGCCCCAAGCCACCGAGCCCGCCGGCTGTCGCGCTCGCGGCGGCCCTGGGCGACATTGGGCCAGGCGAGACACGCGAGCAGCGCCGGGCGCCCTTCCGGCGGGTTTTTTGGCCCCTGGGCCTGTGGTTTGGGTCTGAGTTTGAGTTTGAGTTTGAGTGTGAGCGTGAGTGCGGCTTTGAGTGCGGGCTCGCCGGGCGCCTTGTGGTGCTTGTTCTTGTTTGGCTTCTCGAAAGTTTCGCCCGCATTCCGGCCCTAAGCTGCCGGCTCGCCAGCGGGCCCCAGTCTGCCGAGCGCGACACAAGGGCGCCACAAGCGCGCCTTTCTCGGCTCTTTGCTCGCAGACGCTTGCCACTGAGCAGCCTGTGCACGCCGCCAGAGACTAGGGCCAGCCACTGGCTGGCCCTAGTCTCTGGCAAGCCGCGCGCCAAAGCCGGCCCAGCGCCGCCTATTTGGCCCGCTCGATAATGAATTTCCAGCAAAGCCGGGCCCGATTTTGCGCCCCTCATTCTGGGCGCCGCTCTCGAGCTGCGATGCGCGCGCCTTCACGGCGCCAAACGGGCCGCCATTTGCATTTCCGTTGCCGATGGGCCGCGGCTGTGCGACGGTGCGCCCGGCTGGCCCTAAGCCGCGGGATGCAAAGGGGCCTCGGCGGCGCCTCGACGGCCGCTCAATGGCGGCTGCTTGTCTGCGGGCGAGGCGGATTTGCGACTTGGGCCCGAGACTGTAGCGAGCTTCGAACTTGGAGGTGCCAGTTGGCGAGCTTGGCGGCACCTTAGGAGGGGCCAACTAATTTCCAGCGAAAGCTCAAAAGCGAGAAACACTCGCCGGCCTCTTTCCGGCCCAAGTGAATGGTTAGACTTCGGTCCGGCGAGCTCGTCTGGCGCGAGGTGGCTGCAAGTCTGGGGACTAGGTGCGGCCTTTCGAGGGAGCAGCTCGACGAGAGGCGGCTGAAAGGAGGCAGCAGAGGACAGTGGAAAGGAGGGGAATTGGAGAGAAAAATCAGGAGGAATCAGGCGCCAGCGAGTCCAATTTGGCCTCCCCCTTCAATGAATGGGGGCGCCAAATTGGACGCCTCGCCAGGGCGACAGACTAATCGGCTTACCTGGAGTTGGGCGGAGCGCAATTGGGCGTGCGCCGGTTGGGCGCCGTTGGGGCTTGGGGCGCGCTCGCTTGGCTTGCGGGCGGAAGTTGGAGGTGCCCCCTGGAGCACCACTGTGTCTGTTAAGTAGACGATTTTGGCCAAATTTGCAACCAGACTCCGGGCGGCGCGCTGCAGGGCGCGCATGTTCGAGTAGGAGAACAGGCTCAGGTTGTGCTCGTGCTGCCCTAGGACGCCCGCTTGCTGGCGCTGCTGCTCTCTAGCTTGCTGCTCCCTAGCTTGCTGCTCCCTAGCTTGCTGCTCCCTAGCTTGCTGCTCCCCCAGCAAGCTCGTTCCGCTCGCCAGATGGGCCCTTCCGGCGCTCGCCTGTTGCCAGGCGGCCTCCTGGTGGGCGAAGAGGCAGCGCAGGTGGTCGATCAGCAGGCAGGCCGAGTGGGCGGCCTGGGCGGCTTGGCGGACGCGCTCGCAGATGCTCGGATTGTCCTCGGCCAGCGAGCAGGCGATGGCCAAAAACTGTTCCACGTTGGCCACCCGCAGCCCAATGTTGGCCAACGCTTCCACATAACACGCCGAGCTCTCCATCTCTTCCTGTGAACCTCTTTTTCTGCCCCGCTTCTTATCCCTAATTCTTATTTCCTATTTCCTATTTCCTGCTTCCTCCTTGCCGCTTCCTAGTCTTCGGCCGCCAAGCTCAGCTGCGAGCGCCGCCCAAGCTCGTCTGCGGCCGCTCAATTTGCGCCTGGGGCCCAATACAGTCCAGGTTGTTTTCCCTCTCGGGCCCAAATGGAGCCTCTTTTGTCCTCCCCACTGGCCCCTTTGCGCTCACTATCCTGTCGCTCACTTTCTCCTCTCCACAAGACTTTCTCCTCCTCCCCAGAAGACTCCTCAAGCTCTCTGAGCGTCAAGCTCGCGCCAACCTTCCTCTCGCCTCAAGCTCACCACTGGCCCTCTTTCCGCTTCCTGGCCACACCCTGACTCTGGTGGCGGCGGCCCCGCTGGCTGGCTGCATCTAAACTGGCCACCGGCGGCCCATTTTGCGCCCAACAGAGACCGCCCAAAGCTAAGGATGCCTCTCTGTCTCTCTCCTCAGCTCACGGCCGAGGTACACAAAGAAGGCCGCACGCAAGCTGCAAGTCTCTTCCAGCTGATTAGTGTTTCTCCCTCTGCTGCTTGTGGCCTTGTTTTCTCTCTCTTTCTCTTCTCGGGTCTGTCTGTCTCTGTGTGCCTTCAGGTGTTTCCTGTCCGCGTGTGGCCTGTCTCCTTGCCTCGGGGGCAGCCTCCAAGGCGAGCGGAGAAAGGAGAAAGGAGAGAGGAGGAGAGAAAAAAGGGGAGAAAAGACTGCTGCTCACGAGTGGTCGTCTTGACAAGTGGCACATTCGCCGCTCGGCACACAACTGAACTGGACGGCCTCTCTCACAGCTGAGCTCGTGTGGCCACCACTTTGGGCCCCTCAACGCAAAGTGCACCGGCGCCCCAAAAAGTGCACTTTGTGCGCCTGCTCGCCGGCCGGCCACACACGTGCACTGGCGCCCCCAAACGACATCTGGTGGCTCAGCGCGAGGCTAGCTCAGGCTCATTGCGTGATGGCAAAATCCGAGCAAGGAAACACAACCTTCCCAGCTGGCTTGGCGACAGTTGTCTCTCTTCTTCAAGGCCAAACACGAGCTGACCACAATTGATTCAACGGTCCAATCTCGACCCTGGGTCGAGCTTCGACCGCCAAGCCGATGCTTAGAACTATCAGATGATAGGTTCGTCCAGTTCTGGTTTAGCCAGCAGCAAGAAATTTACACACGGGTTATATATTGTCGCTAACTCTTGATAGAAAAACAAGCTATAACATGAGGGCTGGGTCCCTAGTCTTTGTGAATGTTTACACAAACTAACGGCTCGTCGGAGTGAGCCTACCAACCATTCTATCGAGTTGAGAGGCCTAGTAGAACTAGACTGTTTACGTTTATTATACGCTCTCATTACCAGGTCGATCTCTAATCTTATTTTCGCTGCAAGAGTTTGCGTCCAGTTCAGATTTTGGAGTGCTCGGCTCAGACCCCAATTTGGATGCCCGACTCGAAGCTAAGAATCAGTTATCGACGTCTACCAATGATCGTCTAGGCACTTTGAGATAGCGGCCCTCTTTCGACGTGATCCCACTACAGATCTCTGAAATAAACTCTTGAACTAACCTTCCGCTCACTAGCAACAGCAAAGGATTGATCTATTCCGAGCCAGGTGAGCGCACTTGGATTTACTGGATCGGATTCGATTGAAAGAATCGCCCGCAAACTATCTTCGACCAGTCATTAAGAGAACATGATTGGCTAGCCAACAGTGAGAGAGTAGAATATCGGAGCAATATGACAAAGAGCTGTGAAAAAGTGGATCAAACTCCTTCAAGCTTATCATCCGATTCCGGCAGACTATTGCCGCCGACAATTGCCCGTCGCCTGTCGGGTCCATTCAATTGGAAAGGCGCGCGCAAGCCAGTCAGCTAACCAGTCACAAGGCGAGAGCGCAGAGTACAAATTTCACATATCAGAGAGATAAAAAGCGGCAAAATCGCGCAACAAGTGGTCATTGTCGAACGAGGGCCAGTTTCCTTTCCACCTCCGCTCGGCCATTGTGTTTGTGTCCCTTTCCATGGCTCTGGAGTGGCGCTGCAAGTGGCCAAAAGTGAAAGGCAACAATGGCCGTCCACTTGGCCACTTGTTGCCACTTCTGCGCACTCTGTCTCGCTCTCCAGCTGAGTGTGCCAGTTGCCACTTGCTGTTTCTAGCAAATAGCCGAAAAAAAACAGCCATAAGTGAAAGCCGAGAGTCATTCTTTGGCTTTCGTCAAAGTGTTGCGGCCGGCAACTAAGCGGCACCACAGCCACTCCGTTGGGCTTGAGTACGCGCTGTCGGAAGTGGCAAACACGACAAGAGTTGGCCACTACTAGTCGACAAAAGTCTTGCCAAAGGAAAATGGATACAATTCGGCCCATTGATCATGCGTAATGGGCGGCCAGGCGAGCAGGTGGACGAGATTTGATAGTTTGCAGGCGGGGGGAGTTTTTAAGCGCGAGTGCAAACACGCGGATTGAATATCACGCCCCTGGGCGTGCAAATGGGATTGTGTCTCTGCTGAGTGAGTGTGTGTTTTGTGAGTGTCTCTCTCTCTCTCTCTGTGTGAGTGTCTATGTGTATGTGTCTATGTGTTGGACTAGGTGGAGTGTGCGAGGAACAAGAGGTGAGACTCACAGTGACAGAGATGAGCCGGTGATGAGTACGAGCTCAGAGCTAGGGGTGGATGAGTGGAAAAGAGATATTTAAATATTTATATGCTTCTATCAAAACTTGCCAGATGACTTGCGTCACGAAGAGCTCGGCAAATTGGGAGGAAAAGGAGATGAATTTAATTGTCAACAAGCGATTAGATCAACAGGAGGAGTTGGCCATCTACGAGCTCACATTGAAGAAACAAAGGAGCAAAAAGCCCAAGGCGAGCGACAAACATGCGGCCGCCATCCAAAGATTGGCCGAGGAATTGCTCTGCCAGCGAAAGGTGTTTGGCAAGCTGAATCAGGTTAAATTGAAACAGCTCAACGAGGAGCTAGAGAACAGATTGAACCAATACGAGTATTTGGTGGCCCAGGAGAAGGCCCTATTGAGTGCAAACAACTTGAATCTATTCACAAACGAGGGAGTCAATAATTTCCGCCACTTCGAGCTGCACCGGCAGAAGATGCTCCAGACGTCGCAAAGTTGCAGCTCAATTCCAGTCTCAAACCAATGGAAGCGATTCTAGTATGGAGCTCCCCATTTATGGGATCAGGTGCAAGTGATATTGTTTTTTATTTTATTTTCTGTCCAGATGTTGCAATCAGTGCTGTTGATCAGCTCATCGTTTGGCCAATGGACGAGCAAAGAAGAGGAACCATTTACTAAGCTAAGCGTAGGAGACTTCTATAAATTTTATTAAGAAGCCCATTTGTGTGGCCAGGAGATGGCAAGGGTGCGGAGAGGACATTTTAGAGTCCACAAAGTGGGAGGAGAAAGTGTAAAAATTTGTCTTATTGGTGGATAAAAAGTGGAAACTCAAGCGAAATGATGGTGTGCATTTCTCGTGGGAAATGCACAATCATCTTTTCAACCATAGAAAACAATTCTAGTCGAATAAATGTCAGAGTCGCTGCCCGATTGGATCTGGAAACAGCTTCTCCTGTTGTCTAAGCTCGCCCCTAACTGAAACTGTTCAACTATCTACTTTTTTTCCAACTATTTATTGTGCTCATTTTTTCTCTCCCTCTTCTGGCGGTTGTTGTTTCTTTTCCCTTTCTCCTTGTCCTTCCTTCTGCTGTTGTTGTGGCTGCTGCTCTACTGGTTGTGGCTGCTGCTTCTCTGGTTTCGGCAGCTCCTTTTCTGATTTCGGCAGCTCTTTCTCTGATTTCGGCAGCTCCTTCACTGATTTCGACTGCTCCTTTTCTGGTTGTAGCTGCTGCTTTTCCGATTGTGACTTTTCAGGCTGTCGCTGTTGCTTTTCTGGTTGTGGCTGTTGCTTTTCAGCCTGTGGTTGTTGCTTTTCCGGCGGTTGCAGCTGCTTTTCTGCCTGTTGTTGCTGCTTTTCTGGTAGTTGTGGCTGCTTTTGTGTCTCTTGTTGCTGCTTTTCAGATTGCTGCTTCAGCTTTTCTGGTTGTTGTTGTTGCTGCTTTTCTGCTTGTTGCTGCTTGTCGGATTGCTGCTGCTGCTTCTCTGATTGTTGCTGCTTCTCAGGTTCTTGTTTCTGCTGCTGTTGTTCTAGTGTTGGCTGCTGTTGTTGAGCTTGTTGCTGTTCTGGCTCCTGTTTGACGGTGTCGCTTGTGTCTGAGTTGGCGCTAGACTTGGTGACCTCGCTCATTATGAGTCTCATCTCGTCTCGCAGCTTGCTGAGCCGGTTCTTTTTCTCATGAATGTCGTTCGCTATTTGTCTCAACCGTTTGGCCTCCTCGCCGCCGGTGGAGTCAACCATTCGGCTCAGGAAGCCGTCCTTGTTCTTCAGCAGCTCGTATGGTTCGTCAAACTCGCGCACCTCGCTAGCCTCCAACACTAGCACCCTGTCCGAGTCCATTATTGTGTGCAACCGGTGGGCAATGGTCAGCACGGTGCACCTGAAAAACTTTTCCCTTATTGTCGCCTGAATGAAGGCGTCCGTTTCCGGGTCCACGTTGGCGGTGGCCTCGTCGAGAACGAGGATCTTGTTCTTGCGCAAGATCGCCCTGGCCAGACACATGAGTTGCCTTTGGCCGGCACTAAAGTTGTGGCCACCCTCGGACACTTGGGCGTTCAGGCCGCCGTCCATCTCGGCCACCAACTTTTTCATCTTAACCCACTGCAGGGCCGTCCAAATGGCCTCGTCCTTGTGCGAACCAAAGGGGTCCAAGTTGCTCCTTATGGTTCCCGTGAACAAAATGGGCTCCTGGGGAATGATGGAAACGTTGGATCGCAAATGCTTCAAACTGATGTGCTTTGTGTTCACATCATCGATCAAAATTCGGCCCCTGAAATCGGTCATCCTGAAAAGAGCCGCAATAATACTCGACTTGCCCGCTCCAGTTCTGCCCACAATTCCAATCCTCTGGCCGCCCTTGATCTCGAAGGACACATTCCGCAACACGTCGGCCCCATTCACGTAGCTTAGTGTCACATTGTCGTACCTTATGGCTCCCTGGCGAGGCCAACCGTCGGGGGGCGCCTCCAACTTGGGCTTGGACATCACCTCCTGTTCGTCGCGCAACGTTTGGGCATAGTCTCGGATTCTGGCCACCGAGGTCATGAGACTCTGCAGCTCGGTCAGCTGTCTGGCTCCCCACTGCAGAGGGCCGGGAAAGATGACAATCTGCGAGATGAGCAAACCCACCAAACTGGGCTGAACCTTGTTGTAGAAGACCATTATCAGCGTTATCACAATTAGGCTTGAGAAGTAGATCAGACATGTTGAGTCTATGGCCACAGTAAGTCTATGGCGGCCAGTCAAGAAGGAGTACCAAGCGTGCGTGTGATCATTTTGCGCCCTCTCAAAGCGCCTGTTTATCACGGACTCCAATTGGAACACCCTTATGGTGGTCAGTCCACTTAGGGTGCTCATCGCTTTGCCAAACACTTGGCCCCTTTTCACCGCTTCAATTTGTTTCAATCTTGTCAGAGCCTCGCTCGAACTTCTGCGCCAATAATCAGCAACTATGATAACAAAGAAAGCAGGGAAAATGTTGTACCAATTCACCAAAGCTGTAACCAGAATGATACCAATAATGTTTGTCACTATTTCAATCACATCGATTGCTGTTTGCGGAATATCGTCGTCCAAAGCATTCAGATCCGATGAGAATCGGGCCAAGATGGAACCAATCGAGTTGCGGTCAAAGAAGCTCATTGGCGCGAATACCAAACCGTGCAAGGTCTCCTGGTGGATCTCGATGGAGGCCATGAAACAGGAATAGAACAGGATGACGTTTCTAGCAAACGAAGCGATCAGGAGTAGAATAATAATAGCCAAATAGGTGTAACAAACGGTGTCCAAGTGGGACCAAAATGAGGACCTGGGCTCATCCGGCAGAGTATCGTTTCTGGGGCGCTTTTGCATTTCGTTGTCATGCGATCGACTCAACAAGTGTCCTGGAATACTGGCCATTTGGTCGAGTACAAGTCTCATCATTCCGGGAGTGTCGAGAACGTATGGAGGCTTATGCGCCGAATGGATGGCTTCTTCCTCATTGTAGCCCAGATGCTTTGGAGCCATCGAGCTGGCCAATGGTTGTGTTGAATTCTCGACTCCCTCTAGGTAGGTTGATCCAAAGAGAACTTTCTGAATTGAACTTGCATAGGACGACCAAGCGCTGAGGAAATAGTCTGTTCCGTTGAACAGAATCTGGGTGAGGATGTTGGAAAAGAGAAAGGTCACTATGACCCAGAATGGAGCCGCTCGCTGACGGTAATAGAGGTAGGTGTCCAAATCGGCCAACGTCTCATCCTCGTAGGCAAGACTAGCTTGGGCCAGCAGGCGAAGGGCAGGCGATTGGACTGAGTCGGGATTCTTTTGGGACGGAGTCTGTTTGATGGTCCGCTTGGAGTCTGGCAAATGTTCACTGTCCCTGTTCAGCTCAGTGAGGGAGATACTCGAGTCTGTGTCCATGGTTCTCTTGTTCTGCTCCTTTCCAATCGAATTAACGCCCAAAATATCCTCCAACGAGTTCAGGCCCTGCAACAACTCTTCGCTTTGCAAAGACTTGATCTGGCTGCCCGTCTCAATCTCACCTAGCGGTCCATCATCCTGTTTGCTGGTGGAGCCCGATTTCTGCTGCTGATGCACCTGGGGCGGTCCAGTGGGCGTCTCAAGAGCCTGCTTGTTCACGGCCACTTGGACCAATTGTTGCTCCTCGTTGGTGGCCGTCGGAATTGCTGCACTAGGATCTAGTTTGTACTGCTTGAACAAACTTTGCAACACTTTTGTCGCCGGACCATAGCTGAAGTGGGGAGAATCGTAGAGCAGGAGCACCTTTTGGGCGGGCGTCGAGAATTGCACCTGGTGTGTCACCAAGAGGACGGTTTTTTTCTTCAAAAAAGTTTTGAAACACTCCTCGAAAATGTACTTGGCCACTGAGGCGTCCACGGCGCTCAATGGGTCGTCGAGGAGATAGATGTCGGCGTCGAAGAAGAGCGCTCGAGCTAGGTTGACGCGAGCCTTCTGGCCTCCACTTAGGGCCGAGCCTCGTTCGCCCACATTGGTCGAGTCGCCCAAGGGCATGATCTCAATGTCACGGTCTAGGCAACAAATGCGCAACACCTCCTGGTAGCGGTTCTCCAGGCGTTCGGGCATGCGGCGATAATTGCGCCCGGCGCGCCTGTGCCAAGCTATGGTGATGTTCTCCCTGATGGTGCCTGAAAAGAGCCACGGCTCTTGCGAAGCATACGACAGGGAGCCATTGATTCTGATTGAACCGGATTGGATGGGCAACTCGTTGAGCATGGTCATCAGCAACGAGGACTTGCCTGATCCAACGCGGCCCACAATCATCACAAACTCGTGGTGCTTTATGTGCGCCGTCAGGTTGTTAAAGATGGTCGCCTGGGCGTTGGGCCCACTGGAAACCATGGTCGAGGATGGAGAGTTTTCGCCCATACTCACCGGAGGCACTGCCAAACCAGTGAGCGAGCTAATTGTGCCAAATTGGGGCTGTTGGCTACTGAAGTTGGTGGCCGAAGTGTCGGGCGTCGTCTTGGGCCAGGCGACGCTCACCTCGTGGAAGATGATGGCAAATTTCTTATCAATCAACAGGTGGTTATTGTCAAATTTGGCACATATATTGCAGCCATAATCCTGATTGCCCCTGCCAAATTGGTGGAAATTCCTGGTGTCTGTGCTTCCGGCGAGGCTTATTGGCGAAGTGGAAGCAGTTGAGCTTGGACCCAACGATCTCAGCGGCTGCTCACCGATGGGCTCATCAGGTCCAAGCGAGTGAACAGAGGTTTTCGGGGTAATGAAGCTCAGCCGGTGCTTTTCGTGCCACTTCCATAACGATTGGCTCATCTTTAGAGAGTGTATATGTCGGTACTCCTTCGAGACCGTTCGGCCAACTTGTGAGTAGTCAGTGGGGCTCTTAGGCGATTTCAGGGACGAGCGGCCTGGGCTTCCCATTTTGGGCAGCTTGTCTCTCTTCGGGCCCAAGTGCACAGGAGCATAACCTGTAGCTCCGGAAAAGGCCGAGCTGATGGTGCCCCCCAAGTTGCTCTGAGATCGCCGTGGCCCAAAGCCACCTATCTGCTGATAGTCTATGGCGGGCGGGCGAGGCGGGGGCCGAAGCTCGTCCTGAATAAGAAACTGTCTAATTCTTTCCATTGAAATTTTAATCTCACACAATTGGGCCACAGAGTAGGGAAAGAACAAGGTCAGATAGGTACGCATGGAGTTTGTCAGTGTTATGGCGGTGAAGATGATCATGCCACTGAACTGGTTACCTAACAATACGAAGGCCACAAATATAACCATAAGAATCAATTTACAAGCACCGTAAAAGAGGGATAAATTAACCGCCCTGATGAGGAGCACTTTCTTCAGGACGGACATTTCTCTGTCACGCAACTGGGTTATGTGTTTCTCAAAGTATGCCTCCCAGGCGTACATCTTGATGATCGATATTGACTCTATCAATTCAGCGACAGCTCTCACTCGTTCATCCGTTCTATTAGACAAATCGGCTCTATATTTTCCATAGACATAACCCAGATACACTTGAACTATTAGGTACACTCCGACTAAGCCGGCGCCAATTGAGACCGCTGTTGTGCCCATGTAAAAGTAGATCAGAATTGCGATAATAATTATTGTATGAAGTGGAGCTATGTAGATATACTGCATATAATAGAAGGCTGCATCAAATTTGTTCACATCGTAAGTGATTAAGTTGATTATCTGACCGCTTGTGCTATTCTCTAACGTGAGGAGACTTATTTTCAGGGCCTTGCGGTAAATTAAATAAGTGGTAGCTAGACGACATTTCATTCCATTGTAAGTTGAATGAAATAAATAGTACTGACTCGCAACTATACTACTATATAGACAAATGACCATTACAGTTGACTTTAAAATTATTCGAGTTCTCGTCGATCCCCAATCCCAGCTTCCTCCTGTTTCGTTTAAGAACAATCTTGGGTAGTCGCTGTCCCTGAAAGCGGAATAGTTGGACCCAGAACTGTGCCTGTATGTGACTTGTCCTAGATCCTCTATTTCATTCTGTATTGTATCGGCATTCGGTTCTGGGTACAAATCAGGAGTGTGCTCCGCTTTGTATTCTCTCGCATAGAGTTCTATATCACTAACGAGCAGGCCAAGGAGGACGGCCACCGATATACCAAAGAGACATTTCGCCATTATCTCCCAAAAGGCAGCTAACAGGAGGGCCGGCCCGAAGGCTCGAAATATTGCACGCGATAGACTCGCCTTCCGGCGGCCATTGTTTTTGATCTCATTTTGCCAATGATATTCTAGACGCTTGCCTAGTCTATCAACTCGATCACCATCTGGTGCATTAGATGGAATCCATCGGCTGTTGAGCAATCCAGCTAAATTTTCCGCCGATCTATGGGAGAAACCATCGTATAGGTTCGACATAGCTCATCCGGAAGGGTTACTTTGAATAAGTATCATTATAGCGAACTTGTGTTCTAGCCTTGTTGAATTTGATACTTTCTAGACCAACTAAGTGGATGCCAGAAAAAAATTGCGAAATAAACAAGCGAGATGCTAACCATCTTCTGATCATACAGCGAAAACAAGGAGTCTCTTTTTCATTCACATCCAAACGAGAGATTCATTTAGCTCGATCAATTTACATTCGTTCAGGATTTTATCATGCATGTTTGGACCTGTCCATTCGAGGATCCATTGGTCGAGCCACCAGAACCATTTGTCATCTCTATATCCATTTGATCTGGACCGTCATCCCAAGCTGGAACTCCGAAGCGTCTGATCACTTTGTGCTGTTCGGAGAGATCTTTTTGGACCTTTTTGCGCATGTAAAATATTGGACAATCACTTGATGTACAAATGACCTCTTCATGCAAGTTACCTTGACATCTTTGGCATTGGGTCCAAAGACGCGAAAATTTCACTTCATATTCGTTAAGCTTGTCTACATTCTCCAGATACAAGATACTTTCACGACTTTCGCATGACTTACAAACTGCCGTTGTGTCATTATCCAAAGGCGTTTTACAACCAAGACACTGGCTGCGCTTCTTTGTGAACACAGATAATGCACCAACTTTCGAAGTGACCTGCACCTTGATTCGTGTGTGGTCACCCTTGAGTAGTACGGACTGGGCCTTCTCTCCAAGTATCGGCTCGAAAATGCGTAACAATGGTTTGGATAGTTGATTGGTTAAGTAGTAATCAGTATCGATCGGTATGTTGTTGTCTAAGACATAAAGAGGGTCCTCTGACTTCAGGTAAGCAGGCTGTCCCTTTGGCCCAGTTATGATTACGTAGGGTACACGATCACCAAGTTTTGGGGCTCCAGCCGGATCACGTTTCTTCATTCTATTGGCGAGTTCAACATGAGCCTGTTTGCTCGCGTAATCACTATCAGTCTTGGTCAACTCTTTGGTGATAACCAGATGAGAAATATCAACACGATTGCAGAGCAGGTCGGATATAGTTCTCTGGGCATGCCTCACAGCACCATCTGGATCTCTATCCATGAGAATCTTTTGGAGACAGACATCGATTAGATTAGCAACAAGTGTACAATTGTCGCGCCTAACTGTTTCAATACCTTTGCAATCCATCTTATCGTGCTTCTCAGGTCTGGTCCAGTAGAGACCGGCGTATCGTTTCTTGTTTATCAGCAGGTAGGGGTAGTAGACCTTTTCAAACTCCAACTTGATTGGCGAAGTGAACTGCTTTGACACAAGTGCGGCTGCTTTTCGGCCCAATTCCATGGCCTCAGCAACAGTGTCTACACCAAACTTCACCATGACTGAATCGGTATCTCCATAAATGACGACCGCATCATATTTGTATCCTTTCGCTATGGTGAACTCTTCCATTACAGAGGCGCGTGTAGTCTCAATCATTTCACGACCAAAGCCAGTAACCGATTGAGAGATCTCTAGACATGGTAGTTTACCCACCTGAGCACCAGTAAAACCATACACAGAATTGGCACTGATCTTGAGCGCGAGCTGCCTACCATCTAGAATCATCTTCTTGAATGGATCAGTTTCCTTCTTGAGATCGTCCTTCGCTTTCTTACGAGCTGCTAGGAGATTTTTGAGAATCTGTGGTACAATCGTCTGAAGTTTTTCATCCGGCTTCTTGAAGTAAAATCCTGCGGGAGTCTTGATATAGCCATCTTCGCTGAGATTATAGCGCTTAATGGCAGATTGGCTCAAGAGAGTTGTATAACAGAGGTTATGTGCTATGATAATTGATGGATACAGCGAGGCAAAGTCAAGAGTAGCGATAGGGACATTATAATAGCCTGTCATCGGATCTAAGACGGTGGCACCTTCAAATTCCTCGCCACTTGTAATCGGGATCGTCGGAAGGAGATAGTTGTACTTTTTCGCTTCACGTAATATTTGGGATACGACCTTGATCTGCTGCCCTCTGGTTAGTAGATATCCAAGGGGCACACCTGTGACCCTTGCCATCTCCATATAATTGATCAGGCACATTAGCTTGTCCAAAAGTTTTAAAACTAGAACGGAGTCTTTGAGACAGTAGACGGCAAGTCTTCTCCTGGTTTGTTCATTGCCGTTGAACAAATCAGTAATAATGGAATAGTGGACGTCCTCTTTTTGTTCTTGCAGGAAATGATAAGAGACAGCATTGAGTTTGTAAGACCTCAGTTTGAAATCTCGCCTCAAAACGAGGATCAAGTCAAACTGAACTCTTCCTTCGATGTTGATGTCGAGATTTTCGCGCTTTCCCAATTGCTGGGATTGTAATACTACTGCCCTTGCTTTGGTCTCAGACGTCGGTATCCGGCCGAGGTAAGCGAACTTTTTAAGATTCAAAGCTTTTGCCCTGTTGAGAAGGTAACCTAAATCGAAGTTCTGAATGTTGTAACCGGTTATGATATCGGGGTCAATTTCAACAATGAACTTCGCCCAGGCTAAAAGCATATCAGATTCTGATTCAAACGATCTTATGGTAGCTCCAGCTATTGGAGCGCACGATCTCAGTGTAAATATGCATTTTATGAAGGGTTCCTTGACACCTTGTTTGACCACTACATTTGAGATCTGGATAACGGCGTCATGCTCTGGTTCTGGAAAAATTCCCTTCCTGTTTGTACATTCGATATCGAAACTCAATGTTCTTAAAGGCGCAATCCCGGCCCAATCTCCTTCAGGAGGGTGAGCGATGAAGTCTGTGTAATTGATATCACATTCTATTTGACAATGAGACATAAAATCCTTTTCTTCCCTGAGCTTATACTTTCCTGCCGGTAGTTCGATCCAGCTACAGCCATAAACATCAAGATCACACATGTACCTTATTTCATACTCTATATTTGTCTCGAACAATTGATGATTCCTCTCATCTGGGGCCCCATACGAGAAGACACCCGGAAATCCGGCCTCATTTTTAGCGAATACATTTGAAGCGGCTCGCATGACTTGAGGGATTGTGACGACGATTTTGAGGAAATGCTGTTCAGGCTCACCATAATAGCCATAGATGCTCTTAGCTGAAACATATTCGACCCGGAGAACATGTTGAGGTAGAGGAGTGATTCGACAGCCACCAGTTCCTTTGCATTTTTCATCTAACATGTCACGATATGCGTCGAGTTTACTGAGATCGGGTTTCTTAGGCACGTAGACGTAGAAGTACGGATGAAAACCATGAACATGACAGAGTATCGAGTGACCTTCACGAGTGACCCCAAACATTCTGGTGATCGGGACCATGCTTGCATCGGGACCCATGAATCCCTCCCTCTTGAGTCCTTCATAATGATCTATATCCATTTGTTGGAACACAATTGGATCCTTCTCAGGATCAATTGGCCTCAAGATTTTCGGCCGAAGCCACTTGCTCTCGATAAGATTTTCACCCATGGTTAAGTTTGGAGGGTTAAAAGTGATACCCGGATAACCAATACCCAGACCAGTGAAGCCAGAAATCAGAATTCATCCTGTAGCCAAATCCTCGCGTGCCGGCCAGACACTGGATGGTTGCGCGCCATTTCAAAGCTTTTGTTTTCATTCAGTTTGAGGCTCTGCATCAAGCACCACGTGCAGCATGCACCTCATGAAAATGACGCTGCAGCCTTCGGAGCGAGGCTGCTGCATCACGTGGACTTGTTTGTTTACATTCTGAGCATTTGGCAACCAACTTGTCTAGCTACTCAGCCTCGCGTCTCCATCGAGATGTCATTCGTAAAGCTCGATAACCTTAACGATTTCATTCAACCTGGCTCAACCTGCATCAAGCCATCGGTTGAGAAGAAAATCGGAGTAGTAGCCAAAGTTGGGGATATCAATCTAAGTGATTGCTTAGCGTGTAGCGGTTGCATAACGAGTGCTGAGACTGTTCTCGTTCAGCAACAAAATCATGAAGAGCTCTTCAGGGTTATCAACGAGAGCAAGTCTAACAAGGTAAGTGCTTCAACAGTTCCTCACTAGTCTGATCAAGCTCGACCATCGTTTTCTCTCATCCTCAACATTTAATCTCTCTTCCCATACTCTACTCGCAGGACAAAAAAACTATAGTTGTATCTCTCTCGCTGCAGAGCATTTCCTCCCTCGCCAACAAGTATTCCATCACAGCTCAAGATGCTGCCGAACGAATTGCATCCTTCTTCATATCGATCGGCTGCGACAAAGTCTACGAGATCACCCTAGCTCGCCATCTGGCTCTCATAGAGTCCTATAAAGAGCTCACAAGATGTAGACAGTCCGGCTCAAACATGCCACTGATTAGCTCTGTGTGCCCTGGATGGGTGTGTT
>Ga0058701_10000712_pt1 | contig 22342 bp, 9 predicted proteins | sample AgamicOrMae_FD_97039 | JGI IMG/M metagenome (GOLD analysis project Ga0058701, IMG submission 97039) | Agave microbial communities from Guanajuato, Mexico - Or.Ma.e | ecosystem: Host-associated > Plants > Phyllosphere > Phylloplane/Leaf | place: Guanajuato, Mexico | collected 2012-06-04 | reverse complement strand
GTCCGGTCTGCAGCATCGTCTTCTGACGCCTGGACCCCCCCACAACCCCTCCCCCACCCCTCACACCTGCAGGAAAACCAATCCCTACAATTATTATCAACACTTTGGCCGATGCGAGGGTTTGAGTCCTCACCGTGTTTAATTACGGTTCAATTTTCTACCTCTTGAGTTTAATGTCAGCAAAGCGCGACGAACAGCAAGCTAGAGGCCCGGATATACGAGAGACGAGGCATTTGAGGTGCAAAACCATGGGCGCCGCCATCTTGTTTCCGAGCTACAGTGCATTTAATGGTCCCATTAGAAACAAAATGGCTGCCCAATGCCTCCTATCTAGTATATACAGGCCTCTACAGCTGGCCTCCTAACATATTTACCACAATTCTACCCAACCTCAACGGTCACCAAACCTCAAGCGGCTTGGAAAAGCAAAATGCGTAACAATCTGAAGTAGATGTATCTAAAATCAACAAATTTAGACATATCTATGCATTTAGATATATATTTTATGAGCTGACGACGAGACGAATGCATTTAAGATATGTTTGGCGTAGGTGCTTAGGGGAGGTATTCGCAAGAATTCACGGTGTCTTACCCCAGGTGGGGAAAAATGGTCGTAGAGGGGTTGGTTTTTCGTAGGGTGTGCGAAATCAGGACCCTCGGTAGCCCTTGGTATCCGCGCAGGACATCTGTGGAATGTTGGCCCAAAGGGTGGCAACAATTCTTTCGCCCTTTCAGCGGGCAGACGGCCCTTCCTCCTCCTGCGATTCTCACTCGTCCAAGTGCAAGTGTTGGCCAAACCCAGGAAATAGCTTTTCTTTAATTCTTCCCCCTCGTCCCCCCTATGAGACGCCTTTCCCCCTTAGGGCGGACGATGGGGCTGACCTAGGAGCCCTTTTATGGAGCGTCATGCTCGCAATGACATTGGGAAAATACTTCGCTTTTATCCCTGTTCCCATTTTTTAAAAGGCAGCATAACAGTAATATGCGCATGCTGGCGGAAAACAAAACCGTCTCTAAGATTCTAGACCTATTTGGTTCAATCAGTCTGCTTCAAGAACTTTCTAGTTAAAAAATTTGTACATGTTTTAGAACCTAGTTTTTGACATATGTTTGAACATACGTACTTTAGGAGACCTTCCGAAAAAAAAATGTTTCTTAACCCATAACAGCCCAAAGTATTTTGTTGAGTGAAATTTAGCTTAAGAGAAATTCGAACAATATTTCCATTAAATTACGCAATTTTAAGCTTTGAAAAAGGCCTAAATTATTAAATTTCAGGTTTCAAGAGGGGTGATATTTTTTAAAGTGTGACAATACTGAACTAAAAAGATCCTCTAAAATATTTTTTTATGTTTCCGAACAGCATCGCTGGGCGGTAGTGCGTTAAGTGGGCGTACTTGCAAGCTACCTTTAGTGGACCCCGACTATTAAACAAAACGAAAAATAAAATAAAATTCCTAAGTTAAATAACTTTTTGTCAGGTTTTAAATAGCTCTATCTGTCAAAATCACGTCTTTTATAAAACCCTTGTTTTCCAATCATGTTATTTATATTTTGATAATGTTTTATCAAATTATTTATGAATGCTATGTTTTATAAAATAATGTATTTTTGATCTTGATAATATGTTGTGAGACACTCGGTCAAGAATTACTTCCTTAAACCTTTCGACAGCGGTCGTTGCAATTTTGGTTCGGACAGCAAAACGGCTTTCCTTTAATTTCCTTCTCGCTGTCCCCCTTGCGAGGCTTTACCCCTTAGGGGGCGCTGAATGGATGGCCCTTACACTTAGCACCGCCAGCAGCCGCCAGGCACTTTTATGGGGACTTGGCCGTGGAGATGACTTATGAAAACGCCTTGTGGCGCTACGCTGCGAAATTGACTACGTCACGGCCAAAACGTATAAGCAACGGTAAAACTTAATATTTCGCGACGTAAGATTCGCTAGGTTTGCGACCTTAAAGTCAACCGCAGACGGGAGGAAGTAGTTGATACGACCCTAGTAGGTTATACTGAAGCGGAACAAGACTATACTGCTTAACCTTTATGTCGTAACTACAGGTACTTGCAAGGAGCGGTGCTACCCTAAAATACGCAATCACTTTAAGTACCGTTAGTGCCAAACGAGATAGACAGCGATTTTCATAAAGAATTCCTGTCTACGGAAATGCAAGCAACACGTCGAAACATCTTTACACAGGTCTTAATCCAGGATTCCTAATTTCCTCACAGTGACAAAAAAAAAAATCGGTTTTGAGGATTCTTCCTTGTGTTCCGACCAGGATCAACCTTCCATTAAGGTATTAACGACGGTACGCTAATCTAGGTTACTGAGGTTAACCTTGGTTAAGCTAGGTTAGGCGTGCTTCCTTTTGAGTATTCGATCTCTCACCATGTCAAGTGCAGATTGAAATCGACGGGCGAGTGAATATGACTAAGGCCTACACAGATTGCACTAAATTGTCAAGATTACAGTAAGCGTTACACAACAAATTGTCTAGCGAACGGAGAAAGGCCATGACAAAAAGGAAGAACAGTAATCTAACGAGGTACGATCACTAACGCCCTAGAAAAAAAAGTTTTTTTAACACGAGTAATTTCAGTTTTCTTCACATTGTCTTTTTTCCCTAGCGAAGCGCCGTGACCCATAAGAACTTAAGATCGCTGAGTTGCTAAGAGAACAACTCTCGTGTAGGAGTGACCTCGCTTGTGACGCTACGGGATAGCAAAGGAGATTCGCGAGCCGGAGATAGCTGTCGCCTACGCATGTTCTTCACGCTTCAGAAGCAGTGAAATTTCACTGATTATCCTTAGACCACCTGTTAACTGAATTTTATAAAATTCATACAGCAAATCGGTAAAATATTTCGATCGTTACAAAAAGTAAAGATTTTTTTTAAAAAAAAAAACTCGTTTCCTGCGAAATTTCACTGATTTTCGGTAATTTTTACAGATTTTTTGAAAAAATTTAGTGATTTTCAGTACATTTCGCCGATTTCTAGGGACTTTGACAGACACTTAAATTTCACTTTTTTAAAATGTAAAACATGATTTTTTTTTACGGAAGTTTCAAAAATCAATTTTATATTTAATAATTTTGTTGTTTATTACAACAATTTACAGAAAGGTCGATCAAAGTGTCGAACGAACAATGTTTTTCTTTTTTTCCTTTTTTTAAGGCCCTGCTAACTTGAAGTCAAGGTTTTTCAAGGTTCCTGATGATTCAAGGTTCACTGGCCACCCTAAGATAATTTAATGTTACGCGGTATTAAGTGCAGCAGCGTAATTTTCTCGGAAAATAGGTGCGTACGCTGATTTGTAATTCAGGGAACACGTTCCAGGCGTCATCGCGTAACCTACAGTTGTTCATTAATAAACACAGGACAGCAATTGGTAATGACCGTCGGGCTACGCGCAACATATGATGAATAGTCCTGATTCGGCGCGAGAAAGATTTGATACCAATTTTTCCAGTCCAAGGCTCTAGTCAAAATTTCGTTTGGCAATCTGGTTTGACAAGTCGAAATGCGCCTTGCCTCGTTTCAAGATCAAGATTGCCTCTCACAGAAATGATCCTGATGCCAAAAAAAAAATTCTTGAGATATTCACAGAATATTTTATTTTCTTACAGCAAGCATTTCCTTTCTCGGCACAAGATTTTCTTTTCTTGCAGTAAGAAAAAAAATCTTGCTGCAAGAAAAAAAAAGGTTGTTTCATTACTATATCAAGAAAAAATTCTTGGCATCAGAAATCGTTTCTTGCTGCGAGAAAAAAATCTGCTTCATTCCAACATCAAGAAAAAAATTCTTGGCACCAGAAATCGTTTTTGTGAGGAGCGAGTTTTAAAGTTTAGTACGCGCCTTACACCCACAAGCTTTGCTATCAAAATACCAACAGGATTCCCAAAAAGCTGCGTCCTTTAACCTTCAACATTAACAAACTGCGGTCTCACTTTTAGAGATTTTCTCACTTGATTTATCACCCAGAATTTCCATTACAGACTAACGCTAAAGCGTTAACTGATAATTTTCATTTAAGTTATGGCCACATCCCGATAGTTTTACGACATCGTTCATCAAAGCTATTGTAGAAAGGTGCAAGGTATTGACCAATCGCAGCGTTCCATTTTTTTTTTCCAAATGAAACGCTGAGCTGCTGGAATAATGAAGACTGTGAGTAGAGAGGAGGGGCTCCTAACCAGATGATCCTTTAAATCGATCGCGCGAGGAATAAGACGTCCGGAATAAAAACCTTCCCATCTGAAAAGTCTAGGTTACAACACCAGCAAGCCGCACCATTACAGAATTATCTCAATTGCTTCGCCGCCGTGGCCGCGGCGTCAGAGCAGCCCAACACTGTTATTTAAGCGCAGCTCCACAATATCTGGACGCCATCAGATCCAACCGCTGGGATCCGATCAGGTAACCTTGGCTGAGCGCTCCTTCAATATTGGGCCACTGCCTCGGGATATGCTCACTACAATAGATTTCACGCCAACGCGAGCTCGAGTATGCAACAGCCGAGAGATTTTACACGGATTAGCTATTCCTAATGCTGACTGTAGAGATAACATCGTTCGCCATTACTTATTCGGATCAGTTAACATTAAAAACTATTAACCCCTGTTTTGGGAAGTCCAACCTGAGGTATAAAACTCAAGCGTTTTTTTTCCATTTTTTTCTGATTTATCGGCAATTATACAAAGAGGTCTCGTCGAGAGCTCTCAATTGATGCGGTCTGGTCATGGATAGAGGTACAGCACTGAGAAAAATTAGTAGTTTACTAAAAAATTGTGAAAAATAACTAAAACAAGCGACAGCCAAGCTTGGCTGGTAAACGCTAACAGGTTTACCAGCTAACGGTTTTAACGTTACTGTTACAGAGTACTGTTTACAGTAACGTTTACTGGCAAATCAGATATCGCTTACTAGCCGAGTAGGCTGTCCTTTTTTTTACTATTTCTTTTTAGTGAACTTAACGAACGCAGTTCTCTCGTTGACTCAAGTCCACTAACTACGACCCCCGCTTATGACGATCTCTCGCTTATAACGACCAAAATCTTTGTCGGCTATGCCGTCATGTGAGTAAAAACGTTGTCATAGCGACCCCTCTCTTACAACGACCATTTCGGTAGCAAGTAAGGGGGTCGTTATAAACGGATTTCACTGTATCTTCAAGAATAACCAAATTAAGCTCTTTGCCTGTTTTACATCTATACCTAAAACAGCTATGGGACTTCAAGATGCAGTCTTTTCAGCATAAATTCTTTCTTAAGAAATACGACTGCGAGGTAACGGTGAAGATAAAATTTTAACAAGAAGAGAAAAAAGAATCTAAGCAATCGAAAAAAAATGAAAGCGTAAAACACTAAATTTGACTAGACACTGCCTAACTAGAAAACTTAAAATTTTTGAATGAGTAAAACGTGCAACAACCACGTTCGTTGGGTCAATATCGTAGACGAGTTTAGGCCTTGATTGAGCATAGGTTGTCCGTGAAAGTTCGTTCATCTCCGAGCATCGCACGCGAATCCTCTGATCGATTTCTAGCGATCGACTATAAGAACCGAATACATCTATTTTCTGTAAGACCATTAATCACCGTATCCGGAGAATATGCACAGCACGACAGACGCAACCTTTTTTTCTTCTTTTTTTGCCGGAGTCTCCGGTGCGCGGACCCTCTGCCACGGCTATCATAACTTCGGATTTTCTTCATGGGCGGTTAGGGCCATCACACACAGATAGCCGAAGAGATGCCCAGCCGTCGTCTGCTAAGCAAACCGATACGGCCAGAGCGGTGGGCATATCTCATAGGCCTTATCTTCATTGACATAAGAACATCACAGTCCACAAGGACTCGCGGTCAGCCTAACCAACATTTGTCCGACGCTATATTTGAACAAAACTAGACGTGAGCACTGGGGCTCGGTTTCATAAACTTTGCTGAAGACTAATATTTGCTAGACCTTTTTACTTGAAAACATTTCAATAGATTCCGTACGTAAAAAAAATCAGATTTCTTTCGTGTTTCCGATCTTTGAACTAAAAGCGTCCCCTGCTTTCTAATATGTTTTAACGAGAGGAGCTTGCATTTATTCGGAATGGGAAGTTTCCTTAAGAGGGGATTTTAATCTTGATAGTGAGAATGAGGGCTTCAAAAATAAAAAGAACTCTTCCTATACTTCTTAAAAATAGAAAAAGAAAAGTCTTTAAAATAGCGAAAATACATTTTAAAACAGTCATTTCACACGATGAAATTTACCTAATGCACTTAAATTTGCACCGAAAAATATTACTTTGTCTTCAGAAGCAATTTTATAGGCCCGAAGATAATTATTAACAAAAATGTCAGTGTTCGACGCGGACGCGTGGATTTTACCTGTAACTTTTCAAAGCACAATAATACTACTGTAAGTTGAAAATCCCAACGCAGAAAAGATTGTATCCAGGAGGGATTTCGTAAGCACTTCTTTAATCAAGAAAACGAATTCCTCGAGCCAAAATTCAAGGTATAAAATTTTGGCTTGATAGGTTATTTAACGGGTAAAATTTGTACTGGGCCAACTGAATTTTTATTACTTTTTTGGATTTGGACCTTAAAATAAAGATCACTGCTAAAATGAAATCTTCGAATTTTAAAATCCCGTGATTGAAATTTTTATTCACTTCCTGTTCATGAAATTTCAATACTTTTCTTGTAAATTTTCAGAAAGTTATAAAATCAAAAATTACTTAAATTAGGTAACTTTTTCTGAAAATTTACAAGAAAAGTATTTTGAAATTTCACAACCGAGAAGAGAATAAATATTCCAACCAACGGATTTGAAAATTCAATAATTTCGTTTTAACAGTGATGGTTCTACTTCCATAAACGTCGTGTAAGCCATAAAGTAGAGCATGCCTTTTTTTGGTGCAACTCGGCGGGCATTATCTTTATGATAGGCTGGGAGCTTCTCTTGTAATTAGCAACATTAATGAATTGTAATAATTGCAATCGCTGTGGGGAACGGCGTCCCGCCGTAATCCAAAGCTGCGATTATTTCTTAGTCTGCGGTCCAGGATTGTTTTTGGGGAACAGCCGCTGTTGGGAGCCAAGCACTCTCCGTCCGGACGTTTTCGATTCATCAGCCTCAGCTGACAGCGTTCTGAGCGATTTCATTATGCCATGGCCGAGCGTCATTTTTAATGCCGCATATTTTATTGACGCTTAATTGTATTGACATAGACAAATTCTCGATCCATGGACATGTTCTCACAAAGAGAGCTCAAGTCCTTTGCCACTAAAAAACTATACAGCCTAATTTTTTTTTCTTTTTAAAGCAAGGCAAGTGCACTTATTCCCTTCGGTAATTTAGGGCATTCGGTAAAATAAATAAATGAAAGATGCTGATTTGGGTGCTTTTGTGCCTTTGGTTAGGCTATCAGACAAACTGGAGAACACGGATTAAAGTTATTTTTATAGATATTATTCCAATTACAAGAAACAAAAGAAAAGCTCTCGTTGAGGCCCTACTATTACGGCTGGTAGTACTCCCTAAAAAATAGAAAAAAATCTCAGATTTGGGGGTTGCATTTTCTATTTCTTCCATCGGATTAGGCAATCATTAACCTAGGATAGGTTATGTTAAAAGGTTTGAGTGCTGCTCCGCTCTGTGACGAAAGGCATACAACACCAGAGACCGAAATCAAATAACCGGAAAATTTAGAGCTACCGACTGGGAGAGTGAGACCAGTGCACGTCGATCTAAGTTTCGGAGAGTAGCTTATTGTAGACACGTTATTGGACGGATTCATTTCGGAAGCCTATAAAATAAGACTATTTCCGCAGCCTCGTCAAAGTAATCCCATTACCCGTGACTGGATTTCGGTCACTCATAAATAGCGGCGGCTCACAATCAGTTAGATCCAATATTACGTCTAAGATACATGAAATGAGGCAGAGGCGGGAAGAGGATGGAAGACACAGCTCCCGTAATGAGAAAGAGAGACAGCCTTAGCGAAGAGAGCCACCTTACGCCAGCTCGCTGAGCATAATAGGTAACGCCCTCTAGGTCATTTCAAAAGCAGAATGAATCCCAAACAAAAGAGGGCTCAGGGGAAAAAATCTACGAGGGGCAAGACGACCAGGTGCTAATGACCTCTAAGCGGCAGTAATTAACGCTTCGCCTAATAAATCAGCATAGGTGTCGGTGGGTGGAGCCGTTCAGTTCACTCAATGTGTGTGTTGCGGGAAGGCTACCCTCCAGGCGCAGGAGATCCCTTCGCAATGGGCTGGCCTGGCCCGCGCGGACTTTGATACCTACACTGAGCTCGCTAAATCGCCGTTTCGTTACTGATAATTAAGACACAATAAATTTGACTGCTTATATTGTCCACCTTCGTGTTACAAATCTCTTCGCACGAGCGGAGCTACACCCGATAGAGGCAAAAGGCACTTCATCTCACCTAACCTATAAGGTCGAATCCTCAATAAACTGATAGCGGTTGAACAAGGGTGTACCACAGAAGTAGAAATCTAACCATGAAAACTGCGATAACACAATCTTTTCAGCTCCATAAAATATAGGGTTTTGCTATTGACCTGACATGCAATAATATAGGGAGACTTGAACGCACGGAACCAACCTAAAGCATTTTAAATGGGAGGTGACTTCAACGCACGGAACCCAACCTAATACATTTTATATGGAGCAAGCGTGCGAATAGCCACTTCGTAAAAAATAACCAACTCACTGTAAACCGAAATTAGACATCTAAAATGAATTCACTATGACATCGCGGAAAAAAGAATCGGTAAGATAAAAGATTACAGCAAAAGCCCAAAAAGAAAGCGCATGATTTTCTTGATTTCAATCGGTGAAAGTCAAAGGTTGCAGGGTCCTGTAAAAAAGTCCTGACGCAGGCGTCCTTTGATAACCTCAGACGAAGGACTAGCTTGCTTTTGTCCAAACCATTCAAAGCATACGCAAGCCCACAAAAAGTCATACGTTGACTTAACCTCGATCCACAGTCACAAAACAAATGATGTTTAAAAATAATGTACAGTCACGACAAAAAAGTACTAATGGCGGTCGTTAAGGAGCGCAATAAAAAACACTTTGTACACAAGGCTCCTCAATGGGCAAAAGATGAATGGACTCACTCAATGGGATATGTATTAGGAAGTCGGACTCGTAAACTCACCTAAAACAGAACAAAGACAGATATGTGTCAAAACAGAGGAATGGCGCACGCATGTTCGGAGATTCTAGAGATGGAATTATGCCAAACAGGATTTTTTAGAGAACGAAAACCTGATAATCCCGTTTGAAATCATGAAAGGAAAAAATCTCCAAACGGAAGTAGGCTTACAAGTTACATGAATTGAGACAAAAAAAAAGTTTTTGACCACAGACAGTAAAAACAAAACACCTGTTTAAGGGAATTTACATCTGTTTTGAATGAAAAAAAGGGGGGAGGGCATATTTTGATTTTTTGTCGAGATAAAATTATGTTCAGCCCTGTATTTCAAAAAGTCTTGGCGAGAGCTTTCCATTCATGTGGCTGAACATAAGTCTATCTTTAAAAAAAACGTACTCCCCGTTTTATTCCCACGCCCTGCAAAACAGGTGAGATGTTTCTAAAACAGTTGAACAGAGGTTTTGTTTCAACTGTTTTGTTACATGCAATGGTCTATGCTAAGGGCAACGCACAAAATCAAGCTATTTCAATAAAGTGAAGCAATTTTGAGATTGACCGTTTTCGGATGAATCGAAAGAAGCAGAAAAACGCTAAATTATCTTAATCAAAAAGCGCAAATATTCAAAGTAAAATCAGAAAATAAAAACCTTGAAACACTTTTCAACAAGAAATATACAAGCATGTAAGGACATTAGCGTTGGGTGCGGACGCAATTTGCCTTGTGTTCCACAAATGCCCATTCATCAAATCAACGATAAGAATGCCCATGCAACAGCCATTTGAACAGGTTCTTCAGCACGACGCTGCACCCGCAAGGCCAGTTAGTCGCGTTAGGCAAATTTCTAACGCCCATGACAACCAGTCATGTATGAAAAATATTTGCCGATTCAAGGTCGAACAAGCCCATCAGGTATAGGTCAACAATGGAAAGGAAAGGAACAGCCTAAGTATGCTCAGTGACCATAGGTTAACTTACACTCTAAATTTTTAAGGTCGCATCTTGAACCTTTTGGTTCAACCTTTACGACGTTAAGCCGAGCGGAGTGAGGCACAAGCCACATAACCTTACCTAATTTAACCTAGGGTTACCTCATTAAAAGGTCGCCAAGCCTGATGCTGCTTACTTCTCGGCGGCCAATTAGGGGCCGCCGAGAAGTAAGCGGCATCAGGCTTGGCGACAGACGAGCAAAGCGATAGCGAAGCGACACAAGTTACTATAACTCTTGGTAAAAAGCAAGGGGCTTTGTTATGATAGGTTAAGTTCGGTTAGATGCCTTATGCATCGCTACGCTGTCGTTCCGCTCCATTTGAGGACGAAAGGTTCAACCATTAGGTTAAAATCGCTACCTCAAAAAAATACAGTGTAGGTTAACTCATGTAGGCGTAGGCCTAAACAAGGACAGTAAAAATGTCCTTCCCTGCAACCACCAAGACACCGGTATGTTGCGGTTGCCTACCTCCGCTCGGAGTCATTCCGGTGATAGAAGGTAGGCAACCCAACATACTCGTGTACAGGCGGTTGCAGGTAGGGAAGACGTTTATTATAAGATAGTACGAGCAGTTGAGCAACCAAACGAGAACGCAAGAGGCGCAAAATGGAAACTTCCAAATTTAGGTAGTAACAAGAAGCCGCATTGCAAAGTCGCTAATTTCGCGAAAAAGCTTAGGACACCTCGTTTGTTTGAGACATCTTGTTTCCGCCGGGAGCATTTCTTCTCCCGGATAAATTAGTGGCGTCAGCACACATTAAATCTCGCCACGCTTCTGACAAGGATCCTGAGACAATGCTGGAGCAAGGGCAAGCAGCCAGGAGGTTTGTCGGTCCACGAGGCAATTTCGGAAGGAAATGCTACCAGTGCAATTAATTTGCGGACGGAATGAGTAGCGGCGTGACTTGTCACGCGACGTGACGTCACGGGTCACGCCGTGTCGCCTGCTGTTACTCCTTTGGATATATTCCGGGTCGAAAATTGCATCTCCTTCACCTCCTCCATCTAATCTCGGGATTTACCTGGTGAGACTCACAGACGCGGTTCCAATTACCTAGGGACACCTCTTCTCCGTTCTCCAGCCTCAGATTTTACATTATTTTTTAAAGAAATGTCACAGGGTTTAAACTCCAATCTCGTCGCGTGGTAGAGGTTGCCTCGTGTAAAGGGATCAACACAAATTAGCCCACGGGAACGGTTTTCGACCTCATAGAAAATTGTGAACGAAATTAGATCCGTTTAAGGTCGAAATTCGTAAGTTTCAAACGTAGAGATAAATCACATAAACATAGGAACCATCTAAAAGTTACAAATTAAGATAACGATGGGGAACGTCGTTAAGAGAACCCGAGGTCCTTTCTTAAACATGAGATTAAAAAATAAAAAAGAATTAAAATAAAATGAAGACATAACTCGAAAATTCTGCCATGAAACTTTGTCGAATGTTTTATCTATCGGATTGACCTCCCGCTTCAACCAAATATTTGGGATACATTTTAATCTGAAATACGAACATTCGGTGCAGATTTTCAATGTTAATTAAATATCTGCAGTGAGCCGTGAACAGCCAGCCGAGTGAGGTTGATCAGACAGAAAAACGAATATCACTCGGTTTTCAATGAGGAAACACTCCAGTAGGCTAACTCAAATAAAATCGACATAATATAACGTTACGTAAACACCTTATTTAGAGATGAGCGTAAAGTTATGTCCTCTTTTCCACGGGAGTGACAATGCGCTACGAAAGAAAAGTGAAAACTCTTAGGTTTTGTCAACAGCAAAGACTTTAAGCGCAATCTCAATAAGAGATTGAGTTGGGTAAGGCGGACACTTTTCTACAGACACTGAATTTGAGCCCTTCCATTCGTGACGGCGAGCATCTGGTGGCGAACCATGGCACACTTAAAGCCAGCTACTTAAACCAGAGGTTAGGCCTCGTCTTAATTCCAGCTGTCGACCACACCTCTACAGAGCAGTTCTGCCCGATAAGGCGACTCCGTTTAAGTTTGACGCAGTTAATTTCAACACGAATGTAAGAGCCATATCTTTGCATTCGTCAGCTCAATAAGGGCTTCACTGTATCCAGGGTTGTCATCTTGTTCAAATTTTACAAAGTTATTTAAGTTAAGGTAAATAAAAAAAGTTAAGTTTAAGCAGGATAAGGTTAATTTTGCGACACTGCTCCATGAAGCAATATCTAATATACCTGTAGCCTAGGCTCATCAGGCTAATATTATAAACACGGATTCAAGGTGATAGAAGATGTGGGACTTAAATAGCGGTTTATTTTACTGTGTTAAGCTAGCTACTGTAAACCTATAACTTTAGGCGAACTTTGGGTGAACGTAACTTAAGCTAACGTCTCTTCATCACCACGGAAGATAAGTTGATGGCGAAGACCACATTATACTACATGCCTCGAGCTCTTTCCCGCATTTCTTCGTGATGAAATGATTCAGACAAATAGACAGGCATTTCCTCTTGAATAAAACAGTGTCCTATTCGGAAAAGTAGCTAATGAACACTATTACACAGTTGGAGGAAGAGGACCCCTTCCAGAGCACTTGCATGACCTCATCTGGCATTCGTCACTTGGTGTACTCCACCAGGCGGGCTACTGTTGAGGGGGCTCCTGTTCCAAAGGGAAGCCCTGGAGCTCTTCTAACAAGAAGCAGGAAACGAAATAAACTCGAGGGCACTACGAACTTCTTTATGTCCCTCTTCTAAACGCTATTTCAAACTATATCTGGACAACATCCCTCCACAGTTGAGCAGCCGAACCTCACGGTGGTCTCATGGAAACAGCACGTACAAAGTTAGCTTGGGTGCTGTTTCCAGAACGCACCACTTCGTACAGATGAAGCACGTTGCCAACTAAAAAATTTACAGAATTTGATGGATATTTTACCCAATTTTTCCAATGGGCCACTTTCGAAATGTAAAATATATGATCGAAGACGAAGATTTATCGATAATAAATTTTGAGTAAATATTAGCAACTTTCCTTAATCGAGAATCTCGTCAAGATCCAAAACAGCATTTTCCAGTATTTTAGCCCTAACGTTATTGGTATTTTTTTATTATTTTTTTTTAAATATATATTTTGGACACGTATTGGTAACCAAATATTTTGTATGTGTGTTTTGTTATGACTTAACTGCTGATTTCAAAAACAGAAAAGGAATAGGAAAGTTTGCATAAACCCGATGTTATCCGAATCGCTTACCCTGATGTTTGAGTTTGTGAGTGCCTTTTTTTGGAGATGACGAACTTTGTTGGGACTGGAACAATAAGGGCTGAAACTTTTTCTTTTTGATTGTACTGAGTGTAGTCTCATTGGAAAGACCGGACCAAACTTCCTTTGCCGATCAGATTTGTTTAGAATACAAGAACTGAATTCTGAGGTTTTTAAGAAGAGCTGTTATTTAAACTGGTTAATTACTCGTTTAATGGGTTTGACCGCGGTGGCCACGCCCCCTTCTGGATTGCTACTAAATACTTAGTGACAAAAGGCTGAATCAACTTGAAACTTTTACAGACAGAGAGCAACTCTGGACAAAAGTTCGTGTTTTGTTTCCCGCGACAAGATCACTTTCCGCACAACGCAGTTTTATTGTGACAGTAAATAAAACCCACAGAAGAGCGCCGTGCCATACCAAAGAAGATAAAATCACTAAAATTCTGTTTCAAACTATTTCGGTTAACTGAAATTGCGATAAGCACTAACTTACTGCCGCGTGCATCTGAACGAACAAGTTTTCAGGCACAGCAGCTGCATTTTAACAGATTTTTGCCTGGAAAATGCTTAAAAATAACTTCGAAAAAAAAAACAAAAAAACTCGACTTTTAAGATAACCGAAGCAAAAATAAAAGCCATGGCCCGAAAACAAAATTTTTCTCATTCTCTAGGGAAAACAAGTCATGTTTGAGGATATTTATAGCGAGATAAATCTGGCAACACCAAATCCATCGTAAGTACGCAAAGTTATTTTTTTTATTTTTCTTTTAATTTGCATCCTAGCGACGTTAGCATTTTTGCCGAGCGTGTTGGGGCCTCAATCAGATATTTCCTACCCCGTATGCAAATTAAGTAGCGAATTACAGATATGTACACGTGTAGCTACGAATATAAAGGCCAGATTAAAATTCTCCGCTTGAAATGGAACAAGTCATTGAATGCCATCCAGGGTTGCTAAAAGAAATTTCAAGCTTCTAAGTGCTTAGGCCTACAAATATATTAATATATTAACAGAACCGTTTCCAAAGTCAAAAATAATACCCCTCCCATTATTTTTTTTATATAAAAATTAATATATTTTTAAAACACAAAGGATCAAATACGTACTTACACTAGTTTATTTTCTCAGCAAAAAAAAAAGAAAAAAAAGAGATAAGTTAAAAAAAATTAAAAAAGGAAAGAAAAAAAAACACAATTTATGAAGCAAAATAGTACTGATGACCGGTTATATATTTGTTAGGATTAGCAGATGCTTGGAAAGCGACTGTTAAATTTTTCATGTTTTTTTTCTCAAACATTCAACGAGTACCTACTATCGTTTCAGCAAGGATATAAAACTGTCCTAGCAGAGTTGATACCAGCAACGATAAAGTCAAACCAGATGAGAAAGCAGAACTAAGGCTGGATACATAACAGGTACTGGGGTATCACGTGCACCCCCTAACCTCAAAAAGTTGGGTCTCAACAGACCCCCCTATCCGATACTCCTATATCCCTGACGGTAACCCAGTATGAGAAACTTAGAGGGGAGAGGATGATGGCAAATAACAGAGCTCCGTATAAGGTGCATCGGAAAACTTGCTCACCCGGGATGGAAAAATGATGAGGACCAGAATACAGTGGGGCGCGCCTGGCGGCAGGCCATACAACCACACAGTATGAAAAACTTATCTGCCAAAAAGAAATTCCGCGCAGCTCAGAAAGGCGGCTGATACTATTTTAAACGGCCATGGAAGTAGTTTAAAAAAAATGGGCTGCAGAGAAAAATGGGGGCGCTCGTCGCGAACATATGTGCCTTAACTTTCTGGGCAATTTAGGTTAAGTTAGGGCGCGCAGTGTGTCAACAAGTCGGTGCACAGGGAGAAGGATATTAATGGCGAAAATTTTGGCAACTTTTATGGCAGGAAACCGAAGCACATCTGTCTGAGTTTAATGTGTTTTGCTTTATTATCATGATTCCGCTTATACATCACCCAAATCGAAGCTAGACTTGTTTTCGGAACCTAAATTTTGCAAAGGAAGGAAAAAAAAAGCTTTGAGCGGAATTGCATTTTTAAACGAATGTTCGGTAGAAGAGAAGCAATTACGGACCAAAAATAAAACTTTTGTTTTTAAGTTGATAATAAAAAAAAGAATCATTTTTAAGGAGTTTAAAAGTCCTAAACAGCAGTAACTTCTACCATTTTTTAAATTTATTTTTTTAAAAGGACCCACTATATTTTAACTTACAGCAAGCTTTACTTAAGCTTGCAGTTTACACTAAAAAGTGTCTGCTTTAATTTTCAGTCAATAGAAATCTACTTATTCTCAGAAGATATCTACTCATTTTGAATCAAAACCAAACCACTGAAAAGAGTCAGTGGTCCGATTTTGACTGAGAAACTGTAGATTTCAACTGATTCATTTTCCCTTCTTAAAGTGTCAACACGTGAATACTTTCAATTTACGATGACTATTTGGTCTATTTATAGTTCTCGGTCTCGAGGCTGCCGACGCAAACAAAGGCAATTGCGATCAAATCCTTCGCCCTAATTTAAATTGCTCGATCCGCTCTTCAAATATTAATTCGCGGAGCAACTCAATCCAATCCGGGCAAACTATCCTTGAAGCCCCATATCCCAATGCAACGGATCGTCGAAGACCGTACAGCGAGCTTATCCTTTTGACCCCTCTAAAAGTTTATTGGACGCCGGCCTTTTTGAAGCGTGTTATCAAGGAGCCGGCATTACAACCCTATACAACTCCCCACAAAAATAGATCACCGATGTCTTTCTCTCTCGCCCCTTCAAAGAAACACAAGAACATCCCCCCCCCAAAAAAAAATCCTTGTACCGTTAAGCAAAAACAAAGTTAGTCTTTAGACTTTATGATTTAATTGATTTAAAATCAATTTCATATCCTTGTCCTCCCAGCGTAAGGTTGGACCTGACAGTAAACTTTTGCACCAGCCTACTTCTGCAAAACTCGAACGTCACCACATATTTCAGCTTCATTTTACGCAGCGCCAGGTCCAACCTTAACCTGGGGCTAATATAGCTTTTTGTTGGGCAACAAAATAGCTAACAGACGCTAACTTGGCTTCACATTGACATACCTTCACCTATTTTTTTCCCAACCTTCCTCAGCTTCCACAGGAAAAGTAAATCTCAAACTAAATTGACTTTATTTCGACAATATTTATTATTGAGAAAATGAGTATGAGGGGGAAAGTACCGCTCCGCAATGATTAAAAAAATACTCGCAACAAGTTTTAATTCCTTCCTTTTTAGGAGAAATTCAAACGCACGAAAATCTAGCCTTTACCTCAATATACAAAAACGCTCTGATTTTCTTTGCATTACAGTTGGTTTGAAGTTATAGCGTAAAACTTCAAAAGAGGCCCTACGCCGCATTTCTTAAAGTCTGTTCTGTTTTCCTGCACCGCCTTCCTTCGCGACGCAGCGTTTATAAGAAAATGAAAATTAAATCGTAGTAAGAGATTTCCTAGCGCGTGGAGAATGAATTTATTCAGTCGAATCAAAATCAGCTTTCATTTTATCTCGCTTTCTTGCAAATTCCACGAGGAATCAAACTCCCGCGCGTAAAAGCTGCACCTGTGAAAATCTAATATGCCACGGGACTAAGCGCTCACTCACAGAAATGTTTTCTCATTCCAAGAAAATTTTTCTTGATGCAGAGACATTTCCTAGACCCAACATATTTTTTTTCTTGGCACAAGAACTTTTCCTTGCACTAAGAACAAATTTCTTGTTGCCAAAAAAAGGAGGAAAAAAGGAAAAAAAAAGATTTGCGGGAAAAAAATGTCACTACATCGAGAGAAATGTTCTTGGCGCCAGAAATCGTTTCTGCGATAGTAAACATTCCAGGTCGATTTTTCCACCTCTTGTGTTCCACCTCTGGGCCGCAAGGTAGGTACATAACCCTTTTCCTGATTAACCAACTGATGCTCTTGACTTCGATAGGTAGAAGAAGCTGTTCATCCCTACGGGTAATCCTCGACCGTCTATAAATTTAAATTAATGAGGAATTTGAAAATAAACACAACAAAAACTTCAGATTGACCTCGTTACCTTAAACTAAGAGCATCGATTCAATATCTTTCCGAAAAATTAGGCTTAATAAATTTTGCATAAATTGGGTAAAAACTTTCCAGTGATTCCTGGAAATCAATCGATTTTGAAGAAAGATGGCTGAGTCCTTCCATTCGGCAACGAAAAGTAGAACACAGGAGATAGAAAATGCTACCTTTCAAATATACGGTACGCCTGCTCCAAACTGCAGCTTCTGAGGAAGTTGTTGAGGGGCTATTGATTCATATCCCCTTTAAGATTGGCTCCACGGAGGTTCGTATGTATGCTGCTGCTATTTCACTCCGATTCTTTAAGATATCCTCTCAGGGCCAGATTCGAAATTCGCCTTAGGCCACTCGATCTCGGCATAATCGCAATTTTTCCCCTTTTTTTTAACAGCGCTGCCCCGATTTCTAGGGCTCTTTGATCCACGAAGCTTAATCAGGAAAAAGATCATATTACCAATTTAACGGTAGATAATAATTTTGATGTATCTTTTAATGGTAAATAATGAGGTACTCGGACTTCAATATCAAACAATAATAAAAAAACGCTACCTAAATTTTTTTAAAAAAGGAGGAAAAGTTGAGGCATTAACTAAAAAAGTTGAGAAGCATCTTTTTTATTTAGGATTGATTTTCTGTACTAATGAAGACCTCGAATTGAGATTTTACTTTCATTAGAACTTGAGATGATGACATTTATTTCTTCGGAAATTCCTCCCGTATAATCGGGTGAAAACTCAACTCTTATCTAAACATCAAAATAAATTTATACAAAATAGATGGTACTCTTCGAATTCAATCGTACGCCAGAGAAAATGATTTTTTTCAAAGAAATAATGTCGATGCGAACTGTTATCATCCTCTAAAAGGAATAATAGTTTTTTGAGCGATGTATACCGTAGTCTCAAAATAGAACCATGCTGCTAATTTTGCTTACCCAAAATGAGACAATGATTCACCTAGAAGTGATGCTCCGACCGGTTACCAAGGTACCTTTGGTACCTTGCAGAAATCCCAAACCAATGAACACTCGCAGAAAATAAGACCCCCCGCGAGTGAATATTACGCACCATAATTACGGCATAAACACAAGGTTTGTTACAATGTCGCCTATTACAATAGGAGCAATTCCTAAGACAAAAAAGGCGTGAATATTAAAAAAACGGGTAAATTTGGACGCAAAAACAGCGATGCGACATTCAGGTAAAATTACCGTCTCAGGAGGCCATAACATTTTAGCACCTTTCACCCCTCAAAACTTTCCTTTTTCAATTGTCTTTTCCTTTGCTACGTGAGATAAGCCTGGCTTCCGGCAGACCCTATAACGCTGGGAATAACTCCCGGACGGTCTATTGTGACGTCGTAATTACTATTATTTCTTTACGGCGCAGAAAAAGTGCCAAAAATGGGCAGGGTCCCAGTCAAGAGACCGGGCCTGCTTGAGTGACTTAAGTGGGCCCTTCCCTGTGAGCTGGGTCTAAAATATCCTTCGGCGGCCGGCCCTGCTTGCGGCTGTTCCTTGGCCTACTTTCAAGGGGTACATCTCGGCTAGGGTTCGGTGCTTGAGAAGGGATCCTGAATTCGGCTGGGATTTAGCTTGGGTCAAGTGTTATCTTGGGTTAGGAGCTTGCGATCTGCTCCACCTTACGAGGGAGTTAGTGTTCTGTAGCCATAGTTACAGGTCCTGCTCATTTCCTCTGTGATTTTTTTCCTTTTTTTTTTAAACAAACGTGTCATAGAAAATATATTTGTGATCATTAATACTGAATGCCTTAGATATACAATATTGCTGATTTTCCAGATGCAACTTAACAAGGGAAGTACTACAATTGTCCGCCCCAGATTTTATTGAAATTTTCAGGGCTGCAAGATAGCGGAATGGGAGGATACCCAAGCCCCAAACTTGCCATCGAAATTCATCATTAAAAAATAGCGTCCAATTTGGAACAAAAATATTTTTTCGGTTCAATTTAAAACCAATGATCATTCCTTACAAAACACCTAAAAGTCGCGCTTTTGACAGAAATTTTGAGGATTTTGCCATAATTCCAGCCGTTTTTAAGATAATGCCAATTTTCCGTGTTTTTACAAATTTTGTTCAATTTTTAACGCTGCTTTGAGGTAGAAAAAATGCATTTTGGCATCAAGATTTCACCTAAGGTATCTTTTTACATATCTTAAAGTTCTGAAAGTTTCAAGAAAATCGGAGGCGTCAAGTTAAGGTAATCCCCTTGTAAGTAGCAAACCCAACTTCCCCCAAAACTTCCTCACTTATTTAAAAAAGAAATAAACATAAATAAAAAATTTAAAAAATCTCAAAAATAATAAATATTTTTTAAAAAAAGAGAACCTGAAAAATGTAAATTAAATTTTAAAAAAGGAACAATGTTTGGTAAATTGTAACTAATGGAAAATTTTCACACCAGTTGATCCTCACAAATTTTATAACTGACAATAAAGTTTGGCTTACATAATGAATAAAATAATATTTGGTTAAGTGCCCTGGGCCTCGCTCCACTTTTCCTCCAGTCTTCCTGACAACGAAAGGTGGAACACAAGAGGTGGAAAATTCCATCGATCACATTTACGGAGAAGGTCGCTGAGATGAAGGGGCATGGGCGTGTTAGATATTCATCGAAGCACAGAAGCTTGCTGGGTTGTCGGCGAGACCGCCATCTTGGACGGAATCGGCTTTCAGCGGACTTGGCTGGATTCGGAGCCCGCTATGAAAATGGGTATCTGGTGGAGGGACGAGATGTATGCGTTCCGAAATCGAGTTCAGCGGGAGAAAGACGGAGCGATGAGGCAAACAAAGACGCGAAGATCCGATGCAAATTCCGCCTGGACTTCCACGGCTCGTTTCTAATTGACACATTTCAAACTGAAGCGACGTAACAAACGCTCTTGAATGACACCGAACACAAACAAAACGCGTCACGATAAAAAGAAGACGACCAACAGCCTCAGATAAATAAGCAGCGGCGCTGTTTTCTTCGGAACTTCTCGGACGACTATAGGGGCTCCGTGGAAGGTACCGGGCAAGGGGTAAAACCTTGCTAAAAATTTGTATACCGGATATCAAAGATATCCATTCAGACTTTTTTTTCCTGACGGCAAGAAAATTCCTCTTGATAAAGTGACAAAACATTTTTTTCTTGCCGCAAGATTTATTTTCTTGCAACAAGAACATTTTTCTTACTGCAAGAAAATAAAATCTTATGGCAAGAAAAAAAAATCTTGTGGTAAGAAAACAAAATCTTGGGGCAAGAAAAAAACTCTTTTGTCACTTTATCAAGAGGAATTTTCTTAGCGTCAGAAAAGTCGGATGTTAGAGGTATAATTAAAGGGATATCAAGGGCAAATTTACCAAATTTCGATTGAACGTTTGACAGATTTCATCAGATATGAAAAAGTTTCTGCAGGATACATCTAAATATTAGCCAAATATCAGTGTTTACAGAGCAAAAACCTTGAAAAATCGCAGAAAACAGCAATGTTTTGACCGAATCTAACTGTCGGATATCGAGGATATCAACCGGATAAGATCTTTTGTACACCGGATACCAAGGAGTTGTCACTCCTTGGTTCAAGGAGAACTTCCGTAGACGCGCGCGTGTTTTTAAAATGCATCTATACACTTATAATGCGCCACACTTCTTAATTCTTCAGTGTATCTCCAACCAGTTTAAAACTAATTTCACTTGCCTGTGACCCGAAACAGCTCGCTTCTTCAAGTACGAGTAAACATTTGTTCCTACCCAAAAAGTCACGCAGCTTGGAGAAGGCGATTTCAAGATCACATATGCTTATTAAGCGAGGTGCGATAAGTTCGAAATAGCCGAGCATCAGACATAATAGGTGCGTCTCCCTGGACAACCGGTTCTACAGGCGAGCGCAACGAGGCTCTCCGAGAGATGATCATAGTGATTCCACCTACAAAAACCTAACGCCTGCTCAAAAGCACGGATGACTCTCTGCAGTGAGATTACAGTATTTGCTTGCCTGTCACGTTCAACCCTCCTCCCCCCGTTTATCCACCCTCGCTCCGCTCCGGGACGGTCCCCATCCCGTCCTTCCCTTGCCGTTGCGGTTATCCCCTTCGTAATCGCAAAATGGGTAATTTGTAATTTTCGGAAACGATGAGCCCGGCTACCTGCTTCCGGGACACCTGTGCGCACCTCCCCGCCGAGACGACCCTGGAGGGGCTTCTCCAGGACTTTGCCCAAATCTGCAAGGTCCTGGGGACAAGCTAAGGGGACACGTCCAGGGAATGCGATCTGGGGGCTCTGTAAGGATTCGCCTTGTTTACACGCTGTTTCGTCCATGTCCTAAGGATTCGGAGGGTGGAGAGTCGGAGCAACAAGAAAATTGGTTCCGATGCGAGCTCCTGATTGTAAGTATTTGATTACCAAATCAATTAATTCACCCCCACAAAACAAAAAATAAGCTTCAGGAGATCTCACTTATTTCCCGGATATGAGAAAATAAAGAAAACGTTGTTCGTTAACAAATACTCTACATATGCGCCTGAACGAGCTCTCGATGAAGCTAATTTTGAGTATAAGCACACAACACTTTGCTGCATAAACGACTTTTATGACAAAGGGTGTACCATAATCCAGATGAAATGCGAGATCACCAATGAAATATCTCACTTTAAGGAGACGAAGAAGTTTTATCTTTCACCGCAAGTTTAGGAATTCAGCCGCCTTAGATTTCTGCATACAAGCATTCTAAAATAAGAGCAGGTATGATTTTATGCTTTACGCTGATATAACCGAGACTGGTTGAATTTGAAAGCAGATAATTTGAGTGCTGAGTTACATAAAAACTGCATTTAAGAAGACACAAGTAACGC
>Ga0058701_10000711_pt1 | contig 22379 bp, 14 predicted proteins | sample AgamicOrMae_FD_97039 | JGI IMG/M metagenome (GOLD analysis project Ga0058701, IMG submission 97039) | Agave microbial communities from Guanajuato, Mexico - Or.Ma.e | ecosystem: Host-associated > Plants > Phyllosphere > Phylloplane/Leaf | place: Guanajuato, Mexico | collected 2012-06-04 | reverse complement strand
TTATCATTTATAGCTTAGTAACTTCTGCAATGTCAGACCGTATTTACACTGACAACAGACCTCCCCACTCAGAAAAAACAACAACAAAAACAAAAAAAAAATGATTGATTTTTCCTTAATCTTCCGCTCCCCTGCCAAGACGGAAGGTAGATATTTTCATAACAGAATGACCAGGTCCCAATCAGCAATCTCAAAATTCATGAATTTACTGAATTTTACCTGTCTGCCATCATCGATGTGCATTGCTTCCCTTCCTGCCTCCCTCCCAACACTACTCTTCGAAAGTGACGGGAACAAGCTATTTCAAAAATGTGAGACCGGATCCACAATCGGTGACCACGGGAATCCTTGAATACAAAATTTTATTCGTTTAGCATAATCTTTTTATATTTCGCACCCTCGCCCCAGCCATCGCCACTCTTCGAGTGAGGAGGGTGGGCTTGGGGCAGAAGTCCAAGATCGCAAGAACGGATTTACAAAAACAAACAAAGGGTACGAAAGCACCCGTTAAAAAATTTTGTCCGTATTCTTTCTTTTGTCCTTGAATCCGTCACCCTTACACTTTGGAGACACAAGGATACTGCATCAAAACTATTGTACCCTTAGCTCCAGCTTACAGGGCATTGTTCCTTGCTTTTCTAGCACTTGCGACAGTCGCCGAACCTGATGACCCTTTAACATTTCTGTGTCAACGGCCTGTTGAGGAGAGGAAAGCGGAACAGATTTTACATCAGTAAGGTGGTGCTATTTGAGGTTAGGTAAGGTTTCGTGCCTTCTGCTTGACTTTGCGACGAAATGAAGAACACAAAAAGTACAACCTGCAAAAGTTACAGTGCAGCCGTAAGGATATAGATATATTCACTCTAAACAGTTACGACTTATTTCCGGTTAAAGGACTCCCTGCCCCCTTCAAAATAGACTTGAATGGATTAAAAACGCCGCGAAAAAGCGATCGATCAAGGTATCCGATCCATTAAGGGGGCGGCCGGTCCGAACCTTTCTATTTTTATTTTTCCTTCGACCAGCTTTTCTTGAACGTTCCATTAATAAAACGGGCTGGCGCACGCTCTCATTTATTCCAGGGCCTTCGCATCTGCATGTTGCCTAAGTGGTGCGGGAGGATGCTTTCCAGATATGAAAAATCGAGCGCGGGAGATGCATGGACACTCCTCTCCGGGGACACCATGCGTTTGTGTGAAGGGGGAGGACGTTCTCAAGGTCAAACACGCAAGTCAAGACGCGCTGGTTTACTATACACAGAGGTCATATTGTTTGGTGACTAACAAAGCTCCCATGTGTAGGGCTACACAAAATAATGTACCATTTGATTTGCGAGCCCCTGAGGATTTTCTGAAATGACGATACCACCTGCTCGACACGAGTGCCATGCGTGTTGCCTACTACGGGCTGGATTCCTGGCTTTTCAGCGTGTAGTGGACAACACGCGGTACGCAGTGTCCTCCTCACAGTATTGAAATTATCAAATAGTCTGTTCGACAGTATATTAATGGCTACTTTAAAAATTGATTTAGGCAGTAAGCTTTGACAATTCGACGGCTGCTTTGAATATTGAATAGGTAATGTGTTTAGGGCTTTTAAATGCGACATTAAACGGTGAGTTTTAACTAAAGTTCATTATACAAAAATGAATCCTTTTCTTAGTGGCCCTTTCTCATAGTGAACGTTGTCGTATTGGCTGAATGTAGTTCGTTCATAGACTGTTGAGGTTGAGGTCGGAAACGACAAATGTCATATGGACTAGTTACTCCCTCAAACAGCAGTCATCGTTCATTAATTAATCCTGAAATCACTTTTTAAAAATCACATTTCAGGAATTCGGACAACCACTACACTGATTTCTGTTTATCACAATAAAAACCTCAATGCGAATCCCTTATTGGACCGAAAATCTTGTGATCAGCGTCAAATCTTCAATTCTGCTGGTATTTCCGTCACGTTCTCCGCGAGTAAAACGCTGAGAGCAATCCAATATTGACGTATCTTTCATTAGCAAAGACTATCGGTTTTCAAAACGATTTGTTTAAGTACACCTAATACATTCCTTTTAAGGTATATGTGAAACTTTAGTGCGAGTTTACTACAGAGCAAGTACAGTAGGGACTTCCTGACACTGCGATCATCAAACATGGACACAGTAGATGAAAAATGAGTAAAACATGGCGTATCATAGTTCAAACCTTCAAAGCATCAAAGTCAGTCAGAAAGATTTAGGTAGTCCAATATGGACGATAAAAGTTTCGTAGTTATATATTTTTTTGACAAGTTCGATAAAAAAAAATCGCGACGAGCGCTGCATTTTTTGATTTCCTTCCAACAAGTACACATTTTCCCAAAGTTAAAATATTTTGCTCCATTGTTAAAAGTTAGTATTTGACTACATTTAACATTCGTAGCCAAATATTGTGATGGATTAAGCTTTCTATACTATCTATTTAGTCGTTACTTTTTTCTTGCTCCGCTTCTTGGTTAATATAGGAGACGTATTTATAGGTTTTCCAAGGACACACAATGAATCAGTCATAGGTAAACTTTCCAAAGGAAAATAGATGCCGGATTGGTAGAAGAGTTGATATTATTTATCCTTCCGGTCCAAGTTGATACTAACAATGGAGTAAAAAATGTCGGAATCATTCAAATACCATCGCCGTTCTTCGGGAGTCGCAGAATTTGTTGGAGATGAACGAAGGGGGCTAGCAGGGGGGCGGTGTTTTGACAAAAGGATGGGATGAAACTGATTTAGAGGGGGCGCGGGCGGAGAATCCAGACCCCCAGCAGAGTTTTTCAATATATGAATCAAAATGGAGGGAGTGTGAGATATGTGGTAAATGACAACAATAGCTCCGATTTTTTGGCCATTGTTGGAAAAACAATCGGACTTGTTCAAGCATGTTTTCAATGAAATTCTATTAATATCAAGCGTCGCGCTTTATCACCCTACCCCAATTCATTTCTGTTATTTATTTTAGTGATTTTTTGACTAGGGTGTAAGGATGAATCTTAATCCGACCCGAAACTATATAACTGACGGACATATCAGTACATATTTTGAAAAAAAATATTTCGTTAATCGTTTGCAAAACTCGTTCCGTCCACGTCATGCCTATAGATTTGATTATACCTGGGCCAATCTTTTAAAATGAAAACCACCTTTTTAAAAACATAACAGGTATATTCGCGTGTGCGTTGAACTTGCTAATTAGTTCGAAATAATGTCCTCGAATAAGCTAGACCTTCTTGGACGATAAGAAGCAAAAGTCTGTGTGGGAAAATAAATACAATAATAATAAAAACAAAAAAATCTGTTACTTGTACCTAACTACATAATAAAGTACATTTGCTGCAAACAACATGTTTTTCGGCGGGGAGGAGGGAATGAGGAGGGCACGATTAGTCAACTGTCGTCAGGATTCTGTGATCATATGAGATGGGAAGATATTCTCGTAGAAGAATAACCTCCGACCAGAAGTGCGCTATGACTGGAATAATTGTGAGGTTATGCCTAGTGAAGTAACGGAATGGAATTCCGTGCACTTACTAAATACTTGTAACAGTTTAGGAGAGGTAAGCTTGCGAGCTGCAATGCAAATTCAATCGGAGAATTTCCTGAGTATTAAGTAGGTCATTCATAGACTAGTCTACTAAATCAAGTATAGTAAGTAGTAATATACTCACTGGGCATGTAATCTCTGAAGTGTTCTGATGTATATGACGTAAGCTAGTAATCCCAGCCACCCACATCCAATCTGAGATCTCAGGCGTCCGCCAGTCTCCCATCTTCTTCATCAATCAATCAACGACGGGCCATGATGCGGCTATTATCCACTTAGTTGGTGCTCTCCGACGCCGACGCCGGATTTCACAAGATAAACATGTCAGGTTTTACCGACATTTTCCGGAATAGCTTGTCGGAAAGTGTTTAAGTGGCGGATTAAACCTAGTTTCACTCTAATGACCACACAGACGGGCGGAATTAAAAAAGGTTCAACTGAATTCCTACAAATGAATGGATGTAACCCATTCATATTTTACGTTTCCAAAAACACAGACCGATTCATACGAAGCCGCCTTTCTATCTTTTTATGACCTCTTCTTCTCACCTGTGGGCTCCTGAACCCTTCCTTGAGATGGATTTATCAATGTTCTGATGAAGCCTATCTACATGGGTCGGAGTCGCTGCGGGAGGAGCCGCAAGCTTGGCTGTAAGTCCACATTTGCACGATATCGAAATTTTTAAAGTTGCATTTTGCATCAATTCTATTCTGTACATTTTACTTTTTTTTAAATGATTTTTATACGATTACGGACATGAAACCCGGTGAGTTCGCTTAGGTTGCTGGGGCCTCGCTTGTGTCATCGCTCCATAGCGTGTCTAGTCTGATGCCACTTATTGGCTGCTTGGTGGCAGTAAGCTTGGTGCCAAAACAAAGGAGCTTTGGAATCGAGAAAGCGACTGGGCTTTCCAACGGAAAACAGTTATTTTTCAACCGACTGGTGTGATCTGTGAGATAGGCCTCACATTGCCAATTCTCTCCAACAGGAATATTTCTAAATGAGTCTTTTCAAAAGTTTCTGTTTCCAAAGGGCAATGTGCATTTATAAAGCTTATTCAGTATGACATTGAACGGTACTTATGGGTTTCGAGACAGCAATACGCCTTAAGACTAAACATTAAACTATTCCATATTTCAACTAAAGTTGAATAAAATGAGCAAGTTCGTCCTCGTTTACTTAGAGATGCTTTCTGATGTAAAGGGTACTGCTCTCACGGTTCAATGCTGTACATAGAGCACCCTTTGGGACAAATCTTCGCCTGGAATCAGAATGTATGTGAGTCAAAAATTCCTGATACTTGTAGAAGAAAATTGGTGACGACGTTTGATAGAAGAATAACTGGCGAAGCCTTAAAATTTGCAACCTGAATCACGGCTTTCGGTGTTAATCCGTGTAAAAGATTCATATCGTTATAAAAACAGCCATATTACGTTTGTAATACAGCATCTAGACACCTTGTCCGGTGAGTCGTCGTCTTTATCTGGACTTGCTGCAAGATCAAAGGGCTTCAGCGAGACTGAAGTGTTCGAGTTAAGTGATGGATTAATCCGACAGAGGCTAATTGACAAATCAACTTCTCAAATGGAATGCATACAAGACATTCGTGCGAGTATTTAAGGTATCCATGTCGATAGTTTCTCCAGACTTCGTAGAATCATCATTTCTGATCTGCAGTCCCACATCACACCTATCTAATTCATGTGAGCGTTTAAGTTATTGCCAATCAGAGGCTTCTGAATCTCATGCACTGAATTTCAAAAAGTCATTTTTCTCATCCAATTTTTTTCTTTTTCACCATCAAGAGGCAAAACGGCACTTTTCTCGAGAAAAATAGAATGAAAACAAAATAGTGAGGTCTACCACCGTCAAATCCAAAATACCAGCCTACAACCTTAAAACACTCCTCGACCAATTTTTTTTCAGGGAGGGGGGCTGGAGCTAAAGGAAAATGTGAACTTAATGCGCGAATGAAGAATGTTTGTGATAAATGTAGGTCATAAAAAAGTTGGTCAACCAATAGAAGAAGGCAAGCGAGAAGATAGATTAGGTCACATGCAGTTCTAATTTTCCGCTTATTAATGATTGGCGTATAGCGACCTCCCCTTCCCACCGCCTTTCAAGACCCCGCTCCGCCGAAACGACCCCCAACGGTCAAGCAATCTCGGCCATCACTCAAGCACACTCCGGCATTTATCACGCGCGCCCTTATTGATGTTTGAAATGACTCAATCCCTTCATATGAGACCCACAACAAAAGGGGAATGTTGATAGAAAATATGGAAATGCTGCCTGTCAGGTGATTTTAAGCCCAACACTTAAACTTGTTTCAAACAATCCTCTAGAGGCTTTACATCAAACTGATTAAACTACAGTAACTAAACAAAAAAATGAACATAATACACTCGAAATAACGGTCTTGGCGGATGTAAAGATTTTCATTTACGGTCTTGGCGGATGTAAAGATTTTCATTTACGAAAAGTTTCAGAAATACGAAAATAATTCCTGAAGTAGGGGTCTAGTAAAACCTTTCATTCCTTAATAAGTCGTCAAGTGAAAGTGGCATTAATGGTGACGTAGTGTGACGTTTTCATGAGCGTTCATGAGCAACACATGGTGCCCCTATTTTGTTTGAGGAGTAACAGTATCAAAAACTAATGTAATACCTACGTCAGATTTCCATGCTAAAACTCTCAATCAAATGCCTTTCATGAAGGCCTATAACGTAGTAAGGAACTATCTGCTTACCAGTGTCGTGCCCTAAAAGACTAAAACTAGTCTGAAGATATCTATTAAGGGCTTTATTTAAACATGTTTCCGAACCAAGCTGAAGTGGACTCATGGGAATTCATGGCATAGTTTCCAATCGCTTTTATAATACGCGATCACGGTCCACCAATCCTTCCTTCAACAATCTTTGTACTCTTTCTCCTCCATCCCTGGTCAACAGCGTCCAATCTTGATCAAGGGGAAAAGGGACAAAATTAAAACAGAGCAGTGTCTTGAGACCGTTGGTCCTCCACTAGGTCACCCTTAGACTCTCCAACCCTTTTCTTTCACATTTTTTGTCCAGCGCATCCTCTCATCCTAAGCAGATACTTCCTACAACCTTCCGGCTTGACCAACCACCTGGGCAATTTCCATTTTAACAGCAAAGAACAGAAAAAACTACCATTAATCTTTCCCTTGTTTGGCAGTGGACCTGAAAGATCCCTTGCGCGCCAAGGATTCTGATCTTGGGTCTCGACTCTGGACCCTTAGGAACCGGTCAGTAAGACAAGGGGTTCATCGGGATCACATTACCTTTTGGGACAGTTTGCCCGCAGCCCAGGAACGGTTTTCTCACCGTCCGGCTCACTAAGTGGAAATTCTGATACGGTCCACCAGGTACATCATTGTAGCCACTACTTCCCTCCGGCAACCGATTTAAACCGCTCTTTATTTGGTTCAAATGGTTGCTTAATAGACTGGAGTTTCCCACTGATGCAATGAGCAACCTTCTAATGCCTCTAAAAAAAAGAAGGGAAAAAACACGTTTTCTCGTATACCAAAGCAAATGGGAAGTTTGGGTCTAGCGAAAAGAAATACAAATAATTTGGGCTTTGTTAGTAAAGGACACTAAAAAGTCAAAGGGGCGGTTTTTCGATGGCTTGATGGTTATACCCTTGTTTGAATTGTAATAATCATGTCAATACTAAGGTCATCCAACTGCGCAGGTCAGGTTTAATGCCTTTATCCTTGCTTGTGAAACATACAACAAGGCGACCCCACGCTACTTCCTCAGTAGTGAAGAAGGCAACAGACGTCTTATATTCATTCTGTGGTGATGTAATCCATACATATTTAAAGTGCCACAAAATAGGCGATGAGGAACACATTCCTTCAAACGAACTCATACTTTTGTCAAAAGATCCAAATTCAACATGTATCGCTGTGTCTACCTACCGGGTGAAACGTTTTACGCTTCAAAATTTGATAGCTTATTGACACTTCTTACATGCCGAAGGATTTACAAGTCTGGAGCCCAAATAAATCTGTAAAAGAACTTCATGTGGCGATGGGGCCGCCAAGACAGCTTCTAACGACTCCGTTTACGACTGACCCTTTAATACGAGGAAGACAACCCGCTGCTTGATGGTGCCACGCCGTCTGGCCGGATCGGAGCTCTCAGCCGCACTATCTCTGGACCAGCGAATAATTTGAATGCTCGAGAACAATGGTTTCTTCCGAGAATCAATCAACGTTAAAACACCCTGCTCTAGGTATTAAGAAGAGTCCCTTTTCCAGTAGGTGGCGCACTTGGAGGGAATCTTCTCATTAGAGTTGCAAGCTCATGGATGGGTCATAGCAGCGAACCCTTCCTTTTGGTGCAAAATCATTTCCTTTCTCCGTCACACACCCCTCGTCGCAATCACAGTCTGTGCAACAAAGGCTCAGGTGCAACAAAGAACCTAAGGAGCGACAATGGTGAACGTCTCTACTTCCAGAAGATCGCCACCTCAACACGTGTTTCTGGCCGGTATTGTTTGTCAGTCATAAGTCTTGTCGGTGATCAATCAAGAAGAGTCAATAATGAAGAGTGACACGTCAGTACGACACCTACAAATGTTTGATTACCGGGAGCAAATAACCATACGAAGACAGGTCTTCAAATGTCCGATCTCGACCCTCATCCGACCACGATAACGAAAAATAAACCTTTCTCAGCTCGTGAATCCTATAGAAAATCCTAATTTCCAATAAAAACAAAACAAAATCATGTCTAACAGCGAGAGTGATTTCTGTATTCTTATTTTTTATGGTCTGACAGATCAGTCTAAATATGCAAACTCTTTGAAAAAGTGCATTGAGTTTAACTTTTCAACTTATTTAGATAGCAATTCCGATGTGATAAGGAGAATGGGGCAGCACCATCGGTTTTGTGTCACTTGGTAAATCCCCCCTCCCCAACCAACATACGGTACTGTCCTGTACCCGCAAACATTCCTTTACCTTAAATGAAGAGAACATCGTTTCATTCGAGATCCCATGGAGCTCATTTTGCGCTAGTCAGAGCTGTCATTGCTGCTAATTTGGATTGAACATTGAGCGGCAACAGCTGACAATACGAGGAACTGTCTGAGAGGAACCTTCTGAGAAGACACAGGTATCGGTACCTTTCTCCCTTATACGACCATAAACTCCAGACTGATTCACACCTCGGGTCATTGCGTCATTGTCGGCCTCCTGCAGCGTTCACATCTTGTCACATTTCCTTCCGAGGATTGTTTCAGGCTTTTGTTTCCATATGATATTTTCAGTACTCATTACATTCTACCATGTATGCTTACTGTCAAGATGTCCTGCATAAAGAAATATCTCCTCTGATTCCTGCAAGTAATTCAATACGGATTCCTTCCAGTAATTTCATTGGCGAAGCATTCTTCAGTACAGTCTCGATAACCCAAACGTCGACGTGAAGATTGTATCTTAGGGCAAGCTCTGCCCATTATACCTCTACTCCGTTTGACTTCAACGTTTTCAGTGAGATTCTCTACTCGAGTCTCTGTACAGACGATTCCCGGCTAAAGAGGTAAACGTGCGTTAAACTTATTGGGGTAAGATTTTGCCACCAATGTAGACCACCAGTTTCACTTCTAGAGCGGATTACTTTTTTGTCCAGTGTCCATATGTGTTATCCGCTCAAGGTCAGAATTGAGGGTTGATTATGCTATGGTCCATCACAGGTCCACAGTCTCGCCTGCCATTGACATCTTTGAATAGAAGGGAGAGCGCGCGAAAAGGGATAAGACGGCAGGGAGAGGAAAAAAAGTAAAGAGCTCTCAGTGCCTCAAAATGGGTTGTCCTGCATAACTAAAAAAAATCAAGGTAGGCCTACTAGGACCATTCGCCCCGTCCAGTCGCTCACAGCACAAAAAGGGATGTGAGAGGGCTCCTGGTGAAAAGGGCACGAGCATCCTGATCCATGCAAGAGTGATCACAGCCAAAGTCTGATCCTTTTTAGCCTTCCGCCTCCAATTTTCTGCCTATTCACAGACTGGAAGTCCTTTCTGGGACAGTTGTTTACTAGCACCCTTTCCCATGGGGCAGTACCAATACATAAGGTTTTTCTTAGTTTTCGAAACCATCTTCACAGTTCTATAGCTAATGTCTTTGTAACATGCATTTGCAAAAAGGCAGCCACATTTCGGAGGGCTACGCATTTCTGTATTTTCGCTTTATAAGACAACGTCAACTTCAAAGATCACGGACGTCCTCTCCATGAAGATGGTTACTGATGCTAAAACTAAAGCATGATGAAGTTGTGGAGATTGTGTTGCTTGGATGCAAATATGCTGCTGGGGAAAACTGTTTTGATTGCTTGGTTTCAGAACTTTAAATGTTTCTGAAGCAGTAAGGATCTTTCTGCAAGACCATTATACTTGAAACCCGTTTGGCTCAACCGTCTCAAAACTACCCTGTGCTTATCAAATTCTGTTCCTGTATAAAAAAAAATAGCATGAGATTCTGAATCCAGAATTCATTCGTTTTTAATTCTTTGCCGTCGAATCAGGAGGAAAAAAATGATAACAATAAATCAGCCGATTCCGGCAACTTACATAAACTTACAAACGTATACCTACTCTCATCAAACGCTCCGTCACCAGAGTGAAATCATGCTCCCTTTCTTTCTTTTTATTCTGGGCTATGAAAATGATATCCAGGCTTTACTGCTTTAAAGAATGTAGGAAGCCAGAGCAGGCAACCGCTTGTTTGAAATACGTGCCATTGTCACCACTAGCTGCTTTGTTAGAAAATAAAATAAGAGCTCGACGGGGAGGAGAGGGGAAGGGGTGTAACACAAGAGGGTGACTCCCACTCTGCCACGCTTACCCACCATTATGGCGGTCTTCCGTTTTCAAGTATTTTTCCTCGTATTTAAAGTAAACGAAAATTCCAACGATTATCTCAAAACAGTTTCAATGGATCAATGGATTGGATCTTAATGTTTACCGAAAGTTAGCATACACGCAACTTGATTGGGCCGGCACAGCAACGCGCAGCTACAGAAAGCATTTTTTTTAAATGCGTAATGTACATAGCAGCTTAGTGGAAAAATATATTTTCCCGCTACAGAGTTTGCACGTATTTTGAGCTCTGGATATGAAACAACACAATTTTCACCGTTTGTCTTAAACCTTTCGTCTCCAAACCATGCATAAAGAGGTACTGAGCACCTTACTTTTATCAACATCAACTTCCGCTGTCAAGCCTGTCGCCTCTTACTTCTCGATGGTGGCTAGCCGGCAGCCTAACACCGAAAAGCAACATCCTACTTCGTTACTGTTGAGTGGCATGATAATGATGCACAGCACACCAAACCCGACCCAACCTAACCTACCAAACGGGCATATTTTCAAGAAACTATGGTATCTCTTAAAAACGTAAAGCATGGTGTCATTACCCGGAGGTAAGGCGCCTTTTCACAGTAACAACTAAACCCCGTTCTGGGGAATGCAGCTTTGGGTGTGAAACCAAAACGGGGATGGTATAAGTATTCTGATTATTTTTCAAGATAGGCCCATGTTCAGCCATACCATTCAAAAGGTCTCGGCGAGAGCTTCCCATTGATGTGGCCGAACACATGTCTACATTGAAAAATTATACCAAAATACGCTCTACCCCCGTTTTAGTTTCATACCCAAAACAGGTATAGCATTCCCATTCCCCAAAACGGGGCTTTTGTTTTTAATGTGTTCACTCTTAGTACATGCAATCAGACAATTAGAAAAGCAGTCTCCCACGGTTAAATGATGCTATCAAAAACGCTGATGTAATAATGTTCCAAAGCTTTCAAATTTTGATGGTTTCCGTTTGATGAAAGTTAGCTCCAAAGTTCTACGCAACGGTACGAAATTCAATATTACTGCACAATAACACAGAAGTAAACCTACAGTTTCCCTCTCGCAGTTTCACTTCTCGCAGACTATGGACCATCCAAAACACCAGAAAACCTATGTTTTATCTCCGCCTTGAAGCGCCGTTCCCTAGAATGTGAAAAGCTCCAGCCGCATACCTTAATACGTAACACAATGGCTTCTTTATGCAGCGCATATTTTTCGCTTGCAGGAATCTTTGCCGCTCAAAAGGGGGGTAATGCTTAGTTCCTTCTGGCTTTTCCTGTTTGCTTTGTTGGCAAAGGAGCGACCGCTTCCTGCGAGAGCGTGGCGTCGTTACCCTAAAAAATAAGGCGCCCTTTCACACGTAGTTTGCGCGATTTCACACTAAAGAACCGTCCTTTTAATCCGAATTTATTGACTACGAATTCGCTACTAAAGTTCCTGCTCTGAGGCTCATTCAAACGCCCCCAAAACGGATCAATGCGAACAGAAAAAATTTAAATAGATATATTTACGATGAATGCAGAGATGGGATCTCAGTGAATTCGTATCATCAAAACCCTTTCATTTTCGCACCACGTTTTTTTCGTTTTTTTATTATTTTTTTTGCAATAGGCTATGTCCTATTGCGGGTGGAAAAAAAAGAGGAACGGTTTAAGGGCTAAGAACAATCCAACGAAAACTTTCCCCAAATTTAGTGGCTTAGTGTTGCTCCAAAATCGTGAGATTTGTCAAAGCCTGTTGTGACATTATGAAGTATTAAGTTCTACTTCAATTAGAAAGGGTAAGACACCGAGAAATAACACGTAGGTGGAGATGCGGAAAAACTTCACCACGTCCTTGTGTTCGTCCAGTTGAAAAGCTTCATCTTTTCCCAAAATACTGATATTGTTTAACGTCTCGTTAAATAAAGATTATTGAGTCTTACTTATCAAAAAACGCGTTGTCCGCCTTTGTCTCATAATGGATGACATACAAGCCGTGACCTAAAATGCCGTAAAATTCTCGTTTTCCCATGTCAAAGCAGTAAACATGGACTTGTGCGCAGTCCGATTCCACTCTCATAAAATAAAAGGATCTTTTGCTTTACCAAGAAGGCTCTTAAAAATCCTGCTTATGAACAAAGGGAAAGACATAAAACCTTACACAGACCCGGTGTACTACCTTCCAGTTCTCTCTAATGCCAAAACCAGAACCAAACATCTATTTCTACAGTCGAGGCAAAATTTTTACAAGTTTTTAAACGGTTTTATACGTCTTTTCGTTGACTGTGGGAAAGGTTTACAGTTTGAATCTTTTATGTGAAAAACCAAGAAGCGTACCGATTGTTGGTAACAATGATTCAAAAGTTTATTACCGTGGGATGGCGCATATTAAAGCGAACTGATCAGTGAATAGGCGAGATCCGTTTGAAAAGCAGCTATAAAAATCGCTCTGCAAGGAGATCCATCCCTCTTTTACGACTTTGTTGGGGATGCGACGAAAGGTTTTCACCATGTAATCGACAAAAATGGAAGCTGGTTAGGTCTACTGACGAGAAAGTTTTGTTTCGAGAGGTACTTTGGAGGAGACTGCCGACCATGACCGCCTCCCCCTGCTTACGTTTGATTGTCTTTCACCGTAAAATTGTCTTCAATGGGAGCTGATTGTGAGATTTTTTTCGCAAGACCTCGGTTTTCGGAGGAATACGGACAATCGCAGCTAGAGATGAACTTCGGAACGTGGCCTCTACTCTCAGTGGGTATGTTCAATTATTGCTACGAAACCGCGGTTTTCTATTTTTTTTCCTGTGACTGGTAATATTTTTAAAAAAGGTTAGGCTACCCTTGATATAGGCATTCCATCCAGGAACGTCCAGCTCCAGATCTAGCTCTGACATCATAACTATTTTTAAAATGTTCATAGAGTATGCTGCTTTCAGGAACTAAATTTCAGAGCTCTTAAGAGTTCAGATCATGGCGGTCTTGTCAGGGATTACGTATCCTGAAATAAGCCAAATTTAGAAGTAGGTGAATTAAAGAAAAAAAAGGAGATAAATTTTGAGGAGTGAAGGCAGATAACTGCTGGTAGGTTATGAAAGTCTTCCAACGCCTCAAAAAAAAAAAAGGGTTCAAATTAAATGCAAGTGAAATTAGTAACAAAGGTACCATGACATGGCCGGAAGAGTAATTTTCAGGCGCATATACTTTTGAGTGTAAGTTTTGAGGTGTACTCCTGGAGTCAAAGGGTTGCTTTTTTTTTCTACCCAATGTATTCTACCCTCGATCAAGTTGGTATAATCATAAGATGAAGATTAACATCATACAATGCCGTAGAATCGATGCCTTGGACCACGCGCACGCCGCTACATTATGCTTCAAGCTGACAAGAATTCAGCACACCCAGCTTGTAGACTAAATTTTTGTATTTTCGTGAGGTACCTTATTGTACAGTACGTCTCGCTCCGCCACTGTTCGGCTTTGAAACTGAGGTTAGAACAATATAGTTAAAATACACAACTTTTAAATTCTGCGATTTACAAGGAGGAAATGTGTGAAGCACGGATCGCTTTTCATTGGGATTCGCTCATGAGAGGGTCAGGAGCTGTTGGAATCCATGGGAATGTTTTGTTTCCGATGGACGTTTTGGAGGAATGTGAATTCGGATCATGGACATCCCCAGACGGATTACGTGCGCTCCACTCGATCTCCTTCGTAAATATTATTTTATTGTCTCTTGGTTATTTAGTCGGACAACAAAAGCTATTCTCTAAAGTACCCGTCGGACAAAGAAAATATTGATCGAAGACGTACCTCCATTCTCTCTGTCCAGACGTCGTAATTAGTGTTGAATCATCGCGTTCCGATCGGAATCCTCGTTAACACAAAAACGTCCCGAATCAACCATCTCTACTCATTGCGTTCTGTGAGAAATTTCAATCTCATAATCAAAGGTTTCCACCATTAAATCATGCACCTCTTTACCTTTTGCTTAAGTATGTACGAGGGCATTGCCTGACAGCGGATTTTACTTGATGCTTCTTCTCTAACTCGTGTGTTCTGCCTTTCGTTGCTTCTTGGTGTTGCGAAATGATAGTAAAACGAGGGTTCAACATCGAGCCTGGCATCCGACATAACCTTTCGGTAAGGTTATGTCGGAGGGTAGGTAAGGTCCTTACCTACCCTAACCTACAGTCACCAAGCCTGGCAACGCCTACTTAGATTTAGATGGATGCCTTATGTTTCGCTGCACTACCTCTACGCTAAACGGTCTCCTTATTAGACACTGTTTCTCGGAGGCAGGGGATAAGTAGAAATAAGCGTTATTAGGGCTGCCTAAGTCACTATACTGTTGGGTAAGGCCAACTTTGTTGGACTTAGTACGCTTAGATGTCTTTCGCCTCTGTCCATTTGCCTAGGTTGTCTTGATGACGAAAGGTAAAAAACGATCATAGATGAAAGCATATTTTTAAATCTACAATGTCTTTGCCGGGTAACGAACAAGCTGCCAAGGGTATGCAGAGCAATCGGTACAAGTCGGTCAAAAGAATTTCTTCCTTGCTCTACTTCTGAAAACGAAGCTTATTCCACCCTTGAGGTGGCATCGACCGCGGGAGCAGGGGGCTTGATTGAGTTGTTGATTGTAGCGTCTGTTAGTCGCGCGACCATTATTCAAATCAAGCCCAAAAACCGACTTACACCTAACAACCAATGACCCACTATTTCAGCGGGAAAAAAATATTGGAATGAAATCACACGCAAATCGATCGTGCACCCTTACGTGTGGACCGTCCTCTCTCCTTCACAAAGTAATCACTCTTTGAGGACATGGGCTGCGGCCTTCCTAAGCCCCCACCCCTTTGGCCCCAGTCCTTTTGCAGCTTCCAATAGACCGAAGAGCATTACCGACTCACCTGCCTCAAGGAAATTCGGAGAGTTGAAGCCCTACGAATCCACGGGATTGAAAAAGGAAATGCTGCGTGGCGGTAACTTAAACCATCTAACTTGACTTTGTACCCACTGTTACTCGGCTGATTTGAAAATTCAGATTGAGAGACTTCATTGGTACGTCGCCTACCGGCAAGATTTCGAGACGCGAAAAAAATAATTCTGATTAGGAAGTAACTATCAGCCAACAAAACCTCCATGCTTTTCAAACATTACTTTTTGTATAGGCTGTGTGTTTTCAGACAATCAAATGACACCAAAAAAGCGTAAAAACAAAAGTCAAGTCCGTTACAAAATGTTCCCGCTTACTATGAAATTAATGGGTCGAATGATTTTGAAGATGTAAATTGTTTCTGTAGGCTGTAAATAGCGTGATGCATTTTTAAAACAAGTGTAAACTTTGAATTAAAGACTAGAGAACGTTTACTTTCGCAAACAGCCTATCGACATTAACTAACTTAAAAACATAAATAAAGATACGTGGAATTGCGGGGAGGCAGGCAATGTCAAAGACTAAAATGTTGATGGTGGGATTTTTTCCTCTCCGCAGTTCGGTTATTTTTTTTAAAAATGTTAGTTGCATGTTTGGTATGTTTTGTGTGTACAAGAAGAGGTCTCCTTTACAAAGTGGGAAAAATGAAAAACATATCCCACTTCACCAAACAAAACTTCTACATCATTAGACCAAAATAGCAGTCGGTTGTGCTCAGCCTGTTGTGTGCGAGATTCCTCTCTTTGTTGCCATGTTAACCACACAGAAAAATAGCAAGAATAAGGCGTTGTAGCAAGAGGGCGGAGGAACGCCTGTCAAATGGCCCCAGTACCAATGATAGCACTCAGCGCTCCGGCCCCCTGAAAAGTCCGCATTGTCCTGCATACAAGTCTAACGTCTTTATATAATGTGCTCCGTTTCGTATGCTGATCTGCAGAAAGAGGAGAATCTCGATTGTAATACCTTTTGCTGGCGGAATCCCTGCATTGTTGCGTACCTGCACAGGTGGACAACGACTCCCCCATTCAGCTCTGGACAGACACATGGGGATCAATGGGGCTCCTCTTTCTAGGCACACCGCCTTCCATGGGACCCATTGTGGCTTTTTTCATTTTAGTGTGAAAATGGGATGCTGTACTCGGGAGCTTGTTGTGGTACTGCCACTTGAATTCAAATCAGATAAGGCCTATGTTTTATGCTGGAGCGATTTTGGGACAAAACGCGTTTATAGTGTTTGCACTGGGCTTCCATTACGTATGGGTGGGCAGTCGGCAAAGGGCTTGAAATTAAGGGGGTATTTTTCGCCTGCATTTTTGTGTTTGTTCACTATCTGCATTGAAGCTCATGGACAACAGAGATGTTGCTAACGCTTGCTGCAGCGACCCTAAAGTCCGTTACTGGTTGCCGGCGATGCACTTTTCGGAAGATTTGCGATACTACCTAGATTTTAAAGTTCTTACTGATTTCCCTTTCTAAAACATCTCAGCTAAAATTTATTTTAAGTGTAAATATAGGGAACAGTTTTATCGGAGGTTTTAATATCCACCTCATTTATTTTGCGAAGTCAGCAAACGAAAAATTCAATTTGATCGTAGCGGTACCGTGCCTCAAGAACTTCGAGAGTTCGCCTCATCCTACGTGAATCTTCATCGAAAACTGCAGCTGTTATGCTAGTTTTGTGATTGCCAGTTCGCCCGGTTCGAACAGGCTAAGGGCTATTATGAGATGGCAACATTCAGATCCCAACTAAACTTCCTTAACCCTCAATCGAGGTGGGAGTTTTCCTGCGTAGTGTCCCTGTATTAGTCTGTTCAACAAGTTTCCACGTACTGAGGCTTTGGAAAGTAATCATTTTATTGCGGTGAACTATTCGGCATTCCTAGAGGGCATTTTAAAAGCCTCGCCATATCGACTAATACTGTTGAAGGTACAGTATACGTCCTACCAATCGGACGCGCGCCTGAAGAATTATCAGATATTAAGTCGAAAACGAATTGCTTTATCAGCTGGAGCGGGTCATTGAGAAAAAATGCGGCTCATTGTCATCCGAAGAGTTCCTCCTATCAGTCGCACAACCGGAGCAATTTACCTTAAAGAACCACTCACGGGCAAGCATTCATGGCGTAAAAACCTGTCACAAAGTTATACTTATTCACAAGGAAATCCTGAATTATTGAAATCAGGGGGCTGGGCATCCATTCTTGATCGTTTTTCTTAAACCTTTTTCAATCAAACGGCGGATGTTACTATGCGGGAGGAGTGTCACCCTCAGGTATCCAGCTTTTCTGAATGGATAACAATTTCCTTCTCTGCACCATACGTCATCCCCCTCTTTCATTCTGGGAGCTCCGCGCGCTAAAAATGTGTATCTTATCCCGAAAACAGAGACTGAATAACACCGGGAGGGAATCCTGGCGCAACAATGGGTGAGTTCCTTTTTGTGTGACAGGTATCCTCCCGAAGCTTGTTCGGGGAGGTGCGGAGCGGCGAACAGCTCGGATTTATACAGCTTCCATTCGGTCGGGCCCGTCGGCCGGCCGGCCGGTGGCGACGGCCTGCGTGCCCTGTGCAAAGTCGCCAGCGAGTCTGGCCTGGCATCACGCGCCGTCGTCGCACCGCAGCCATGGGGCAGGTGGCTACTAATATTCACCCAATGATATTGCGGGATCATTGTGTTTTCCAACATTTATTAAAGGGACGACGTCACGATTTTCTCATCCACGCGTTCTTTGAGAAATCTCCATTCCTGCACTGCTCCTGGAGTATGTCTCTGTGCCTTCCTCAAAAGTGGCTAAGAATGTCACCTCTTGGAGGTAATTTCTCGTACGGTATCGCGGTTTTTTGAAATTAGCGCTCTTGATTCTTTTACTTTCCTTTTTTTCGATCACATAAGCGTCTGTAGAAAATTTCACGCGACATTTTTTAGCAGCGGCTTTATCTCCAGAATGGACCATAAGCGCTTCAATTGCTTTTGTTACTTCAGCCCACAGCCAATAACATGAATACTTGACCTTCCCGGTTATACACTTAAATGAGCAGCATTCATCAACAAACACGAGGAGACCATAACAGCGAACAACGGAGTTGTAGAAGTATGAGAATATCCAGCAGTAATACAGGGCAGAGTTTGTCAGATATTTTTGATTGCAAAAGGGTGTCAATTTATGTTGCATCTATGTCTTGTGATTATCTGCATCTCGATATGGAACCCAATATCGTGTTTAATGAATTAGTTAAAAACGGTAGTATTTAAAATATCTATTTAGTCTAGTGGTACCAGCGGGTGTGGTTTTCCGTCTGGCTTATTAAAGATTATTCAAATAGGACTTACCGTGGATTCCTTTCCAAGCGCCAAAATTCCTCATGCTTGCAGCAGCAGCGTTCCTGCAAAGAAGACTTAGGTTGGTCGGTCGACTCTGCTGGATCAACAAACATCTTTTAGACAAAACCTTAGGTTACAATGGCGGCAGTGGACGAGTGAAAGTAACAAAAGCGATTAAAGCAGGTATGGTCCATCCCGGAGATAAAGCCGCTGCTGAAAAATGGCGCGCGGACGACAGGGCCTTTGACCTCCGATTCAAAAGGAGCCCCACTGGCCCGCCAAAACAGCCCTCCTTGCCCTCTCATTTGGAGCCCGATTATCACCTGTTGCCGCATTCCCTGCGATTTTCGCGGGAGAACGCCGCATTAGCGCTACCATCAGAATGGAAGAAGTTGGCTACATGTGTATAAACTACATCACAGATTTCATTCCTCAAAATTGACTTAGTGACGAAATGGTTCCAGTCATGTGAATCCTCATGAGACGAAAGTTTTAGGATCTCATGAACTGTTACAATTGGTTTGATTGTTTGCACGGTTTGTCGCCTCTTATTATTGATTCTTCATTACAGAGTTTCTAGGAAAGTGGACAAGAAGCATTGGTAAGGATGACGGTGTGACCCTATCCTAAACCAAGAAACGGTGTTCTGGATCTAGAGACTCGTTGAAAAAATAAATTTCCTAATGGGGTATTTTACTCGGATTCCTTCTCCCTGATGACTGCGGATCTTAACAACAAACCCACGTTTTCGTGAAGTTCTTCACGTGGTCTTGGAGTGTCTACTGTCTTGGGCTTAAAGTTAGACCAGGCCAAGTATAATATATAACCCTTTAAAATGCTCAGTCGGATTCTTCAAATAAATAGATGTTCTGGATTTCATTAACGTTTGGGTGCGGTACAATATTATCTATACGACGCTTCCGAAACGGGCCAACACAAAATTGGAAGAAGACAATCCAAAACTGGGTTCATTTGTTATACACAAAATCCCCTGTCGTCTCAGGCTAGGAATCCATGTGACTTTGCACTCCCATTGTTTAGTTTTGCTAACGCTTAGTTCCTTATACAGACAACGCCGAATTTGGCCGAGACACAGAAAGCTAGTAAAGAAACTGATCAAGCTTTGATTTGGTTGTCCTGTTTGGGAAGTGGATGGTGAAGCGATAACCCCCAATTTCGGCCGTCCCACAAAGCACGTTGAAAGACTGTCGACAGGGACCAAAAGATAAACATTTTCAATCCTACTAGAATCCACTGATCTGAAGAACTGCCGAGCCGAATTACATTTCAATGTGCCTCCACTATGTAATGCATGTAATATCTAAAGCCTTGGGTGCATACCAATAAGGAAAAATACCAATACTAGAAACGCGTTTCCCAAAAACTCGTATAAAAGACGGCAAGCGCAGTAATGAAGCACCTGCTGCCAACAGGTATCAGGTACGTTGCCGATGAAGTATGTTCCAAGTCAAGATGATTTATATTCGGAAGAGTTAATACTTGACTTTCAAAACTGTGATTTTCTCTTGGCCATTGTCGCCAACATAAAGCGCTTGTACATTTCGATCAGTCTACATTGTGTTGAACGCCGAAAACGCCGCATTCGTGTGGGAAAGTTGGCAGCGAGTATTCGCCCCCCAATCGAGAAAGGTGCAAGTCATGCTCTGGTCGCGCCTTCACAAAGAAATGTGTCAAAGACACAGACAGCCCTGTAGTTAAACACGTATTCATCCAAACTTTTTCTTTTTTGACTTCTGTTGGATGATTTTTCGAGGCCTCATCGTGCTTGATGATGTGTGTGGCCTTTTGTCCCTAAACTGAGATCCGATGCCGTAAATACCGGGTTCCGATCAAAAACATCAAACAACGCCACCATTGTGTATTACAGTTTTTATCAACATTTTGAGGACAATTTCAGGTAAACGTTGAGATAAATGATGTTATTCAAGTAAAATTTTGGATTAGAAAAAAGCAAAAACAAAACGTTGATATGCCAGGATACTGCCAGATTTTTTTGTTTGTTTTAACATGCTCTTGGAGCGGGGCGTTAAAGCTCTACTTCATGCGGAAGCTACTTCTTCCGAAAGCAAGTGCTGTAACAGTCCGAAAGTTGTCGACAAGACGAGAATTCATTAGTTCTTTGCTGTCCTTTGTTTAATGTCAGATATTACCGCAAGTCAACTAAAAGCCTGCTGAACCAAAGGCGAAACATGATCTATAGTATTTCGTACCCGATCATTATGTCCCTAACGAAGTCCCTAATCTTTTAGTGCCCAGTCAATCTATAATTCCTCATACTTTTGATTAGGTACTTTCCTGTTCTCGTCCCTACATACGCCTCCCCCCCAGAAAACGGATCGATGTAGCCCACAAAACTCAAAACACCTTCAGAGAGAAAACCAAACCTTGACTCACTCTTAATTCTGTTGCGTCAAATTTCTGTTCGTTCTCACAAAAGATGAAAGCATAGACTATATTCCTTCGGTTACGTGGACGTAGAATTAGTGCGTAGTATTAGATAAACTAAAACTTCGGGTGCACAATTTTGCCAAATATATCGTGTTTGGCCTAAGAAGCAGAATACCCCAATACTCAGAAGCAGGTTGTACCATGTTTTGGAGAATCCATACTAAAATACTGATACAAGTGATGCCACCATCTTGAATGTATCCGCCTGAAGGAGAACTCAGAAGCTGAAAGCGGGAGCATCCCACACTAGTTTAGAGCCCATTCTTTGGGGTTCCAAGCACCCACCCATTTCCTGATAGCGTCAAAACTGTAAAGACAATAATTGTTACCTGCACGCATTCCAATGCTGGCAGCAGCCATAACCAAACAATAGTAGAAAAACAAGGATGAGCGTCGGAGGGGCGGGCCGGACGGACGGGCCGGCTGCGATGCCGGTGCTGCTGCCGGTGCCACGCTGTCTGGGACAAGGAATAGGCGATGCTGCGTCGTTTTTACCGAAAAATCCCGCAAGTCATCTCTGACGCTAGATTGCTAGTTGATGATTTCAACGTAAAATATTAATTTTACGATATATTTTAAGAGGAAAGTCCCGGAATGTCCCTTGTCATCGGGAATATTGAAACACAGTAGGTTCCGCCCTTCTTGAAGTCTTGAGTTGCCGCATCGTTGGTTTTCAGGTGGTTTTGAAGAGGGGCAAAGACTGAAACAAGAGTGTGCACACTTACCGCGAAAAAATTGCGAAAAAAAAACTTGTTCACGTAGAGCACCTAATCCTCCTGTACGAAGTAACGATGCCAGTCTCTACAGGAATAATTCTCGTATAGCAGGTCAGGCGACGCATACTTATCTCACACTTTTGTGCTTTTTGAGGAATATTCGCAGATTGAACTACATGAGTGCGAGAAGCGAGCTACATGAACTTATGGGCATGGCGAGGCCTACCGAATTAGGACCTTTCATCAGTTAAAGCAAACAAGTGTGATCCGTGAGCTGCGCTGAGGGGGCGGAGACCGCGGCGGAGACCGGTGCCATGCCGTCTGCTCCCACAGACACAAGATGACAATAGCCACCTGATAAGGACTTACAAGAGCCACAGGAAGTCCAAGTCATTCATGGCGGGTAGTCGGTCTCCGACAAAGGGACTTTTTTCTTATACTATGCAGAGACAGGTCTTTTCCCTATCTTGATCGGAATAAAGGTCTTCTTAGAGGTTCGCAGA